>JGI24703J35330_11748676_pt1 | contig 24613 bp, 19 predicted proteins | sample TergutNt197P1_FD_35330 | JGI IMG/M metagenome (IMG submission 35330)
AGCGCACAGTGAGCCAAAGGCGAACGTTTCCCGTGCGCAATTAGCGAACCGTTTACAAGGCATAGTTGGGGTGTTATTTCCTACCCTTGATTGGCGTTCATAACATTTCGTTTTATCTCCGATTATCTCCAACGAATTTCGTCTACACGGAACGCCGCCGTTGCCGTGATATATCCGATTTCTAATCCGGCATCGTGTACATAAGCCGAGTTTGTGAAGTACAACGGGATAAATGCAGAAATTTCGTTCACGCGCAGCGCGATGTTCCTGTATGCGGCAAGACGTGCTGCGGGGTCAGAGCTTACTCGTGCTTCGTCAAACCAACGGTCAATATCAGGGTCGCTGTAACCCGAGAAGTTCATTCCTCCGTCCGACGTTAAAATGTCAGCCCATGCATTGGCATCCATGCCGGGCAATGCAACGGCAAGAATTCCCATTTCGTAGTTTTGTGTAAGCACGTTTGTAATGAAAACGTCGGCGTCTTGCAAAACTATTTGCGCATTTATGCCAACAGACGCAAGGTTTGATTGCAAAATCGCGGCGTGACTGTCAAACATGCCGCCAATTACCGATATTATAACGTCCAAGCCATCCGGGAAACCGGCTTCTGCCAACAATTCCCGTGCTCGTTCCTCGTTGCGTGGGGCAATGGTAACATCCGGCGAATATCCGAAAGTTAACTCATTAATAAAACTGTTTGCAGGTGTGCCGAAACCTTCTGCCGCCATTGTAATCATGCCGGGGCGGTCAATGGATAAGTTGATTGCTTCACGCACAAGCGGATTATCAAAGGGGGGTATCAGCGAATTAATTGTTAAAAAATTCAACGACGCGGTTTCAAATCTGCGTGCGGCAAGGCGGTCAAGCCCTTCAAGCCTGTCTATGTCGCCGTAGGGCAAATGGATGGCAAGGTCAATTTCGCCCGCTTCAAGCGCGATACTTGTTGTGGCAGGGCTGAGAATCACCCGAAACGTTACGTCACGAATGGGCGCAGGCCCTGCGAAGTAATCATCAAAACGAGTAAATTCTACGGAAATGCCGGAATTATGCTCTACAAAAACATAAGGGCCTGTTCCGATTGGCTCAAAATTTTCTCCCCCTGCCGCAGTAACAACATCTTCGTTTACAATCCAAATACTGTTTACAGCAGGAATAAACGGCGCGAATGGAGCATGCAGGTCGAAACGTACTTCAAAATCGTTTACTGCTGTGACAGAAGAAACGGGAATCAACGCCGCGCCAACGAACGGAGAAACCATTGCCCGCTCAAAAGAAAAAACAACATCGGCAGAGGTAAGCAATTCACCATTATGAAAATACACGTCATCTCGCAAGAAAAATGTGTAAGACATACCATCGCCGGACATTTCCCAGCGTTCTGCAATGCTTGGAACAAAACCGTCCGCACTCTCGCGAAGCAAATTGCTGAAAATCAGTTGAAACATGCGAAAATCTTCGGAAACAGCGGTGTTATGCGGGTCTAAATTGCTTATGTCCGAGGGCATTGCAATGATTATGTCATCGCGTGTTTCGGCATTATCGTCATTGCCGTTATCGTCGTTTCCGCAAGCTGTAAAAACCGCTAAGGCAAGCAAAAGAATCGCGGTTAAAAAGTAAAAACGTTTCATTTTGTTTGCTTGGCAAACTTCAATCGGGGGGGTTATTTTATTTCCCTTCAAAGATTTATTTCCCATTTTATTTCCTTTCATTTTTAAATTCCTCCTTTTATTTTACGACGTCTCTACTTTGTATTCGACATCGATTTTACACAACTTACAAAATGTCCGGGGGCGCACTCTTTCAGCGGAATGTCCGTAATGCGGCATTCCGGCGCGGCATTGGGGCATCGCGAGGCAAAACGGCAGCCGGGTGCGGGGTTTATCGGGCTTGTTACCTCACCCTGAAGAATTTTACGTTTTTTTTCTCTAACGCTAAGATTGGGGATAGGAATTGCGTCCAAAAGTGCTTGCGTATACGGATGTTGCGGATTATTAAAAAGCTCGTCCGCAGGGGCAAGTTCAACGCATTGCCCAAGATACATTACAGCAATTTCCTTGGAAATATGCCGCACAACCGAAAGATTGTGTGAGATAAACATGTATGTCAATCCAAGTTCGTCTTGCAAATCCATCATAAGGTTTAAAATTTGCGCTTGAATTGAAACGTCTAAGGCAGAAACCGGTTCGTCGCATACAATAAACTTAGGCTCTAACGCCAAGGCGCGAGCAATGCCTATTCTTTGCCGCCGCACGCCATCCAACTCATGCGGGTATGCGTAGGTAAACCGTTCGGATAATTCCACGGTATCCATTAAATGCGCAATTTTTTTTTGCCTTTCCTTTTTGTCACCAAAGACTTTGTGGACAATTAAAGGCTCGGCAATAAGCTCGCTTACCGTAAGACGGGGGTTTAACGAAGCATATGGGTCTTGAAAAATAATCTGCATGTCGCGGCGTGCTTTTCGCATTTTTTCTTTGCTGTACGAAAGAATATTCTCGCCGGAAAACCATATTTCGCCTGAAGTGGGTTCAATAAGCCGCAAAACCGCACGCCCTAATGTAGACTTTCCACAGCCCGATTCCCCTACAACACCCAAGGTACTGCCTTCGTCAATTTGCAAATTCACAAGGTCAACCGCGTGAAGATTGCCTGCGGGGGTTTTGTAATGCTTTTTTAAATCAACAATTTTAATTAACGACATCTACCCCTCACCTCCGGTTTCACTTTTGGCAAGGCGGCATTTTATAAAATGTCCTTCGGATACTTCAAAAAAACCGGGGGTATTTTTTTTGCAAAAATCCTCGCTGTGCTTGCACCGCGGGTTAAACTTGCAACCCTCGGGTAAATTTGCAGGGTCGGTCATTTGTCCTTGGATTGGATGCAATCGTTTTTCACTGAATGTTAAATCGGGGATTGAACCAAACAACCCCACCGTATACGGATGATGCAAACTTCCCAGAAAAATGTCCTGCACCGTGCCGTATTCAACAATTTCGCCGGAATACATGATTGCAACTTTGTCGCACACCCGGGCGACAATGCCCAAATCGTGCGTAATTATAAGCATCGAGGTATTAATTTTACGCCGCAGTTCATCCATCATTTCCAACACTTGCGCCTGAATTGTAACGTCCAGCGCGGTTGTGGGTTCGTCTGCGATTAATAACGCGGGGCTGCAAGCAATTGCTATTGCGATAACAATGCGCTGGCGCATTCCGCCGGAAAACTGATGCGGGTATTCATTTTTGCGCGACGGCGGGATTCCCACCATTGTCAGAAGCTCGTCAACCCTGTTGCTTATCCCGGTTCTGTCAAAGTCTGTATGATATTTCAAAACCTCTGCAATTTGCGAACCCATCGTCATCAACGGGTTAAGGCTTGTCATGGGGTCTTGGAAAATCATCCCTATTTGACTGCCGCGGATTTTTCGCATTTCTGCCTCAGATAGTTCCAACAGATTTTGCCCGCGAAAATTTATCTCGCCCTTTGAAACTTTACCTACTTCTTTGGGCAACAGCCCCATTATGCTAAGGGCAGTTGTTGTTTTGCCTGCGCCTGTTTCGCCAACAAAACCCAAATTTTCGCCGGGCGCGACAGAAAAACTGATGCCGTTTACAGCCTTGTTGGCAACGGTGTCGGTTACATATTCAACCCATAAATCCTTTACAGTTAACAAATCCATGATTTAATCCTTTAATCGAGGGTCTAAAGCATCGCGCAAGCCGTCACCCACAAGGTTAAAAGACAACGCGGAAATAACAATCGCAAGCCCCGGGAAAATTACAAGATGCGGTGCGGTTCGTATAAAATTATTGCCCTGGGCAAGCATAGAACCCCACTCGGGAGCGGGCGGCTGAATGCCCATTCCTATAAAACTAAGCCCTGCCGCCGCAATAATTACGCTTGCTATAGCCATTGTAGCTTGTACAATCATCGGCCCCATGATATTGGGCAAAATATGCCTCCAGATAATACGGAAAGGTTTTGTTCCGCAAGCGCGAGCGGCTTCAACAAAATCTTGGTCTACAAGCGGCAAAACCAAAGCACGGGTTATTCTGGCAAACCCCGGCGCGCCCGAAATTGTCATTGCAATCACAAGGTTACGCATATTTTGCCCCAAAGCCGCAACAATAGCCAACGCAAGCAAAATTGCAGGAATGCAACTGAATACCTCAATTATTCGCATGATTATGATATCGCCGCGCCCGCCAAGGTAGCCGGAAACAGCACCTATTAATCCGCCAACAACCATGGCAATTCCTACGCAAATAAACCCTATTGTCAGCGACACACGCGCACCAAAAATAAGACGCGCAAAAACATCCCTGCCATAGGCGTCTGTGCCGAAAATATTCGACCAACTTGGCGGATTAAGCCTGATATCGGCATTCATCGCAATTGCATCCAATTGGTAATCACGAAGCACACCCGCAAAAATTGCAAGCAAAGCCAAAACAGAAAGTGCGATAAGCCCAGCCATCGCAGCTTTATTTTTTTTGAACCTCCGCCAAATTTCTAAACGCCGGCTGTTTTTTTTATGCTCGGTCATTCTCGCGCCCCCATTTGCCTTATTCCGGCTCTAGGGTCAATAAACGCTAACGCAATGTCCACAATCAGCATTATCACGCAAAAAATCATGGACAAAAATATAACGGATGCCATTACCTGCGGCGTATCATTCATGCGAATTGCATCCAGTGTAAGCAGACCAAGCCCCGGCATTGTAAAAACCGTTTCCGTTAAAATGGTGCCGCCAAACAGCGCGCCAAAAAACGCACCAACCATTGTAATAACGGGAATAAGTGCGTTACGAAGGGCATGTTTCCAAATTACATTTCGTTCGGGGGCCCCTTTTGCCCTTGCCGTACGGATGTAGTCCTGTCGGATGGTTTCAAGCATTGTGGCGCGTGTAAGCCTTAAAATTGCGGCGGCGGCGGGGAGGGACATTGCTAATGTAGGCAAAATAAAACTGCGCAATGAATCCACGCCAAAAGTAGGCAGCCAACTAAGCCGCAAAGCAAACAGCAAAATAAGTAAAATTCCCAACCAAAACTCCGGCACGGCAGCTAAAAACATAGCCGAAACCGTGCTTATTAAATCAAGGGCAGAGTATCGCCGCACCGCCGATAAAATCCCAAGCGGCACACCAATCATAACGGCAGTAATTACCACAAGTGTCGCAAGCAACGCCGTTATAGGAAGCCGCGAAAAAATACGATTAAACACAGGTTCGCCCGTCAAATAGGAATTGCCGAAATCCCCGCGCACCGCCCCCGAGGCATAACGAACAAACCGTTCAAGAAACGGCCTGTCGTAGCCCAGTTGGCGGTTTAATGCGTCGATTTCGTCTTGGCTTGCCATGATGCCCAAAATCGTACTGCCCGGCGTACCGGGCGTTAGCGACATTATTGTAAAAACAATAAAAATCACACCCAGAATAACGGGTATCATTGCAAGCAATCTGTGAATAAAGAATTTAAGCATTATTTTTTGTCTTTCGATTCTTCTTCAGGTTTGCGCGTGAAAAGAATATCCTTTCCGATAGAACCCTCAAAGGGAACGGACAAACTTTCAATTTTGCCATCTAAGCCAATGCCGAAGCGCGACGGCAATGATGCTTCAAATCTGTCAAGCATCAAATTAAATTGATTGTAATGGAAATGCTCCAGACGCAAGGTATTTCCGTTAAAGTCAATATCAAAACCATTGGAGCTTTTGCTTACGGTAAGTGTGCCGTAACCCGGGTGTTCGTAAACACCCTCGTATGCTTCGGGTTCGTGGGTGGGCTTTGTACCTTCAACTTTGCCCTTCGCCAAAGCCTCTTTGCCTTCCTCGGCTTGCGCCATAAGTTTATCGTATTCTTCTTTATAGCGGGTGTTCCAATCGGTTTTTTCGGCAACGGACATAGCGCGGTCGTAAATCTCATTCTGTAATGCGTATGTCATAAAAGTGGAGTTCATATTTGTAAGAATTGTAAAGCCCAAATTTAACTCGGGCATTGTGCTTACAAGCGCGGTAAAGCCCGTAACATTGCCACCATGATGTGCAACCTTTTTGCCGCGATATACGTCAAGGAACCAACCAAGCCCCACGCTGTCGAAGTGCATTTCGGGGAATTCCCACGGCAAAATAGCATAATGCATGTGCGGGGTTTGCATTTCTTTAAATTTCTCCTCGGATACAATTGATTTTTCGCCCAGTTTACCTTTATTTAACACAAGTTTTACCCAGTTTGTCATATCATTTGCGGTAGAGTTAATTGAACCTGCGGGGCCGGGCGCGCCAAGCTCCATAAATTCTGCAGGGACAACTTTTTTATCCTTGTTTATACGGTATGGCAGGCCGTAATCCGGCATTTTTTGAGAATCGGATACGTGAAAGTTTGAGTCTTTCATGCCAAGCGGTTTAAGAATTTTTTCATTCACGAAATCTTCCCAACTTTTGCCCGAAACCTTTTCGATTGCGTGGCCTACCGTGGCAAACATATGATTCTGATATTGTGCTTTTTCGCGGAATTGCGCACTGTTTTCAAGAAAACGTACACGCCGAATTAATTCTTCGCGGGTGAATGATGCACCTGTTCCGCCCGCCCACATAAGGTCGTGGCGCGGCAAGCCTGTTCTGTGGCAAAGCATGTCCCTTATTGTTGCGTTTTGGCTTGCCGCCGGGTCAAACATCTTGAACCCCGGGATGTATTCGCTTACCGGCTCGTCCCAGCTTAATTTTTCTTCGTCCATCAAAATAGCAGCCGCCATTGCCGTAAATGACTTACTGGATGAACCGATGGGCATTACAGTATTGGCAGTCATCTCTTTTTTATTTTCTAAATCCTTGTATCCATAACCTTTGGAAAGTACAACTTCCCCATCTTTAACCACAGATAAAGCCACACCGGGTACCTTCCAAAATTCCAAAGTTTTTTTAATGTGGCTTTCCAAATCTCCGAGAGTTTCTATAAAATTTGACATCTTGTAACCTCTTTTCGCATTTTATTTAATATATCACAGCCAAGCAGTTATCGCAACTGGGCAATATCCAGAATTTCTGTGCCGGGGTAGTAATGACGCAGTATTTCTGCGTAAGAAAACCCCATATCCAGAAGGGCGCGAACACCGTTTTGGCTCATTCCGACACCATGACCGTTTCCGCCGCCGTAAAAGGTAATTGCCAAAATTTCCCCCAAGGCATCCGTTTCGGGTTCGATTACAAAAAACGCGCTGGGCAACAGAGAAAGTGTACCGGATAAACTGCCGTCGTTGCGGGTGACGCGGGTATCTCCGGGGTTTAGCAAAGAGCGGATGTTAAATTCCGTTTTCACGCGAACGGTTGCTTTTGTGCCGTGAAGCAGAATTTCCATTATGTTTCCGCCTTGGCCGCGTTTGGTTATTTCGATATTTTGCAAAACACCTATTGTTCTCACAGGTGCGGCAGTGGCTTGACCTGTTGCGTCAAGTTTTTGAATAAGCGCGGGATTAGCCGCCTGTCTTACGCCTATACTTTGATTGATTGTATCCGAAAGTTCTTCTGCCGTTAAACGAACATTCCAGCGAAACCATGCAAATTCCCTGTCAAACGCGGGAATTTCCGTATCGCGGAAAAACCTGCCAGCAGCGTCTTCCGCGCTGAGGTCAAGCGGATAATACATGTCACTTAGTATAAATTGCGGCATTGCGCGTAAATGCGGCGGCGTTTCAACAGGAAACCTCCCGCCGGATGCCCAAACTTCGCCGGAATTTGCGGTTGTTCCGCCCGAGGTTGAGAAGTAATTTGCAATAACAACTTCTCCGTTGTACGTCAAAACCAAACCGCGTGTGGCTCGCACAGCCTCAATTGCAATCTCTGTTTCCGGAAGATTGTTATACACTTGGCTTATTACAGAGTCGTCAACATGCGCGCCATATGCGCGAAAGCGGTTTTCGTAAAACTGGTGGTATGCAAAGGTTCTTGCCGTTACCGCCTGAACCTTTGCCGCCTCTGGGCCGTGCGACGCGGGCATTTCGCTTGGCACAACGGCGTATAAGTACTGCTCCAGACACAGCTCGTTTACGATTACAAAACCCCCCGAAGCTCCGCGAGAAATTTCCATATTACCCCTGTAGCGTGGGTTCGCGCCGTTCGGGTGATTTCTTTGCAAGCCGATTATTTCCAATTTATCATCCGGGTTAACCGTTGCAATATAGAATCTTGTTCCGCCCCAAAAGTCGGCAGTTTCTTCTGCATGATTTTCTGCATTAAAAACCTCGTGTGCCCGAAAAATTTCCGCTCTGTCACCACCACGAACGGTAAAATCTCCCGTTGAGGTAATTGCGACATTTTCATGCACAAGCCCTGTAAATCCCGATGTTCCTATAACCACTCGTATGTAAACAGGCGAAACGTCGTTGGTGATTATTGCCGCAGCAACACGTCCGTCAATTATGTAAAAATCCGCGATGTTCGCGCCAACAAGAAGCTTGCTTTCATCTAAAAAAGTCACATTTCCGGGTGCGTGCGATGAAGATAAACCATAGACAGCAAAGGAAAAACACAGCGGCAACGCACCCCATTCGCGCAGTTCAACGGACGTTTCATTTATTTGCTCGATTGTGCCGCGAATTTTTGTATATGCGGGTTTTACAGCGATAATTTCCCCCGCAGAAATTTGTATATTTGTTATAGCTGTGTTTTCGGGCAAAGGCTCGATGTTTTTTGCATAAAGAAAAGTCCGAAAAAAACCGCCCGAAAATAACGTCACACCCAAGAAATCAGACTCGACAATAAAAACATTGCGCAAAGTAGGACGAGCATTAATAAGCCCTACAATCGCGAAAATTTCCCCTTCGCGGTGCATGACTAAAATCTCTTTATCCAAGTATGCGGAAAAATCCGTCCCCCCGCGGTTAAAAGCCCCAAGATTGCTTAAAACACGGTTTTCGTCCTGCCCAAGCGGAATTATCTTTTCTGACGTAAACTCACCAAATCCGCCGCCGTCCAATGTTTTAAGCATTAAATCTACCCACAGGGCATAGGAAATTGCAAAATCCCTGTTTTCGTCGGTTATAAGCAACTCTTCGTTTTGCAGATGATTTCTTAAAATTTCCCACGCAAGCCCCAAAGTGAGTTTATCTGCCTCGCTTATGTACATGCCAGGCAACGCGACCCCTGCAATTTCAAGCATACGAAAGGCTTCTGCCATAAAAACGGGACGGTCGTCGCCGCTTCGCGCAGTAATGGCGGAAAATAAATCTGCCGGGCGGTATTGATTTTGCATGTTTACAATAATCATCGGCAACGGCCCGCCAATTCCACCGGCACGCCCCGGCGCGCAGCCCGAAAATAAAATAACCGCCGCAAAAAAAATAAAACCCTTCATGCAATCACCCCCTGAAAATATATGCTTGAAGGGACAGGTTTTATTCTGATTCTTTTAATGTTTCTAATGTTTTTAATGCCGCTTTGTAATCGTAGTTTTCAATTTTTTCGGCAATTTCCACAGCTTCGGGAAATAAACGAAGTTTTCCTAAAAAATCTTGTGCTTTAATATTTTTGGTTTCAAGAAGTGGTTTCAAGCTGTTTAAGATTTCGCTGAGGGATTCTGCACCAGCATTGCCGGGGGCATTGCCCGAAGATTTTACCAGGTATTCCACAGAAACGCGCTTAACAGCTTCTGCAAGCTCATTTTTGAAAGCCGATAAATCGGGAATATTTCCTTGCCGTAATGAGTTTTCTATATTTTCTGCAATTGCCGCCAAATTATTTTCGTTAATTAATCCTGCGGCACTTTTTACAGAATGCGCAAGTAAATGAGCGGCTTTGTTGTTGCCGGATTTTAATGCATCACTCATTTCTGCAAAAGAATCTTTGTATCTTTTCAAAAATTCTGCGCGCAATCTTTTTGTAATTTCCGGGTTGTTAAAGAATTCGTCAAAGCTGTTGGAAGCAACCTCCGGCGGTTTTGTTCTGCTGATGTATTTTACCAAAACATCATTAAGGCGTGCCGCACTTATGGGTTTTGAAACAAAATCATCAAAACCGGTTTTTATAAATTCTTCCGCTTGTCCAACCAAAGCATTTGCAGTAAGCACAACAATGGGCTTGGCATAACCGATATTTCGCATAATCAACATTGTGTCAATGCCGTTAAGCCCCGGCATCATGTGGTCCATAAACACAATATCGTAAACCTTTCCGTTTTCAATTTTACGGATTGCTTCTTGCCCGCTTTTGCATGTGTCAACAGAAAGGTGGTAAAAAGCAAGCAAACCCCGCGCAACAAATAAATTAGCATCTACATCGTCAACAACAAGAACCTTGCCGTACGGCATTGGCTCGGGAACAAACTTTAATTTTTTGGTTGTGTGGCGCGAACCCGCTTCCATTTCCTCAAGGATGGTTGCTGCGTTTTTGCCCAAAACTTCCGTACTGATGATTTTTTGCGGAATACGCACAAGCACATGCGTTCCATGACCCGGCTTGCTTTCAAATTCGATGCTGCCGTTCATAAGCTGAACCAAGCTGTAAACAATGGGTATTCCAAGCCCTGTGCCTGCGGCAGAACGTTCTTCCCTCTCGTGAAAACGTGAATACTCGCCAGTTCTTGCGGCTTCAAGTTGCGCCGGCGTCATTCCCCGTCCCGTATCTCTTACAGAAATAAGAAGCGTTAGGTTGTCTTCCGCGCCCCTTTCGCAACCAAGCGATAATGTTACACTGCCTGATTCGGTGTACTTGATTGCGTTTGAAATAAGATTGCTCATTATTTGCCTGATGCGCAAAATACCGCCAAATAACCGCGTGGGTAAATCTTCCTCCAATTCCTTTCGGAAGATGATATTTTTATACTCTAAGTAAACCGTTTGCAGTTGCGCAACCTCACTTACCAAGCTTACTACGTCGTATTCAACTTCCGGAACATCCATTTTGCCCGATTCGATTTTTGAAAAATCCAAAATGTCGTTTACTATGCTCAAAAGAATTTGTGCCGAGTCATATATTTTTACAAAAGATTCTTCTGTTTCAGGCGGCAGGTTTGCATTTCTGATTTGAATCTCGGAAATACCCAAAACCGCAGTAATGGGCGTGCGTATTTCATGGCTCATTCTGGCAAGGAAACGGGTTTTTGCTTTATTGCTTTCCTCGGCAATTTCAAGGCGTTTACTCTCGTGATACTCTCTTAAATCGCGCACAAAACTTAATAATTTTTGCTCGCCGCGCCATTTTACACAAATCAATGTTACTTCGCAGGGAATAAGCTCGCCGTTTATATGCTTGTGCATCCAGTCAAAACAATTAGTTCCTTTATCAAAGGCAATGCTGTCTTCTTCAAGAGCCCTTTCCATCGAAAGCCTGCCGTCCGGCTGAAACTCCGGCTGAAGCTCGAAAAATCTTTCCATGTATTCCTGTTTATCGCGCAAGCCAAATAATTTCGGCCCTGCGTCGTTGCACTCGGTCACGACAGAATCTCTGCCGCTTATGTTTGCAACAAAGGGCATATTATCAATGATAAGGCTCATTTTTTCTTCTGCTTTTGTAATTTCCGCAGACTGTGTTTTGATTATCAGTCCTGTAATTAACGACACAAACAGTACAATAAGAGTGGCAAGAATCATCGGAATAAAAAGCACATCAAAAACGCCCACCGGGTTTGTGAGTACAACAACTGACCAGTTTGTACCTATAATCGGCACAATGCCTGCATAGCGGAAATCCCCGCTTATTGTAATTGTCTCAACCGGCTCGCCCCCAAGCCGGAACGCACCATTAATTTTTGTTTGCAAATGTGCGTTTATTTTTTCTGCCAAATCGTAATTTTCTAAAGCTTCGGGCATTTCTGCAGGCGAGGATATTCCATCGTTTAAAACTTGTAAAATCTCCGCGCTGTCAACGCGAACCAAGCCATCGTAATCTATGATGTATCCGCGCCTGTCGGTGATGCAATATCCATCAAATACTGCATCAAAAACATGTTGAAACGGCGAGCCTGCAGTTACAACCCCAACAACATGCCCCAGATAATACATTCTGTGGTTTGTCCAAACAAAAGGCTCCCAAGTGCCGTTAACAGGCCGGCTGCGCTGTATGTTTATATTAAAAGGCAGTTCTGCAAAAATCGTATTGCTAAACCACGGCGCGTCGCGCTCTACCTGCCAACCGGGGGCAAAGTCGTCTGCGGTAAAACCTATTCGCAAGTCGTAAACATTAAGCGAGTCATACGCCGTAAACATAAGTATTATATGTTCTGCATGTGCAGAATAACCCATTATTTCTTCAATGGCGCGGGATTTTATATCCTCGTCAAATTCATTGGCAAGCCAGCGCGAAATCGTTGTGGAATTTGCAAGCTGTTGCCCCAAAACAAAGTGAGAATTTGTTGCAGTAAGAAAATTAGCCGCCGCTTCAATTGAATATTGCCGTGCAAACCGTCTGGCGAAATCATCTGAAATTACCCGCGTTATGTAACTGCCGATAAACAACAATAAAATAATAACAAGCACGGGAATGCCGAAATACAACACGCCCGTGCGAAATATAAATCTGCTTTTTGACCCAAGGGATGATTCTTGCTTTGGCATTTGCGTCAACCCTTCATGTACAGATTTGTGTTTAGGCAACAAGAAGCCTGTCAAGCAACCATAAAATATTTTCCCCAAGACGTTTCATTGTACCTTGCCCTTCTGTGTCTTTTTGAGAAAAATCGCCTTGGGCAACGGAAAGACTCATGTTCCAATATGTGCTGCCCGGCACTACCATATCACTTATGAAAAAGAAATGCTGAATCGAGTCCAGCGTGTGAATTCCGCCTGCGCGACGTACCGCGCTTACAGCCGCGCCAACCTTGCGTGAAAGCGCGTTTGTACTGCGCGCCATGTAGCCGCAACGGTCGATAATGGCCTTGGTTTCGGGCGTAAGGTCGGAAAAATACGTTGGAGAACCTATTATAATTGCGTCTGCCGCAAGCATTTTTTGGTAAACATCATTTACCCAATCATCGGTAATGCATTTTACGGCAGTTGCATTGCCGGTTTTTTCAGCGATTTCACGGCATTTTCCGCAGGCAAGGCATCCCATTACTGGTTTGCCGCCCCCTTGATAGATTTCCGTTTCCGCGCCGCCCGCTTTTAATACATCCAATACTGCGTTAAGCATTGCCGCAGTATTCCCTTCCTTGCGCGGGCTTCCGTTGATTGCCAAAACCTTCATAATCTTTCCCCTTCCTGATTTTGGTTCCTAAAATACGCAATAAGTTTTTCCCCTGTTTCCGCGCCAGTGTTTGTCATATTTTCTCTGCGACGAAGCCATTCTTCCGCCAAGCGGCGTTCCTCCGGCGTAATCGTACAGGGGTCAGGCAAAAATCCCGGCCATTCCAGCTCATTTGCCGCCGGGGCATAAATTTTACCATAACTTTCATTAATTACAATTGTTCCTGCCGCAATGTCGCCAAGACGTTTGCTTTTTTTTGAGAAAATTATTATAAACAGCCCGATGTACAGCATATCCACAGACGCACGTAAAAGCCCGCGCATTAATATTTGCCAAAACTCTGCCGGTTGTCCGTTATCACGAATAACCCTAAGCTCAAATATTCGCTTACCCGGGGATTGCCCGTTCATAACGGTTTCACTAACAATAAAGTATCCAAAATACACAAAGAAAGCTGCTACCATCACAAAACCCAAAGCCGCACCGCTTGAGTTTGACGTATTGCCAAAAACAAAACGGTCTAAACCCAATAAAACAACACCTGCAATTGCCGCAATGATTAGCACCTGCAACGCGAAATCAATAATAAATGCCGCAAGGCGTGAACCCGCCCCCGCAAGCCGATATTCTACTTCTATGTTTGAGGGAGTTATTATTATTACAGTCTTTATGTTTTTCGGCACGCCTTCGGCGCAGGTGGATTCATGAAATTTATTTATCACATTTAACCCCCTTCGCCCAAAATTTTGAAAATACAGCATTTTTGATTTCTGCACATTTTTATAAATGCTACTTCGTCAGGGAAATGTAACGATTAACCGCTGCTACGGCAAAATTTTCGGCATTGCTTTCAACATTGGGAATGCCCATTGCAGATAAGTGTCGAAAAATATCGCGGCGCTCCGATTGGAATTCTTGTGCGGTTTCGCATAAATACCTGTCGTAGCGGTTGGCTTTTGAGGAATTTTCTGCCAAAGCATTGAGGCTTTCGTTTTCCATAAAAACAATTATCGGAAGATGTCGTTTTTTTAACAATGCCATGTGCGAAATTAATTCGCGGGCTTCTTCGGGCAGTTCAAAGTCTGTGAAAATAAATACAAGGCTGCGACGTTTTTGCTTCTCGCAAAGGGTTTGTAATGCGCCGCCATAGTCCGATGTTGAACGATTATCTTCAACCCGATAAAGGGTTTCAATCAAGTTGTTTCGGTGGATTGCGCCCTGCCCGGGGGCAAGATGTGAACGCACAACCGAATCAAAAACCATTAGCCCTGCTTTATCGCCTTGCTGATTCACAATATCGCTTAAAATAAGTGCGGCATTGATTGCGTAATCCAACTTTTTGCATCCGTTTACGGAATAGCTCATTGGCCGCCCGATGTCCAACAAAATATAAACGGGTTGGTTTCGCTCAATTTGGTATTGGTTTACAATCAGCCTGTTTTCACGGGCAGAGGCAGAATGGTTGATTCTTCTAAAGTCATCGCCGTCTGCGTAGGGGCGAAGGCTTTCAAATTCGTAGCCGACACCTTGATTTTTAACCGTCTTTTCGCCGGGAGGCAGAAGACGTTTTTTTTGAAACATCAGCCGAAATTTACTTAAATCCTGCACATTGGGGTAAACCTTATACTCTGTCGGGCATGAGAATTCTGCGTATTTTAAACAAAGCCCCAAAAGCCCGGACCACCGCAGATAAATTTTGTCAAAGTCGAAACTGCCACGCTTAGACGGCACTGCCGTGTAATAAAAAATTTCTTCTTGGTTTGGTTGTAACCAATGCGACAATCCATCAGTGTTTTCGTCGATATTTATGTGGCGTTTATGCTCGGGCTTTGCGTGGATTAACAAAATATGGGATGAATTGTTTTTTACAGAAAACTCAATTTCATTTTCCGCACCAAAATACAAAATATCCTCGCCGCTTCTTTGCACCAGAAAAATCTTTCCTGACGGCGTGATAATTGCGTCAAGCACAAGCAGACAAAACAACAGCAGATTCCAAAAAAGGAACATAAATGCGTGCGCATTGCCAACCTGCCACGCAATTAATGTAATCACACCGCCCAACGCAACCAGAAAAATAAAACTCTTTGTTATGCTTATAGAGTTTTGCAACGCAAAACTTTGACGGGGGGTTAAAATTCCCTTGGGGGACATTGCGGGCTTCATCGTGGTGCCTTTACTTGTTTCAAGATACTTTCAATTACTTGGTCGGGATTAATTCCCTCGATTTCGGCTTCGGGCTTCAGCAAAATTCTGTGCCGCAAAACGGGCAGCGATAACATGTGAACATCATCGGGAATTACAAAGTCGCGGCCGTTTATTGCCGCAAATGCTTTTGCCGCAAGCAAAAGCGCGACGCTTCCGCGTGGGCTTGCGCCGTACTGCACTGCACCCACACGACGGGTGGTTTCCACCACACTTACGATATAATTAAAAACGCCGTCGTCTACGGTTACAGCCTGAATTTCTTGCTTTGCCTCGGCAATTTGCGCGGCGGTGCAAATTGCGGGTATTGCGCCACCAATTACATTATGTGAATAATCTCGTGATTCGTGATACATCTGCAACATTTGTTTTTCTGCCGCAACCCCCGGGTAGGTTATTAAAATTTTCATCATAAAACGGTCCGTCAAGGCTTCGGGCAAAGGGTATGTTCCCTCATATTCAATCGGGTTTTGCGTTGCCATTACAAAAAACGGTTCGTCCATAATATACCGCTGCCCGTCGATTGTTATTGCGCGTTCTTCCATCACTTCAAGCAAAGCGGATTGCGTTTTTGGCGGGGTTCTGTTTATTTCGTCTGCCAGAAAAAGTTGCGTAAAAAGCGGCCCTTTTCGTAATTCAAATGTCCCTGCTTGTTGGTTAAAAACCTTCGTACCCAGAATATCCGACGGCATTAAATCGCTTGTAAATTGCACGCGCTTACAGCCCACACTCAACAGCGACGCAAGCGAACGCGCCCAAAGTGTTTTTGCAAGCCCCGGCACACCCTCAATCAGCACATGCCCACCCGCAAACATTGCTGTAAGTGCAAGCTCTGTAAGGTTTTCTTGGTTTAGCACGCGGCTGTTAATCTGCGCTTTTATGCTGTCTGCAATGTCTTTTAGCATTATTTTCGCCTCTTTCTGTCGCTGTTCATATACAGCCGCGCAAGTGCGCGGACATACTCGTTTTCTTCGCGTTCTGTTTCCTCGTAAAACTCTTTTGCATTGCCGAAACGCTTGCCAAAATGCCACAAGAGCATTGCGGCAACAATGATTGCTTGTGCAAAAATCAGCCTCAACACAAGGGGTAATCGCCCCAAAAGTGTTTCTTCTGCGTGAAAACCATGATAATACTCTGCAAAAATAATCGCTTCTGCCGGGCGTTCTATATGCCAGCTATGGATTATTTCTTGAATTTCACGCCCGGGGGAAGGATTTTGTTTCAAGAAACGGTTTGTAATATGCAGGGCTTGGCCCGTTACTGTTTCGCCTAATCCAAAACGGCCCGTGAAACCTGCCGTCTGATGGATAATCGTGCGCGGATAACTTGTACACAGGAAAATAAGCCGCCCGCCGGCCCGTACCCATTCAAGCATTTCGCGTGCGATTTCGGCATCTGCTGGTGGCGCGGTTGGTCGAATGACTACATAAATATAATTTGCAGAAGTGTGCCGCGTAAGGGGTTGATAACCTGCACGCACATTATATCCCATGTATCTTAACGTATCAAAGAGCAAGCTTGTACCGCTGTCGCCCGCCGATAATGAAGAAAATGCCGCGCCGCCGTCGTCAAAACTGAAGATGTTTACGACAAACACAAATAAAACTAAAATCACTGCGGGAAAAACCCATGAAGCCCTACGCATTATTAACCAACTTTTCCACCGCCGAGTTAAATTCTGTAAAAAGAGCATCGCCCAAAATTTTATGGCCAAACCACGCAAGGTGAAATGTTTCGGCAATTTTGCCAAAAGAAGCAACAAGCGATGGCGCGGATTTTTTTATTTGCCGCGAAATGACCGCGTTTGTGGCAGAGGGTTTGATGATTATAACGCCGCGTTCGTTAAGGGATAAAATCGCGGCAATGTATTTGTAGCGCACAGCAATGCGTCTGGTTTCGGCAATTTGACTCAGTTGAAGCAATTCGTTTACGGAATAATTTTTTATTTCCTCAAAAATGTCGCTTAAATCATAGCGTGCAGTACCACGCGAAACATTGCGCGCCCTAACCATCACAACCCCGGCAATAATCACAAGCACTATGCCAATCAACGAAAAAACACCGGCAATAATACTCGCATTTCCAAGCGTTCCTTCGGGCAGATTAAAATTGAATCTTTGGGAAATCCATGCCACAGCACGCTCGAATAAATCTTCGACGGTTTGCCTAATGTCCACACGACGCCCTGTAAGCAAATCGTAACGCCGAGTTTGCAATACCTCATACATTGCGTCTTCAAATTGCAAGATACTCATGTGTTCTCCCGCCCCGAAAGAGCTAATTTTTCAAGACGTATTTCAATGTCCAGCCCTTCGTTTTTCATACGCTGGTTAAAATAAATCAAAGCTTGCATAATATCGCCAAGCGGCGCGACGGCTACGGTAACAAACATCGGCCCTAAAAATCCCACGATAAAAACAACAAAAGAATCCGCACCGGAAATAATATTAACGCTTCCTGAAAACATGTTCCATGCGATTTCCAAAAAATACAAAATACCCTGTGCAGAAAGTGAAAAGCCAAGCCCAACAAAAAACCAAATAATGCGAATGCCCAACAACCGCCAAAACACGGGTTTAACAAGCAACCACGAACGTCTTATCGTACCAAAAAAAAATTGCCGCTCGAACACAGCAACAGCAACAGACAACGAAAAAATATGCGAAAAAATAATATATCCAACTACAAGAATCAGCAGAAGCGCGAAAAAAACAAATGCACCTATAAAGGAAAAATACTTTATACCATCAAGCCACCTGCCGGCAAAATACACAACCCCAATTATAGCCGCAATAAAAGGCAACGAGAGAACAGCCTGTGCAAAAACCGCACTTATTGCCCGCGCCGCAACTTTTGTAAGTCCCATATATTTTAGCCTGACCGTGTGCCCGTAAAATGCCTGCCTTGAAAGCAAAATAAAACCCGCGCCCGAAAACGCTCGCCCCAACAAAATAAAAGGCACAACGCCTATAAGAATCCCCGCAATAATAAAACGCTCAAAAGCCGTAACCCCGCCGGGAGATATAAAAAAAAGCGCGAAAACAACGCCCAATACAATACTCAAAACAAAAATTGCAACAAGGGAAACTGCCGAAACAACAGCGGCAAAAACAATCTGTTTCCCGAAAGACTTTTTATAAACATCCACGACCCTATCCGCAAGCTCGGCGGCGTTCATGGGGAAAAATTCCATTTGCATCATCTACACAACCTTCAGATATGATACACTACTATTGTACCATACCTATTGTAAAAAAAGTTCAACCCCTTTTAATCGAGAACCCAAAGAAAAGAGTGATGCCGATGTTTGCGTTGTTTTCGGTGCGTTTATATGGCGCGGCGGCAGATTTAGAATATCAACTGATTACAACAAACGGAGAAATAACCACAGCAAGCCATTGGATAATGCAAAAAGTAGAAATGGCAACGCTTGTTACCGTTCATGTTATTGACGCAACCCGAACGGACATGACAAATTTACTTGCCTACGACAAGGAAACGCGCAAAAATGCAGAAAAACTTTTGACGCACGTAGGGCAAGTTGCGAACATATATGTTCTTGCCGGAGGCGCGCCGCCCGCTTTGCCGGGCATTGAGGAATACTTTGGGCAACAAATCTACAGCGTATTCTGGCATATAAACCTTAAAACGGGCGATATAACTGTACCCAAGGGTCAGCCGAAAAAAATATTTAACGTACGCCAAATGGTAGAAACCGCGTGCAAAGAGGCCAACGCCGCCGATGCCAACTCCGGTGCGGCCGGCGCGGCCGGCGCGACCGGTGCGACCGGTGCCGCCGGTGCCTTATCCCCTGCCCTACCCGAAACTTTTCGCGAAATAACCGGCCGAGCTTCTGCTAATCGCCCTTCGCCAAAATATCGCCACCCGCTGTTTTCGTATCTTATTATCCTTGCAAATGCCGTTATTCTTGGCCTAATGTACATTGAGGGCTATGTCGCAGGTGATGTATATGTTGCGATACGTTTCGGCGCGATTGTTTCCGATTATGTAATCTACTACGGCGAATGGTACCGACTGTTTGCAGCGATGTTTATTCACTTTGGTTTTGCTCATCTTTTCATGAATGCCTTTGGCATAATCATTTTTGGCTCACGAGTGGAACGTTACTTCGGTCGTGTTGAATTTTTGCTGATTTATGTACTTTCCGGGCTTACAGGCTCGGTATTTCGCCTGATTCATTCTTATTTTTTTCAGGCGGATATTATAATTGTTTCAGCCGGTGCGTCCGGCGCGGTTTACGGCATCGTTGGCGCGATGTTCGCCTACACAAGAATCACCAGGCGCACAATCGATTTTATTAATTGGTACATCATGCTTATTTATATCGGTATTGGTATGGCAATGGGCGTAGCAACCCCCGGCATTGACAATATCGCCCACCTTGGCGGCCTTGTAGGCGGCCTGATTATCGGTGGCTGTGTGGCAAAATTCCGCAAAAGTGTAGTGTTCCATCCCGTGAAAAAGTGAAGTGAATTGCGAGAATTTTTGTCGCAAGACAAGGAGTTATGGCAAAGGCCAATCATCATCGTGGCCGTTTACGCCAAGATTAACAAAGTCCCTTCGGACGTTAACAACTTCGCCGCGGAAAACAAGCTCGGCTCTGTTTGAGAGTCTGGCTAAATCGCGAAAAAACAGCCCAATCAAAACTATACGCTGGTCTTTCGTGAGGATAGGAAGTTACATCATCCGAAACCGGCAATGAAAAATTGCTAAACGCATTATGCTCGTATCCACCTTCTCGGGGGGACAGCAGGCATGTCGATAAGTCTTGAAGCTCGTCGTGCATATGCAATGGGGATTGTAACGAATAACAGTCTCAAAAGAAGCTATCCCCGAAAGAGTGTCAAAAAAAGATGCAAAGGACGAAAAAAACGGGTCGAAAACGGCCCGTTTTGTTGTAAAATTTAATTAGGGTCTACTCAAAAACCCAAGGGTTACAGACGATTCCATCGAAAATGGGTTCGCCTGTCGTGACAAAATCGCCCGATTTCCGTTATGCGGCGTTCGCGCCTCCTCGCCTAACGAAAAAATCGGCAACACAGCTACCCAAAGCGGGTTTTCGGAGGTCGCCTTTATAAGTGTGAAAAACAAATTTCATGAATCCATTTGTGCCGAAGGCATGTAGAAAAATATGGTTTCAGCAAAAAGTTATTCACAGCTTTTTTGGTAAGGTTTTGCACCGAAAATCTTTCGGTAAAAATTTTTTTATAATTCTGCCGATTGGTCGCGGCAGTTTGTAAACACTTATTTTTATTGTTTTCATAAACTCCTCCTTCATTTGCAAAATACATACCAGAACCCAAGGATAACCAACGCCGCAGCCATAAGGAAACCCCAGCCCGGCATCATATATTGGATAATCATTCCAATGCCGACGAAAAAAAATATCATTCCCATAAGCCTTTTTTTGCGTAACATTAAGTTTTCCCCTTTCGCAAATATTGAACCTCTGAACAGGCAACCTCGATTAAATTTTTGACTAAGGGAATGTAAGAACGCACGCAACACCCCTACTTCATAATATGTAAATTGTGCAATTTGGCTACACGCACTCACGCTACTCCCTTTCAATGACTGTTGAAAAAAAGACTAGCCGGCCTTCTTTCTTCATATAGATTGAAGTGGGGTGATGGGCATGAACAGAAAAAAAATACTAACCGGTGCGTTAACCCTTACTGCGGCGGGTGTGATTACTCGTATTTTAGGGTTTGTATATCGAATTTATATGTCAAATTTAATGGGCGCAGAGGGCATGGGGCTTTATCAATTAATAATGCCCGTGTACACCCTCGCCTGGAGCATAGCGTGCGCAGGGTTTAATACAACGGTTTCAAAACTTACAGCGCAGGAACGGGCAAAGGGCGAGTACGGAAACATGGAGCAAATGCTAAAACAGTCTGTTCAGATTACCCTTGCGCTTGGCGTACTTTTAAGCGTTGGAATGATTTTTAGCGCGGAATTTATTGCCATTCACTTCTTCGGGGACATACGCACCCATATGCCTTTGATGATTCTGTCGTGGGCATTTCCGTTTATGGCGGCGGGTACATGCATTCGCGGATATTTTATTGGCTTGCAAGAAGCGAAAATTCCGGCGGCAAATCAGGTTTTAGAGCAAGTTGTTCGTATGATTGTAATTTATTTTATCGCGGCGCAATTTGTCCCGCGTGGGCTTGAATATGCGGCGGCGGCGGCAATTATCGCAATTGTTGCGGAAGAAGCATTTTCCTGTTTGTTTGTTTACATTGCCTATCATCTGCACAAGAAAAAGAGGCGTCTGACCTTGGGGGCAATTGCAAAACTCCCTACCCTTTCGCCCGCGCAAAGCCTTACCTTGATAATGGGCATGGCGTTGCCCCTTACCGGAAACCGTGTTGCGGGCTCTTTGCTTACAGCATGGGAGAATGTTCTTATTCCCGGCCGTTTACAGATGTATGGGCTTTCGGCGGCAGACGCAATAAGCGAGTTCGGGCGGATTCAGGGCATGGCGATTCCCCTAATCTTTTTTCCTACGGCTGTACTAACCGCGCTGTCGGTTACGCTTGTACCCGCCGTTTCTGAAGCCGCCGCCGCAAAGGATATGCGCGGAATTTCTGCCGTTGCGTCAAAGGCTTTGCTTTTTGCCTCTGTTATCGGAATGGGCGCGGCATCTTTGTTTTTATTTTTTGCACATGAACTGGGAATGGCAATTTACAATCAGCAAATAGGGCTGATGTTGCAACTTTTGGGCATAATGTGTCCATTCATCTACATGCAGATTGTACTCTCCGGCGTGCTTAACGGGCTTGGCTGCCAGATGTTTATTTTTAGAAACAGCTTGCTTTCTTCGGGCATTTGCATCGTATTTATAATTCTTTTTGTGCCGCAATTTGGGCTTGCAGCTTATATTTTCGGATGGCTTTTTTCGCTTGTTGTTGTTATCGCATTGGGGCTTTATAAAATTCGACAATTTATGCCTTTGCAACTTGAATTTGGCAAGTGGTTTGTTCGCCCGCTTATTGCCGCCGCCGCCGCAGGGCTTGTTGCCAGGCTTCTTGCCAACCGCTTTTTTATGGAAATTGCAGGGCTTCGTATTGGTTTACTGCCGACAATTTCTGTTTTCGCGCTGATTTATTTTACAGGCGTGCTTCTTTCCGGAATTATCTCTCGCGCCGAAATTCAGCGATTATTCACAAAAAAAAGCGTTTGAAAAAACAATTTTTATAATGTATACTAAAAATTGTTTCGGAAGACTCAATGGAGGGGTGCTAAAATTATGTTATGTGAATCTTGTGGTAAAAAACTAAGAACTGGCTCCGTATTCTGTGGAAAATGCGGCACAAAAGTTTTAATAAGGTGTCCGAAATGTGCGACTGTAGCCGAAGATGACGACAGCTTTTGCATCAAATGCGGCGTCAAACTTCCGGAATCGCCGTTTGCGAGCGAATCCTCCGAGGACGAGGACGCATCCAAACCGGCATCCAAGCCGGCCAAGGTGCCGCCTGCGATATCTTCTGCACCTGCGGCATCTCCTGCACCAGCTGCATCTCACACTCCGGCGACATCTCCTGCACCGGCGACATCTCCCGCGCCTGTGGCAAAACAGAAAACAAAATCGGAAACTTCTGCACACACCCCCGAGGTTTTGCAAGAGGTACCTGCATCCGCAAAACATATTGACGAGTCCGGCGGGTGGAAACTTACCTCCGGCCGCGACCTGTTGGATTTTTATGACGAATTTTCCTATAAAGTCGGCTTTGTAATAGAAGAAGAAGAACCCATCGAAAACACCGGTTTTATGTTTAAAGCGTCTCAATCAAAATTGCTGATTAGGGACGAAAAACAAAACGGCATCAAACTGGAAGGCTTCTACAAAGATGGAAAACGTGTCTCTTTCTGGGTCAACATCCAGAAAAACGGCGCGAACGATACCCGCAACTCTGTGGGCGGCATCGACGAAGTTGTTCTGGGCGAATTGGACTCTATCCACAACTTCATGGAGTATTACAACCCAAAATTAATTACTGCAATCGAAAGCGTTTATACAAAATATTGCATGTAAATTTCATGCTCGGCTGAAAATTGAAAGAAACAAAAAATCGGAATCATACAGAAAAAGCACCCCATGAAATTGCAAATCCGGGGTGCTTTTTTAATTATTTTTTCCGAACCCACGACAAACGCATGAAGGTAAAACCTTGGGGCTTCACCCCAAACCCCAGAAACTTTTGAAAAAGTTTCATCAAAACTTTGATTTAACAAAGTTAAAGTTTTTGCCCCGCTTTTTTCAAAAAGCGGGTGGGAGTTTGAGGGCGAAGCCCTCAAGGTCTTGTTCATGCGCTTGTCGTGAAAATGTGTTGACTTTGACGTTACGGCATAGTTTATAATGCGTTATGAGGGGTGAACGACAATGGAATATTCAAGCAACAAACTTTCAAAAATGTCCGGGGTAAGTGCGCGCACCCTGCGGCATTACGACGCTTACGTCAAGCACAAGACAAAAAAATATTAGAAATAATTTTCGCATAAAATTTATAGGTTATCATGTTCAATTTACCTCTAAAATAATACAGCACCCCTGCTACTCAAAGCAATGGGTGCTGTGCCATATCATACCTAAGACCATTATCACTTAAATCGCAAAATTAGCAAACTTCCACCGAATCTCGATATGGTTATTCGGAAAAATAAAAACCTTTTCAACCAAAGCATTAACTATATCTTTCGGCGTTGCCGTTTCATTTAATGCTTCATCTGCGAGAGCCGCAACCTTTTCATTTGCACTCTTTTCCCGTTGTGCCTGTTTAAGAACGGCAAGCTGATTGGTCAGCCTGTCAATCTGTCCGGTAAGCTTCGCCTTTTGAGCATGGAAGGTATCGCGGTCAACTTCATTGGCAAGAAAACGCTCATAACAGCGCTGCCGTTGTTCCGATAACCGACTTAATTGTTGTGCATATACTTCCATTTGCCGTTCATCGGTACTCGTTTTACGAAAGCCTGCCAAATCATCACATGCCAAAATTGCTTCTGCTTGCTTTTTGATTGTGGTCATTACTGCATTTTCTACTTCATCAGAAGATACCTTCATTTTGTGGCAGGCCGCCGTTTTATCAGCGTGAGTTTTCATGCAGGAAACAGGATAACCTAATAAAATTACGAAATTATTAACCGTCAAAGTATTTTCTCCGCGAAATGCACGAAAACACATATGCACTTCGGATTACAATAACAC
>JGI24703J35330_11748675_pt1 | contig 24603 bp, 18 predicted proteins | sample TergutNt197P1_FD_35330 | JGI IMG/M metagenome (IMG submission 35330)
CGACTTGATTCAATCCCTGCTACCGCAAAATTTGCATGAATCCCTGCGGATTAAATTTTGCAACTAAGCTCGTGCGGGTGGGCTTGACGCTTACGCAACTTTCACAGAAAACCACCTCCATAAATTTTGCGTACTCCATGTGAGTACATAAGCCCATATTAACTCTGTATGGACTTAAAATAAACTCACTTCGGAAAAATTATTCATGGAGGTGGGTTTTTGTGAACAAACAAAAAAAGCACATCGGCATTCGGTTAAATCCCAACGATGCCGCACTGCACTTCAAGTATCAACATATTGCAAAATATGAGGGACGCACCGGGAACGGGCATATCCTGTATCTAATCCGCAAGGACATTGAACGATTTGAGAAAGAGCATGGGGAAATTAAACTTCCACCGGGGCTTGCTGATTAGCGTAATAGGCAATGCCGTCCAGCACGAACGCGCCGCAAGGAATCGCTATGCCGTTCCCAAATAATTTATAGGCAGCACTATCCGTGTACGGATTTTTCAGCCATTTAATGATTTGGTTGCGAGTCTTGGGCTTTTTCACCTTGCCGATTATTTTTCGGTAGGTTTCAAAAACCTCCGACCAGAAGGCAATATCGTCCTCGGTGGGTTCGGCAGTTTCCAGCCCATCACACCAAGCAGGGCTTAGACCTTGAAGCATGGCGCATTCCTGCGGAGTTAAACGCCGCACCACATAATTGTTTTCAACAACCATATTCTCGCCACCGGGGAAGTCTGCACCAGCGGCGCGAATTGTGCCTGCGGTATCAACTTCACGGTAATTACCGTGTTGGAAATTTTCCACGGCAACTTGCACGATGGGAGCGTCCTTATAGTCGCGGGCTTGGAGCGTCGGGCTTTGCTCTTTGCAAACTTGGGTGTAACTGCCCGTGGTCATAGCATAGGTTTCGGCGGCGTTTTCGTCATAGGCGATTTTGTGATTTTCGACCGTGTTAAGTGTGTAGCAAATCCCGTTTTCGCTGATGCCATTACCCCTATGCGAAGGACGGTCGGAATTGCCCTCCATGCACACCACCATCATGCCGCCCGCGTTTTTATTGGGGTCAGTTGAGGAAGTGTCGAGCGTTCGAGCGGTTTCCGCTTCGTAGATGCCGCTGGCTTTGTTTGCGGATTTCATTGCATTACTATAGTAGGAAGCTATGCCGTAAACTTTTACGGGCATGACCGCAACCTTGGTGTAGTCGGTGATTCTGTTTTCGTGGTCGCCTGTGATTGTGTTGGCAATGCTTCCGTTGCCATTGCCGCGGGCATCGTAAACTACAGCGGGCAAATTATCCCCGGCATCGGCGTTCAGCGTTCCGACCATTTCGTTCCAGCAATGACCGCCGAGCCGTGATGCCGCGCCCGGTTGGAAGCTAATTACTCCCGTGCCGCTTGTGCTTCCAATGCCAGCCGCAGTATTTTCGGCAGTTCCTTGCCTCGGTTCGCCGCACGGCGCAGAATCCCGATGCAAGCGCGACTCGTCAAATAAAATCTGTCCGGCACTTTCGCCATCAAAATCGAGGACAAGGTAACAGCGGCGGCGTCTTTGGGGGACTCCCCAAAAACTCGCGCACAAACTGCGCCACGCGAGGGAAAAACCATCGCCCACGATTTCACCTGCGCCGAGCCATTTCTTTTCAGGCATAGGAATTGATACGGTTTCGTCTTTAATGCGGATGAGTTCATTCAACACCTCCCAAAAATCTCTGCCTTGGTTGCTGGAGTACATTCCCATGACGTTTTCAACGACCACATACCGAGGGTACTTGTCGTTGGTGGCTTCGCGCATTTCACGAATTACCCGCGCCATTTGAAAAAACAGCCCGGAGCGTTCGCCATGAAGCCCGGCCCGCAACCCGGCAAGCGATAAATTTTGACATGGAAAACCCCCGGAGATTATGTCTACCGGGGGCAGTTCCGCGCCGTTCAATTTATTTATGTCACCCACATGGAGCATATCGGGAAATCGCTTTGTGGTAACACGAATCGGGAATGGCTCGACCTCCGAAGCCCAAACAGGCTCTATGCCGTGAATCGCCCCGGCAAGTTCAAAACCGCCGCTCCCGGAAAATAACGCGCCTTGTTTAAGTCGCTTCATTCGTCACCTCCGCAACTTCTGCGAATTGGAGAAACACTCCATCACGCTCCACGAAAACACCGTCCGCGCCGTGGGCTTCAACATAGCGGCGGATGCTTGCCGATGCGTACTTGGGGTCAAATTCCATGGCGTAGCAAATTCGCCCAAGCTGTGTGCAAACCATGCCCGTGGAAAAACTGCCCGAAAATAAATCCAACACGATAGCATTTGCCGCCGTGCTGTTTTGGATTGGTTTTGCCAGTAGGTCGAGGGGCTTCATGGTCGGGTGAATATCATTTTTCTTGGGCTTGTCGTATTCCCAAACTGTGGTCTGGTCACGCCCGGCAACCCATTTGTGCTTGCCCTTGGATTTCCAGCCGAATAAAACAGGCTCATGCCGCCAATGATACGGACTACGCCCCATAACCAGCGAGGGTTTCACCCACTGGCAAACGCCCGACAACTTAAAGCCCGCTTCACGAAATGCGCGGCGAAACCACTCACCTTGCGTGTCTGCGTGAAAAATGTACGCGCTGGCTTCCCCATCCATAACCGCCTCGGCATTTTTGAATGCAGGAAGTAGCAATTTTTCCACCAGCGCGTCCTCGGTTAATGTGTCGTTGGCGATTGTGCCGGCTTTGCCTTGGTACGAAACGCCGTAGGGTGGGTCTGTCAGCAGTAAATTAGCGGTTTTGCCATTCATCAGCCGTTGCACGTCCTCGGCTTTCGTACTATCGCCGCAGAGCAAACGATTTTGTCCGAGCGTCCAAACGTCACAGGGCAAAACAAAAGCCGCTTCATCAAGAGCGGCACTGAGGTCAAAATCATCATCTTGCACATCGCCATTTTCCCCGGCGAATAATTTTTCAATTTCGGCAGGGTCAAAGCCCGTCAACTCCAAATCGAAGCCGAGGTCTTTAAGGTCGGCAAATTCCAAGGCGAGAAGTTCATCATCCCACCCGGCACTCAGCGCGAGACGGTTATCAGCCAAGATGTAGGCTTTCTTCTGCGCTTCCGTCAAATGCTCTACGAAAACGCACGGCACTTCTGTCATCCCCTCCGCTTTTGCCGCCAAAATTCGCCCATGCCCTGCGATTATGTTATAATCGTGGTCGATAATCACGGGGTTTACGAATCCGAATTCCCGCAAAGATGAGCGCAATTGCGTGACCTGTTCCTTGCTATGGGTACGCGCATTCCGCGCATAGGGGATTAGGCGGTTAATGTCCACTTTTTCAAAGCGTTCAGTGGTGCGCACGGCATCACATCCTTTCCATGTGGCTTAGAAGCCCCTGTTTGTGAGCATTTCGAGAAAGGCATTACTGCCGTTCCCGTTGAAATCCTTGGTGGAATTTTGCGCGACTATCGCCCAAATCTCCCGGTAAAACGCCGTAGCCTGTTTTGCGTACTCCAAAGCCGACCGCACATAAGGCGAAATTTTGCCGCCCGCGAGGACACGCCCCAATTTTTTGTTCATGTACTCGCATTCGAGGTAGCTGCGCCGCATGAAGGCGAAATCCTCAATAAGCTGCGGAGGCACAAACCGTTCACAGCCCGAGTTCGTCACCCATTCGAGCATGAAGCGGTAAATGTCTGCCGCCGATGGGAGCGAGTCATCGCCCTCTTTACTCGCCATATCGAGGAAGGACGGCAGAGCCGGGTTTGAATTTTGATTTTTTGATTTTTGAATTTTTTGATTATTTTGATTTTCCGGGGGGAAGTCGAGGACTTTGGGCTTCCGATGGCTGACTTTATCGCCACCTTCCTCAATCCGTGCAGTTAGGGGCTTGCGCGGCCTTCCCGCTCCCTGTCTTTTGCCGCCACTCGGCATGATAATCACCTCCCCAAGCCCACGCCGCCGCGCCTGAAAAAAAGTTTTGATAATGCGGAAAATTCACACGACAGGCCGGGCGCGCTGTTTTGATTTTTTTGATTTAGAGAAATTTACCGCCCCCGGTATTCAAAACAGAAACACTCTCAACTACTGATGTTTACTGGCTCGAACCCATGTTGCGGACACTAATTTAATCAAAACAATCAAAAACCATCCTTCGCATGAAGCCTACTGTGGCACGAATGGCACAGCGACATCAAATTTCCCCAGTAGTTGTTTCCACCTTCGGACAACGGTTTAATGTGATGCACCGTATCGGCAGCAGTCAACTTCTCCTCTTTCCAACACAACGCACACAATGGATTGGCTCTTAAAAAGGAAGCACGAATTTCTCTCCATTGCCGACCGTAGCGATTCTTGCTCTTGGGGTCACGATGATGTTTGTTGTAGGTACTCATGTGTTCCTTGGCGTGTTCATCGCAGAAGCGGTTTGCAGTCAGTTCTTTGCAACCACGCTTGGCACACGGTTTCTTAGGTTTGCTTGGCATGATTCACCTCCTCCAACGCAAAAAGCCGCCACGGGTGTCCCGCAACGGCCTCTTACAAATTTGCTGAGTATACACTACCACAGGCGTTTTCCCCTGTCATCGTGTTTATTACTACTGATTACTACTGCCAGCTATCGACTTTTCCAAAGCTGCTAATGCTTCCCGATGGTGGTGGTAAATACGGCTCTCGCTCATGTGTGATTCGTTTGCAATTTCACGCCACTCCATACGGCTGATGTAGCGACTTGTAATAATGGAAACATGAAACGGGTCAGACAACGAATTTATTGTACGAGTAATTTCAGCAAGAATATCCGTTTTCTCAGCAACCTCATTTTCCAAGTCCATCTTAGTGACAATCAGATTCTCCATGCGGTGCGAGTCAGGTGAAGCAGACCGGGGCATATCGCTAATGACGGGAGAAGCATTTGTAGCGGCATCTTTTAGCGACTGCACTTGCCGCTTCATGCTTCTAAGCTGAATGTTAATCTCGGCTGACCGCAAATGCACAGTAATCTATGGCTTTTTCGGTGTTGGCTTCGATATCCCCAGCATAGGGGGAAGCGATATAAGCAAACATCATCACGACACCCCCAAGAATGCTTCCCACGCCGTAAGCGGGTAGCTGTTCACTCTGCCGAAGCGTTCATCGTTTGTCTCGCAGCTACGGATTTCGATTGCGCGGGTACGGCAAAAGTTAGTAAGACGTTTTCCTATGGATTGACACATCTGCATATCCCAACCCTTTTTGTAAGTTGTGTTGTATTTCGCCACAGTGTAAAATCGAAGAGAATCATTAAGCGCGATTTCCAGCACTTCGTTTTCCTCGGTCAAAGCGAAGATACGCCGCTCCGCTTCGATAGCACGTTGTTGTGCAATTTGCCACGCCCGCTCCATGATTTTCTCGGGACTGTTCCACGCTTCCTCAACGGCGATAAAATACTGACGGCACTTTTTGCCCATTTCCGAACGTTGCAGCATACAGAGTTCTTTTGCCATTGGAATAGAGAGGATATGGTCGGTGACAGTTCGCTCAACTGCTCTGCCGCCTTCATTTTGAACCCGCTCAAAAATGAGTAAGTTGAAATCTTTACCCTCTTTAAAGCCGTATTTGCACATTCTTGGAAACCAATCGTTATATTTGGTTTCAACACCGAGAAGTTCGTGCAATTCTCGCCCGGACACGGTGGGGCGTTCACCTTCGTAAGAAACATTGATTAAATCGTGCATAAAAGCACCTCCATAAAAATTAGTTTTTTTAGTTCCTAATTTCTAAAGGACACGTTTTTTGGTTTTGCATAAAAATTTCTTAATCTTTTTGATAAAAGTTACATTCGAAACCCGCAGCACCGAGAATTAAGCCTTTCGCCCAATTCGGAGCATGGCTCATCTGTTCGCAGATTGTGTCCACAGATATGTCTTTGCCCGCTTCAATTACAACTTCATCGTGAACGTGACAGACGATAAAATAGTGCCGCAGTGCTTGCATTGCGTATGTTAAGAGGTCGCGGCTGACCGCCTGCACAATATTTTCCACGAGTTTCGCGCCGTAGGTTTCAATCGTTACCCACTTTTTTGCATCGGACACGCCGTCATACATCACGCATTCGAAGCCTTTTTCGTTTATGGCGATGCGCGGTTTTACATATGAAAGCCGTCTGCCGGAAGGGAGCGTCAAAAACAACATCCCTTTTTCGCAAGCAAATGTGATACCATGTGTAGTGCATACGGATTTTTCTTTGACCGCCTTTTTAGCAGTGCGGTCAACGCTGTACCAAAAGTTTGTAATATTGGGGTTCGCATTACGCCACGCATTGACCAGCGGCATAAGTTCACTTTCGGACAAGCCCATATCAAGCGCACCCATGTTTTTCAATGCACCTTCGCTTCCGCCATAGCCGAGCGCGAGTTCCGCAATTTTCCCTTTGTCTCGAAGCGGGCTTCCCTTGGTGATTTCTTCAATCGGTACATTGAACATTTGGCTGGCGGACGCTTCGTAAATTTTGCCGTGAGTGGCAAAAACCTCATTACGCCACGTTTCGCCCGACATCCAAGCAATTACACGGGCTTCGATTGCGGAGAAATCTGCAACGATAAATTTATAGCCGGGTCGCGGCACAAACGCCGTGCGAATTAATTGCGACAGCACATCCGACACAGAGGGGTAGAAAATATCCAGTGCGTCAAAATCGCCTTTACGAACAAACGCCCGCGCATCTTCCAAGTCGCTGATTTGGTTTTTTGGCAGATTTTGAACTTGAATTAGCCGCCCTGCCCAACGCCCGGTTCGTGCGCCGTAGAATTGCAACATCCCACGAGCGCGGTCATCGGCGCAGGCTACGTTCTGCATGGCTTGATATTTTGAAACAGACGATTTCGCTAATTGTTGACGCAAGGTTAATACTTGCCGCAACGGTTCCGGCGCAGTTTTTAACAGTTCGGCAACGATTTTTTTACCGAGGGTGTCTGTTTCCAAGCCATTATCAGCAAGCCATGTTTTCATCTGCTGTACACTTTTTGGATTATCAATTTCGGTTAATTCCTGAATCAGATTGTTTAGTTGCGTTTTCGATTGCTCATCAATGACGATGGCGTTTTGTACCAAAGTCATATCAAGACGAAAACCACGGTCGTTTATTTCTTGGTCGAGGTGGTATTCCTGCCATATGTTTGGCGGCATCGGATATTTCGCCAACCGATTACAGATAGCAATTTCCGACTCAACGTCTCTGCGGCAGTATTCCTTGAACGCTTCCCATTTGTCCGGGTCATGTACGGGCAGATTGCGTGTGCGTTTGCCGTTAGCGGCAGTCGGTCGGCAGGGTTTACAGAAAAAACGGATAAGTTCATCGCCGCTTGCCAGCTTCTGTTGTTCCAACTTCAAAACCGCGCCAACACCTTCCAGCGACATCGGCAAACCTAAATAAGAACCCCATGCCATCACGCAATACCATGAGGACGGATTCAAATAATCGCCAACGGTATCTTGGGGTACGCTGTAGCCGCTGTTATCGAAACCGCCATAGTCACGCAAATGCCGTGAAACCGCAACACGCTCGAATTGTGCATTAAAAGCCAACTTCTCGACCGTGTCATCCGTAAGTGCCGCGATAATTTCCGCAGGCAGTTCTTCCCCATTTGCCAAATCCACGATATGAACCTCACCGCCGTCAACGGAGTACGCAAACAACAAAATTTCAAAGTCCGGGGCTTGGCAATAACGGTACGCGCCGCACTTTGTAAGTTCGAATGACGAATACGTCTCTATGTCAAAAAATAATTTCTTCATTATGATAAACCCTCCATCGTAAAACACGAAGGACGATAAGTTGCCCTATCGCCCTTCGTGCGTTTTGTGTTAGAATCTGTCAGTTGAGAAAATCAATATCGTCATCGTCTTCGCAAGTGAATCCATCGTTAAACACATCAGCCGCTTTCACTCGACCGCCGAGGCTGGCACCATCTTTCACTTTTTGTACGCAGTTTAATGACACTGCTATGCCACGGTTCCCGTTGGCATTGAAGGCATAAAAGCCGAGGTGGGTTCTTGCGTAGATGCCGCTGTACAACTCGGAAGAGTCGATGATGGGATTTCCGCTAAGGTCAACGATATCGGGCTTTTCCTTATTCGTGGCGTTCACGAAGTAATGCCCTTGGTATGCTTCATCGTCCGGGCGTTCGGCATCCCCATCGCGCAACGGCAGCTTGAGTGTGGTCATCGGCGGTACGGTTTTGCCGCTACCACGCAATTTGCCCTGACCTTCATCGTAGGCGGTTTGGATAGCGGCTTTCACTCGCTCCAGCGTTTTTGTGTCTGACTTTGAAATCAGAACGCTTGCGGAGTAGCGGGGGTCACCGCCGTTGATGGATTTTGCTTCGTTAAGATTGGCGTAAGAAAGCCTTACCACGCCTGTTGTAATTCTGTTTGACATTTAGATGTCCTCCTCAGATATTGGTTCGGCAGAAAATATCTCTGCCGCCGTTTGGATTTGAATTGCTGTGCCTTTCACGCTTTCCGGCACGAGTGTTGGCTTGCCCGGTGCGCGTGTTACAAAGTTGCCAAAGATTGTCTTGAAGTTGTCCTTGCCGAAAAGTCGTTCGAGGTCTGTTAAGTTGAGAATGTCTTTTTTATAGATGTCGCTGTACCCGGCTTCCAGTGCCGCCGCTTCGACAGCTTTTTTATCAGAGAAGCTACGGTTACCTTGGCGTCCGGCTACCAATTTGAAGCCCGGCCATTGTTTGCCTTTGAGTGCGGCGGAAAATGCGAAGTCCTGTACACTCTTTGCCCATGAGATAAAACCGTCCAACTTTGACAATAATTCCGAGATTTCAATGTCGGTAAGCAAAACAGGCTCGGTGTCTGATTTCTGCACAGTTTCTTGGAAATGTTCCGCACGGGCGCGGCATTCTGCGGCTACACGGCAATAGGTGCAATGTTCGCCGGGACAAAAGCTGCCCTCTCCGGCATAGGCGAGTTCCGCCGCAGGCTTAACCACGGTTTCCGCCCATTCGTAAAGTTCTACAACGGATTTCACCGACATGGAAATATGCTCCCTGCGCGGTTGGAAAATGCACATACAAACTTTTTCGATGTCGTACAAGTATCCGTAAGTTTCCAAAGCGGCTAATGCGTAAAGCCGAAGTTGTGCGTTATCTTCCGCGCTGACGAGGTTTGCTCCGAACTTAAAATCGCAAACGTACATGGTAGAATCGGCAATGACCAAAGCATCTACAGTTCCAAATCCCTCCTGCGCCCATCTGCTGTAGTCCAATTTTTCTTCCAAGATGAGCATGGGTTCACGGCAGGCATCGTGGGCTTTGTCGAAAAGTTCAAGTACGAAAACTGCATAGTCGGTGGTATGTGCGTCCATTTCGGAAGTAAAATATTTCAGCGTCGAGGTGGGGTCAGCTTCTTTGCCAACCAAACCGAGGGACTGCTTCACTTTGAAACAGCCTAATTCGTGGGCTTCCGTACCTTCCTCACTGAATTTCGTACTACGGTCGGCTTTGGTGGCACTCAGCCGTGCGCTAGGCGGACACCGAATCCAACGTTGCGCGGAGGACGCACTCAACAGCGCGTGTGCCGCCCTCATGCCAAACCCTCCACGGCCGCCAACAAATCTGCGTAGTTTTCAGCGGGGATTTCCGACACTTTTGTTCCGCCAAACTTTGGCAACAGTTCTTTGATTTGTGCCGAGAAGCCTTCCCGCGCCTTTGCCTTCAAAGCCGCATGAAGTGAATCCTTGGTCAGTGCTATTGGTGGAGTTCCTTCATTAGAAGTAACTTCGTCAGCGGGAGCAGTTTCCGAGGACGTTTCTGCCACGGTAGGTGTTGCTGGAGTTTCGCCGGGTGGCGCAGGCGGTTCGCCGAAAATCTCCATAGCCTTCACGCAGAAGCCGTGCAGGGCATAGGCGATTTTGTCTAACTCTTTGACGAGAACCGCGATTTGTTCTTTGTTTTCAAACATTTTCTACCTCCGTTCTTCGAGTGATTTAGAAAGGCAAACCACCCTTCTAATATCTAAAGGACACCAAAAAGCGGTTTGCATAAATTTTTCTTAGGTTTTTGCAAAAAAACTTTTCAGCAGCTTGTCCGACCGTAAAATTTCAAGTATTGCGTGTTTCCGGTTATTAACGGTCATAGACGATTTCACGCCTAACAGCGGCGCAATCTCACGTTCGGTCATTTCTTCCCAAAAGATGTCGCGGATGAGTTTTTGCTGTTTTTCCGACAAAGACCTTAGTGCCGTCAACAAGGCTTCGATTTCTGCGCGGTCTTCGGCATCCTGTTCAATGTTGCAGTCGGACAGCAGTTCCTGCGGATTGTAATCTTGGGAATCGTTAGAAACGAATTGGTTTTCCAAGTCCACAGTTTTGCACAGATATGAGGGGCATTCGTAGCATTTTCTGCGGCATTTTAAGCCGTTGCGTTCACGTTGCTTGGAATTGCAGGTGTTTTGGGAATCGCAATCATCACAGGTAACGCCGCACCTTGGCGTACCAAAGAAAACGCATTGCAATTTTGCAACATGGTCGCGTTCGTCTTTTTTTAAGGCCGCAAGATGGGCATTGCCGATTTTGATACCCTTCTGCGTAATCGGAAGCCGAATGATAAAGGTGCGATATTCATCATCCCAATACCACCGTTGGCGATTGTCGTAAACGGGCTTTTGCCCCTCTTCTTTTTTGAGAATAATCGGAGCGAAGCACTCTTCTCTTTCGCAAGGACGGCACTTCCCGTGGTTGTCCATTACAAAATAGCTGCCGTACTTGTACCGCATAAAACTCATAAACTGCTTTTTCATTGTCTTTCCGCCTCTCCGTTTTTGGCGGATGAAGCGGAATGACGGCACAAAAAAAGCGTGTAAAGCCGTCACGAGAATTTTTCAAATATTCCCGTGTTCCGCTTCACCCGCATTAGTTGCACTTCGTCAAGTGCTGTTCATGATGGATGAATTTGTATCCGCATTTGGATACAGATGTTATGTTCCTTGCTTATTTCCTTGCTTGGGGGGGCTTTCGACACTTTGCCGCTTTTCCTCCTTTCGCGCACAAAAAAATGGTCAAAGTTTGTCCCTAAATAATTTATATGCAATTGCTGTCGAGAAATTACCTTGTCGGATTCAACCTCTGCTATTTATCACTCGTTTGTGATAAAATGTTACGGTATCGTTCGGGCAACCTGTCGAATGGAAATCCGTGGAGGCTTTTGCCGATATTTCTGATTTGAAACATATATTGCTGATGCATCTAAAATATCAGTGCGTTGCATATAGGTCACGGAAGGTTACGGAAGACTGCGGAAGGTTACGGAAAAAATGCTTTGTGAAAGATGGTGTCAAATGTCGTTCAACAGCTTTCTAAAAAAACTAGAAACGTATTATCGCGGAAACGAAAATGCTGCGGCGTTTACCCGTTCTGTTTTTGTTAGTGTAACTGCCAATAAGCAAGATGACTTTTTGCCAAGCGAAGATTCATTCAGTAAAATATATAGTGGGAATGACATAACGCACCGTATCGCGCAGAAGGTATTGTCAAGTCTTGATAAAGAAGGCTTTATAGAATTTCTTAACAAGCCTACCTCTGATTCAATTGATGAAATGAAGGTATCGTTCGGCTTAGACAACGTGCCCAATGTAGACGACTTTTACGAGCGTTTATACGAGATGTTTATTGGGTACTTAAAAATCGCCTCCGACAAAAAAAGAAGCACGATTGACACAGTAGCTGACACCGAATTTTCTTCTGATTACGTACACAACAAAGCAGTAGACCTAAACACCATGCCCGTTTCCACTTTTGCACAGATAATCAACAGTATCCAAGAAAAAGAAAAAGGCCATAGAAACCCATTTCACTATTTGAATGTGAACATGGGCTTCTATGGCAGGGAAAAAGAATACGAAAGTTTCAAATCCTTTTTAATGTCAGACACGCAATTTTCTGTATTAGCCATATCGGGGTATTCAGGTAGCGGAAAAAGCAAATTTACACTTGAAGCGATTGCCCAAATAACGGCTGAAAAACTTAACTGGAAATTCGTATATTTGGATAGGTTGCTTATTGATGATTTCTCCGCCAAGGCTTATGAAAGTTTCAAATACGAACAGCCGCTTTGCTTTGTCGTGGACTATGCAGGTAGGCACTCTGAAAAAATAGGCAAAATTATTTCACGCATAGCAAGCACTCATACGGAAGCATTGCCCTCTAAAATACGCATTCTTTTAATCGAACGCCAAGGCATAACTCGCCAAGGTGTCGGTGACGAAATTTTGCCCGATTGGTTTCACCGAATGGCAAATGCTTGTGATGCCTCAATACCGTTATTCGGCAGTGGATTCTTGGAAGTTGCCGAATTGTCGGAGTGTTCGCTCAAATTAATAGCACTCGACTATCGTAACGAAAACGGCATCGGTATCATGCAGAAATATGAAAACGATAAAACGCGGTTTGAAGAAGAGTGGGGTAAAATAACAGAAATTTTAAATAGGCGAGGTACACTTTCAGCAAAGGCACGGACGATACGACCATTGATTGTGTTATTCATGATTGATTCATCTATCCGAAATTTGGATTACTACAAATGTGATATTGATGAAATATTGAAAAAAATCATAGAACGCTATGAAAAACATTGGGAAAATAATCTTTGTGCAGGGGACAATCAATTATTTAAAGCTGTTCAAAAACTCCTTATGTACTCGACTGCCTGTGAACCTTGGAATGTTGGTGAACTTGTTGTTGGCATGGAAGCAGAATCAGAACTGCTTAATGAACTTGGGCGCGAAAAACTTTCACGAATCTTGCCTTATGTAAATGAGTTTGACATCTACGATGAACAAATGCTTGCTTTCGAGCCTGACTTGTTGGGCGAGTTTTTCGTTCTTAAAATGCTGAAAAATATATCTTCACCTACAAAAAGAAAAGAACTCATAAAATTGTTTTGGAATGCAGATGCAGAATCATTCGCTTTTTTCCTGCAAATGTGCGTCTATGACTATTCATACAGCGAATATTTCAAGGAAATATTCGAGAATTTTAATGAGTTATTCCTCTCCCAAGACGGCTTTGGGGCAAATAGCAACAGTAGCGAAATAATCGCAGGGCTTCTGCTCGAAATAACATATGTAGGTGTGCCGCACAGGACAAAGAATGCAATTGAAACCCTCGGCAAACTTATGGAAGGCGGCAAAAAAGATGAGTATTTGGCATTGCGTTATGTAACGGGCATTTCCAATAGGATTATTGATGCCGGGGCAAAAGAGGGTGGCGAACTCATAAAGGAAATTCGCCGTGTTGCTGACAAATACGAAGATGTCGGCTCTATTTTTGGAACATACTGCGAAGCAGTGTACAATACTATTGCGTTGGAGTTTTCAACCATATCGGAAGACGATGCCGGCAAAGTTCTGAACGCTAAAATTGCGCATATAAGCAATTTACTGGACACCTTGTTAGACTTTTTGGCAGAGCGTGCCGATACCGGAGAGGAGTTTGATGCTACGGCTGCTATATATTTTTCAAAATGCATACAGAATCCGATGCTAATTTTGAAGCGCAGGGCTTGCGTAACCTATCTCCAAAAAGCCATCACATTCATTGAAAAATCACAAACGGACTTAGCCTTTGGGGAGTTTACAGATGCATTGGCAAACTTTTCATCACGCGATGATATAAGAGTTGATGATATTAAACCGTTTTACGAATCGCTTAAAAGCTGGCTTCAAGCCTTCGAGGAAAATTGGGACGAGAAATTTCACGCCCATGCTCAAATTTTAACAAATCTAACTAATAAGGGCGAGGACACAGAATTGTGGCTTGCCGAAATTAAGGAGTTATACGAAAAAGACTACAACGAGTATGTGGCACAGCATTATGCAATGGCTCTATGCAATTTTACGCATATAAAAGCCGATGCCGCTGATGCCGAGATTGCAGATTTTGAAGAGGCAATCTGTAAAATTAAAAATCTAATGCGTGTTCACAATCAAACAGGAATTGCCACATGGTACTGCAAGGCACTTGTTAATCAGTTTTACTTCTATCGTGATGTTTCTGTACAAGACGGGATAGGCATTGCGTATAAACTGACAGAGTCTCTTGTTGCAAATTTCACAGACGAGAATATTGGAGAATGCGAAGACCTTGTTGTGGCGTTTACTCATATATCGATGGTGTATTGCGAGGAATCATGTGACATTAATGGCATCGAGGAATTTGTGACCATGCTAAAAAAACTCCGGGATTCTTTCCCGGATGTAGTTCAATTTGTGGAATGTATAGCTTTCGCCTATATGTGCATCGCAAATATTTGTGCCGAGAATGATACGCCCAAGGCAATAACTGCAACAAATGAAATAAGACCGCTACACGACAAGCACTCGGATAATGAATTTATTGCCGATTTTTTATCAGATGCGGTCTCTGCTATTTCAGCATTTATGCCAAGCAATGAGATTGAAGGCGAACTGCCCAAGATGGCAGAGATACATGAAAACTTCCCTCAAAGTGAATCCATCGCAACATCATATCTGATGGTTATCAGAAATCTCACAGCGGAGTGCGACAATGACATTATTGAACCTTGGTTTAATAAGGCTTTGCGGACATATCGCAAGCACCCCAACGAAGATGACCTTTTGGAAAGTTGTTTTGAAATTGTTTTTAATTTTCTCACCGAAACCCACGATTTGGTGAAAGCTACGACCATGCATAATGCACTGAAAAAAGTTAGAGATTTTCACAAAATTGAATCCGATTCGTGCAAAACGGCATATGATGATTTGATGCGCCGCTTCAAAGAGATTCGTGAATTAGATGACGAATAATGGCTTGGCACAGGAATAAAAAGGGCTTCAGTCGAGGCTCTTTTTTAACACTTGCTTATTCTTCGAGATTGCAAAGAATTTCTTGTTAAAGTCATGCTCGTATGTTATACTTGTTTCAGATTCAGGAGGCGGCGTTTGAATATGAAGATAACCTATAAAAAATTATGGAAGCTACTTATCGACCGGGAACTTAGAAGGCTGGACTTGCAACATATGACAGGCATCAGTTCCTCCTCAATCGCCAAGCTATCTAAAGGGGAGAATGTTCAAACAGACATTCTCGTGAAAATATGTAAGGCTCTACGATGTGATACATCAGATATAATGGAAATTGAACATATAGAAGAATAGTGATTGGAGCGATTCACCATGCCGCAAGGACGCAAAAAAACAGCAACTATAGACACAAGCAAAATGCGCGACATAGAAACCTACACCCATGACCATGTTACAAGGACAAACAATCCCGCTGTGGGTATGGCGCATTTAGACCACTCCGAAGAATCTCATACAACATATGCCTTTGACCCTCACCTTGACCCAACCTTAGATTGGGCAGGCAAAAAAGAAGGACTCTCTTTCGATGTGCCAACATCCTCCATCCACATTCACGAAAGTATCAAACCGCACAAAATAATCCGTTCAGTACAGGCGATTGGCGATGACTATGAAGATAACGACATGGTGCAATTGGATTTATTTGGCGGCTCTGACGAAACTCCGCTGGAGCGTATGCGCCGCCGCCGAGATGCAATTGAGTTTTACAAGCATGGCGTAGACTGGACAAACAGGCTTATTGCAGGGGATAGCCTTGTAATTATGAACTCGCTCCTTGAAAAAGAAGGCATGGCTGGGCAAGTACAGATGGTGTACATAGACCCACCCTATGGAATAAAATACGGCTCTAATTTCCAGCCGTTTGTGGACAAGCGCGATGTTAAAGACAAAAAGGACGAAGACCTCTCCCATGAGCCAGAAATGATAAAAGCATTTAGAGATACTTGGGAATTGGGGATTCATTCGTATTTAACGTATTTGAAGAATCGCTTGTTATTGGCAAAAGAATTGCTTGCTGACAGCGGAAGCGTCTTTGTACAGATTTCTGATGAAAATGTACATTTGGTGAGAAATTTGTGCGATGAGGTTTTTGGACCTGAAAATTTTGTAAGGCTTATCATGTTTCAAAAGACAGGTGGCAAAAGCGGAGATGTTTTGAGCAATACTGTTGATTTTATTGTTTGGTATGCAAAGTCAAAAAAACACATAAAATACCGCCAGTTATACCAAAACAGACAAGCTGGCGATACATCTTTAGACAGGTATGATATGGTTTTGCTTTCAGACGGTTCAAAAAGGCGGATTACGCCCGCAGAAATGCGCGGAGAAACTCTGCCACATGGAGCGAAGCGTTATCAACTTGCTCCTCTTTACTCCGAAGGGGCAAGTATTACTCCACAAAACTTTGAATTTGAAGGAAAAGTATATGTTCCAAGAGCCGATACACATTGGAAAACTACTGTAGAGGGTCTAAAAAAGCTGGCAGAAAATAATCGCATTGAAACAATGGGGAGTGTTATTAGATATCGTAGGTTTGTTGATGATTTTAAGGTCATCCCTCTCACCGATAGATGGGACAGTATGCAAATTGGAACACTGAGAATATACGTCGTTCAAACATCTGCATATGTCATCCAGCGTTGCCTTCTTATGACCACAGACCCCGGCGACCTTGCCCTCGACATAACCTGCGGAAGCGGCACTACGGCCTTTGTTGCCGAACAATGGGGCAGACGTTGGATTACTTGCGATACTTCTCGTGTCGCTATTACACTTGCAAAAAAACGCTTAATGACTGCCACTTTCGATTATTACAAACTGGCACACGAGGAACAAGGCGTAGACAGTGGATTTGTCTACAAAACCGTACCGCACATTACATTAAAATCTATCGCCAACAACGAACCACCCGCCACGGAAACCCTCTACGACCAACCGGAAATAGACAAATCCAAAGTTCGTATATCCGGACCATTCACCGTGGAAGCATTGCCCGCTCCCGTGGTTAAACCCCTTGATGAAGTGCAAGAAATGCCTGAAGAAAGCACCAAAAAGCAAACTGACTGGCGTGACGAACTTTTAGCAACGGGAATAATTGGACGCGGTGGTGCAAAGGTTGAATTCTCTCGTGTAGAACCCCTCTCCGGCACACGCTATTTACAAGCCGAAGCGGAAACCAAAGAAGCCACACCTCGCCGTGCGGTTATTTGCTTTGCAGGGGAAACAAAACCACTGGACAGCCGCATGGTGGATTCTGCCATCACCGAAGCGACAAAGCAAATTCCCAAACCGGAACTTGTTGTGTTTGCGGCGTTCCAATTTGACCCGATGGCATCAAATATGATTGATGAAGCTAACTGGCCGGGCGTTCAATTATTAAAAGTCCAAATGAATACCGACCTTATGACCGATGATTTGAAAAAGAAGCGTTCATCAAACCAAAGTTTTTGGTTGGTAGGACAGCCGGACGTTGAACTTATACAAATCGAAAAAGGCAAAAATAAAGGCAAATACCAAGTGCGTGTAAATGGCTACGATTACTATGATGTAAAGAAAGGCACAGTTGATTCAGGCGGCACTTCGCGTATCGCTATGTGGATGTTGGACACAAACTACGATGACACAAAAAGCGTAGAGCCCATGCAGGTATTCTTTCCCTTGGGTGGCAAAAACGAAGGCTGGGCGAAACTTGCCAAAACGCTGAAAAGCGAAATTAACCAAGACCTAATCGAACAATATGCAGGAACGGAATCACTGCCCTTTGCAGCAAAAGAAGGTGCAACAATTGCTGTAAAAATTATTGATGACCGCGGCATTGAAAGCATGAAGGTCATAAAGGTTGGTGACCACTGATGGCAGGCATCGACCAGTTAATTATCAACTCTGCGTTTCGTGAGCCGGAAGCCCACTGGAAGTACAGCCTTAATGCACAGTCTTTTGAAAAAGCCCCCGGTCGTCGTCCTGCAGGTTATTTTGTTGCAGGGCAAGGTTCAAATGCATACAACGATATAGGCGTGTTTGTTGAAATTCCCCTCGTAAATATGATTCGTCCGCGTGTAAAAGCGTGGCGTGAAAAGGGATATCCCGGAGCCACGGGCGTTACGAAAAAACTACTGGAACATTGGAACGACAAAGACGCACGGCAATATCAATTTTTTTGGTGTCAAATGGACGCAATGGAAACTCTCATTTGGTTGACAGAAGCCCCAGACTCCGAAAAGACAGGAATACACATACCCGGTGATGGCGGAGATTTTACGCGCCTTTGTACAAAGTTGTGTACAGGCGGAGGAAAAACCACGGTTATGGCTATGCTCATTGCATGGCACATTTGCAACAAAGTGACATACCCTCACGACAAGCGTTTCTCGAAACACATTTTTATTGTTGCGCCGGGGCTTACAGTAAAGAGCAGACTTCAAGTGCTTCTCACAGGCGGAGAAGAAAACTACTACACACAGTTTGGTGTTGTACCTATCGGCTTTGAAGAAAAATTACGCCAAGGAAAGGTTGCCATTAACAACTGGCAATCATTGGCATGGGATACAGAAGAAGCAATCGCAAAAAAGAAAAGTGTAGACAAGCGCGGCGCAAAAAGTGATGAAGCCTACGCTCGTCAGGTTTTAGGCGACATGGCAAATGCACATAACATTTTGGTAATCAATGATGAAGCGCACCATGCGTGGCGCATGAATCCTGAAAACAAAGTGAAATTATCAGGTGCAACACGAGAAGAAAAGCAAGAAGCAAAAGAAGCCGAACGTGAAGCTACCATATGGGTGAGTGGTCTCGACCGCATTCACAAATCACGCGGCATTCATACTTGTTATGATTTTTCGGCTACTCCTTTCGCGCCTTCCGGGAAAAAGAATGATGGAGAAGCCTTATTCGGCTGGATTGTAAGCGACTTCGGTCTTAACGATGGCATTGAAGCGGGACTTGTAAAAACACCTCGTGTAGTTGTCCGTGATGATGCATTGCCCGACGCAGAAAGCTATCGCTCAAGGCTTTATCACATCTATAAAGATGATGAAGTAAGGGACAATATAAACCTTTCTACAAAACCGGAAGAGCCACTGCCGGACTTGCTTTTGAATGCGTATTATCTTCTTGGCAAAGACTGGCTTGAAACATTCAGAGAGTGGAATGCGGTGGATGCGCCCACACCGCCCGTAATGATAACTGTTGCAAATCGCACAGAAACCGCCGCTCGAATCAAATATGCATTTGACCATAAGCGCGCACCGCTTGGCAACATTGAAGAACTTTGCATACCCGAATATACAATACACATAGACTCCAAAACGATGGACGAGGCAGAAGGCGTTTCTGTCGATGTCGGACAAGACCAAGGTAACACAGATGAAAATTTTGGCGAAAGAAAAATCAGCAAAAAAGAAGCCGCAGCCAGATTGCGCCTAACTGTAGACACAGTTGGGCAAAAAGGCAAACTTGGTGAAAAGGTACGCAGTGTTATTTCCGTTGGGATGTTATCGGAAGGATGGGATGCAAAAACCGTAACGCATATCATGGGGCTTAGAGCGTTTTCAAGCCAACTTTTGTGTGAACAAGTTGTGGGGCGTGGTTTGCGCCGCACATCTTATGACCAAGAAGGCGATTTATTTACAGCAGAATATGTGAACATTTTTGGCATACCATTCACATTCTTGCCTCACGAATCGGAGGGCAGCGGCGTACCGAAGCCACCTAAGCCAAAAACCCAAGTGGAAGTATTACCCGATAAAGTTCAATATCAAATAAGCTGGCCGAATATCATCCGCATAGACCGAGTAATGAAGCCTGTATTATCTGTAGATATAGCGAATATCAGCAGGCTTGTTCTTGATGCATCCGAAACAAGACTTACAGCGGAACTTGCCCCAATTGTAGATGGTAAGCCCGATTTGTTGAAATGCACGGAAATTGACTTGCAGAAACTGGATGACAGCTTGCGTATGCAAAAAATCATCTTTGAAGTAGCAGGACAAACCTACGAATTAATGCAATCTTCAACTTCATGGCAAAATGAGGCTACAAAGTATGCCTTATTTGGGCAGGTCATTCGGCTGGTTGAGGATTATTTGGCATCTGATACAATTGAGGTCACCCCTGCAAACTTTGCTAACAGCCCTATCCGTAAGCGTTTAATTTACATGATGAATATGGGAAAAATCGTACAGCACCTTTGGAGTTTTATAAAGTTAGAGCAGACAGAAAAAGTTATACCCATTTTTGATTCTTCTAAAAAAGTAAGAAGTACAGGTGATATGCCAACTTGGTATACCAGCAAACCCTGTTGGGTGACGAAAAATTCCCATATCAGCCATGTAGTATACGACAGCACTTGGGAAGCTACGGAAAGCTATAAACTTGAAACAAATCCGAATGTAGCCGCTTGGGTAAAAAATGACCACATTGGTTTTGAAATTGTATATGTATTTGACGGAGTTGTTCGCAAATACTACCCGGATTTTTTGGTCCGGCTCTCAAATGGAAAAATTCTTGTGCTTGAGGTCAAAGGACAGGAAACCCGCCGTGATATAGAAAAGCGTAAAGCCCTAAAAGAGTGGATTGAGGCGGTTAACGGATTAAGCGAATATGGCGAGTGGTGCTGTGACGTTTCGTTTAACATAGCCGACTTGGAAGGGATAATTGAAAACGCACTTACCAAAGATACCTCTCTTGCGGGAGGTAATTCATGATATTCGGAGTTGCAAAAACTGACGTGCAAATGTTAAACGATACTGACTTGCGTGAACTTGTCGCACGCCTATGTGAAGCTGAACTTGAAAAAAACGGAGTTTCTACCAAATTTGTGGATTGGGGAGGTGCGCAACAAGCCCCCGATGGAGGTTCTGATGTAACAGTTTCAAGTCCCGTGGATTTGGCACCGGGCTATATTCCATGCAAACACACGGTTTTCCAAGTAAAGCAAAGCAAGATGGGCAACGCAGCAATCAAAAATGAAATGTGCCCAAAGCCAAAGAAAGAAATTCGCCCAATTTTCCACTCTCTCAATAACGACTTTGGGGGTTATGTGATAGTTAGTGCTGGAACAGATGCTGTCGGTCAAGCAATAAGCAGCATAACCAGCAAAATGAACGAAACATTAGAATCAAACAGCTTGTCCCAAGTCCATGTGGATTTTTATAGTTGTCAGCAAATTGCATCGTGGGTGAATACATTTCCTTCCGTCATTGCTTGGATGAAGCATAAAGTTGGAACTTCGATAACAGGTTGGCAACCATATGATAACTGGTCAAACCAAGCCCAAGGTTTGGATGCCGAGTATGTATTTGATGAAAAATCATGCATTGAACATGAAAAACAAAACTACATTATGGAGAGCGGAATTAACATTGTACGCAGTAAACTTATCTTGCAAGGCAGGTCAATTCGTATAATCGGTATGTCTGGCGTTGGGAAAACAAGGTTTTTGCAATCACTTTTCGATGAACGTGTTGGAGAAAAGGCACTTCGGAAGTCTGATGTCATCTATGGTGATATTGGAGACTCACTCTCGCCGGATCCTAGTGCATTGGTTGAGCATTATATCAAGACAAAAAAGCAAATTATTATAATCGTTGACAATTGCCCCTCAGATTTGCACAAATCGTTGACGAGGATGTGTACCAAACCTGAAAGTGTTGTAAATGTAGTAACTGTCGAGTATGACATAACTGAGGGCGAACCGGAAGAAACGGACTTTTTCAAACTTGACGTATGTTCTGACGAAGTCATAAAAAAATTACTTCCCAAATGGAATAGTAACCTTACTTATAGCATTGCCGAAAGAATAGCTGACCTTTCAGGAGGAAACGCAAGGCTGGCAAAACTTTTATGCGAGGCAGTTGAACGATATGGAGCGGCTGATTCAATTACTGACAAAGAACTGTTCAACCGCCTTTTTTGGCAACGGGATAACCCGAATCAAGACTTGCAGAATGTTGCGGAAGCCTGTTCTATTGTATATTCGTTTGATGCAGTAGAGAGCAATGGCAACGAAATAAATGCGTTAGCCAATATTGCTGACGTTAATGTTCAAACTTTCAGAAGATGTATATCAACACTCAAAAAAAGGGGCTTATTGCAGGAGCGTTCTATTTGGAGGGCTTTGCTTCCCCATGCCCTAGCTAATCATTTGGCAATACAAGCATTAGATTATATTTGCCTGTCGACCGACAACATCAAAAATGAAAACAACAAACGTCTTTTGGATTCATTTATAAGACGATTGAGTTATTTGTATTCAGATGAGAAAGCGATAGCAATTGCCAGCGAACTAATAAAGGTTATGGATATTTCTGCATTTGGAGCTATCTACAGCTCCCCTTTTCAAGATATCGAATCTTTCAGCAGGTTGGCGTCTATTGTTCCTGCAGATGCATTGAAAATTATTGAAGATAACATAACTTGCTTTACTAATGAACACAGCTATAGCATTATTGAAAACAACATAGCGCGTATTATTTCAGATATTGCATATGATGCTAATTTATTTGACAGGGCAGTAAATGTGTTATGCTCACTTTATTTAGGCCGCAAACATTCGTCAAATAACAATAATATGATTGAACATGAACTTTTGAAATTATTTAATTTGTTTGGTTCATGCACTTGCGCCACGCCAGAGCAACGCAAAATATATGTGGAAAACTTACTTTCAAGTAAGGATGTGGCGAGGCAATCAATCGGTATAAAGTTACTGAAATCGGCACTTGACAGACAAACTTATATTTCCGGAAACCCAAACTCCAATTCATTTAGTCAACATCAACGTGATTATGGTTACTGGCCTGCAACTGAAAAAGAATTTGTTGATTGGTACGATACCTTTTTATGTTTGGCTATAGATATTTCGAACCTTAATAGCAACATTAGGCGTGACATCTTTGATGCTGTCGATACAAGTTTCCGCGGATTACTGAGAGATGTACGCCTCGGTCTCTTAGCTGTAGACTTCATAAACAAAACAAGGGACATATATTTTTGGGCAGAAGGATTGATGGATGCGAAGCTAGTTTTGACATACATGGAAAAGTCGGAAAATGATACAACATCTGCTGCGAAAATAGAGAATTTAAACAAAATCATAGAAATACTTGAACCTCGGTGCGAACTTGAATTTTTGTTACTCTGCCAAACGCACAGTGCGTATCATATGTCTCAATATGGTTACTTGCCGGATGTTAGGAATAGAGATGCAGTAGGTGAAATTGTAATCGAAAAAGCAAGAATAGTTGGAGCGCATGAGCAAATACCTACTTCTGCATTGCTTGTTTTTGCAACAAAACGAAGCCTGTATTCAGACCTTATTGGTCGGGGACTCTGCCTTGGTTGCAAGAACCGTGGTGCTTTCTTGGATAATTTCTTGAAACTCATGCTTGAGTTACCTTCTGCCGAAATCGACATAGGCGTATTATTGGGATTCTTAGAAGAGCTCAGCACAATTAATAGTGTTCTTTGCGATGAAACATTGAAAGTGTTGATTGAAACAGAGTCTATGCTTTGGTTTTGCCCTACGCTTATCTCCTATCTATCAGGCGATAGCACCTTTGACAACCTATTGAAAGCAATCGAAAATGAAAATATACACGTTAGAGCATTTCATAATGTTTGGCGTAGCGATGCATTTAAACAACTCACCAATAACCAACATTTTGCTTTCTATGAGGCACTCTGCAAAAAAGAAGGAGGAGTTTCTGCCGCTATAGATATATTCCATATGCATTTTTATGATAAGATAGAAAAATCTCCTTTGCATACTGAGGCTATTCAACTGGGGCAGTATTTGTTGCTTGCATATGATTTTAGTGTTGCTGATAAAAATTGTATAGATTATGATATAACAGTAATTTACAAAGCGTGTTTTTCAAGTGATGAAAAACAAACAAAAAACTTGCTCGAACATATCCATCAAGGTAGTGGAGACTATCCATTTTCATATTCTGGATTGCTTGAAAAAATAGTATCTTCCCACCCGATACTATTCTTAAACGAATTTTTACGTGACGGTGATGATACTCATTTCAACCTTAGATGGTCAGCCCGTAGTGAGCATGACAAAAATTTAATTGGATTGATTGATGATGATATAATTCTTCAATGGATAAGAGAAAATGCAGATGAGCGATGTACAAAAATCGTAGAAATTATGCCTCTCATGAGTAACGTCAACGATACATTGTCTTGGAAACCTATTGTGTACGAAATGCTAGATGAACACTCGAATCCTTTGGAGTTTGTAAGTAAACTCTTTGATACATTAATTCCATCATCGTGGAATAGCTATTCTCGCGCAGGTATTCTTGAAAGCAGAACTGTATTAATCAAAGAATTTTGCACACATACAAATGCCGAGATTTCTGCGTTTGCCTGTGAATACTTGGAGAGTTTCAAATTGTTCATAGTAGCAGAAAGGAAAGAGGATGCGGAGAGAGAAAAAGTGCGTAAGTTAGCAAATGAGCGATTTGAGTAATTTCCCAGATGTTTTTGTTGCGCAAGTGAAAAAAGCATAATGTAATCAAAGCACCCTTCACTGGAAAAGCCCAGTATTCGGGTGCTTTTTTTGCGTCCTTAAATCCTAACTATAGATGGGGATAGCGTATCAATCCAACACCAAAAAACCATGTTGGAGAAATACGCAAGGGAACAAGGTTTTTCCAACCCTATCCATTTTGTTGATGACGGATTTTCTGGTGGAAATTTTGAAAGACCAGAATGGAAAAAGATGATTGCCGAGATTG
>JGI24703J35330_11748674_pt1 | contig 24501 bp, 27 predicted proteins | sample TergutNt197P1_FD_35330 | JGI IMG/M metagenome (IMG submission 35330)
CGACACCAATTAATTCTTTCCGCCCCACTGGTGTCGCAATCCCCCCTTTTAGGGGGGTGATTGGAGTTTGCAAGGCAAACTTCAATCGGGGGGTCAACATTGAAATAAATATATGCTATACTTGGACTAAATAGTCACACGAAGTCAAATTTTCTACACAAAAATGCCGTCAATCTTTAAATTTAGTGCTATAATAATAAAGAAGTTATATAATGCGCAGAAAATGTGCATTTGCTCAGGGGGTGATGATGTGAAAGGTAAGACTTACGACTTAGAAAAACTTTCCGCATCCGGCAATTTTGACGTAAGCGTTATCACTAGGTTCTATTACAATACCCAAGAATATTTCGATGCCCTTACAACGTTCGTCAATACCTATTCCCGAGACTTGGGAAACTATACACCTGCTTTCGTCGTAAACAGCGATGCAGACCGCGAAGAATTCATGAAAGAATGCTTTGAAATTCGTGCCGACTACGTTCGCCTAGGGCTAAACGCCCTTATCGAATCCCTTGTCGTTATGGAAGATGCCGCAATCAACAGAGACGTAAAAGAATTCTCCGACGGTCAAATCTCATACCAAGCAACCCTTAAAATATGTAAAGACGATATAAAAAATGCCACTACACGCTGGAAAATGAAGAGATAGGCTAATGGAAAATATGGGGATGACTCTCTTGTACGCCGAAATAATGACCTCGCATTTGTAATCAACAACCGGCTTTTAGCCATCAAAGACCACCAAAGTACGATAAATCCCAATATGCCCTTGCGCCTATTACCTTTCGCAACAGATATTTTATATACTTGGCTTTCAGACAAAAAGGCACTTTACAAAAACAGCTTGGCAACTATCCCAACACCAAAATTTTATGTTTTGTATAATGGAAAAGAAAAACTCAAAAATAATATCCTGCGACTGTCGGATGCTTTTCGCTTTGATAATCACGACTTTTCTATGGAGCTTACAGTAAAAATTATTGACGTAAACTACGATAGCGGCGATGATGTTCTGCAAAAAAGCCCTTCTCTCGGCGGATATGCTTACCTCATAGAGCGCATCAGGCAAAATATGAACACAGGCAGCCTAAGGGATAGTGCAATCAAAGCAGCCGTTAACCATTGCATTCAATAAAATATATTAGCTGATTTTTTGAAAAATAATTTTCAGGAGGTGTGCAATATGTTTGATTACAGCATCACTTACGAAGAAGAAATGGAAATCAGGATGGAGGAAGCCGTGGAAGAAGCCGTAGCAGTAGCCGTGGAAGAAGCCAGAGAACAAGCCTTGGAAAGAGGCATTCTTTCATCTGCAATAGAACTGGTGCAAAAAGGCATAAGTTTGCAAGAAGTAATTAACATGCTGGATTTAACCGACAGGCAAGCAGGAGAAATAAGAACCCTTTTAAACTGAAGTAATTACAAGGGGCTGCAAGCTTTGTACCAAAACATCTTTTTTAAATTTTCGTGCTAAAGAAAAAATCAAACTCTGCCGATATAGTTTTCAGTGAGTGATAATCTGCATTATGGATATACTTGGTGCTTGACAGCGAGTATTTTATAATGTACATTACTCAAAGGAGCAATATATTCTAGACGATGGGGGAACACTATGTCTAATATGGTAGTAAGAACCAATGTGTTCGCGCTAAATGCGCACAGGAATTTAACAAATGTAGGTCTTCAACAGCGGCAAGCCGCTCAAAGACTAAGCTCTGGTTTCAGAGTAAACAGCGCGGCAGATGATGCTGCAGGTCTCGCGATTTCTGAGGCGATGCGCGCCCAAATCCGCGGATTGGACCAAGCTTCAATCAACGCCCAAGACGGCGTAGGACTTATCCAAACAGCAGAAGGCGCGATGAGTACCATCTCTGATATGGTTATCCGCGTACGCGAACTTATGGTTCAGGCTGCCAACGACACAAACACTCTCAATAACCGCGAAATGATTCAGCTTGAAATCGACCAAATCTTCACGGAAATCAACGACGTTACTTTCCGTACCCAATTTAACACCCGCACACTTCTTGCAGGCGGACTTGGTGGAGAAGGCGGCGGTCCTTCAAGCCCGGTATCTTTAGCATGGATGGTATTTGACCAAGCTAGAGTTATAGGATTAGGTCAACCCGGTGGTATCGTTACTTCTACCCCGGATGGTCACTCTGGTCGTATGCCAAACGTGCACGATAACCCACACAATAGGTCTAATACAAGTTTGCGCAGCGGAATAATTTCACTCCAAAACGAACTTAATGCCCTTGCGCGTCGTGTTGCAGAGCGTAAAGTTGCAGACCCCGGTGAGGCTTTCTCACCCGATAATCTAAGTGAAATGTTTGCTGATGTTAGAAATATTCACACAATGCTTGACGGTGGCGTTGGCCCTAATGGCTTAACCTTAGAGCTTATCCCGGCAGAACGTACTGAGTTGCAAAGCATTGCAAATCGTATGGCTCAAATGCTTCGTCAAGGTATGGTCGCAGCAGAAGATATGTTCCAGATTACCCAAGACCAAGTAAACGCATTGGGCGGTGCTGGCTCGATAAACTTTGATGGTTCAGAAGTGTTTTCTGGTCCTGCAATAGGTGAGTGGGCTGCTGACGCTCGTCAAATCCTTGATGATATGCGTGCTGCATATCGTGAAATGCTTGGTGACCCTGACCTCGGTACTGCAGGCTTAATATCCGATGCAATGGATTTGGGTATGGGTGATGGTGCTGGTGATGGTGGTGCTTTAGCTGCAATGGCTGCCGTTTTAGATAGAATGGTTGGTCAAATGGGTTCTGAGGTTCAGGATGACGCAACGATACCAGGTCCACCAATACCTGACCCATCTTATGTTCTGGAAACCGATCCTGCAGATCCAAACTATGGTATGTATGTAGGCGGCACTGGTCCCCATGCAACACAACCAACTATGCCAGGACCAGATGTGCCTAACCCCCTATATCCGGGAGGACCAGCTACTCCACCCGAAAATAGTTTCCTAGAATTACTTGAAAGACTTCTTGATAAATCAACCGATGTTCTCGGCAATGTAAACCTTGAATCTAACGCAATGTGGTTTCAAATTGGACCTAACTCTATGCAGGGAATGGTTCTTCAGCTTCAAGGTATTCATACAGGTATACTCGGCGGAGGTCGCGGCGACTTGGCTATGCTCATAGATGTACGCGAAAGAAGCGGTGTACCCATTTCCGAACAGCTTGAATTCATTGACTTAGCAGAAGGTATTGTTAACGGACAGCGCGCACAACTTGGTGCGGTACAAAACCGCCTCGAGTTCACACGTCAGTCTCTCGATATCTCTAGCGAAAACCTATCTGCCGCTGAATCTCGTATTCGCGATACAGATATGGCACGCGAAATGATGCGCTTCACAGCAGCTCAGGTTCTTCAACAAGCTGGTATCTCCATGCTTGCCCAAGCCAACCAGTTGCCCGCATCTATCCTACAACTTCTACAATAATTGCTGTTTTCTTGTAAGGAGGTGTTTTTGTGGCGAATATTCTTGAAATACGCGAACGCCATAAAATTCATTTACAGTCATTGTTAAATATCAAAAAAGCAAATCAAGACGAAAATATAACAGTGGCTCAATTGCAAGAAGAGATAAAGCGTGTAGTAGGCACAATGGATCAAGAAGACGTAGCGTGGATAGAAAAAATCGTAGGCGTAAAGGCACTTTAAATTTAAATAGCATTAAACATATCAATTTCCGCTTGCCGCTAAGGTAAGCGGAAATTGTTGTAGTTTTATCAAAAAAGTCTTAGTTAAATGATGCCCTAATGCAAAATATTAGCTGTAAAAAATTTTCAGTATATTTTTTTAAAATAGCTGTTAAGTAAAACATGAGAATGACGATATATATGGTAGGAACAACTCCACATTGGACGTGGAGACATAACGCGGTACGACATTTCCGCTAACCAAGGAGGTAAAATTATGTCAAACATGGTAGTACGTACCAACATTTTCTCTCTCAACGCCCACAGAAACATGAAAAACACAGGCCTTGAGATGCAAAGATCCGCTAACAGACTTTCTAGCGGTTTCAGAATCAATTCTGCAGCAGACGATGCAGCTGGTCTCGCAATTTCTGAGAACATGCGCGCACAAATCCGCGGTCTTGACCAAGCTTCAAGAAACGCACAAGACGGTCAAGCGATGATTCTTACCACAGAAGGTGGCTTAGAAGAAATCGGTAACATCATGCAACGTGTTCGTGAGCTTCTTGTTCAAGCTTCTAACGACACAAACACACAAGCACAACGTAACATGATTGAACAAGAAATTGCACAACTTGGCGAAGAAATTCACAGTATGCAATCTCGCGTAGAGTTCAACACAAACAGAGTGCTTGACATCGGTGTACACGGAAATATCGTAGCAAACATCTCTCAAGCACAACAAACATTTGCATCTGCTCGTATTGCAGTAGCTTCAGCATCTGCTGTATTTGCTTCTGCTCGTGGTGCAGCTCAAGCTTCATTTGCTGCTGCTGAAGCAAGCGCATTAGAAGCTTTTGCATCTGCTATGGTAACTATCAACTCTACCTTTAATGCAGCAATGGCTTCTGCTGAAACAAGCTACGACAGAGAAACAGCATTAGCAATCTTTGAAGCAGCTCGTATTGATGCTGAAGCGACGAGAGACCTTGCTATACAATCTGCACGTTCTATCCTTAATTCTGCTGTTGGTTCAGCGCTGGCTGTTCTTCAATCAGCACGCGACCAATTCGCTATCGACACCCATGCATTTACATCTTCACTCCGTAATGGCTTCGTAACTGTTTCTGATGACCTTAACGGTGTAGGTATGGCATGGTTCCAAGTTGGAGCAAACGGTATGCAAGGTATCCAATTCGACTTTGCAACAGTTTCTCAAGCTGTATTAGTAGCAGGTCACTTGGTTAACGGTATCGGCGACGCTCTTGTTATGTCCGGTTCAGTTCGTGAATCCGGCGTAGGTTTCGGTGAAGATATTTCTCCACTAATCGACGCTGTAAACGACGGAATTAACTCAATCAACAGTGTTCGCGCTAACCTCGGTGCTGTTCAAAACCGTATGGATTTCACCATGCGCAGCTTGGACATCTCTAGCGAAAACCTTCAAGATTCTGAAAGCCGCGTAAGAAACGCAGACATGGCTCGCGAAATGATGCGCTTCACAATGTCTCAAGTTCTTTCACAAGCTGCTACAGCTATGCTTTCACAAGCAAACCAAATTCCAAACAACCTCCTTCAAGTTCTTCGTTAATCTCATTAACGTTTTATTTGATGATAAAAATGCCCCGGGGAATCCCGGGGCTATTTTTTGGAAAAAAATAAGTTAATTAAAAGGGTGTTTTTTATGAATTCTATTGACTGGAAACAGACAGAAAATTTGCTTGAAAAAAATATTCAGTTCATACAAAATAGCCCTCGTATTCACGCTGATGTTTCAAAATTAAGGCATTTAAATGAAAACGATTACCGTATTATATTCTGCGAAGATGGCAATGCAACAATTGAAAAAAAACATAGCGGCGGTTTTATCCGCTTTCATTCAGCATATGAACCGCAAAGAGAAGGTCAAATATTAGCAGAAGCTCGTGCTAACGAAGAAAATGAGGGTAGACAATACCTTTTTATAGGTTTAGGCTTTGGTTATATATATAATCATTTATTACCAAAAACTGAAGCCCAAAACGCCCAAGTTGTAATATATGAACCCAGCTACGATATATTTAATTATTTTATACGCCTCTTTGACATTTCCAAACTGTTTAAGGGTTATTCCCTGCGGCTACACGTAGCTGAAGGTGCGATTAATTTTCCAAAAATTTTAACGTACTTTTCCCATGGGCGCATAGCAGATGTTGAAAGAATATCAACATTAAGTTATTATAATGCATTCAAAGACGACATTTTAACTTGTATGGAGCAAGTGCAAAACTTCAATTATAGAGATAGGATAAACAAAGACACTTCAAAATATTTTGAATTAGAGTGGGCAACACATCCTATAATTAATTTTCCTGATATTTTAAAAAGCCCCTGGTATGGAGGGCTTAAAGATGTGCTGAATGGGAGGCCTGCTGTTTTGGTTGCAGCCGGGCCATCTTTAAATAAAAATGTACATTTATTAAAAGAAATCCAAGGAAGAGTATTTGTAATTTCTGCATATACTGCAATTAAAACCTTAGAAAAAAATGGAATTCGCCCTGACATGTATGTATCAATTGACTCTCATCAAACTGTATATGACGTAAGTGATGATTATAAAATTGAAGAAATTCCTTTTTTGCTACACCCCAATGTACCTCCACGAATGTTAGAATTTCATAATGAAAACAATTTCCTATTACTACAACATGAGCAAACTATTGGGGTTTTATTAAATGCTTTAAATAAAAAAATTATTACTATTCCTACAATTGGAGGGTCCGTTGTTCATTTCATTGCTACCCTATTAGCGTATATGGGTGCGGAAACTATTGTAATGCTGGGACAAGACCTTGCATTTACAGGAGGTAAGCACCATGCGGCAGAATATACTGAAGGGCTTAGTGAAGATGCCAAAAATGCAACTGCTTCTAACATGAACAACCTACCTTTGGAAGTGGAAGACGTTTATGGCGAAATGGTTCCAACCAATAAAGCTTTTAAAAATTATATTTTACAATTTGAGAAATTTGCGCATAATAATTTAAGTAGCTTTACTATGGTCGATGCCACTGAAGGCGGTGCAAAAATAGGTAACACTAAAATTATGTCTTTACGCGAGGCCATTGACACTTATTTTTCCGAATTTACTGATACTAACTACACAAATGAACTAATTACACAAGCTCGAAAAAACGGAAAACTATTTCTTGAAGATGATAAAGATAAGGCGATTAAACTTTTTGAAAAGATGCTTGTTCAATGCGAAAATTTATTAGACTTGACCCCTAAAACTGAAAAAGCTGCTGAAAAAATAATGAATTTATTTAAGTATAATAAAATTCCAACAAAAAAAGAATTGAAAAAGCCAAGATTTGAGCATCTTACTCTTATAGATGAAATTAGAAAAAATTCGCTCGCGCTGGATACCGTATGTGGTGAATGGCCTACTGAATTTGTTAGAGCGCAAACAATGCAGCCTGAAGACGAGCATGAAGCATTGTTTTTTACTCGCATAACCTCTGAACTTTTTTTAGGCAAAACAAGCTTGATTAAATCAGTGGAAAAAGTGTTAAAAAGCGTAATTGAAAAGTTAAAACAGGAGCTGTGATATAGTCATGTCTGACGAATTAATTACCTTAATTGAAACTAATGCACAAAAAATAGCACGCCTTGGTTTCGATATAAGAAAAGAAAGCCTCAGTGAGCTTGCCGATGTACAAACTTACATGAAAGACATGATGAGTTTAGTTTCAGAGCTTGGCAATGCATCTGCAAATAAACAATTAATTGAAAACAGAGCTAATTTGACAAGGATTATCCTAGAGATTTTGTCTGCATATGAACTGATGGACACTGTTACCATTGCTGACGGATTGGAATATAAATTGTTGCACGAACTGGAAGATATTTTAAACAAACTAAGTTGATAAGAAGAGGTAATGACATATGCTTGATGGAAAAACGGTTTTAGTTACAGGTGGAACAGGCTCTTTCGGGAACGCATTTGTACCGCTAACTTTGAAAAATTTTAACCCTAAAAGGCTAATAGTGCTTTCTCGAGATGAAATGAAACAATGGGAAATGGCAAAGAAATTTCCTGACGAAAAAAGGCTTCGTTTTTTTATCGGGGACGTACGCGATAAGGAGCGTCTTCACCGCGCACTTGACGGAGTTGATTATGTTGTACACGCAGCGGCTACAAAAATTGTGCCAACCGCGGAATACAACCCTTTTGAATGTGTAAAAACAAATGTTATGGGCGCGATGAATGTTATTGATGCTTGTATTGACCAAGGCGTTAAGCGATGTGTAGCTTTAAGCACTGATAAAGCCAGTTCTCCTGTAAATTTATATGGTGCTACAAAACTTTGTAGCGATAAATTGTTTATTGCGGGTAACTCTTACGTTGGCGCAAAAAAAGATACTCGTTTCTCAATTGTACGTTATGGTAATGTTATGGGTTCGCGAGGTTCGGTTATTCCGCTATTTATTGAGCAAGCGAGAAAAGGTACTGTTACCATAACTGATGAGCGCATGACACGCTTTATGATTTCCTTGGAAGACGCTGTAGATTTGGTGTTTCATGCATTTAGCGATATGGTTGGTGGGGAGATTTATGTAAAAAAGATACCCTCCATGAAGGTCACAGATATAGCACGTGCGGTTTCAGAAAGCGCGGAGCATAATATAATAGGTATCAGGCCGGGTGAAAAGCTGCATGAACAAATGGTTAGCATAGAAGACGCACCATACACATTCGAGTACAATGATTACTATAAAATTTTGCCACAAATCCACCATTGGGACAAAGATACCTCGCGAATAAAAGACGGAAAGCGTGTTAAGCTAGATTTTGTTTATTCATCAGATAATAATGATGATTGGATGGGAATTGAAACGCTTAAAAATTGGATTTTAGAAAACAAAGAAAAAGTTGGTAATATATAAACGTGTAATTTTGCTAGTATAATAAAAGGATGTTGAGGGCATATGAATATGCTATCCGCATTAATAGTAGGAGCTAATGCTGATTCTATACATGCGATAAATTCAGCGAAAAAATTAGGACTTACTGTAGCCGCGATAGATGGTGATTCTGAAAGCGAGGGGTTCATTTATGCTTGCGAAAATTACACCGTTGACATAAGTAATAAAGAATTGGTATTAGATATTTCAAATAAAATTCAACCCAAACTGGTTATACCAACTCCCATTGGGCGATTTTTAACATCAGTGGGTGCGATAAATGACCAGCACAAACTTAATGGCATTTCAGAAAAATCAGCAATACTTTGTACAGACAAGCATGTTTTCCATAAAGTACTATCAGCTCAAAATAATCGAAATGCTAAGCATATATTGGTTAATGCAGGAATCGGCAATTTTAATGATATAAATGCAAATTTAACATACCCGGCAATAATAAAGCCACGTTATGGTTCGGGGAGCCGGGATGTTTTTACTGTTTTTAATAGTGACCAGATGAAATTATGTTTTGCAGAAAAATTCCCCTGTGACGAAGATTATATAATTGAAAGTTGCAAAGAAGGCGATGAATATGGAGTTGATGGTGCAGTAATTAATGGCGTGTTCCAATTAATATCGCTACGAAAAAAAATGCTGACACCCTTCCCTTTCAGGCAATGTGTTGGATATTTTTCGACTCCGGAATGCGAAGAAAACTTTACTTTATTTATGCTTACAAGGGCTTGTATAAACAAAGTGTGTAACATATTAAATATTAATAACTCTCTTTTGCACGCTGATGTTATTTATGACGGAGGACCCGATATTTTTGTCATTGAAATATCAGCTAGACCTGCAGGTCATTTTTTGTATGATGTGTTCGTACCACTATCCACAGGAATAGATATGGTTTCAGAGTTTATTAAATTTTCATTGCCCGAATTGAACCAATCCTATACATTTGACCCATCCCATAAAAAGAGCAAATGTATGCTAATTAAATTTTTTGATTTTTCCAAGGGACGAATTACTGTGGTGCCCGACGAAAACTACTTATATAATCACTACCCTGTTAAAAAATATGTATGCTCACTTAAACCAGGGATGACAATGGATAAAATAACAGATGGAAAATCCATTATTGGCAGGGGGTATTATATTATTGAAGCAGACAATAATAATGAATTATTAGGGATAAGCAAGGAAATAGAAGGACATTTTATATTAGAGGATTGAGTGTCATCATAATTTTAACTGAGGGGGGTAGCGAATATGGATATGGACATATTTCCAGATGTTGTGCCCTTTATACCGAAGCCATAAATCAAGGAATATCTTGCGTTATATATGTTGCGGGAGATGCTGATATTTCTGAAGAATATTGTTGGAATCGTCTTGAATGGCGTACGCTTTCTGAATTGAAAACTATTTCATTTGAAAAAGAAGATGTTGTCATCGACAGTTATCATGCGACAATTGAAATATGCGAATTTATTGTGAAAAAATCTGAGAATACACTTTTTATTGATGATGATATGAGAATAAATTATCCATCACCCTGCACTGTTTTAAATCCATCATTGTATGCAGAAAAAAAATTATATCCTAAGAAGAAAGATGTAAAATATTTATTGGGCATTCAATACGCACTGGTGCGTCCTGCATTTTGCTCTAAGATTCAACAGAGGGATAGGCGGGGAGTTATGATAACGATGGGTGGCAGCGATGTTGCCGACATAACATATAGTTTGTATAAAGAATTAAAATGGTGTTTGCCGAAATTACCAGTTAAAATTATATTGGGGCATGGTTTTAAGAACAAAGACAGATTTCTACGATTAAAATATAATTATTCAGAAATAATAGAAAATGCTTCTGCCGAAGAAATGCGTGAGACGATGTTGTCCTGCGAAGCAGCCTTTAGTGCCGGGGGACAAACTTTATATGAGCTTTTAACGACACAAACCCCTATGATTGTTTTTAAAGTTGCCGATAATCAATCTGATGGGATGAATGCATTACTTGATTTAGGTATAATAAAAAAAATATATCACCCTAAAGATGTTAAAGCCGCGGCACATGATTTTATTAAAGGAAATACTTTAACTCCGCCACTTTTGGTTGACGGAAAGGGTGCAAAAAATGTATTAAGGAGTTGGCTATCATGAATTATGACAGCACAAATAAAGAAGGAAGTAAAAGGATTTTTTTAAAAAAACACCTATTATATCCAAACGAAAGGGTTGTTGCATTTCTTGCGCAGTATTATGGAGACATACAAAATAATGCAAACTTAAAAGGGCTTGATATTGGTTGCGCGCAGGGACGGCATATAGAACTTATGTTGGATTATGGCTTTCAGGCTCATGGTGTTGATTATGTCGAAGACGCTTGCGACTTCTGCCGCAAGCTTATATCCAGCCGCAATGCAAAAGGGGAGATTTACTGTGGCGATTTTTCCGGGCATTATGAAGACGAAACTTTTGATGTCATGATTTGTCTTGGTACTATTTTTTTGAGGCAAATAGATGATATGAAGCGCGATTTAGCAGACCTTTTCAGTATATTAAAAACCGGTGGACGTTTTTTTGTTAATTTCAGAACACATGAAGATTCATTGTACGGAAAAGGGAAACAAATTGACGAATTTTCTTTTCTGCTGGATGAGCGTTCTAAAGAATACAACGGTATTTTGTATACATTTTTAACTTATGAACAAGCAGAAAAACTCTTAATAGATGCGGGGTTTACTATTGATAGAGTTGAACGTGTCGAATTATGGAAAAACAATCTTGAAAGCCGTCATACTTGGTGGAATTTTATTCTTAAAAAATAAATATAGGCAGGTGTCTTTTATAAATAAAGAAGTAAAAATCGCGATTATTCCTGCGCGGGGAGGAAGCAAACGGATACCACGTAAAAATATTAGAAAATTTCATGACAAGCCGATTATAGCATACACTATAGAAGCCGCACTGGAATCTCAGGTCTTTGAAGAAGTTATGGTTTCCACCGATGACGCGGAAATTGCGGAAATTTCTAAAAAATATGGCGCGAATGTTCCGTTTTTTAGAAGCGCAGAACTTTCTAATGATATGGCAATGACAGTGCCTGTTCTTATCGATGCATTGGATAGATATGAAAAACTTGGAATAGTATATGCTTTTGGTTGCTGCTTATACCCATGCGCTCCATTTGTGACAGCGGCACGGATTAAAGAAGGAATGGACTTATTGGTTTATTCTAAAGCAGACAGCGTTGTACCTGTGGTAAAGTTTTCATTTCCACCACAACGCAGTTTTGTTATGCGCGATGGGAAAATTTCTATGCTTTACCCTGAGCATAATAATTCTCGTTCACAGGACTTAGAGCCGCTTTATCATGACTCGGGACAATTTTATTGTTTTAAAACGGCTTCATTAATAGCCGAAAATAAAATGTTTTGCACCAATACTGTTCCACTGGTGCTTTCAGAGCTTGAAGTTCAGGATATAGACACGGAAGAAGATTGGAAAATTGCAGAAATGAAGTACCGTATATTACATGAAAAAACAGGTGAACTCTAATGGATTTTATACCCTATGGGCGGCAATGCATTGAAGAAGATGATATCGCCGCCGTTATTGAAGCTTTAAAAAGCGATTTTTTAACATGCGGTCCGAAGGTTGCGGAGTTTGAACGTGACTTTGCAAAAACTGTTGGCTCGCGTTATGCCATTGCTGTTTCTAACGGAACGGCGGCTTTGCATATAGCGGCACTGGCTTTGGGGATTGGCGTGGGGGATGAGGTTATTACCAGCCCGCTAACTTTTGCTGCTTCGGCAAACTGTATTTTATACTGTGGCGCAACGCCTGTTTTTGCAGATATCGACGCGGATACAATGCTTCTTGATATTAAAAAAGTGCGCGAAAAAATCACTCCGAAAACCAAGGCAATCATTCCGGTGCATTATGGCGGAGAGCTTTGTAATATGGACGAGTATACAGCATTGGCAAAGGAACATAATTTGCAAATAATTCAAGATTCTGCACATAGCTTAGGCGGCAAAACCTGCGGCAAAGAACAAGGCGAATACGATGGAATGCAAATATGGTCGTTCCACCCCGTAAAAACAATTACCACAGGCGAAGGCGGCGCGGTGACAACAAATGATGAAAATTTATACAAAAAGCTAATGCGCTTACGCACCCATGGCATAACCCGCGATACTTCGCAATATGTAAATGACAACGAAGGCGGCTGGTATTATGAGATGCTGGATTTGGGATACAACTATCGTTTGACAGATATTCAATGCGCTTTGGGTATTACCCAATTGAAAAAGCTACCGCGATTTTTAAAGCGTCGCCAAGAAATTGTTGAGCGTTATAACCAAGCATTCGCAAATTCATCGCTGGAAATTCAAAATACCCCTGAGTGGTCTACCCCTACACGGCATTTGTACACCATAAGGATTAACGAAAAAAAGGGCAAGCGCGTAATTTTCGATTTGCTTCTTTCAAAAAATATTGGTGTGAATGTGCATTATATTCCTACGTACCTTTTGCCCCATTATAAAAAGTTGGGTTACGCTTCCGGCATTTGCCCCATCGCCGAAGACTCTTACCGCCGCATGATTACCCTGCCCCTTCATCCGCAAATGACTGATGAACAGGTGGAGTATGTTATAGAGACGGTTCTTTCGGTATAATCAAATCAAAAAGGTAGGAATTTATGAAAGATGTTACGCTGGAGCAAAAAAGCGATAAGAAATTTAAAGATACTTTCTTTCGGAAGCTATTCCATGAAGAAAACCGCGCTATTGAATTGTTCAATGCTATTGAAGGTACAAATTTTCCGGTTGGAACACCATTACAATTTTACTCTCATGGGGATGATTCTGTAGCACGACGAAACAATGACCTTGCATTTGTAATCAATAATCAACTTTTAGCTATAAAAGACCATCAAAGCACAGTAAATCCAAATATGCCTTTGCGTCTATTGCCATTTGCTACAGATATTCTGTATACTTGGATTGATGATAAGAAAGATTTATACAAGAACAAATTAATAACTATTCCTACACCAAAATTCTATGTTCTTTATAATGGTAATGAAAAATTGAAAAATAATGTTTTGCGTTTGTCAGATTCGTTCCGCTTTGAGAATCACCATTTTTCTATTGAGCTACTTGTAAAAATCATCGACGTAAATTATGAAAATGGTGACAATGTTTTACAAAAAAGCCCCTCGCTTGGTGGTTATGCTTACCTGATTAATTGTATCAGGCAAAATATGAACGCAGGCGATTCAAGAGATAGAGCCATGAAATCGGCCGTGGATAAATGCATACAAGAAAATATTTTAGCTGACTTTTTAATAGAGCATTTTCAGGAGGTATGTAATATGTTTGATTACGGTATCACTTACGAAGAAGAACTGGAAATCAGAATGGAAGAAGCCTTAGAAGTTGCAACAGAAAAAGGCATGGAAAAAGGCATGGAAAAAGGCATGGAAAAAGGCGAAGCAGAAGGCATTATAAAATCTGCGTTAAAATTCATGCAAAAAGGTACAAGTTTGCAAGATGTGATTAGTATACTAGAGCTTTCAGATAATCAAGTTAGAGAACTGGAAAGCCGCTTTGCCTAAAATAACTCTACAAAATTCAACTAATACATTTAAATCCAAAAGATTAAATTTTCGTGAAATTCGTTTCACCGACGCAGAAAATATAGTTCGCTGGCGCAGCAATCCTGAAACATACATTTATTTTCGTAATCCTAAACCAATATCATTGGAAGAACACATTAATTGGTATGAAAACAATTATTTAAGTAATCCATCGCGAGTAGACTATATTATTATCGAAAAGGTGACAGATACTCCTGTGGGCATTGTTGGGGTCTCTATAGTTGAAAGCTCAGGCGAAATTTCTTATATAATAGGCGAAACAGATTTTTTGCAACGCGGATTTGGCTCTGAGGCAGTGAATGCGATTGTTGCGTATTTTACAGGTCGTATTTCCGTTTTCACTGCTAAAATTCATCAGTTGAATATAGCCTCCATAAAAGTTGCAGAAAAATGCGGATTTGTTTTTGAAAAGGAGCTTGAGCCGAGTTTCTTGTTATATAAAAAAAGTACTCACAATCACGGAGGTGATAAAATGGGAATGTCTAACGAGCAGTTCGACTCCTATAAGACACAATTAATTCGCAATTTGCAACGGGCACAAAAGGAAGTTGCGGAAGAAGGAAAAAGCGAAACTCTTGACCAGATTATTAATGATTTGGAGAGTGAATTAAAAAACCCATGAGTACATTTTTTTGAGAGGTGATGACAAATGGCTTCTGATAGGAAAATAGCTATTATACCTGCTCGTGGCGGAAGCAAGAGAATACCACGAAAAAATATTAGAAATTTCTGCGGCAAACCAATTGTAGCATATTCGATAGAAGCCGCTATTGCGTCAGAAGTTTTTGACGAAGTAATGGTTTCAACTGATGATTTAGAAATTTCGGAAATTGCAAAAAAATATGGCGCGAAAGTGCCTTTCATGAGAAGTGCAGAGATGTCTACGGATATGGCTATGACTGCGCCTGTTTTGGAAGAGGTTTTAAATGAGTATAAGAAACGTGGTAATATGTTTTCGCACTGTGCTTGCATTTATCCGTGTGCGCCATTTGTTACATCTGACAGACTAAAGGAGGGTATGGCTACTTTAATTTCCTCCAATGCAGATGAAGTTTTACCTATAGTTAAATTTTCATATCCTCCACAACGGTGTCTTGTTATACGAGATGAGTGTGTAACTATGCTTTATCCCGATAACTTCAATAAACGTTCGCAAGATTTAGAACCCATCTACCACGATGCGGGGCAGTTTTATTTATACAAAACGAGTGTAATTTTATCGATGGACAAAGGATTTGATAAGCGCATTGTACCTCTTGTTCTCCCTGAAAATGAAGCACAAGATATAGATACAGAAGAGGACTGGCAGATAGCGGAAATGAAATATCAAATTTGTGTTGGAGGGAATATTGAATGAAGAAAGTATTGCTTTTGTATGCAAGTCATGACAATCTTGGTTTAATATGGGCGTTAAAAAAACTAAATTACTATATTATTGTTACAGGCTACACACATGGATTAATAGGTGAAAAGCATGTAGACAAGTATATCCCCGCCGACTATTCCGATAAAGAATTAATTTTAAAAATAGCTCGAGATGAAAAAATTGATAGAATATGTGCAAATTGTAATGACCATGGTGCAATTACTGCAGCTTATGTAGCTGAGATTCTGAATTTACCCGGCTATGATTCGTACGAAACTATAATGACATTGCATAATAAAGGTATGTTTAAACAATTTGCTATGCAGCATGATATTTTGACACCAAAAGCAGACTATTTTACAAAATCAAGCGAAGCAAAAATACAACTAAAAAATTATACATATCCCCTAATAATAAAACCCGTGGATTGTAGCGGCGGCGTGGGTGTATGTCGAGCGAATAATATTACAGAAGCAACTAAAGCAGTAGATGTAGCATTTGAAAAATCAAGAATGGGTACAATTATCATTGAGCGATTTTTTGAGGGAACACAGCATGGATTTTGCACATTTTTGATTAACCAAAAAGTTGTTGCAATTTCGAGTAATAATGAATATGCTTTCGAGAACTTATATCGTGTAGAAATTGATACATTTCCGGCAGATAATTATAATGAGGTTAAGGATATTTTAATTTCCCAAATTGAAAAAATGGCAGGTATCCTTTCTTTAAAAGATGGTATTTTCCATTTGCAATACATCATGTCAAATAATACACCTTATATAATTGAGGTAATGAGGCGAACAGTGGGTAACATGTACTGGCTCTTAGCTGATAGGCTTAATTGTTTTGATTGGAGCTATTGGGAAGCAAGAGCGAGATTGGGATTGTCTTGCGAGCATTTTCCTGTACACACCGAACAAGAGGGATATTATGCATACAAAACGTTATATGCCAAATATAACGGTAGTTTTTTATCGGTTAATGTGCCGGCTGAATATGAAAAACACATATTTCATTCAATTATTCTAAAAGATAAAGGTTACAATATAACTAATTATAAAACTGACCTAATTGGTATTTTATTTTTTGCATTTTCATCTAAAGATGAAATGATGAATGTCTTAATTGAAAATTATAACGGAAATTTAGTTGAAACTGAATGAGGGGTGCATTATGAATTCAAAAAATGAAATTTGCCTAGGAATGGCAGGCGCAGGAAGAGCGACTGAACTCCATATGAATGCATTGAAGCGTTTTAGCGGTGTACCCGTCTGCCTGAAACACATTGTAGCCAGAAGGTTTGAGCAGGTAGAGGAGGCAAAAGAGAGATATGGATTTCAATATGCATCCCTCGATTTTGATAATTTGTTAAATGACCCGGAAATTGATGTTATAGACATATGTACTCCGCCATATGCCCATGAAGATATGATAATAAAAGCTCTAAATGCAAATAAGCATGTGATTTGTGAAAAGCCTTTAAGCGGATATTTTGGTTTGCCCGGAGACTGTGAGCCTATTGGATTTAAAGTTTCCAAGGTTAAAATGTATGAAGAACTTATGCGCTCTTTAGACAAACTGAAAACTGCTGTAGATGCTTCTGATAAAAAATTTATGTATGCAGAAAACTTTATTTATGCTCCGGCTATAAATAAAGCAGCAGAAATAATAACTAAGAAAAAAAGTAAAATTCTATATGCAAAAGGAGAAGAAAGTTTAAAAGGTTCAAGCTCCCCTGTTGCAGGAGAATGGAATAAAACGGGCGGCGGCACATTTATTCGTACAGGTGCGCACCCATTGTCTGCTGTATTATGGTTAAAAAATGTAGAGGCAAACGCACGAGGTGAGAGAATTTATGTAGAAAGCGTATTTGCAGACATGGGGCAAATTACGTCTACCCTTTCAGAATATGAACATAGGCATATATCTGCAAGACCAAATGATGTTGAAGATTGTGGTACAGTCCTTTTGAACTTTTCAGATGGAACAAAAGCAGTAATTATAGCAACTGACACTTTGCTGGGAGGCAGCAAAAACTATGTAGAACTCTATTGTAATGACGCAACTATTTACTGCACTCTTACTATGTCAAATTTAATGAGTACGTATTTTTTGGATGAAGAGAGACTGAACGATGTATATATTTCGGAAATGCTTCCTTCTAAAATAGGATGGAACAACCCATTTTTAGAAGATGAAATTATTCGAGGCTACACTGATGAAATGAGAGACTTCATGGAGGCTATTTATTATGATAGAGAGCCTAAGTCGGGCTTTCAAATTGCGTACGATACAATAAAAGTTATTTACGCAGCTTATATGTCTGCTGAACTGGGAAAAGCCGTAAAGCCGTGAACTTGGTAAGTTAGGACGTGAAATATTATTTGTAGGAGGATATTTAAAATGCATGAATTGGAAGGTATAAAGAATCTGTTTTTAGAGGCTGTAAATGAATTACAGGCTTCAGATAAAAAACTAATAGTGTGGGGAGGGGGAGGGACTAGCAGGATATTCAAAAAATTTTTTTTTAGGAGCGGTATAAAAGTAGATGCAGTAGCGGTGAGCAGAGAATTTTACGAACCAAACCAAGAAATGGACGGCATACCCGTTGAAATTATTGATGATTGCGTTTTAAATAATACTGATTGCAATGTTTTTATTGCCTTCATGAATTATTCCGATGATTTGCTGTCTCATTTAAAAAGTTATATTAATAAAATATATTGTTTCGACGTGGCGGGAATGTGCGTGGGATACAATTTGAATATTTTTGATTACGATTGGTATAACCGTTATAAAAAAGATTTAACTTGGCTATATAATGAGTTTTTTGAACAAAAATCCAAAGCCGCATTTTTATGTTATATGGAGCAGAAAATGAGCGGTAGATATAGCAAACCATATTCAGAAAATCAGTATTTTTGTGATGAAATTATAAGTTTTGAAGAAAATGAAATTTTTGTGGATTGCGGAGCTTTTACAGGTGATACGATACAAGGATTTATTAATAACTTACACAAATCCGGTAATATGCAATACAAAAAGATTTATGGGTTTGAACCTGATGCTTCTACTTTTGAACAGGCTAAGAAAAATTTAAATAAATACGACAATATTACTTTGATAAATAAAGGCGCGTGGAATTGTACAGATATATTGAAATTTAATTCGCATGGTTCAGCATCTTCTTTAGATTTGGAAGGTACAGTTGAAATTCATGTACAGTCCATAGATTCTTTAGTGAAAAATGAAAAAGTAACTTTTATAAAAATGGACATTGAAGGTGCAGAGCTTAATGCATTAAAGGGTGCGTCAGAAACAATAAAAGCTAACAAGCCTAAATTAGCAATTTGTGTATATCATAAGCTTGATGATTTGCATGAAATTCCACGTTATATTAAATCCCTTGTGCCGGAATATAAACTTTATTTTAGAAATCATTCAAAATGCGGAGTGGAAACTGTACTGTATGCGGTTATTTAGAGGTGCTTATGCGTTATATTAAAAAACTTCCCGAGATTGATGAGCTGATAACTGATTATCCACTGTCAGCATCACAAGTTGAAAACAGAAAAAATAGAATAATTGAAGTTCAAAATATACTTTGCGGCAAGGATTTGCGTAAGCTTTTATTGGTGGGACCTTGCTCAGCAGACCGTGAAGATGCAGTGGTTGACTATATGTCACGTTTGGCTGCATTACAAGAAAAAATTAAGGCTAACTTTGTTGTTGTGCCAAGGGTTTATACAAGCAAACCTCGCACAAACGGAATGGGCTATAAGGGACTTTTACATCAGCCTTCTTCATCAAGTGATGGGGATGATTTACTTGCTGGTGTAATAGCTACAAGGCGTATGCACTTACGAGTAATTCAAGAAACAGGATTGTTTTGCGTGGATGAAATGTTGTATCCGGAAAGTATTGAATATACTTTGGATTTATTGGCATATGTAGCAATTGGCGCAAGGTCAGTTGAAGACCAAGGACATAGGCTAACAGCCAGTGGTTTACAACTACCTGTTGGTTTAAAAAATCCAATGAGTGGTGATTTAAACGTACTTATTAATTCGATTTCAGCAACCCAAAAAAAGCACTCCATGATTTATCGGGGTTGGGAAGTACAAACAGAAGGGAATTCTTTTGCTCACGGAATTATCCGTGGCTACAATGACTTAAGCGGTAAGTCTCGACCTAACTACCATTATGAAACACTTTTGGAAATTTATGATTTATATCGTAATAGTAATCTTATAAATATGTCATTAATAATAGATTGCAGTCATGGAAATTCTAATAAACGTTATGACGAGCAAATGCGAATTGCCAGAGAAATATTTTTGACATGTAAAAATTATCCTGAACTAAATCGATTTATAAAAGGAATCATGATTGAAAGCTATATTGAAGACGGTTCCCAGCTTGTAGGAGGGGGAATTTATGGGAAATCTATTACTGACCCATGCTTAGGGTGGGATAAAACAAAAAAATTAATATTGGAATTGAGTTAAATGAATATAGCATTTCGTGCAGACGGCAGTTTAAAGATAGGCATGGGGCATTTAATGCGTTGCGTCGCCCTGGCAGACATTTTTAAGAATGATGGGGATTCTATCCTCTTTTTTTGCAATGAAAAAACAAAAGACGGAATAGCTTGGCTAAACCATAAGGAATATCAAGTTGTTGAATTATGCGATAATACTTCTGTCGAAAACGAGGCAATTGAATTAAACACATTGCTGAATAAGTTCAAGGTAGATGTTATTATTGTAGATTCATACAGGCTTTCTTCTGAGTATTTTAGAATACTAATGAAAAGTGATGCAGTAATTGTCATAATCGATGACCATGCTAAATTTGACTACACTTGCGATATTCTTATAAATGGCGATTTTGACGCGCAAAAGCATGATTATTCAAAATATTCAACACAAAAAAATCTATTGGGGACTGATTATTGCATATTGCGAAATGAATTTTCGACTACTATGCCCTCACCGTTAAGAAATATTGTTTCAAATATTTTAATAACAATGGGTGGTTCTGACCCAAATAATTTCACCCCAATTGTATTAAACGCGCTCTCTCCGATAAAAGGCATTACAATTCATGTTGCTTGTGCGTCATTGATGAATAATACCAATGATATAAAAAGAGAAGCAGATAAATGTTTAAGTAAAGTGATTTTACATTCACCTCCAAATTCTATGGCAAAACTTATGTCGGAATGCGATTTAGCCATTTCTGCAGGAGGAGGAACCGTTAAAGAATTATTTGCGATGGGTGTGGTTTCTTTGTTTATATCGCAAGCGGATAATCAGTTATCCCTTATGAATTATTTACAAAAAAATAATTTACATCTATACCTTGGGAGCCATTCAGAGGTAACTGCACAACAAATTTATTCACAAGTTTCTAATTTGATTGATGACTACCACGAGCGCAAAAGAATAAGGTCAGTAATAATAGATAAAATTTGTCGTAACGGTGCAACAACTATTGTTACAGAAATAAAAAATTTCACCCATATAAGGAGAAAAAAACATGAGTACATTTATTGCGGCAGAGCTTTCAGCAAACCATAATCACGATTTGGAACTGGCAAAAAAAACGATTCTTGCGGCAAAAGAGTCAGGAGCTGATGGGGTAAAACTTCAAACCTATACGGCTGATACTATAACAATTGATAGCGATGCACCGTGCTTTCAAACTACAGGGCCATGGAAAGGGACAACATTATATAAACTATATCAAGAAGCATATACCCCATGGGAATGGCATGAAGAGCTGTTTGATTATGGGCGTTCGCTGGGGCTTGTGATGTTTTCGACTCCATTTGATTATAGCGCGGTAGATTTTTTAGAAAAATTGGACAATCCTATTTATAAAATTGCGTCATTTGAGGCGATGGATTATCCGCTGATTAAATATGCCGCCGAAAAGGGAAAGCCGATGGTTATTTCCCTTGGGCTTCTTACGCTAGAAGAGATTGGCGAAATGATTGCGGCTTGTCGTGAGGCTAAAAATGATGATATTACCTTGCTTGTATGTACTTCCCAGTATCCTGCAAAACCGGAGGACGCACAGCTTTTAAAAATAGGCGATATTGCAAAACGCTTTGGCGTAAAAGTGGGGCTATCAGACCACACTATGGGCAGTGCGGTAGCTAGTGCTGCTGTGGCACTGGGTGCGTGTATGATAGAAAAGCATTTTATTTTAGACCGCTCTTTAGGTGGGGTTGACTCAGCTTTTTCCATGAACCCGGAAGAATTCCGTCAAATGGTAGACTCCATAAGGATTATCGAAAAAGCAGTTTCCGAACCCGATTATACGAAAATAAGTGCAGGGCGTGGAGGTGCGCGTTCGCTGTTTGCAACTAAGGAAATTCGCAAGGGTGAGGCGTTTACCCCCGAAAACTTGCGCTCTATTCGCCCCGGCAATGGGCTTCATCCAAAGTATTATCCGCAAATTTTAGGTTCACTGGCTACCTGTGATATAAAATTCGGAACTCCGCTTACATGGGAAATGACCAGTGTTAAAACGACAGTAAAATAACTACGGTATAGATGCACATTACCCCCAGCAGAGCGGCGGCGTTAAAGAGCATGTTTATGTGTTTTGCGATGCCATCCATGAGGGCGATTAGGCGTTTGTCGGCGATGGGCTGGAGGAAGGCGGCGGCGGAGCGGTATATGAAAGAAAGGGCGATAAGCTTTATCAGCGGCGTGGCAAGGACGAAACAGAGAACGAGAACCAGCGCGATGAGAACGCCGCTTCGAGCGGCTTGGCTAAAATTTACTACGGTGTCTACGGCGGCGGTGAGGGCATTTCCTACAACGGGGACTGCCCCTGCGACGCTTCGGGATGTTCGGATGGCGGCACTGCTGATGATTGGAGCGGAGAGCCTTTGTAGGGTAAGCAAAAAGGCGAAAGAGGCGAGAATTCCTTTTAGCGACCAGCTTGCGATTTTCCGCAGAAGTTCTGCGAGTTTTTCGAGTTTATGGCCGTCGGTGGAAAGCTGACCCACGATATCCAGTGCGGCCGATGCCAGAGTGATGGGAATAAATATGCCTGAAATAAACCACGTTACCAATTGCAATGCGAAAAACAAAAGGGGCTGAAAGCCTGCCGCGCCAATGAAATTTCCACCCATAGCCATCAGCCCTACCATTAGCGGAATGGAGGCGTGCATAATGGATGTCACCAAAGATACAAGGGACGTTAGTATTTCTACGGCGATGTAAAATGACGAAATTGCGGGAAGCACCGCCATTAAATAGGTTACATAAAAACCGGTTTCGCCGGCAGATTTTTTGAATGCCTCGGTTAAACAGCTCATTAACGCGCCGAGGATTGCGATTATAATTAGCTGGCGAATTAGTTGGGCGTTTGCTGAAAATTCTCCGAAGATTATTTCGCCAAAAGATGAAATCAACCCCCTTAGCGATAGGTCAAGCTGACCCGTAAGGGCGTTTCGCAAGAGGTCTGTAAAGCGCGGCATTCCCGGAATATCCAGAATACCTATTTCAAATCTGTTCAGGTCTATCATTTCAATTATTTCTGTGGCCAGTTCATTTTGGGCATTCATGGCAAAAGCCCCGTGACTACGCGCACTATGTCCACGATTACAGGCATTGCCATTACTAAAATAATTACGCGGGCGGCTATGTCTATTTTTGTGGCTATGGCGGTTTCGTTTGCGTCATTGCATACGCTTGTCCCCAGTTCGGCAATGTAGGCTACGCCTATTACACGCAGTGCAAGGCTTGTGTACGCACCCAGTCCGTCTGCCATTTCCCCCAAATGACGCACAAATCCCACCGCTTCTGCCATCATGGGTAGTGCTATTAGCAAAATGAGAATTCCTGTAGCTAAGGAAATCGTTATTGCAAGCGCGGGGTTGTAGCTTTTCATTAGCACTGCAAGAATCATTCCCAGTACGCCGATTATTACTATTTGAAATATCCCCATGCCGCACCCCCCGATTTTTAAAGCTCAAAAATGGTTCTAAGATGCGTAAACAAGTCGGCTATGTGACCCACTATCCAAAACAGTACAAGCACGATGCCCGCGATTGTTACCATTGTGGCTTGTTCGTCGCGTCCGCCGTTTTTTAATACTTGATTTAGCACTGTTACCAGAATTCCTACCGCCGCAATTTGGAATAGCAAAGAAATATCCATTTTCGCACCTCATCCCATCTCTACCAAAGCACAACTGTAATTAACATACCGCCGATTACCCCCAGGCTTTGATACATTCGTTTGTTCTTGTCCGACTGCTTTTGCAAAGCGGTGGATTTTTCGTCGATATAGGTTACGGCGTAATCTATGGCGTTTTTCTGCATTTGCTTGTCCAAATAGCCGAGGGTTTTTCCAAAATCCTCCATAACGGCTCTGTCCTCTGCCGCAAGAAAAATGCTTTCTTTCCCTTCGTCCATCGCTGTTAGCCATAGCTGATACGCGGTTTCGCCTTCGCTCTCTGTTAGTAATTTTGAAAAATTCGCGAAAATCGGACTGATTCCTTGGCTTGTTCGCTTGGCTATATTTGCACAGGCTTCGGCAAGGGTTGAACGCATGTATTCGATTTCGGACGATAGGATGAGCAGTGCTTTTTTAAATTCAAGTAGGTCTTGGATACGGAAACTTTCTTTCGCGGATAAATAAAATCCGATTCCCACCGAACCTGCCATTACCAGCAATGTCCCGATTAACCTAAATAACATTTATTACTCCCCCTTCTTCTTCTAAATGGGGGCTACGCCCCCAAGCCCCCTCGCTACAGCGGGCAAAGCCCGCTTCCGCTCCGTTCGCTTCGCTCACGCGCCTCATTTCATGAGGCGATTCGGGG
>JGI24703J35330_11748673_pt1 | contig 24482 bp, 24 predicted proteins | sample TergutNt197P1_FD_35330 | JGI IMG/M metagenome (IMG submission 35330)
GACCCTGTGATGCGAGCCGACCCTGTGATGCGAGCCGACCCTGTGATGCGAGCCGACCCTGTGATGCGAGCCGACCCTGTGATATTCACGGTTAATTCCCAAAATTACAGTCCGTGAACCAACCGTTTTCTTGTTATGCTTTCATTATACCCTGTTTTTACAACAATGTCAAGCGTTTTTAATTTTTTTTTGAATAAAGATGGAAGTTTTTTAGGAATGATCTCATTTGAATCAAGTTAAAATTTTACAGAAAAGAAACAACGAGCATAGTATAGCCGATTTTTCTCATTTTTTCAAGAAAAAATGACGACTTTTCAAACACAATCTGTTCTAAGCCATCATTTTTCTAGCAGTCATCATGGCGGAGATTTACACACTAACTCTTCCTTGCCACATCCTTTTTAATTTTAGCAATTATCTTCTTCTCCAGGCGTGAAATATAAGACTGCGAAATCGCCAATTTATCTGCCACTTCTTTTTGCGTCAACGCTTCACCACCGCCAAGACCAAAACGCATAAACATAATTTCCTTTTCCCGCTCTTTTAAACTGCGAATCGACTCAAAGACAATCTGCCTTTCAGCATCTTCTTCAATTTCCTGTGACACCACATTATCATCTGTTCCTAAGACATCTGACAAAAGCAGCTCATTCCCATCCCAATCCACATTTAGTGGCTCATCAAACGAAACCTCGCTCTTCATTCTAGCAATTTTCCTCAAATGCATCAGGATTTCATTTTCAATACAACGGGCGGCATAAGTAGCTAGTTTAATGTTTTTATCGCTTTTGAAGGTTTGCACCCCTTTAATAAGCCCCATCGTTCCAATGCTGATCAAGTCTTCGATATAAACACCGGAGGATTCGAATTTTTTGGCAATAAAAACAACAAGGCGCAGATTTTTTTCGATTAAGATTTGCCTTGCGGATTCATCTCCAGCCTGATAACGGGACAAAGCTAGCGCTTCTTCTTCACGCGTAAGTGGCTCTGGCAAAGTCTCTGAACCATTGATGTAATGAACTTCCTGATACCTTTTCTTAAATTTCCCTACCCATTTCGCAACTACACTCATTAAAAAATTCATCTATCCCACTCCCCTAGCTAAATGCACTCCAGCTGTAATTTCTGGTTGTAATAAAAAATCAAAATTGGCAAAACTCGTCTCACATATACCCACAATCACGTCCCTTACAATCTCCTCATCAATCAGTAGCAAAGTCGGTCTAAATGCCACCATTTTTTTTCCCTCATCCCCCACCACTCGATAGTTCAGTTCCCACGAATGAATGCTACCATTTTCTATTAAATGATTTATTTGTTCAACCTTAGAGCGCGGGACAATCATCACTGGCAAGCCAGTCACCCGATCAACAAGTGCATTTCCTGTGTCGACAAATCCGATCCCTGTGGCAAAAATATCACCACAATATAACTTCACTTGATGCTCAAACTCGCTAAGCGCATAGACCTTTTTGAAAAAGCGCGATTTCATCATAAAGGAGATGGCAATTAGCAATGCAACAACAAGGCTAAAGACCAAAAACCAGCCAATAGGCATGCGGTCGAGCTCCATGAAATATCTAAGTATATGCAAGACTCCTGATAAAAATGCGCTTAATGCGTAAAAATATAGCACCGTGACCCCATATTTTTTCAAATTTTGAGGTCCAAAAGCAATTCGGACGGTTAAAAATGGAACGATCATCAAAAAAAGTGGTACAGTAAGAAAAAGGATAAAACTAACGCTCAAACTCACAATAATTGCAATCAAAAATCGAAACATTGGAATCCTTTTTTTGATTACCCAACCAACAGAGCTTAATATAAGAGCGTCATAAAAAAGACTTTGTCCGAGGAAGAGTAAAATTTCCATTTCGGCTTTCTCCTTTCTAAGTAATAAGACAATTGCGTAAGCGTCCAGAATATTGGTATGTCGGAAAAAATTTAATTTCTCGATATTCCTCCTCGATAACCTAAAACTGGATTTTTAAGATTTAGGACCATCAAAACGACGCTTCAGGCTAAAACAATGGCCCTTTTTTCGATTTTTTCCGTTTTAGGGCCATTGATGAAGAACCATTTTCGAAATTACATATATGTACATTGGTCAATTGCGAAAACTGATACTTGACTGATAAGAGTTTATACGCATGGCTTGCTTTTTAGCGATTTGCTTTTGCGGTTGCATATGGATGTAGATCTCAACTTATTATATTATAACCGAAAGGGCGTATTTTTTTTGTCGGAGTATGGGATGGTTATTGGCAATTCGGTCGACATAAAAACATATGCTAGGGTTAAGGAGTTGAGATTCTATGTTAAAAATGTTTCCAAAAAGCGTAATTATTAATAATATTGTCGATACATTGCACAAAGACCCTGAGGGTGGGGTTGTAACGTTACTAGAAAAATTAAAGCCGAAAGAGCCGACTGAGCGTGCCTTGTTAGCGCAGGTTGTGATGTATTATCAAAATAGCACCACCGCTAAAATGCAAATTAGAAATTTGGTCTATAATAGTACTCGAAAAAATTTATTCACCTTCATCGAGCATTTGTACGATGCTTTTTCCAATATGCCCATCGTTATCAGATTTATGCGTATGATAACTATGAACGAAGCAACTAACTTAAAACCAAATCAACCCTTTTTTCCTATGATCGATTTAAAAAATTTAAACGACCCCACAAGAGAGGTTTTGGCTCAATTAAAAACCGAAGGTCAGGTTTTTTTTGCTTCTATCGTGGTCACAGAGGAAAATTTTGAGATTGTGACGTCTGATGAGGTCGTTTTGACCTTAGTCAAATGTGGTGTTAGAGGCGTATTCTACCGAATGTCGGCCACCCATTCACCACTTGAAGCGATGCTTCTTGCAAAAATCCAACAGCTTCGAACAGAACGCCCGATTTTAGCTTTTTTTATAAAAAAAGACCCGCCAAATGGCAAGTCCATGGATTATATTCTCACTGAGCGAATTGATGGCGTAGATTATCGCGTTAAACTGCAATTGTAATCAGGTTTTAATACTGACGCATTCCCTTAGTCGCTCGAATCGGCATTTTTTCACTGGCCTCTTCATCTGCAAGTCGAAGCAATTCCTTTACTTCATTTTTACTCAAATGCCTAAACTTCCCTTGCTCAATCCCATTCACATCTAAAAAAGCAAAGCGATCGCGGCGTAAACGTTTCACAGGATGCCCCACTGCCTCAAACATCAGCTTAACCTGATGATATCTCCCTTCATGAATTGTTAACTCAACAAGTGAAGAATCATTTTCTCGATCAACACTAACAACATGAACTACCGCTGGAGCAGTCGTATAATCTTCAATTTTAACACCCTTAACAAGTGGCTTAAGGGTGCTTTTTGTCGCAATTCCTTTCACCCTTGCTAAATAAGTTTTCGGGATATGAGCACGCGGATGCATCATTTTATTCGCAAAATCGCCATCGTTTGTTAGCAACAACACCCCTGCCGTATCATAATCTAGGCGCCCCACTGGATAAATACGTTCTGTAATTCGCGTTCCGATTAAATCCAACACGGTTTTGCGATCAAATTCATCCTTAACCGTCGTTACACAACCGCGTGGTTTATTCATTAATATATATACATGATTTTCTTTATGAATCGGTACGCCATTAACTTCTATTTTAGCAGTCGGATCGACTTTTGTTCCTAATTCTTTAACTATTTTTCCGTTCACTTTCACCGCACCAGATGTTATTAATTCTTCCGATTTTCGACGTGATGCAACACCTGATGCTGCCATTACTTTTTGTAATCGTTCTAAGTTTTCTGTATTCGTCTTATCATTCATCATTCATTATTCCTTTCCAATCCAAAATCTCAAGATTGACAAATCAAATCGCACACCCTAGCTGTATTGAGAGCTGTCTCTAATGTGCTAGGACAAACACCTTTCCCATTTAATTCATCAACAATGCTTTGAATAAGAGGCTGGTGAACATGGTCGGGACTTTTAAACAAAAACTCCTTTTTCCCATCTTTCGTTTCAACCACAACTGGATCATTTCCAAAACACGACAATGTCATGCGACCTAAAGAACCGATGATTTCAATCTTGTCTTGATGCTCGCCCGCCACAAAACACCAATTCGCTGTCATTTGAATACCATTTTCGAATGTCAAAATCGCACTGATGGTGTCCTCTGGTTCATAAAATCCGCCAAGATTGGTTGAGAAACTTTTTACATCAACTATTTTTCCGATTAAGAAGTCTAAAATATCTAATTGATGCACACCCACATCCATGAAAATACCACCGCCAGAAATTTGGGGTTGAACGCGCCAAGATTGATTTTTTTCTTCCGCTTCAGTCGCTGGTCGATATAGGCTCAAACAAATCATGCGAACCTCGCCTAATGCATCAGTTTCTAGGAGTTCTTTCACTTTCTTAAAGCGCTCATGTCCTCTGCGATAATAAGCAGCAAAAGCTTTCGTTTGCGTCGCAACAAATGCTTGTATCATCTCCAAATGTTCTTCATAATTCATTGCAATCGGCTTTTCAATGTAACAAGGGATCTTTGCTTCAGCACATTTTAGTGCATAAAATTTATGAGAACTCGGTGGCGTTGCAATATAGATGGCGTCAACTTTCCCATCTGCAATCATCTCATCAATGGTTAAATAAACTTGATGAACACCATGACGCAAAGCATAATCAACGGCTTTTTCATATGTTCGATTCGTCACGCCATAAAGCATCGAATTGCTTACTTTATAAAAGCCTGGTCCACTCTTTACTTCTGTTACATCTCCGGTTCCTACCATGCCCCATCGAATTGTTTTTGTCATTTTTCCACCTCATCCAATGCCATTATACATTAAATCTAAACAACATGATATCGCCATCTTGTACTACGTAAGTTTTACCTTCTGAACGGTATTTTCCTGCCTCTTTGACCTTTGCTTCCGTCTGATATTCAATTAAATCTTCAAACGTCATTACTTCTGCACGAATAAATCCACGTTCAAAATCGCCATGGATAATTCCTGCACACTGTGGCGCAAGCATTCCATCTCGAAAAGTCCAAGCACGCACTTCTTTTGGGCCCGCTGTGAAATATGTCTTCAAATTCAACAAAGAATAAGCTTCACGAATGAGTTGATCTAGACCACTTTCCACAATGCCAAGGTCTTCTAAAAACATGGCTTTATCTTCCTCATCAAGAGTTGCAATTTCTTCTTCTATTCTGGCACTAACCACGACGATACCAGCATTTTCCTTTGCTGCATAAGTCCGTAAATCAAGCAAATGCTTGTTCTGCGATAAATCTGCTAAATCTGCTTCTGCAACATTAGCGACATAAAGGATTGGTTTTAAGGTTAAAAGTGACAAATGTTTAATCATTTCAACATCATTTGGGTGTAGTCCGAGCGCACGAGCCGGTAATTCTTGTTCAAAACCTGCTTTTATTTTTTCTAAAATGTCAGCTTCTTCCTTAGCTTCTTTAATTCCTGCTTTGGCTGATTTATTTAGTCTAAGAAGACGTTTATCGACCTGTTCCATATCTGCAAAAATAAGCTCTATATTAATAACATCCGCATCACGAACTGCATCAGCAGCACCTTCAACATGAATGATATCTTCGTCATCAAAACAACGCACTACATGACAAATAGCATCTGTTTCACGAATATTAGCAAGGAATTTATTTCCCAGCCCCTCCCCAAGTGATGCACCTTTGACAAGGCCTGCGATGTCTGTAAACTCAAAAGTGGTTGGAATAGTTTTTTCAGGTTTAATTAGCTCAGATAAAGCATCAACGCGCGCATCCGGCACTGTTACAATGCCAACGTTTGGTTCGATGGTGGCAAATGGATAGTTAGCTGCTTCGATTTCTGATTTTGTAATAGCGTTAAATAAAGTTGACTTTCCAACGTTTGGAAGACCAACGATTCCTGCTGTAAGTGGCATATTATCTCTCCTTGATGAATCATTTTAATTACTATGTGTGCTAAATTTTGGACAACTTCATAATTATACACTAAAGCTCTCCTTTTTGCCAGTGAGAAAACAATCTTTTTGTCAAACAAATTTCTAAAATTAAAAAAAGCCCCTCGCTTTTAGACAGCTAAAAGTTTTAGCTAGCTAAAAGCGAATAAACAACAGCAATTAAAATTCCAAACACAACACCCCAAAAAGTTTCAGCAGGTTCATGCCCTAATAATTCTTTAAATTGCTTATGATATTGAGGGTCACTAAAACGCTTCATCAAGTTTGGACTTTCTTTTAATTCCTTCAAATCGAAGATAAGCTTGTTTAGCATTGCAGCATGTTTACCTGCATGACGCCTAATACCCATCGCATCATATGCAACGACTGATGCCAGTACAAAAGCAACAGCAAACGTCGCGCTTGCGACTCCATCATGCAAGCCTACAGAAGTCGCCAAAGCAGAGACAAATGCCGCATGAGAAGATGGCATCCCTCCCGTTGATACCAGCATGCCAATCCGCCATGTCTTATGTTTAAAATAGTAAATAGGTATTTTAACAACCTGTGCTAGGAGGTTAGCCAAAATCGCTGATTCAATCATGATATTAAATAACATTTTCAAGCCTCTTTTCGCATAAACTTCCCATAGGGTGATACTTATGCGTGATTTAATTAGTTTCTCATACAACATAGACGCCAGTCGTTTACAAGCCTTTGGCGAAATCTATTACATTGACCATTCAAAAACATTTACCTATATTATACCAGTTGGAAAAGAAAAGAACACTACTTTTTTTCACCTTCTCAAACTTATTAACGCTTCTAAATTTTTCAAACACATTTTTACCATCGAAAATGCCCCCACCCTCTTAGTTGGAGAAGTTCATTACTTTTGTCTTTTTTCAAACTTAAAACTTCACCAAACCATCACTGAAAGTCAATTAAATGTCCCCGTTCTCTATCCAGCCCAGTACCCACTGGCTAGTCATTTTAAAACAAAATGGCTTCAAAAAAATAAAGTTCATGAAGATAATCTCAACTTAGCACTCGATAAAACCCCACCTATTATGCGCGCTGTCCTCTTTGATTTAGCCACTTATTACATTCATCTTAGTGAAGAAGCTTATCGACTTTTAAAACCGACTGAGACAACCTTATTCACAACTTCTTTGTGTCATGCTAGGCTTAAACCAGACACTCCACTCTATCAATTTTTTATGCCTGATTATTTAACATTAGACAACAGATCTAGAATTTATTGCGAGTATATCCGTCACTTATTTCTCGAGACTTTGAATATAGCGTTAATAGAAAGAGTTGTTAGTCATATTTCTCAAACTGACCCACTCACAGCAAATGAATGGCATTTTCTTTATGCACGTCTCTTTTTTCCAACCCATTTTTATGACATTGTTTATGATGTCGTTGTCAATGGCGAAGTTAATTTAGACGAACTTTATGAACAAACCATGCACTATTCTCAATTGCTATCTGAATTACCACGGCTGATTCAACATTATGCTGGTATAAGTATGGAATCACCAGAATGGACGAGGTTGGATAAACATTTTTAATCCTTCTCTACTTGACTTTTAATATCAATTTTAAATTTCAACCATTTAAATTAATTTTGGATGTTTTTTCATAATGTCCATTCCGTATGTTCTCACATTTTATCACATTCTATACCAAAAAGCTACATTTTTCATCGATATTAGGTGGAAGTATCAGTAGAATCTAACGAAAAAGCATCAGCCAATCAGCCAATGCTACTTATTTTATCTATAGGTATCCTATGCGATAGGTATCCTATGCGATAGGTATCCTATGCGATAGGCTTGATGTTCAGGTTAACACCCAAATCCTCTTCCGTGTCAACAATAGTCCAACTTGACCCAGGATAATAGCCCACAGTGCGCAGATCATAGTTCAATTCTTTTTCTAACTCATCAACAATCACATCACGACGTTCCCCTACTTCAAACCCCAAGTGATGAACACCTTGTCCGTGTTTGTCCAAAAACTCTTGAAACGTACTTTGGCCTTCTATGGGTTCCATTAACTCAATGACAAATCCTTTTGCCTCTATGGCAACAAACTTAATTTTATAATCTGCAGGCTCACCACGATACTCCAAAATTTGACCCTCAATCCGCCCATGAATTTCAATTTCTGGAACAACAACACCAAACAAGTCAGCCCATTTCTTAGCGGCTTTTTCAATATCTTCAACCACTATTGCTACTTGAATAAATCCGTCTAGTCCAATTTTATTTTCCATCTTTATAACTCCATCCTGTTCTAACTTTCACATTTCAACCATTTGATGGCATTTTTAATTGTTTTTTCATAATTCTCGTTTTGCCATACAGGTAATAGATGTCCCGGGGTTAATACACAAACTCTTCCCTGTCCTTGTACACGTGTATAACCGCTAGGATAGACGGTTACTGGACAATTATCATAAGGCTCTGATTCGGCTTTTTCTAAATCACCTTGAGCTGGAGAGGTTGAAGAAAAAATAATATCGACGTCATCTTTTAAAACATCAATCCAATAATGTTCATCCACCTCTGTGAATGCTTCCACACCTTCACATATAGGATGCGGTTTAAGAGGTGCTACGGTCACTGCTGAATCTCTTGGGTGGTAGCGGAAACGACAACCGACAAGTTGATCATAAATATCGGTTTCTTTTCCAGATACAACTCCAGCATGGCAAACAAGTAAACCACCGCCATTTTCAACATACTCTAGCAACGCCTGTTGAATTTCTTGCGTTTTCCATACAAGGTAATTCTCGGGCGCAATTTCATCTGCTTTGGTGATAACTAGCAAATCGTATTTATTAAATATTTCACTATTGATCTGGTTGTTTTCACTTATAAAATCAACATCTCCTCGTGATTTTAAGATTGGACCTAGTCCTTCTTTAATGCTGGCTAAAGGATGCCAGTAGTCTCCACATATTACTAGAATGCGCATGATTTTCTACTCCTTTTCATTTTGCATTACGATTATTTTACTCGTATCTCTAAAAATTAATTCATAGTCATACATTCGAACCATTCGGTAGGGGCGCTCTGGATTTCTGATACGCCACAAAATAAGTTCTGCTGCACTTTTTCCAAGTTCTTCTTTGTCTACATGGATCGTCGTTAAACCCGCAACTTCCGATTCACGAATGTTATCATGACCCGTCAATGCAACCATTTCTGGAATTTTAATTTGTTGTTTGTTGAAATATTGTAAAAATGAGATAGCCTGCATATCATTACAACACATGATTGCATCAGGAAAATTCGCGAAATTTTCTAAGCGTTTTTCATCTTCGATTTTCGCAATGATTTCATCAAAGCCACCTGAAAAGCACCAACTTGGATCGACCTTTAGACCGACTTCTTCCATTCCTTGTAAATAACCAAGCCACCGCTCATTCATCGTGAGCTGTGTATGACCATCTCGGGCATAGCCGATTTTTCGATAACCACTATCAAAAAGGTGCTTAACCATTTTGATAGTTGGAGTTTTATTGGTACACATCACGGTATCACAAAATAATTTCCCATCTTCATACATTGTTTTATCAATGGAGACCAGAGGCAAATTAGTTGCCATTAACTGATCCATTTGCTTTTTGGAGAAATTACCAAATTGAATGATACCTTCTGTTTCTTTCGGCTTAAAATTAGGAGGGAATTCAAAATAATCACCATCTGTTGCTGTTAGAAAACATAAATTTAACTGATAGCCATATTCAGATAAGATTGTTGTCATCCCTCTAATAACTGGTGCCCAATAGGAGTCTGAATCAAGCCCTAATATTAAAAATAAGGTGATTTGCTTGTTCGCTATTAGCTGGTTTCCGCTTGAATTTTGAAGATCAGTTCCAAACGAATCCAGATGCATTTTTCCTATTTTTATATATCTCATTTCAATGGCTGTTTCAATAACTGCTTGTTTTGTTCTTTCACTAACACCATTTTCATTGTTTAGTGCTTTGCTAACTGTCAATCTACTAATGCCAAGCCGATTGGCTATATCTGTTTGCGTCACCTTCATATTATCACCTTATTTACTTTCTGCGCTTTTTAGCATATCCATTTTTTACCTAACTAAAAGGAAAAGTTACTTGTAAGTAATGAATTTGCTTTGTTAAATCATCTGCCTTCATTATAGCACATAAAGCCTTTGAGGTAAACTTCTGGCGGTAAATTGATGGCTATAGCATAGATTTTCCTTTGTAATTCACATAGATTTTTTCATTATTTGGCAACACCTCACCTATTGCAATCTTATAAATGCCATTTGCAGAGGTTGTTGCTTCGATTTCACCATTTTCTGCTCCCATATCTGTCTTCATTCTTCCTGGATGAACAGAAAAGACACGGATAGCTAAATTCAGCTCATTAAAAGTAGCCTTCAAGATAAATCCATATTGTGCAATTGCTGTTTTACTCATTACATAAGTAGCAAATTTAGCACCAACCCCGTCAATAGATAAAACCTCAGATGAAATGTTGATAAGCGTTGCCTTGTTACTTTTGATTAATAAATCAAGTACTAAATTATTTAAATAAATCGGGCCAACAGTATTGACTTGGAAGGTCATATTGATATCTTCATACCCATCCGATATCACATAATCTTCGCGATTTAATAAAACACCTGCTACATTGATTACTACATCAAGCACTTCGGTTTTACTAGCAATCAACGCCACTGCGTGTTCGATGCTTTCTTTGGTAGAAACATCTAGTGGTATAATATTTAGCTTTTCATGCTCTTTTATTTCTTCTAAATCCATTAACTCTTCCGTTTGTAAAACGCCCGCAAAAACCGTCCAGCCTTCGGCTAAAAACTTTTTTGTTAAACAAGCACCTAAACCTTTTAGAGTACCTGAAATTAATACGTTCATTGTCCAAACTCCCTTCGAATTTATTTCACACTTCCCAAAACTAACCCCGCTGCAAAATGTTTCTGCAAAAACGGATAGATCGCTAAAACTGGCAAGATCGCTAAAAACAATTGCGCTGATCCTGTAGTTCTTGCATCAACCAATCGCACAAACTGAGCAATCGCACCACTGGCGTTCGAGGCATTTCTAAAGAATGCTTCTGGATTGATGATCATCGTTTGTAGATAAGTTTGCAGTGGATATAAAGAAACACGTTGCATGTAAATCATCCCGTCAAACCAACTATTCCAGTGGAAAACAAAGGTAAACAAGGTAATGGTTGCCAAGGTCGGTTTACATACAGGTAAGATAATTTTTGTCAATACTTTAAAATGTCCTGCCCCATCAATTAAGGCAGCTTCTTCCATTTCTTTAGGGAGACTTCTCATATAATTCATAACCACTAACATATTAAACACATTTAAAGCACTAGGTAAAACTAAAGACCAAATGCTATTTAGCAAGCCTGTATTCCTTACTACCATGAAAGTTGGAATCAAACCACCGTTAAAGAGGGTTGTAAAAACAAAGAACCAAGAGAAAAAGGAACGCGATCGAAATTCTTTTCTACTTTTGGATAAAGGGTAGGCTGTTAGGATGACTAATAAGACATTTAGCGGTAAGCCGATTGCCACACGTTGAACGGAAATCCACAAGGACTGGATAAATTGGTTATTGGCTAAAATAAAACGATATGAATTCAAATTAAATTCTACTGGCCAAAAGGTCACGCGATTAGCAACAACCGCATCACGAGACGAAAAAGAAATGGCAAGTAAGTTTATAAATGGGAATAAACATAGTATGGCTAAAATAATGAGTAGCGTAACGTTGAAAATATTAAAAATTTTCCTTGAGGTTGAAACTTTAATTGCCATAGTCAAAAACTCCTTGAAAAAAATTTACAAATTTTAGAATATGCGGTACCCAATCAGTTTATCTGCTAATATAAAGCTTCCAACAACAAAGAAGAAGGAAACGACAGAGCTAAATAAACCAGCTGCAGTTGCGAGGGCAAAATCAACATTTTGGATACCTTGTCTAAAGATAAAAGTACCTAAAATATCCCCTGTTTCCATCACCGCAGGATTGTACATATTGAATATTTGATCAAAACCACCATCAAGTATCCCACCCATACTTAGGACAGTCATCAATACAATGGTACTTAAAATACCAGGCAACGTGACATGAATGGTTTGCTTTAATCTGCTAGCACCATCAATTTGAGCAGCTTCGTATAAACTTGGATCAATTCCAGATAGAGCCGCTAAGTAAATGATAGCACCAAAGCCAAACATTCGCCAAATTTCAGTCACAATCATCGTAATTGGAAACCACGTGGTACTCCCTAAGAAGAAGATCGGATCTACACCGATCCAACCGAGCATCTGGTTTACAACACCTGAACTTGGTGAGAGAATGTCGACAAAAATACTAGCCAAAATGACCCAAGACAAGAAATTTGGTAAGTATACTAGCGTTTGAATACTTTTTTTAAATCCAACATGCTTGATCTCGTTCAACATTAATGCGAATGTGACTGGCACCACGATGCCACCGATCATTTTCCCAAGTGCGATAATTACAGTATTTCGAACAACAGGTAAAAAATTAGGCATTGCAAATAACCTTCTAAAATTATCTAATCCGTTAAATGAAGAACCAAAGATTCCGTCAGAAATTCTAAAGTTTTGAAACGCCATTAAGACCCCTCCCATTGGGCCGTAGGAATAAATAAGCACCAAAATAAATGCTGGAAGTAGCATGATAAAAAATGGGAATTCTTTTTTAAAGTCAGCTTTTGTATATTTCTTTAGCTGCTGCTTGTTCTTACTCTTTCTCATTCCACACCATCCTTTCAAAAATTAACAGTGCTGATTTTAGCATGATTTTAAAGGAGGGAAAAAGATTGGCTCTTTTCCCTCGAAAAATCATCAAAATTCAACTCAACATTATTGCGGATACAAAGCTGTCATTTCCTCAAGTACTTGACGCCCTCCCATATTCATCCACTCCTCTACAAAGTCATCAAACTCATCTAAACTTCTTTGACCAGTGATAAAATGGACGAAATTAACATTGACATGATCTGTTAATTGCGACTCACTTTGTAACCAAATTTCCGGCACATACCCTGCCATAATATCCTCTACTAATTCGCCTCTTGCCTGCGCATCAAGGGCAATTCTCATACTACCATATTCAAACATTTGTCCCCATGTCCCATAAGCATTTAAATCATCTGCCATTGAACCATCTTCAAAACTAATGACAAATTCACAATATGCTAACGCTTGACCAACCAAACTATCACAACTGCCGTCTTCTAATGCTGCAATTACATCTACAGCAAAGTTCTCACCAGGAATACCAATAAAAATAGGTGCTAAGCGGTATTGTTCATCTGCCCAGTATGTCAAGAACTGATCTTGTGTTCCAGAAACGGCTACTTCATAGTATAGATTGATAATTTCAATAATGGCCTCTGGATGTGGCGCATCAGCACTAATAACAAAATATTCAGTCATACTGTTATTTCTAATACCATGCTTTGGTGTAATACCGTCCACTGTTGGAATTGGATGCGGACGTGTGATGACTCCCTCTTCAATTAATACGCTGTTAAATGGATGCCAAGTTCCCCAGTTCATATGGAATGTCATTCCTTGTCTACCAAGTGCAAAATCAGTCTCAAGTGCATTTAGATCCTTCACGATAAATTCTGGATCAATTGCACCTGCAACAAAAAGTTCATGCATAACGGCTAGTGCATCTCTTACCTCAGGTTGAATAAAAGAATGGGTCACGCTGCCATCATTAGCTCTAAAGAATGTTCCAGCACTCCCGTAATTCGGAACACCAAATGCTGCCAAAAGTCCACCAATTGAACCGAAGTTATTACGCGTCACAATATCTCCTAATGTCAGACCGAAAGAATTTCCGCCATTACCACTTGGATCGCCATTTGCAAACAGCAATGCCATTTCGACTAGCTCCTCTACTGTTTGAGGTGGCACACCACCTGCATATTCTAACCAGTCATCACGTAGCCAAAGGTAAGAAGCATTGTGGAAATTGTCATTCATAAAAGGAAAACCAAATAACCTACCATCAACTGTTACACCTTCAAAAGATTCAGGATAACGATCCATAAATGCTAACACTTCTGGCGATGCATAGCGCTGAAAATAGTCCGTTATGTCCATCAAAAACCCTGCATCGACAGCCTCATGGAACCATTCTCTTGAGTCATGTCTTAAAACATCTGGCAAATCACCTGATGCTAGCATTAAATTCATTTGATTCATATAAGCATCGGTTGAGGAATCAGCAGTAAAGATAACATCAACCTCAATATTTAATTCATCGTAAATCAACCGTGTCCAAAGGTTATCATAAAAGCTATCACCTTCACGGAATGTTTGAACTGCAGAAGCTTGTAGTGCTGTAGTGACTCTTCTTGTTTCACCATTTGCACCATTTCCTGTAGGTGTTTCATCCCCACATCCTACTAGAAATAATCCTAATATACAGCTAAGTACGACTATTATAAATTTTTTCTTTTTCATTGTTACCACTCACTTTCAATTTGATTTAAATTTTACTCAAATAACTAATAATCAAAAATCAAAAACTTTCTAACAACTCCACAACTACTTTAAAATCACTGACGGTATCTAAATAAGCATACATCCCAGATCCATCACCATAATTCCCATACATGGTGGTTGGATAACCTTTTTCCTTGAACTTTTGCATTTGTTCTTTAGCCCCTTTGACTTGAAAGGCAATGTGATGAACTCCCTCGCCTTTTTCGTTTAGAATATCGCGCCAAATGCTCGGATTTTCATCTGGCTGAATAAGTTCTAGTTGGATATTCTCTAAATTGAAGAACATCATCAGACATGTTGCATCCGATGGTTGTCCATAGTAGTGTGCTTTTGTAACCTCCACCGCGCCTGAATGCATAACCTCTGGCTTTTTAACACCTAATAAATCGGCAAATGCTTGACCCGTTTTTTCAATATCATGCACAACCAAAGCAATTTGTGCCATTGTATTTGAACCTATCATATTATCTACTCCTTCCGCATATCCGTAATACGTGAATTTTTTGAATACTTTCAAATGTAAGTTATTTTCATCCAAAAGTAAAGAAAACCCCTTACAATTTGTCATTATAACACTTTCAAATTTGTTTGTCAACAAAAAAAAGCGACTTTTTTAAAAAAAGTCACTTTTGAATGCTTACATTTTTATCAAAACAAACAGCTGCTACTTTAAGTTTTTTACGCCAGCTTCTAAGATTCTCATTTGTAACAATGTTTCTTCATCGGTAATCTTCTTTTCTTTGTCATCGACAATCGCATTGTAAAGATCATCGTAGACACGCCCGTAATCCCCTATCTCAGAAACAATTTTTTCTTCATGGTAATTTCCTGACTCATCATAATAAGTCAACGTTCCGTAATTAGATGGTAAATCTTTACCAAAGTCAGGATTACTCGGCATATAAAATTGTTTCAAATGTTCTTCTTGACGATCTTTACTTTCTTTGACAAAGCACCCTTTTTTACCATAAACGATAAAGCTTGGCCGTTCTTTGACTCTGAAGTAGCTAGATTTGACTGACACTTTTAGCGCATCATAGTATAAGTCCAGATCAAAATAATCATTCATTTTCCCTTCGCCTAACAATTGTCGAACATCGTAATTAATTTTATCAGGCGCACCAAAATAACTAATCACTTGATCTAAGGTATGACAACCGTGTCCATAGAGGTAGGATGCGTTTATGCTAAATTCTTTTGACATCTCAGGTATTTCAGGTCGATAGTAGTCAAAATGCATTTCTAATTCAAGCAAATCACCTAATTTGCCACTTTCAATCACTTTTTTAACCGTTAAAAAATCACTATCGAAACGTCTATTTTGATATGCTTGAACAAGCAATCCTTTTTGTTTTGCTAGGTCAAAAATTTCTATCGCTTGCTCGGTTGTCTCCATAAAGGGTTTTTCAATTAAGCAATGCTTACCGCCTTCTAACACCATTTTTGCGTAGTAGTGATGAGAGTCTTGCATAGTACAAATCACGATTAAGTCTATGTCACTATCTTTTATCAAATCATCCAAGTCGTCTGTATAAATGACATTAGGTACTTTTTCCCATTCGCTTTTTTCTAGGTTGCGTGCATAAATTTTTTTCACTTTAAGTTTATCCGTCCTTTCTAGAACGAATGGCAGGTGATATCTATTTGTGCTTTTTCCGTTGCCGATATAGCCGATTGTTATCATATTTAAAACCTCCTGTTGAGATGCAATGTTTAAATTCACAAACATTCTAGCATAATCTTAAGGAAAAAGCTAGATTTTTCATCGCATTCGTCTTTCGATGTTTAATCTAGCTTTGAATTTTTTTGGCTCCAGTTAGGTTAAAACTGTCACATCTGATACTCTGATCCAAGACAACACGCTTCCTAATAAAGCTTCACGATTGTTGTTTCTAAGTTGCTGGACGGTATAGGTCTGCCCTCTTACCCACGATGGAATAGCTTGTCCTGTTGCCCAGGTTGTTGCATTAGCATTTACACGAATGCGAGTCCCTACACGGATGGTATTTGTTGTAGTGGTTGCTCCAGTTGATGTTGATGGAAGTTGCAAAGTTTGTCCTACGCGAATTAGGTTAGGATTGCTGATGTTATTGAGTCTTTGCAATTCTGCCACTGTTGTTTTGTAGAGGTTGGCAATTTGTAACAGAGTTTCGCCTGCTCTTACGGTGTGGGTTGTCAAATTGTTTTGACCTGCTGGATTAATCCAGCTACCTGGCACACCTGCAGTGCGGGTTATGTTGATCATATTTTGGCTTCTGTTGAAGACATTGTAGGTGCCAGGTTGCACTGTTGTTTGCGGATTGCGGTTGTTTAGTGCGTCTGCTGCCGTGGAAAAACCGCTAGTGGCTCTAGTGATAACAAATGTTTCTCTGGTATCAGTAGGAGGTGGCACTGGCGTTATTGGTGGTGGTGGGGTTGTTTGTCGTGCTTGATTACGAATATTATTCATGTTGACCGCTGGGCAATTTGTGGATTGGTTAGGAAATTCTCTATGCCCTAACACGCGATCAAAAGTGACATTTGGCAGTCTGTTAACATTGAATCTAATGCGCTCAAGCAGGTTTTGAAGTTGCACGCCTGTTAATTGTGATTGTGTGAAATCTCCAACTACGCAAATGTGATAAGTATCTGCGTTTTGGTTTCCTACACCATAGGAAATTTTTGTCGGAAGGTAGTTGATTTCTACATCACCATTCAATAAAATAACTTCGTGATAGCCACCTACTGCATTAGGTGCCCCCATACCAGGCTGAGTGCGCCACCAATTTTCGAAAATGGCTGTTGTACCAGTTGTTGTTGCACTGTGGTGAATTGCAATTCGGCGAATGTCACTCATGCTTCTTGTTATAGCGATATTGCGTCCCAAAGCTTGGTTTGTTCTATCTATTAATCTCATTTTCTCGTCCCCTTTTTTGCTTAGTGAAAGTAAAAAATGCTATATTTGATAGCATCTCTTTATTATAAGCAAAAGACGACTTTTTTGCGTGGTCATTTCTCTTTATTTCTATGAAGTTTAAAAATTTTACTTATTTAATTTGCGTCGATATAATGATTTTTGTCAGGTTTTAAAAGAAGAAGAAAACCACCCAATCGTCAGCCAACGTAGCGGTGGTTTTCATCATTGTCTAACCTGAACTACCCAATACGAGCAGTTGTATCGTAGCTTGAGGTACGGTCGGTAATCGTGCCTTTTTTTATGTTACGAAAATTATAACACACTTATGTATACTTGTAAAGATAAAAATTTCTATTCCACTGATTTTTTCACCAATTCAATAACCTCATCAACAGTACTCATATTCAAAGCAACCTCAGCCATTTCGGCCATTTCAGCCCTAGAAAGTTGGCTAATTTGCTTCCTTGCAGCTAAAATCGAAGATGCTGACATTGAAAACTCATCTAAGCCCATCCCGAGTAGCAACGGAATCGCCATCGTGTCCCCACCCATTTCACCACACATCCCTGTCCACTTACCTTCTTTATGAGAAGCATCAATGACCATTTTGATCAAACGGAGAATACTTGGGTTGTAGGGTTGATACAAATAACTTACTTTTTCACTCATGCGATCGGCTGCCATTGAATATTGAATGAGGTCGTTGGTGCCGATTGAGAAAAAGTCAACCTCTTTTGCAAATTGGTCGGCCAGAATCGCTGCCGCTGGAATCTCAACCATCATACCAATTTGAATGTCATCTGAAACATCGATACCCTCAGCCACCAGCTCAGCTTTCGCATCAAGTAGCGCCGCTTTTGCATCTCTAAACTCATCTAATGTCGCAACCATCGGGAACATAACATACAATTTCCCATAAATACTAGCGCGAAGCAGAGCTCTAAGTTGCGTTTTAAATAAATCTGGTCGATCCAAACAAATACGCAGGGCGCGGTAACCTAAAAATGGGTTCATTTCGTGCGGTAATTGCAAATACGGCAATTCCTTGTCACCACCGATATCAAGCGTTCTTACTACAACAGGCTTGTCTTTCATTTCTACAAGCACAGCCTTATAAGCCTCAAATTGCTCATCCTCAGTCGGTAAATCAGAGCGGTCCATGTACAAAAATTCCGTACGGTACAAGCCAACCCCTTCAGCACCATTAGCCGTCGCACCTTTTGCATCTTCAGGCGTTCCGATATTGGCTGCTAATTCTACTTGGTGACCGTCTTTTGTAATGGTCGGCTCATCCTTTAATTTCTTTAATTCCTCTTTCATCGCCTGATATTCAGCAATCTTACCTTCATATTCAGCTATCATATCCTCTGTTGGGTTTGGAATAACCACACCCGCAAGACCATCCAAAATAACAACCTCCCCATCCTGAGTATCCTCTAAAATCGATCCCATTCCGACGATAGCTGGAATTTCTAGACTGCGCGCCATAATGGCAGAATGCGATGTGCGACCACCGATGTTAGTTGCGAACCCTTTGACATAATTTCGATCAAGCTGAGCAGTATCAGATGGCGTTAAGTCATAGGCGACAACAACCACCTCTTCATTGATTGCACTTGGATCGTTTAAAGCAACACCCAGCAAATGGGATAACATGCGCTTTTTAATATCTTTAATATCAGCGGCACGCTCACGGAAATATTCATTATCCATCGCTTCAAACATCGCAACGAACCCATTTGCTACACCATCGAAGGCAAATGCTGCATTGACCTGCTCTGAATTAATTTTTTCTTTTGTTTGACCGGTTAATTCTGGATCGTTTACCATATTGATATGCGCATCGAAAACAAGCGCTTCTTCTTCACCTAAGCTGATTTTTGCTTTTTCTTTGATTTTTTCAAGATCAGCAACAGTTTTTAAAATAGCAGCCTCAAAAACCTTTACTTCTTCTTCAACATTTGTGACTTTGCTGCTTGTTACTTCTAAATTTGGTTCTTCTAGTTTGAAAACTTTTGCAATTGCGATGCCGTCTGATGCGGCAATTCCTTTGAAACTTATCATAATTTTAGCTCCTTATTTTGGGATTAAATGTTGCATATCTATTTTCTGCTGGTTATTAGTTTAGAACTCATTTGTAATAAATATACTTATTGTCCAATTTACATGAAAATCGACAAGATGTCAAGTTAGTTTGCACATCTTGTCGATTAAATATCACGATTTGTGATTTAAAGTGAAATTTTCGCTTAATCGTTAAATAGATTGAAGGTTCTCAGTTGATTGAAATTGGATTACACACATTGGTATTTAGGAAAGTTTTAAAAGGAAAGGGCTTGCAAAATACATAAAAATATGTAAATTCCCAGCAAAACCACCTTTTCTTGGAAAGTCTCCACAAAAAGGAGCATTTAGATTAAATGACCAAAAATCCATGATATAATTAACCGAGCGACTTTTTAGTTGCTTTACAACTGCGACGTATTGGGCGTTCACCATTTAACTTCAGCTTGACTTTATTCAACAAGTAGAAGGAGGTGATTAACACGGAACTATTCTTATTGGATCTATCCACAGCATTTTTCGGCACTTTCATAACCACTTCAGCCAGCTTACTAGCTACCCGTCTTTTCTAAAGATAAGAAGAAAACCACCCAACCGTCAGCAAACGTAGTGGTGGTTTTCATCTATCTCTAACCTCGAACTACCCAAGCGGCAGTTGTAAAGATACGGATCGGAAATCGTATCTCTTTTTTATATTACGTTAATTATATCAGATTTATGTAGGTTTGTAAAGGATTTTTATTTCTCCATAAAAATCGAGAGAGGTGTCAAGTTAGTTTGCACATCTCGATTAAACATCTCAGTTTTTATGCTGAGCGCGATATTTTCATTCAAATCTCTGAAAATTTTGCAAAAATTGCAATTAATCTTATTCAATTTTATTTTTGTCTTGCTTTTTTCTTCCTTATCATTTATAATGGGAGAAATTTATTTTCAGAATAGGCACACTAGTTGCAGTTGCGCTTAGAATAAGAGTTATAATCGATCTGAAATTAAATTGCATTCGTTTTCTTGAAAATATCAGTGTTACATCGCTGTCTAATCGCATATGATATCTCAATGAAAGTCACGATTACATAGTCTATTTATTAATCGTGTAAAGCGAGGTCGTGCAAGACGCGTTCACGCTAAGGAGGAATATTATGTTAACGAACCCCGTTTTAATCTCAGTTGCATTCATGATCATTCTCTGTTTACTTAAGATGAATATCATCGTAGCAATTATCCTTTCTTCACTTTTGGCTGGCTTTTTGGCCGGTTTCCCGTTAAATGAAATTATGGGAATTTTTATTACAGGGATGGGTGCACACAATAATGTCGCTCTCTCGTATATTCTTCTGGGTGCGCTCGCTTACGGCATTCAGTCATCAGGACTGGCAAATAAACTAGCAACTGGACTTGATAAAGCATTTGGTAAATCTGCAAAGATTTTTGTTCTCGTGATTGCACTCATTGCTTCTTTATCGCAAAATATTGTGCCGATTCATATTGCGTTTATTCCTATTTTAATTCCCCCGTTGTTAGGGTTGATGAATAAGATGAAAATAGATCGTCGCGCTGTTGCTTGCGCTTTAGCTTTTGGATTAAAGGCACCGTATATTCTTATCCCTGCTGGATTTGGCTTGATTTTTCAGAATATTATTGCGACAAATATCACCGAGAATGGGATGACAATTGATGCTAATCGCATCTGGATTTATATGATCGCGCCCGCTGCAGGAATGTTGATCGGGTTGTTGATTGCAATCTTTTTCACCTATAGAAAGTCGCGTGATTATGAAGATTTACCACTAAAAGATGTGCCTATTGTGGAAGATTCAGAAGGGTTCACTTTGCGTCATTGGGGAGCGTTGGTAGGTACGATTTCGACCTTCCTTGTTCAAATTTGGGCACAGGCAACTTTTGATGGTTCACCGCTATGGGCATTGTCGATAGGAGCACTTCTAGGGCTTCTTATTATGCTTGCAACGGGTGCGATTAGGTTTAAAGAGTTCGATGCAACTATTCAGGGTGGAATTTCAATTATGGGCTTTATTGCGGTGGTGATGCTAGTTGCTGCTGGGTATGGTGCTATTATTCGCCAAAGTGGCGGAATTCCTGACCTTGTTGATGCTGCGTACAATGTGATGGGAAGTAGCAGGTTACTAGCGGTGATAGTGATGCAGCTTATCGGCTTACTTGTAACGCTTGGCATCGGAACTTCTTTTGGCACGATTCCGATTATTGCCACTGTGTTCGTGCCGCTTTGTATCGCAATGGGCTTCTCACCAGCGGCAACTATTATCTTGATTGCAACCGCTGGCGCAACAGGCGATGCAGGCGTGCCAGCTTCTGATACTGCCCTTGGCCCTACTGCTGGGTTAAATGTAGATGGTCAACACGATCATATTTGGGACACATGTATTCCGACATTTGTACATTTTAATATACCGATCAAAATTGTCGGGATTGTTCTTGCTCTATTACTGTAGTGATATAACAAATCTGCTTATTGTAAGTAAGCCTGCCATGATCAGGCAAAGCTTAATTTCCTTACAAAAAGTGGATATGCTATAAAATAAGATTCGCTTAAAAACGTGCCGTTTGTACAATGTACTTTTGGCACGTTTTCTTTTTGAAAGCATAAAATCGCTCTGATATTTTATTTAAATTTTCCAAGCAAATGAGTGAATTTGTTATAGTTCGATCTTAATAGGTGCTTCTAACAGATCGCCAATCATAAGCGACTGCAACGATTTAAACTCATACCCCGCTTCCTGAATAGATAAAACTAAATCCGTCATCGCCTCTGCGTTGTCACTAGATGTTGAATGAAGAAGGATGATGGCGCCTGGATGCATACGATTCATCACTTGCTCATGAGCATATGCTGCTCCTTTTTGACTATCTACATGCCAGTCTACATAAGCAAGCGACCATAAAATAGTGTAGTAGCCTGCAGCTGATGCCCAATCTAATATTTCTTGATTGAAGCGTCCTTCTGGTGGTCTGAGGAATTTAGACATTTCTTCACCTGTTATTTCGTAAAATTTCTCCTCCGAACGTTGCATTTCATCCATAAACCGTGCTTTTGAAACAGTGGTAAGATTTGGATGGTCGTAGGTGTGATTACCTACTAGATGGCCTTCGTTAACCATGCGTCGAACCAAATCGGGTTCACTTTCCATAAAATGACCTGTTAGAAAAAATAGGGCTGGTGTTTGGGTGTTGTGCAATGCATCTAAAATGGTTGGCAAATTCCCGTTTTCATAACCGCAATCAAATGTCAAATAAACTGCATTGTCATTTGGGTGACCGATATAATAAGCTTCGTTTTCTCTGATGATTTCATCATAATCTGCTCCTGGGTATGGCTGTTCACTAGCATTATTTCGCGGAATCCCCCAGCTAATGTCTTGTGCTTTTACTGCCACAACCGGATTGATAAGCATCCAAAGCGCTAGAAAAGTTTGCATTTTCAATTTCTTTTTTCTCAAAATAATCAACTCCTATCTTGATAATTTGGCTTATTCGACGTATAATATACTCATCAAATACAAATAAAGGACGGTTTAGCCATGTCAGATTTTAAAGAAGCGATGATTACACAGTTGAAAAAGAAAGAAATTCAAGCCATTCCCGAAGTTTTAGCGTTTAATTTTATGATGGCACTTATTCCGATGCTTATTATTTTTTTCCAAATCCTTGCCTTTTTATCGATTGAAACGACAATGCTTGATGAGACTATCGCCCACTTCTTACCCGCTGAATTGTATTCATTTATTATGGAATTTTTAGAAACAGCCTCCATAAGTTTCAATGATCACCCGATCTTACTCGCTATTACAATTATTACCCTTACGCTTACTATTTCTAAAGGTGTCAACGGAATTTTTAAGTCATTTTTAATAACCTACGATGAAACGGTTGATGTACCAGGTTATAAACACCGAATTGCTGCTGTATTAACCTTCTTTTTACTCCTTATTTTCAGTGCCGCTGCAACCTTGTTCATCACGACTTCCCATGCGCTATTGGCAAATATTCCCGCAACACTCCGATTCTTGATTGAGATCCTTATCATGGTATTACTTTGCTTTTCATTTTTCTTCTTGCTGTTCAAGCTGGCGCCAAATAAAAAGAAATCCTTCAAAGAGCTTCTTCCAGGGTGCATGCTAACAACAATAGGCTTTATCATCGCAACAGTCGCCTTCACGATTTATGTTGATCAGCTCGCTAATTTTCACTTGGTATATGGTTCACTTGCAATTATCATCATCTTGTTGACTTGGCTATATTACATCGGTTGGGTGATCAATGTGGGTATCCAAACGAATTATGTCATTTCGCGACTTAATGAGAATTAATTGTTTGGGGAGGAGGGCGGTCTTTCATCAGAATACTCACTGCAAATGGCCATTTTTTGACTTTTGTAGTGAGTTTTGACGCATTCGAAGGTGGTTTGCTCGCTTTTGGTCGAGTATTTGTGAAAAGCGAGAATTTGGATCCCATTCGAGCATTTTGAGACGAATTCTTAGTTTGAGATGAGATTTAATCAACAAATGGCCTTTTTCGCGATTTGTTGAGCTTTTTGAGACATGACTCTCTGGTTTGAGGTGGATTTTAATCAATAAATTGGATTTTTCATCCACAAATGGCCTTTTTACCGTTTTGTGGATGATTTCAAGCATAGATTACCTATTTTTTTTAGATTTTTCATCCACAAATGGCTTTTTTAGCGTTTTGTGGATGATTTCAAGATAGTGTAAAATATCTTGTGTAAATAGACTTCAATTGAAAAAGAAGTCAACTTACTGTAGAATAGAGTTCACCACAAACCAATTCACAGAAAAGAGGACTTCCTATGAACAATTTTACCACAGAACTGGCTGTAGCGCTAGTGAACAAACAAGATATTAATGAACTATTTAGACTTCAATTAGAAACTGCGATAAATGTTCTTCTTGAAACTGAGTTATCCGAGCACCTACGTTATGAAAAATATAACCGT
>JGI24703J35330_11748672_pt1 | contig 24470 bp, 18 predicted proteins | sample TergutNt197P1_FD_35330 | JGI IMG/M metagenome (IMG submission 35330)
CCTGCGTACCCGTCGCGGCGGCAACCTGCCGTACATAATCGAAATGGAACGCGTCTCCAAGCCCCGCCATTTGCACCGCCATTACGCCGTAATCACGCAAAAACATCGACGTGTAAAAACCGTCGGTCCACTGCCAAACAAACGCAAACAAAAAGCATGAAATTAGTATCGGTACCGCATCGGGCAACATGATTTGCACAAAAGTACGCAATTTTCCGCAACCGTCAACCCATGCGGATTCCTCAAGCTCCTTGGGCATGTTGCGGAAATACTGCCGAAGCATGAAGATATACAGCCCGTTTCGAAGCCCCATCGCCGTTGCGGAAAGAATCAAATAGCCCGTAAGGGTGTTTGTAAGCATAAACGGTTCGTCACGAAAAAACGTGACAATCCCGAATAAATCGAAAAAATGAAAGTTCAAAAACAGCGGCGACCGAATAACCTGCGGCGGCACAAGCACCGTAAGAATCACGCAAGCAAACCAAAGCCGTTTCAGCGGAAAATCAAACCGCGCAAATCCATAAGCCACAAGCGTACACGCAACAATTTGCAAAACCGCAACAAGCGCGGTAATCCAAATAGTGTTAATAAGCGAGCCAAGATAATTCATCAAGCGTATCGCGTCAAAATAATTTAAAAGGGTCGGCTCGCGCGGAATCGCGATAACCGTCGGGTCGAACAAATCATTTCGCGACATAATCGAGTTTGAAAATTGGTGCAAAAGCGGTTGTAAAATCAAAAAACACAGTCCGAAAAGAAGCACCGTCGTAAAAATCCCGGCAGCAATTCGCGCGGTATCTCGCTTGATTAAATAATGATTGTCCGTAGCTAAATTTCGTGCCCAATACTTAGTCATAATAATACACCGCCCTTGAAATAATGAACCCGGTAACGCCCAATATCGCGGCAATTATAATGAAAAAGCTAATCGCCATCGCCGAAGCAAAACCAAATTCGCTAAGCTGGTCTGCCGCCGCAACCATTTCCATAACCTCACCGTCGGTTCGCACCATAAAATCAATGACGGAGTACACAACAACAACAAGAATCATCGGCGAAATCATCGGAAAAGTTATCTTCCAAAAATTTTCCCAACCCGTCGCGCCTTCGATACTTGCGGCCTCGTAAATGCTTGGGTTAATGGTCTGAAGTCCCGCGAGGAAAATCAAAATCTGTATGCCGCTTGCCATCGCGATTGTGTAAATCTGATTGATAATGTCCAAAATGTACTGGAAAAAATCGCCGATGCCCGCGCCGCCGACCATGCCGTCCAGCATATCCTCAATGACCCCGGTAACGCCCGCCTGCATCGCATTTTGCGCCTGAATCTGTTCCGAAACCATAGCCAAAAGCGCGTTGTTCGTTTCAATGCCGACTAACACGCCGCTCGCGAGAATAACCGGCAAAAAGAAAATCGCACGCACAAACCCGCGCCCGAAAAATTTACGATTAAGCAAAACAGCAATAAACAAACTAAACACAACGATTGCCGGAACAAGCAAAATCATCATCCAAACCTCTTCGATAACGAGGCGCATAAAATCCGCATCTTCGAAAAAAGCGCGCCGAAAGTTTGCAAAAAGCGCACTAAAAAACGATTCGTCGGGAATATCCGCACGAAATTCCGGAAGCCATATCGTGTCAAATCGGCTGTAGTGCGGGTCTAATCTGACATACGAAAACGCCATTCGAATGGTTTGATAAAACGGATACGCCATAAACGCAATAAAGCCGAGAATAAACGGCGCGATAAATAAATATCCCGTTACGGCGTTTTTTCCCGCCATTGTTAAGCCGCGTGGTTTTGCAGATTTATCCATGCGAACCCCCTATCTCATTTCGAATGACATTGCGCGAATCGTTACGCCTGTTTCGGTTTCAAAATCCATCTGCGTCGTATTTACATAAACGCGGGTGCAGTCCTCGTAAACCGTAACGGTTACGCCGCCGACGCGGTTCAGAATTTCATGGTCAACGATGAACTGATTGTACAAATGCCCGAAATTGTCGCGATGTTCGGTAAATACTTCGTTGGCAACCTCGTGCCAGCGCTCCCATTCGTTCGCGAAATATCGGCGGTAACGGGTTACAAGCAAATCCGCCGTCGGGACATCCTTGAAGCTGAAAAACAGCGACGCTCCGGACTCTACGCTCTTTAAAAAGTGATGTGAATTATCCTCCGCCAAATTCAGCGGCCGCCCCGCAAAAGGCACAAGCCCATGAAGTGCAATTTGATAAAACGGCACATCAACGTCGGTTATGCCGAAATTTTGGTCTGTCAAAGGCATCCCGGTAATCACGTCGGCAAAGGGCATCCCGTAAGAAAATCCGTAATTCAGCCAAACTCCGGTTCCGTTGTCTCGCAAGTCCGAAAGGAAATCTGCGCGCATATTCATAGCCGCCTCGCGCGTGATGTGGCGGTCTTCGTTAAAATCGCCGGAAAGCGCGCTCGCCATGCTTCGAAACGCCATATTATTCACGCCGCGCCGCGATGCTTGCTCAACAAAATTTTCCGCAATCCGAATCGTATACTCGGGACGCGCAATAACAACCGGGTCGGCAAGCCACGAACCCGTTCCCAACGCGCCGAAATAAACGTGGCTGAAACCCGCATGTTCGGCGCGTTCGCGATTGGCCTGACGCGCCGCATCGCGCATCGGGCTGAACCCATCGAAGGCTTGTATTCCTCGCATGAAAACAAAATCGCCCTCGAGGTAAAATTCAAAATCCAAACGCTCGGCGGTCGCCCGCATATTTTCAAAACCGCGCCGCCCGCCGAGTTGTGAAATCAAATCCAAACTCGTGGGAACGACGTGGTCAATCGAATCATTGTGCGCGCCGCGCATTTTTATATGCAAATTGCGCCAGCCGTAATTATGCAATTGCTCCATCATCTCCGACGCGCGATTATATGTCGTAAGCGGATAGGGGCGGTCAATCGGAAAACCCAAAACATGCTGGGGTGAAAGTGATGCACCTAAAAATTCCACCATTGCATAAACCGGCTCCTGTACGCGCCGATTAAGCCACGGATAACGCTCCTGCAAAAATTCGCGATACGCGTGCGCCATCCCAACATATCCGTCGCCGCGAACGACCACGTATCGAATCACAATATCCTCGTCGGGCAAATTCCATTCGTGCATGTACAACGAATCGCTGGTGCGCCCGCGAACATCAAGCGGCGCGCCGTGAAGCAAGCGGAAAAGCGGATGCACACGGCTGTACGGCGCACCCATCCCCGCAACCTCCGCGCGAATCGAAGCATACGACGCGCCTGTTTCAATTATTCCCGCCAAAGTTCCGCCGTTTCTGTAAACGCCGAAAACAGGAAACGCCGCACGATTATCGTGCAAAACTTCATCACGCACAATCGCCTCGTCGTGACCGAAAACGCGGTTAAAATAAAGCCTTTGCGTGTACCGCAAACTGTCAAAATACATGATTGCGCCGGAGCCGTCGGGAACAAATAAATAGCCGTCGTCCTCCGCGCGCCCCGCGCCGAAATACGGCAAAACCGTAAGCTGCGTCGGCATAAACGCGGGAACGTAGGTTATTTCGTTCATGGGAATTGTCACAACCATATTATTTCGGTCCAGCTCAAGCCGCATAATCAAATTAAACGCGGCCTGCTCGATGTCAATCGGCACGTTAAAATACGCCATATCCTCGAGCCAATCCTCGTAGGTGTAGCCCGCTTCGCGCATCAAATATTGCGCGCGCTCAAGCTGGTCACCGGGCGCGTCCGGTGATAGCATAAAAATTTCATAGCCATATTCAAGCGTGGGGAAATAAGCCAAAACCTCATCCCGCGTCATGCCCGACGGCAGATTATCAAGCGAAATCGGGTCAACGCCGTACACGCCCAAAATTCGCCCCTGATTCAGCCGCGATAAATCCGCAATTATTTCCAATAAACGATGCGCATAAATTGCGTCGGGAATTTCAAACGACTCAACCAAATCCGACACGGTAAAGCGAAGCTCCATTGTTGTCGGATTTAAAATTTCATGCTCAAAACGATTGGTTCGCACGGAATAACGATACGTTGTAAACGGCCGCGAAACACCCGTGCGGTTTTCAAATTCCAAAATAAATAAACTTTGCGCAAAAAAACTTTCGATTGCGGAAAAACCGACGGTATGATTATCGGAAACATTAACTTCCGACGGCGTGGAACGCCAATAATTATCCGTGCCGATTTCGCGCAAAATAATCTCCGCCGTCTCCGTCAAAAATTCGAGGCGCAGAAATTCATTTTCGATATAAACAACGGGCGGCGCGTTTTCGTCGCGCTCAAACATAACAATTTCGCCGCCAACGCGCTCATGAGTCGCGCATCCCGCAAAAATCAAAATGCAAAACGCAAGGAAAAAATATTTTTTCATCTAAGCACCTACCCTCGTCGAATTCTAAATAAAATCTCCTGACCCAGCGAATAAAAATACGCCATCCCGTCGCTTACAACCGCAAAAAACATAAGAAAAATAAACACCATGATGCCCATTGCCGAAAGGCTGACAATCGTTGTGAGCAGGGCCTTTCCAAAAGTGTAATCGTGGATTTGCTTCATCGCGCACAAAATCAAAATATAGAACCACAAATTGCTGATTTGCGACAGCATGATGGGAATCATCACTTCGTCCGACGTAAGAATAAACGTCAGCGGAACAATCGCGGCGCGAATCAAAAGCTGCGGAACCATCGCATAGGCATACCCCATATAAATATCCCGAATACGCCCCTTGCCGTCGAAAAGCGTTGTCAAACACCAGTTCGCAAGCGAAAACAACAAAATCGGCAGAACAATGTTTAGTACAACGATAAGCGAGCTGAACGACTCCATCGGTATGTCAATCCACCAAAAATTCGACTGCGTGAGATAAACAATTTGCACCAAAACAAACGTAATCACAATCGTGTGCGCCGCCGCCATTGAGCCGCGTTTTTCGTGAATCAAGTCCCAAAAACCGTCAAGCGGCCGACGCATTGTGTACAGAGAAAATTTGAGGCTCTTTAAATAATGCCTGAAACTATCGTTTTGCAGGCGTTTTTTTACCGCTGTCATGATTCGTTAATCTCCTTTCGCAGCTTCTTAATTGTCTTAACGACGGGCGGAATGATTATTAAAACACCAAGCCCCGACGCAATTATCCAAAAATTTTCTTCCATCCAAATGCGTCGGTAAAAATTAAAGGCGCGACCGTATCCCAAAGTATCGCTTTGCAAACGAAAAAATCGCATGGCTTCGCGGTAATTCCCCATGCGCAAATGCGCGCGCGCAATGCCGATATACGCCAAACCAAAGTTTCCGTTTATGCGCAAAACTTCATTCCAGTACAAGTAGCTTTCTTCGTACAAGCCGCGCTGGTACATATCAAACGCGTATTTTATTAACTCGCCGTATTCCGTTAAATCGAAGCGCGTAAGTGCGCTGGCGTTCGGACCGTGTCCGCCGTCGAGGGCGAAAAGTGTGAAACCCATGTTTGTGAGTGCGGTGGGGAATGTGAAAAAACCTTCGCGATTGCCGGGACCGCCGAAAACGTACAGGAGATGCCCCTGCGAATCGTATGCAAAAAGCCGCCCGCGATTGCGGTCAAACACAATGAAAATATCGTTCGGTATCGTTGTAACTGCGACGAATTCGCTGGGGCCCGAGCGGTCTGCGCCCGCCCCCCACCATAAATCGCCGATGGGGTAATACCAACCGTTTCGAATCATTATATCTTCGCCCATCGCGTTAAGGCGCGCGACGGGAAATTCGATGTCTTCCTGAGATGTTGTTACGAAAATAAAGCCTTGGCTGTCAATGTGCAAATTATTGTACTCTACGGGGACATTTAGAATCATTGCCTCGCGCTGTGCCGGGGTTGCGATAAAGCGGAAAAACTGGTCAATCGGCGTGACGACGACCTCCGGCGCACCCATGTAGCCCGCGAAAGTTCCGTCGCGGTCAAACTCCATCAGCCCGCGATTTATATGCAGTGCTTGCACAAAAAGCCGCCCGGAAAAATCGACGGCAACCTTTGCGGGCAAGAAATCGCTGTAATAAGGAAGCAGGCTTCGGACGTCCTCGACGTAGATGCCGGGATGACCGATTTCCGTGATTACATTCCAATCCGCATCCAGGTGCAAAACCCTCTGATTATGCGTATCGGCAACCCAAATTTCGCCGTAACTGCCATACCAGTCCGAAACAAAAACGCCGCGCGGTCTGTCAAAGGTAGTGGGTTCGCCGTCGAGCATCGCATAGGTGTGAACGCCAGCGACTTCCCATGTGGTATCCTCGAAAAATTCTATTACAATTATCCGGTCGTTGCCCGTGTCTGCGAGATAAAGTAAGTTTCCGTGGGCGTGTAAATCCTGCGGCTCGCGGAATTGCCCCAAATTTTCGCCGTTAAAATACAAATGCTGACCCAAAATATACGCCGTTACGCGATAAGCGTCGGGCGAGGGAATCGGGGTGTGCCACTGGTTGTACGTGTAGGTGAAATTTGTTGGGCCGGATGCGAACGCGGTAAAAGGCACAGCGAGAAGCATCGCGGCGAGAAGAAAGCAACAGAGTTTTTTCATGTCGTCACTCCTTTATCCCGGAACTGGCCATTGTTTTCAAAATATTACTTTGCGCAAGAATGAAAATAATTATCGGCACAATCATCATAACCAAAATTCCTGCCGCGTTTATGCCTTGCCGTGCGATATTCGGTGCGTGGGGGCTTCCGATTATTTGCTGAATCGCCAAAGGCAGAGTTTTAAGCTGCTCGGTGTGGATAAGCAGGTGTTGCGGGTTGTTCCAAAGTGCTTGCACGGAGAAAACCATCGCCGTTAAAAGCGCGGGTTTTACAAGCGGCATCACGATGCGCGCGTAGATATACCACTCGTTCGCCCCGTCGATTTTTGCAGCCTCGACAAGAGAAGCCGGAATCGTGTCCATAAACTGCTTCAAAAGGAAGAACCCAAGCGGCATTCCAAACGCGGGAATAATTACCGCCAACGGATTGTCAATCCAACCAAGCTGCGCCAAAATCAAAAAGCTCGGAATTGCCAGCACAAACGGGTTAAACATAAGCGTTGTAATTATCAGTCCGAAAAAGAATTTGCTGCCGGGGAATTCGTATTTGCTTATTGCAAACGCACCCAGCGACGCAAAAAACAAATGCCCAATCGTGCCGGCCGCCGTGTAAAACACGGTGTTAAAAATATATCGCGTAAACGTAACCCACGAGCGCGACATTATAATGAACAAATCCGATAAATTGTTCATCGTTGGATTGATTACAAAAAGATTCGGCGGAAAGATGAAAATTTCGTCGAGGGGCTTGAACGCATTATTTATATTAAACACAAGCGGGAATGCGAAAAACGCCCCGAAAATCGCTAAAATTATCCATATAAAAATATCGCCGCCAAGGGAGCGGTTTGGCTTTCGTACCGCGCGCGAGGCTTTGCCCTTGCGCTTTCTGAATTTTTCGAGCGCGAGTTGATTTCTTTTTGCCAAAGTGTCCATATCAGCGTCTCCCCGTCTTAGGAATTGCCCGACAATAACATTTTCATTTGGACGCAGGATTTTTGTCGCAGTGCGAGGAGCGAAAACCGTCGCGACCTAGAGGGTCGCAAGGTTTTTCGCGACGAAGCAATGCGGCAAAAAGACAAGTCCAAATGAAAATGTTATTGTCGGGTAGTTCCTTATTGCCCGATTTTGCTTATAAATTTGCCGACCAAAATTTTTGTGTAAATCATCGCCAAGAATAAAATTGTTGCGATTGCGGAGGCGTACCCCATTTCAAAACGAAGCGCGCCGTAGTCAACGAGGTGATTTACAACAGTGTGTACGGCGTAGTCCGTTGACGGGAAGCCGAAAAGTGCTTGCGTTACCTCGCCGACGGCAAAGCTCGCCATAATTGCCATAACTGCGCCAAACATAAGCATTCCCTGCATGTTTGGAAGCGTAATAAACCAAAGCTCCTGCCAACGATTTGTTACGCCGTCAACAAGCCCGGCTTCGTAAAGCGATTCGTCAATCGTCGAAAGGCCCGCGATAAACGCCAAGAATCCCGCGCCGAGGCTCATCCAAAGCACTACGAGCAGTGCAACGCCCATCATCCACTCCGGATTTGTAAGCCACTGCTCCGGCTCGCGAATTATCCCCGCATTTAACAGCCATGCGTTCAGATATCCCATCGAATCCCCCGTGAAAAACAACGCCCACACCAAGAACGCCGCGCCCGCAATCGTCGGCGCGTAAAAAACAAGCGTTACGAAGGCGCGGGTAAAGCGCGGCAGTTCATTTATAAACCACGCAAATAAAAACGCCAAGATGTAGCCGACAGGCCCGGTTACAAGTGCCATAACCAGCGTGTTTTGCACGGCGGTAAGGAAAATATCGTCGGTAAGGAACAGGTTTAAATAATTTTGTATGCCGATAAAACGCGGCGGCTCAAGGACGTTAAAATACGTGAAACTCAATCCCAGCGACATCAAAACCGGAGCGAGCGTAAATGTCGCGAAAACCAACAAATACGGCGCGAGAAAAACATACAGCCACTTGTGCTTCACGGCTTCTTTCCATGTATGCGCCGCCATTACGCGCTTTTTTGTCATATAACGGCCGAAAGGGGTAGTCGCTTCCATATATATTCGCTCCTATTCCAAGCCAAACTCGCGGCGTTTATTCGAAAGCTCACGGTTGATTACTATTTGTACATCAAGGAGTGTTTCGCGTGTATCGAGGTTGTCGTTTACAACGCGGCGGATTACGTTTACGAGCTGGCGGAAAACGTAGTAACCGCCGGGGATTTCGGGCGTGCCGAGAACCCAGTCGCGCTGTTCGTTTAAAACGGCGAGTTGCGACGAACTCCATGGCAAACTCTGAAAGGCTTCGGTGTTTGCCGTCGGATAACGCGCGGCCTCGCCCATTACCGACTCCATTTCGCGCCCGAAACGGAGCTGGGTTTCGGCAGACGTCCACCATGTTAAAAACTCCCACGATTCGTCTTGCATATCGCTTTGCTGAATCATTATTGCCGACGTTCCAAAGTCGGGAACGGTGTGATGCACGCGGTAATATCCGCCGCGATGCGGCGCGTAAACCGGGGTCATATGGTCATATCCCGGCATCGGCGCGAAATTCCATTGCCCCGAAATTTCCGGCGCGAACACGCTGAACAGGTTAAACATCGTAAAAGGTCCGAAGATTATCGGCATTTCTCCGCTGCGGAAGCGGGTTGCGGGGTCGAAAAATTCCGGCGAGCCGAAATGCGTAAAGAATTGCGTAAACGCTTCGAACGCTTCGAGTGCTTCTTCGGTATCGAAAGCGGCGCGGGAATGCGGACCGTACAGGCAAATTTCACAAACCCCGCACGCTATGCCTTCGGACAAGTATCTTTCGCATGTTTCGCCTACATATAAAAACCCGCCGCGCTGGTAAAGCTGGGTCATAAATCCGCCGATATCGGGAGCCATCGGGTCGCCGATTGGCGGGATTCCGATTGCCATATTATTGCGCTGGAGCATCGGCATCATCGCCAAAACATCGTTCCATGTTTGCGGCGGCTCGAAGCCCAATTCGTTCAAAATATCTGCGCGGTAAAACATCAAATTAAACACCTGCGTTTCGGGCATTCCGTAAAAACCCTTGTGTCCGTCGGCGTCGATAAACGCCATGCGAACCCACGAGCTTTCGTGGAAACGCCCAAAAGTTTCGTCGAAGCCCGGGACATATCGCGGCGGATTGCCGACGTATCGGCCTTCGAATTGCGATAAATCAACGGCGGCGTTACGGAAGGCGTACTGTGCGGGTTCGGTCATCATCATCCCGACAACAAGGTCGGGCCCGATTCCCGCAACAACGGCGGGCAAAACCGCGCCGGGATGCACAAGCCGAAGGTTCACGTTTATCCCGGTTTCCGGCGTAAATGTATCGTCAATCATGGATTTCAGCGCGGTTGCTTGGTCGCGGCCGTGGGTAATCCAAACGTCGATGCCCTCGCCCTCGACGAAATCGCCGATATTGTCGAAATCATGCGTAAAGCTCGCGACAAACGCTTGCGCCTCGTGCGACATACGCGTAAAAAATGTCTCGCGGACAACGGGCAATTCCGCGCCTGTTCCGCTTACGATAAAAAAGTCGATATCAAGCGGACCTTCCATAAGTTCGCGGGTTGTGTTCGCAAAGGACGAAATGTTTTGGCGGAAACTTATGAGCTGGTGCGGAATACGATTTGGGCGGGCGTAAAATGTGTCGAGCTGTGTGATTAGCGCGGCGATTATCCCGGTGTGTTCGTTGCGTTCGCCGAGATATTCCTCCATATCGCGCAATATTTCGTACAAAATATCGACTTCCATATCAATCATTCCGCGTTGCCATTCGCCGTTTACGTGGTGACCTTGCACAACGTGCGGCAGCTCGACATGCACGCGATAGTCGCGAAGCGGGTCGGGTTCGGGGCCCGTAAGCACCATTATTTCGCGGTAAATCGCGTTAAGTCGATGCACGCTGGCTAGGAGTGAGTCAATCATTTCGCCCATTTCGCCCAGGGTTACATACATACGAATTGTGTTTAATCCCTCGTGCATCGGAAAAAGCAATTTGTCGCCGTCCGCGTCGCTTAGCGTGATTAGCTCCCAGCTATTGTTGAAGGAAAAAGGAATCGCGGCGACTTCCTCGAAGGGTACGACGCCGTTTATTGAGAGGGTTCGCGCCGAAACGAAGCCGCGATTATAGCTTTGTCGCGCCGACAACGAAATGTGGTAAAGTCCGTCGGCGGGAACTTCCACTTCCCATTCAATCCATTGCCCCGGAATGCGCCACGCCGTGCCGCCAATCATGTTAAGCGTGATAAGCGCGACGGACGGCGGGTCGGTTATGCCGCTGGAGTTATCAAAAATCGGAAAAAGGCTTGGCGACGAGCGATACGTCGAGTGTTGCCCCTGCACGCGCACGGAAAAATCGCTTGTGTTCGGGGCAAGCGGCGTTTCGTTTTGGAACTCGCGAAAACTCGGAAGTGCCTCAATCGGCGTAAGCGCGAGACTTCGAAGCACCAACGGTTCGTTTACTCCCGTGAAAGAAATCGTATTTTCGCCCGCTTCAAAATAAAATGCATAGGGGTCGGTAAAAAAGCCCAAACGGTCAATAAAATACGCCCGTTCCCAGCGCGGAAGCTCCACTTGGGGCGGACGTATCTGGTTTCCTCGATTGTCCTCGCGAACCGGCCCTGCCGAACCCCAAACGCGACGAAGCGTAATAAGCTCCGCTCCGGCAAAGGGCAACTCGCCGTTTATGCGCAGTTCACGCTGGATATCAATGCCGCGCGCGGGTGTCGGAAAATATTCGACGCGCAAATTATAAAGCCCGGCACGAGGCACATTTATTGAAAACTCAACGTACGAATCCTCGGCGGTGCGCAAAACGCGATAGCCTTGATAGTCCGTTATAATGAAGTCTTCGCCTTCGACGCCCTGCGAGGGGCTAAAAATATCGACATCAATACGCGCCTCGCCCAAATGCGTGCGCCAGGTTCCGTCATCACTTCTGTGATAATCCAAAAAAGCCGCGTATGAACCTTCGGGCGGCGGAAATCCTTCATGCAAATCGGCGGCATCGCGAAAACGCAAAACTTCCGAGCTGCCGCGCAACAAAATAAATAACAAAATGACAGCGGCAATAACCGAAAAGAATACGATTTTCGGTACGATTTCGGTGTTTTTGACCTTCTCGTATTTTCCGCGTCTTACAACAGCTTTTTTGCTCATGCGCACGAACCCCCGAGTTTTCTTCGATTTTAGCACGGCTGTAACACGATTGCAACATTTGATTTGTAACATTCGTTAACATTTCATTAAAAGTCTCACATATTTTTATGCAATCGTACATGGTGCTTAACAATTTTCTTTGTACTTTTTTAAGTTCCATGAAATTGTTTCCGGCTTCGAGAGAATACGTCGCCTCCGACATGTGTCCCCGGTGTCAAAAATGAGTCGGCGAGTGTCACTCGCCGACTCATTTTTGCAAAGAAATTTTTTTGACATCCCACGCACTTTAAAATAGACTTAAAGCGAGGTGAATTTTTATGAAAATTTTGGTTACGGGCGGCGCGGGATACATTGGAAGCCACATGTGCGCGGAACTGTTGCGAACGGGACATGAAGTCGTTGTTGTTGACAATTTTTCAAACGGAACGCAGGGCGCGCTTGACGGTGTAAAGAAAATTACGGGCGTGGAGTTTCCTTTTTACAGGGCTGATGTGTGCGATTCTCCCACGGTTGAGGAGATTATGGAGGCGCAGAAGGTCGAATGTGTGATACATTTTGCGGGTCTCAAAGCCGTCGGAGAGTCTGTTGCGAAGCCTCTTGAATACTATGAAAACAATTTGAATTCGACGATGGCGGTTTGCCGCGCAATGCGGAATCAGGGCGTTTCGCGCCTGATTTTTTCCTCGTCGGCGGCAACTTACAGAAGCGATAATCCCATGCCCCTTACGGAAAGTTCCGCCCTCGGCGCAACAAATCCATATGGCTGGACAAAAATAATGTGCGAGCAAATTTTGCGAGATTTTTGCGTCGGAGAGCCGGAATTTTCCGTTGTTCTGCTGCGATATTTCAACGCCGTCGGGGCGCATGAAAGCGGCTTAATCGGCGATTGTCCCGCGGGAATTCCGAACAATTTGATGCCTTTTATCTCCCAAACCGCGCATGGCCTTCACAAAGAGCTTAAAATTTTCGGCAACGATTACGACACCCCCGACGGAACCTGCATCCGCGACTACATTCACATCACGGATTTAATCGACGGGCACGTCCGCGCGATTGATTTTTCGGCGAAAAACAAGGGCTGCGAGGTGTTTAATCTCGGAACGGGACGCGGTTTTTCCGTGCTTGAAATGGTCGATGCCTTTGAAAAAACAAACGGTATCAAACTCCCGTACTCCATCGCGCCGCGTCGCCCCGGCGATATCGCCACAATTTACGCAAACCCCGAAAAAGCCCAAAAAATGCTGGGTTTCACCGCAAAAAAATCGCTTGAAGACATGTGCAGGGATACATGGAAATTTCAGAGCAATATGTAGTGGCAACACGCCCTAAAACGGTTAAAACTCAACCTCCCGCAGGGAAATTTCGGGCAAAATTTCGCTAATCCACTCAAAATCGCGTTGGTTTTCGACCAGCGCGATTTTTGGTTCGTTTTCGAATGGGTTTGCTTCGAATGAACTTGTTCCGAATGAATTTGTAAATAGGCGCAGCTCGTTTGCGCGGTGGGCCGGGTTGTTGCTTATGAAATGTGCGGCGGCGGGGAGGTTTTCGTGGATTTGAAGGAGGCGCAGACCGCCGTCTTGCGGCAAAAAAATTAGTGCGGATTCGTATTCGGGGCAAAATTTGCGAAAAATCAGATGCTCGATTGTTTCAATAATTTCGACGCGACGACCGGATTTCACGGCCTCCGCCATAAGCTCGTTGGCTGTTTCGATTGGCAAAGCCGCCATAAAACAGACCTGCTTGCCACCATGTTCGAAAAAGCTGTGGTCAAATACATGTGTTTCCTCGTTCATTTTTTCTCCGATCGGAAAATGCTCGCCAAGCGCGCCATGGACACCCCGGTCGAGTGTCGACGTCGACACTCGACCCCGGATGCCGTTTCCGTTTCCACGCAAAACCGCCGTGGCAACATTTGATACTTTTCCGTCAGACGAGGAAAAGTATGCGATGCGCACGGCGGTTTTACGTGTATTTGCAATTATCGTGCCTTTTGTAATTCGCTGAACGCACAAATCGCCATCAAAAATTCGCCGCCCGCGTTCCTCTCGCTGTTTTTTCACACTTTTAATCCTTCAGTGCCAACGCTTGCTCGAAAAGTTTTTCAACTTCGGCGGGCGGTTCCTTTGTTGCCAAAGTCGCGGCGATTGCGGCAATCAGGCTAATGAAAAACGCGGGAACAATGCCGAAAATCCCCGTTGCCGCAAGCGGCGGAACGATAATCCATAAAACAGCCACGATTGTTCCCGTCAAAATGCCCGTAATCGCGCCCGCGAGGTTAAACCGCTTCCAGTACAGTGCCAAAAGCATCGACGGCCCGAACGCCGCGCCGAAAACGCCCCACGCATTGCCCACGATGCCCATAATTGTGCCGCGCCCGGGGGTTAGCGCAATCAAGGTCGCAATAAGCGCGATTATTACAACAACGAGCCTACCAATCCAAATCATTTCTGTTTTGTTCGCTTCGGGATGGATAAACGGCTTGTAAATGTCGGCAACGAAGGACGACGACGAAACAAGCAGTTTCGAGTCGGTCGAACTCATCGCCGCGGAAAGAATCGCCGAAAGCAGAACGCCGGAAATAATCGCCGGGAAAATCGCGCGCGACATTAAAATGAAGACGGTTTCGCCGCCGCCTGCTCCCGCCGCACCCGGCGCGCCCAAAACATCGCCGAAATGCACATATCCCAAAATTCCCGCGCCGACCGACGCCGAAAGAATAAGCAGATTCCACGCAATCGCAATCGCCGCGCTCTTTTTGACCTCGCGTTGCTTGCGAATCGCCATGTAGCGCACGACGATATGCGGCATTCCGAAGTAGCCAAGCCCCCATCCGAAGCCTGTCAAAATGTGAGAAATGCTCTCCCAGTCAAAATAACCCGAGGACAGGAAGTTCCAATAATTTTCGCGGAAAACGGTTTCACCGAACGCGCCGGGGTCAAGCGCGAAAAGCGCGAAAAACGGCGCGGCCATAAGCGCGAGAAGCATCAAGCCGCCCTGGAAAAAGTCCGAAACCGAAACGCCCTTAAACCCGCCCAAAAATGTGTAAAAAATAATCAACACCGCGCCAAGAATCATACCATTAGTTTCTTCCATGCCAAAAACCAAATTAAAAAGCACACCGCAAACCACGATGTGCGCAATCGAATACGCCGTAAACGCCACAATAAAAACAGCGGCGCAAATGCATTGAAGCAACTTGCTGTCCGTTAAAAACCTGTTCGTAAAAAATTGAGGCAAAGTAATCGAGTCCTTTGCCATAATCGAAAACTGCCTGAGGCGCGGCGCAATAAAAATCCAGCTCAAAATATAGCCCAGCGCAAGCCCAATCGCAATCCACGCACGGCTCATTCCGAACCAATAAATCGCACCCGGCAAGCCCATAAGTACCCACGCGCTCATGTCCGAAGTTCCCGTCGAAAGCGCGGAAACCCACGGCCCCATTTCGCGGTTTCCAAGATAATATTCCCTCTCGCCGCCGCCCTTTGACTTGACAAAAAAATACACACCGAAGCCCATCATTATCATGACATAAATGACGAACACAACGATTTCAACCGCATCAATGCGACTGATAATGTCAGCATACTCGTTCATACCCTCGCTCCTTTTTTTGTAAATAATGACCTCGGCAATTCTACACTATTGCTTAATTTTTTGCAAAGTGCGTTTCGCTTGTATCCTAAATGTGTATCCTAAACCTTAAAATACGAAACCATTTTGCGCAAAACATCGGCTTGGGCGTTGAGTTCTTCGGCGGTTGTTGCGGTTTCTTGCGCGAATTTTGAATTTTGCTGGACAGAGTTTGCTGTGTCGAGCAGTGCCGTGCTTGTGTGTTCGATTAAATCGGCCTGCTCGGCGGCGGCGGTGGTAATATTATTGATTAGGGTGAGGATTTCGTTTACATTTTTTACAACGGTGTCGAGTGACTCCGATGTAACGTGTGCGATTGACGCGCCTTCCTCTACGCGGGAAATTGAGTCTTGGATGAGGGTGGTTGTTTCGTTTGCGGCGTTTTGGCTTCTTGCGGCAAGAGAGCGCACTTCTTCCGCCACAACTCCGAAGCCCTTGCCTTGTTCGCCTGCGCGGGACGCCTCGACGGCGGCGTTTAGGGAAAGCAGGTTTGTTTGGAACGATATGTCTTGAATCGACTGAATTATTTTTGAAATATCGTTTGACGATGCCTTTATTTTCATCATGGCGTCAAGCATTTGCTTCATTGCGGCGTTGCCTTCTCGGGCATTGTGTGTGGATTTGCCGGAAAGAAGATTTGCTTCTTTTGCGTTGTCGGAAAACTGTTTGGTTTGAGCTTTTATAAGCTCCACGGAAGAGCCAAGGAGTGCTAACGAGCCGGCTTGCATGGAAGAACTGTCAGCCAGTACAGTTGCGTTTCTTGTAAGCGCGTCCGCGCCTTCAAGCACATTTTCGGACGCCATGGAAAATTCGCCGATGACGCGCTGCAATGTTTCGGAAATATTGTTAATGGAGTCCTTGATTTCCGCGAACGAGCCGATGTATGAGCGATTTATCGTGTGTCGCAAATCGCCCGATGCGACGGCGGCGAGGGACTTGGAAACGTCGCCGATTATTTCGCCCAAATTGTCCATCGTTGAATTGACTACATTTTTTATCGCTAAGAAATCGCCGGAATAATCGCCTTCGATTCGTTTATCCAAGAGACCTTCTTGCCCGAGCCTGTTCATAACGTCGCGCATTTCAAGTATCGGCGCGTTTACGACTTCGGCAAAGTAGTTCAAGCCCTCCATGATTTTCAGCCAGCCGCCGTTATATTTTTCGACATCGATGTGGACGCTTAAATTGCCTTTGTTTGCGGCGGCGTCGATTAGCTTTTCGATTTCACTGCTTACGGCCTCTATTCGGCGGCGCATGTCATCAACCGCGTCGTTTAGTTTTGCCTTTTTGCCGGGCAGTTTTTCCATATCGGCGGCGAAATTTCCTTCCGCGATTTTGATAAATGTTCCGACAACTGCGTTTTGTGTGGAAAGGGCGGATTGAAGCATTACGTTGATTTTTTCCGCGACAATTCCATAGTCTCCGTCGAAACTTTGGGCATTTATGAAGGTGTCGATTTCGCCGCGTTCGTGGTCGTTTGCCATGTTGTCCATGTCGTGAATCAGGCGTTTTAGGGTTGCGATTAGGGTTTGGGTGGATTTTGTAAGGGTACCCATTTCGTCGTTGGAGTCAACTTGGATATTTATCGCCAAATTGCCGTGTGCCACGTTTTCAAGTGCGTCCACGACCTTTGCAACGGGTTTTGTTATCATTCTTGTAACGAGCAAGGCAACGATTATTGCCAAGAAAACGGCGGTTATTGCCAGAATAATCAGAAAGGTCAGGGCGTCCCTGTTGTCGGCGTCGATACGCGCCGTTACATAGTCCATGTATTGCTGGATGTCGTTGTATAAAGTGGTGAATTCCGTGTGTACATTGTGAAAAAGTCCTTCGGCGGATTCGTTGATTAAATTCAGCGCAAGGGTCTGATGTCCCGCGCGGGATACGTCGATTATGGACGCGGAAAAGCCGTCGATGTAAATCAAAATTAAATTTTCGAGCAAATGCACTTGGCGCATTTTTTCGTCCCTTGCTTCGGGGGTTATATTTGGGTCGTCGCCAAGACGCGTTCTTATGAATTCGATGTTTTCGATGATGCGCGAGCGGATGTATGCGATTTCGTATGCAAGACCGTCGAGAGCCGCGTCGTTGTTTGCGTTAAGAGCGACAAGGGCTACAATTCGGCGCAGGTCGATTAGGTCAAGCTCGATGTCGCGGATTACGCTGTGTTGTTCGATGGGGTAGTCGAAAATGTAGGTGTAGTCGCGGTCCATGTTTCGGATTGTGTTGATTGCCATTATCACGATTACGAGTAATAAAAAAATAAGCACACAAAAGCCGACGGCTAATTTAGTGCCTATTTTGAAATTTTTTAACATGGTAAACCGTCCCCCCTTTTTTTACATTAGGAAATAGTTTCCGGCTTCGAGAGAATGTGTCGAGTCCGACATGTGTTTTCGGTGCCCACTGCCCGCTTGGCGGGCTAATTTACCCATGCCTGTTCTGTTGCGGTGCGGACTGCATTTAGTATTGCTTCGGCGGAAACTGTTGCGCCGGAAACGAGGTCGACATCGTCGAGGTTTGCCGGGCCTGCCGCGAAAATTGCGTCGCGCATTACATGGTCTGCCGGCGCGCCCCATACCATGTCCCAAAACGATTCCGTCTCGTTGTGTTCAATCACTTCGATTCGCCGAATATTTGTCCTGTCAAGCGTTACTCGCACAACCATTGGGCCGCCCCAGCCGTCTACGGTTACGGTGTAAATGCCCGGGATGAAAAACGGGTCGGCGGCGTCCGCACCGGGCGCGCGTTGGAATATATTGTGCGAAAGCGGCGTGATGTCGGCGGGGTTTGCGCCTTGTGCGGACATTGCTTGCTCGACGCCCCAAATTATTGCGGCGGCGGACATTGTCGCACCTGTGTGTATATCAATATTTTGCGTGGATTGCGTGTCATTAATCTGATGATTTACAACCTGCCGAAACCACCAGCCCCCCAGCGCGCCGCCGCCGATTACTCCCGGCTCGTAAATCGATTCGCCGTGTCCTTCCGCGCCCTGCCCAAGCCCGAAGGCCCCGCCGGAATGCAAGTGAAACTCGTTTCGCCCGAAAGACAGGCGCAGGTTCATGTCGTCGTCCTCGCTGTAAAGCATACGCATTGCGTCGCCCGCCAAGGGATTGCCGTAAATGTCCATTGTACCTGCGGGGACGTTGATTTCAATGAAACCCGGAATAAATCTGTCGCCCGGTAAGGGGGCGTCGATAAACTGCGGGGTTAGTTGCGACGGCTCTGCTCCCGCTTGGGTTATTGCGTTTTCTACTGCGTAAATTACGGCGTTTCGCGTTATTGTGGCACCGGTGAAGGCGTCGATATCTTGAGTTGACTGGCGTACGAGAATTTGGTCGGGAACGGCGGGCAACGCGCGAAACGCCCAGCCCGAGCCGTACATTGACTCGTCGTGTTCAAGAATTTCTATGTCGGTAATCCGATTTTCGTCAAAAGTAACCTGCACCGTCATTGGTGCTTCCTGCCAGCCCGCGGCGACCGCGATAAATTCGCCCGGAGTGAAATTTGCGGTCGCGACGGGGAGTGCGGCGAGAGCGGCTTCGGATAGTGTGGTGTCGATTATTGCGGCGGGCGGCGGGGTTTCCGTTGTGATTTCCGGCGGCGTTTCCGCAACGAAAATATCGGCGGGCGGCGGAGTCGCGCCCGGTCTAAGCTGTGCCAAGGTTACGCCCGCTTGCAGTAAGGCGTCCTCGACGCCGTCTCTGAACGCCCTCGACGTGGCGGTTGCCCCGGTTATTAAGTCAATATTTGTGGACTGATTTTCAATTATCGCGGCTCGCATTATTTCAAAGGTGGGATAGGCAAAACCGGGCGTTTCCTCGTGTGCGGTTACATCTATGCGAAATATTCGCCCGACGGCGTCAACTTCAACTTCGATGTGAACATCGCCCAAATATCCCGAGGCCACCCCGGTGTATACGCCCTGCCTTATCGGAAGCAAAGCAGGCCCGTCCGCCGATTCATCCGGGTCACTTGCGCAGGACGCCAAGGCCGCGAACGCGGCGAACAATATAAAAATAAGTGTCGATTTCGTAATTTTCATAAAACTTCCCCCTTTAGCCTTCGACAGTATAGCTGATTGTGTTGCCTGTGTCCAATTTCGCATGTGCAAAACAGAGTCGGCGAGTGTCACTCGCCGACTCTGTTTTGCACATGCGAAATTTATTGACGTTGGCGGTTGAGAGGATATAATGGGATTTGGTGATGGCATGATTGAGTAAAACGGAGGATTGACAACATGAAGGACAATTACGAACTAAAAGGCTCTCCACGCAAAAACCCGTATGCGGACAGGATAAAAAAACACGGATATTCGGTTTCCATTCATTACGATACGCCGGATGATATTAAATCGGACGAAGCAGTTGACACGATAAAAAATATTTTGGAACGCCCCGGGCTAAACTCAATCCACTTGTATCTCAAACAACCTGTGTAGACTGCGTAAATGCATAAAAAAACTGCGCAACTCATCCGCGCGGTTTTTGTTTTAAATTTTTTTATTTTTTTCCGACAAATTCCGCCGCCGCGCCGCTATATAATCCCCTAAAGACGCGCTTCGGAGGGATTGTATGTTGCAAAGAATTTATATGAAGGCACGCGAAATGATTATCACCGCGATTGCCGTGAAGGAAGAAAATACGGGGTACTACATAGGCGGAAGCGAGGTTTTGCCCGCGCCGCTCCCCGCAGAGGAAGAGGCCGATTTGCTTGCGCTTCTCGGCACCGAGGACGATTCCGGCGCGAAGGCAACACTTATCGAGCGCAATTTGCGGCTCGTTGTGTACATTGCGCGGAAATTTGAAAATACCGGGATTAACGTCGAGGATTTGATTTCAATCGGGACGATTGGTCTTATTAAGGCGATTAATACGTTCCGTCCCGATAAAAAAATAAAACTCGCGACATATGCGAGCCGTTGCATTGAAAATGAAATTTTAATGTATCTGCGCCGAAATACTCGCACAAAGTCGGAAATTTCGATTGACGAGCCGCTTAATATCGATTGGGAAGGCAACGAATTGTTGCTTTCGGATATTTTGGGCACCGACGCCGACGTAATTTCCCGCGATATCGAGGACGAGGTCGACAAGGAACTTTTAAGCATCGCCCTTGAAAAACTTTCGCCCCGCGAGCGGAAAATTATTGAACTCAGGTTCGGACTTTTCCCGGGCGGAGAAGAAAAAACGCAGAAAGAAGTCGCGGATTTGCTGGGTATTTCGCAATCCTATATCTCGCGGCTCGAGAAAAAAATTATCGGGCGGCTGAAAAAAGAAATCGGACGTATGGCGGTCGGATAATTTTAATGTTATACTGTCCTTTGCGAAAAAAATTCCGGGGGATTTTATGCGAACGAATAACAGAAGACATCAAACATATGTTGGAAAGCACAGTGCGCGGCTTCGTTTTTTGGCGGGAGTCGTGACCTGTCTTATGCTTGTTACGGCGGCGGCGTGCGTGGGATATGCGGTTTACATGATTGTTGACAGCACGGCTGTTCCCGTGCAAGCGCGAGTTGATGTGCAGGCCGCCGACACGTCTGTTTTTTTGCCCCACGTTGTGCCGCTTGGAGGAGAAAATTACGCGCCTACCGCCGTTGTCGAGCCTGCGGGATGGATTCAAATTATTCCCCTTAGGGAGGAAGAATTTGAGGAAATGTACGAAGCGTATGTTTTCATGGAAGACGACGAGGACGTTTTTGCGTTGCCCGAGGTGTTTTTTCCTGTGTATGAAACGCTCGAGTTGCCGACGTCTCTGCTTTCTTTTGAACACACACTCCTTCCTTTTTACATACCCGACAATTCCGTATTGTATACGGAATTTTTGCATTCCCGCCCGGATTTGGACGCGGAAACCGCAATTTGGATGGTAAATGCCTCGGTGCATGTGCCGTTTTATTCGCAAATTACAATCGACAACAACCCGAATCCTCTGCTTATTTCGCCCTCCTTCCGCTTGCCCGAAGGCTTCACGCCTCACGCCCTCGTTCCCGTAAACAACGACGAATGCCACCTTCGCGCAACCCCGCAAACCGTTGCGGCGTTTCAAAATTTCCGCATGGCGGCACGGGATGCGGGCTTTGATTTATCGGTAACATCGGCGTATCGTACGGCAACGCGGCAGGGGCAGCTTTGGGAAAACGGCGGTCGCCGCGACGGTCGTGTCGCCCGCCCGCATCACAGCGAGCATCAAACCGGTCGCGCAATAGATTTTTGGGGCCCCGGCGGTCTTATGGACAGAAACGGCCCGACCCCGGTGGGACGCTGGGCGGCAGAAAACGCGCATTATCACGGCTTTATCCTGCGTTATCGCGCCGAAACCACGCACATCACGGGCTATATTTTCGAACCGTGGCATTTCACTTTTGTGGGTTTAGAAATTTCGATGTACATGCATAATAATAATATCCTGAGCCTTGAAGAATTTGTCGGCAGAAACCCGGGTGCAATGTTGCCGCCTGTTTAGGAAACGAATGGTGAAAATTCGGAGAAGGGAGCGCGAGCGTCGAATTTCGTCAGTAATTTGAGCGTTCAGCGAGTGGCGAAAAAAATGGACAAAACCATGGAACAACCGATTTATACAATCGGCGAAGAACGCCTTAACATGATTTCGCATATTGTCGGCGGCGGCCTGGGGGTCGTCGCGCTTGTTGCGTGCGTGATTGTTGCGGCGTATCACCAAAACGTTTTAGGCATCGTCGGGGGCATAATTTACGGTTGCATGGTAATCCTACTTTTCACAATGTCCAGCATTTATCACGGGTTGGGTATCGGCTTGCCGAAAAAAGTGTTTCGAGTTTTGGACCACTGTACGATTTATCTGCTAATCGCGGGGACATACACGCCGATTCTTCTGTCGCAATTTTTGCGGGCGGAACCGGCCACGGCGTGGGTGATGTTTGGCCTGATATGGGGATTTGCGGTTTTGGGCGTTACCCTTACGGCAATCGACCGCAAAAAATTCAAATATTTCGCGCTTGCGTGTTATCTCGGCATGGGATGGATGGCAATTTTCCGCGTGAATTTGCTTGTTTATCACCTCGGCGCGCCGTTTTTTATTATGATACTAATCGGAGGAATTCTTTACACCGTCGGCGTTGCTTTCTACGTCGGCGGCAAAAAAAAGCGGTACATGCACGGCGTTTTTCACCTGTTCGTGAACGCCGCATCGATTTTGCACTCCGTTGCAATCGCGATTTTCATCATGCCGGGAGGCGTCTTAAATGTATGACATAGGCTTCCCGAACCTCGGCATTTATTTCGAAAATGTGCCGCGCGTGATGTTTACGATTCCCGTCGTTGACCGACCCGTTTATTGGTACGGATTCATGGTTGTTGCCGGCATAATCGCGGCGTATTTTTTGGGGGTTTGGTGGATTAAAAAAACGGGGCAAAAGGTCGAGGATTACACGGATTTACTGCTTCTCGGTCTGCCTTTGGCGTTAATCGGACTGCGCACGCATTTTTTGATTTTCATGCACGACGGCGTGACGAATTTGCAAACGTTTTTCGCAACATTTTTTCGCTTCGCAGACGGCGGACTTGCGATTTACGGCGGAATAATCGGCTCGATAATCGCGGTGGTTATAATCTCGAAGTGGAAGAAAATTCCGTTTACGACGATTGCCGACACTGCGGCACCCAGTTTTGTTTTGGGGCAGGTTATCGGTCGCTTTGGAAATTTTTTTAACCGCGAAGCCTTTGGCGGATACACGGATTCGCTTTTCGCAATGAGCATGAACACGGAAAACATACCCGGTTTTCCGCACGGTTCGCATATTACCGAGGAAATGCTCGCGAACAGTGCGCTTATCGACGGGCATCAATTCATCCAAGTCCACCCCACATTTTTATACGAAGCGTTTTTTAATTTGATTCTGATGTTCGCGCTGTTAATCTATCGCCCGCGAAAAAAATTTGGCGGCGAAATCGTGCTTTTTTATCTTTTAGGATACGGCGTGATTCGCTTCATTATAGAGTCGCTTCGCACGGACCAAATGATGCTGTTTAACACAGGTCTGCCCGTAAATCAAGTGCTGGCGGCCTCGTTTGCCGTAGTTAGCGCGGCATTAATAATCATGGGACACATCAATCACAGGAGGACAAAAAGATGACAGATTTGCAAAAGACGCACGACACGCATAACGAGCAGTATCTTGACGCTAAATCCAAAATGTTTGAAGAAGCCCGGACCGATGGTCTCGAGAAGCTCGCAAGCGCGCGGCTGGACAAGCTGCTCAAAGAGATGAGCGGAATCAAAATTCCGGCGGAAACAAATTACGTCGAATCGCTGGACCTGTTTGTTTCATTTTTCGACGACGTCATCCTCGAATGCGCCGAATTAACAGACCGCCGCGAGGAAATCGAGACAAAAATTTTAACGTATTGCGCAAAAATTTTGCCCGAAGAAGGCGAACGCGATGCGGAAAACGAACATGTCACCGCGCACATTATAAACCGCGCGAAAACCCACGAAGAAATGAAAGCCGCCATTTTGCACGACACAAACCCGCTTCGCCTCGGCTTTTTCGTTTTTTCGGAATTTTGCGAAAAGAACGAGCCGAACTCGGAAGTTTTAACCTATCTGCAAACCGAGCGCGAAGTCCGAGTTTTGTTAATCAAAGGCGACGATGCCGCTGCATTTTCCGCCGTGGAAAGACTTTTGCAGTCCCCGATAAACAGCGCGGAAAAATATCTGCTGGTTTCGCTGAACATGTTCTACCTCGGTCTTGACGATGACGCGCGTAATGCCCTCGATATCGGCTTGCGAAACTCGCCCGACAACGAACGGTTGCTTAGTGCTAAAGCCGCGCTGGAATGATGCTGTTGTGAAAAATTAGGGTGTGTTGCCACTACGCGAATGGCACGATTTTTGAGGCAAATTTTCGTCTGTTTCCACCGCTTCCGACGCCGCAACCCAGTGTCCCTCTTAGGAAATAAGCCGACCACCCGGCGACATATTTTCCGTTGGTCTGAGTCAGCCCCTCCTAGTGTTGCCCTTTGTAAATACACCGACCAATAAATTATAGAACATAATCAAAAAAAGGTGTAAACTGTCCATAAAAAAGGACAATGAAAATGGCG
>JGI24703J35330_11748671_pt1 | contig 24366 bp, 24 predicted proteins | sample TergutNt197P1_FD_35330 | JGI IMG/M metagenome (IMG submission 35330)
TTGGTTTTTGATTAAATATCTACGGATATTCGCACAAAGCCCATGAGAGCAGGCTTTGCCTGCTTGATAGGGCAAAACCGCCTTGTCTGACGAAAAACATCCTCGTAAATTCTTCGCCCATTTTCAATTCAAACGACTATACTCACAAATTTTCAGCCGCCATCTTACGAGTAAGATAACCTATATCATACTTTCCAGCGAGGAAAGTTTCATCTTTTAAGATATGAAGTTGGAAGTCAATATTTGCACACACACCGTCACCATCGAGAATAAATTCAGACAAAGCTACTCGCATTTTTTGAATAGCTTCAGCACGGTCATTTCCATGAACGATTACCTTAGCAATCATCGAATCATAAAACGGCGGAATTGTATATCCATGATACATAGCAGAATCGATTCTCACACCGTATCCACCCGGGAAATGTAAGTTCTTGATTAACCCTGGGCTTGGGCGGAAATTATTCGCTGAATCTTCAGCGTTAATTCTACACTCGATTACATGACCACTAAGCTTGATGTCATCTTGAGTCCATGGCAACTTTTCGCCAGCAGCTATGCGAATTTGTGCTTTAATCAAGTCAATTCCAGTCACCATTTCAGTAACAGGGTGTTCTACCTGAATACGTGCGTTCATTTCCATGAAATAAAAGTTGCCATCTTCGCCAAGCAAAAACTCAATCGTGCCAGCGTTCGCATAACCACAAGATTTTGCGACTTTTACTGCCGCCATTCCAATTTTTTGACGTAACTCATCGTTTACGACTGGTGATGGCGATTCTTCAATCAACTTTTGATTTCGGCGTTGGGTAGAACAATCACGTTCACCTAAATGAATAGCGTTTCCGTGTTCATCCGCCAAAAGCTGAATTTCAATATGCTTAGGGTTTACGACAAATTTTTCAATATACACATCACCGTTTCCAAAGAAAGTCAAAGCATCTTGTTTAGATGATGCCATCGCCGCTTCTAAGTCCTCTTCTTTTTCTACGAATCGGATTCCACGACCGCCGCCACCAGCTGATGCTTTTACCATAATCGGATAACCAATTTCTTTGGCGATTTTTTTCGCTTCTTCCAAACTGATAACCACACCGTCAGACCCAGGAACTACTGGAACCCCAGCTTTTACGACGGTCTGCTTGGCATTAGCTTTATCGCCCATAGCCTCCATCGCTTCAGGAGAAGGCCCAATCCATTTGATTTTGCATTTTTTGCAAAGCCGAACGAACTCATGGTTTTCGGATAAAAACCCATACCCTGGGTGAATTGCTTGAGCACCAGTCGCTTCACACGCTGTGATGATTGCGTTTGTGTTTAGGTAAGATTCACGCGATTGTGCCCCTCCGACACACACCGCTTCATCTGCAATTTGTGCGTGGAGTGCGTTTTTATCCGCCGCTGAATACACAGCAACTGTTTTGATGCCGAGTTCACGACAAGCACGGATAATTCGTACAGCGATTTCGCCTCTGTTTGCTATTAGTATTTTTTTGAACATATTTTTTCACCTTTCGCTCTCTTGAATTGTTTTAATCATATCTAATAGACCTTCACGCAAACTAACGCACGGCGACTTTTCTTTCGGACTGGTCTATTATAATCCGCCCATGCCACCTATATAACGTACAACTTTCGTGAAAAGCCTCACTTCAAAGCAAAGCTAATCTCCGCACTAACTGCGCGGTCGCCATTAACGCTTGCCAACCCTTTTCCGAACCCGACAGCTCCTCTTGTCTTAACGATTTCGACTTCTAATCGAAGCACATCACCAGGTATCACTTGACGGCGAAATTTAGCGTCTTTCACCCCTCCGAAAAAGCCGAGTTTGCCCTTGTTTTCTGGGAGCATGAGCATAGCACAAGCCCCTGCCTGAGCCAACATTTCAAGCATAAGCACACCTGGAACTACTGGATGACCAGGGAAATGTCCCTTGAACCAAAAATCGTCTTCCCTAATATTTTTAATCGCCACAACAGATTTCCCTGGTTCACATTCAACAATTTCGTCGATTAGTAAAAACGGGTCACGGTGTGGAATTATTTCTTTGATTTGTTCTTGAGTTAGCTTCATGTTAGTGGGACACCTTTCGAGTTAATTTGATTTACGCACTCTTGTCTTGCTTTCGTCGAGTTCCCCCACTACAGACGAGCAAGACTTCGAGTTGCCTGCACGTTGGCAGAACCCGTCTTTCGGGAGGCCTCTTGTTTTGCTTTTTCTCAAGAAATACGAATCATTTCTTTGCCGAAATCAACCAAGTCACCGTCTTTGACTAAAATTTCAGCCACAGTTCCGTCAAATTCGCTGGTGATTTCATTCATGAGTTTCATAGCCTCTACAATACAAACAACCTGACCTTTTTTGACAGAATCACCGACCTTAACAAACGCTGGTTTTTCGGGAGCAGGCGCTGAATAAAAAGTCCCTACCATTGGTGATGTAACGACGTTTCCACCCGCACCACTTGCTGGCGTTGTTGCGATTGGTGTAACATCTGCTGGTGCTGATGTAGATGGAGCCACTGGCATTGATGGTACTGCTCCGCCTGCGAATTGATATTGCGTTACTTTGGCAGTAATGCTGACTTCCCGTTCGCCATCGCGTGCAAAAACCGAACCTAAATCTTTTGCAGACAACAGTTCTGCTAACTCGTTTGCTGTTTTAATAATATCCATGTTTCTTACCTCTTTCTTTTCTCTAATATTTTTTAAATTAGACCCTTTTAAAACATAATGACACATTATGCCCGCCGAAACCAAGTGAGTTTGATAAAGCTACATTGATTTCAGAATTGCGTACACCTTCGACGACATAATCTAAATCGCATTCGTCGTCTTTTTGCTGATATCCAGCGGTTTGATGAATAAATCCATCGCTCATTTGTTTAAGAACTGCCACAGCCTCAACACCGCCAGCCGCTCCGAGTAAATGCCCCGTCATCGACTTAGTTGAATTGACCGCAATTTTATACGCATGGTCGCCTAAAGCATTTTTGATTGCAAGAGTTTCTACTGGGTCGTTAATCGGTGTAGAAGTTCCATGGGCGTTGATATAATTCACATCAGTAGGTTTGACACCAGCCTCTTCAATCGCACGTGTCATAGCCTCCGCACCGCCCGAACCGTCAGGATTAGGAGCAGTTTCGTGAAAAGCATCACAAGTCGCACCATATCCAGCGATTTCACCATAAATTTTTGCACCACGTGCTTTAGCGTGTTCGTATTCTTCTAAGATGAGTGAAGCTGCGCCGTCTCCTAACACAAACCCACTGCGTTCCTTATCGAAAGGAATCGATGAACGGTCAGGGTCGCTCGAAAATGTAAGTGCTGTCATATTCCCGAAAGCGGCGTACGCAAACCCTAAATGGCATGACTCCGAACCGCCAGCAATAGCCGCATCAAGATACCCATGTTTGATTGCTCTAAAAGCCTCTCCAATCGAGTGGGCAGAACTCGAACAAGCAGAGACAGGACAGTAGTTGTTACCCTTAAATGACGCACCACGCTGTTGAGCTTTAATCGCAACAAGACCGGGCGCCATATTACCAATCATCATCGGAATAGTAAATACACTAACCCGCTTTGCACCACGTTTCTGATAAGTCAAAATCTGTTCTTGAGTAGTTTCGATTCCGCCTATTCCAGACGCAATGTAGATACCGCATTTATACGGGTCCAAATTTTTGAAACTGTCAAATCCACCACAATCTTTGAGTGCTTCTATAGCAGTATAAACGGCATATTGGCTGATTTTATCAGTGCGGCGAAGTTCTTTTTTATCAAACAATTCACCCAACAAGTCAGCATCAAACCCTTTGACCCTTGCACTAACACGTTCAGGTTTTGAACCCTCCTCAGCGTGTTCAACATACCATTCTTCTAAAGTAAATCCATGTTTACCAGCTTTCAGATTTTCAACAAAATCATCTACAGTATTACCAATCGGGCTAACTACACCAAGCCCAGTAACCACTACTCTTCTCATTTTTTTCATCTACAAATCAATATCCTTTCGATTAAATTATAAAGTAAGCCCTCCGCTTATTTCAATTGTCTGTCCAGTGATATATTTTGAATCCTCACCGCACAAAAACGATACAAGACCTGCGATTTCTTCGGGTTGACCGTAGCGTTTCATGCCAATTCGGCTTAGAATTGCCGTTTTCTGTTCATCAGTAAGCTCATCAGTCATAGGAGTTTGCACGAATCCTGGAGCAATCGCATTAACAGTAATTCCGCGCGACGCAAACTCTTTCGCTGACGCTTTAGTCATGCCAATTACTGCCGCTTTTGATGCACTATAATTAAACTGACCTGCATTACCATGAACACCCGCCACTGAGGACAAATTTACAATTCGTCCAGACTTTTGTCTAATCATAATAGCACCAACTAATTTGGTGAGGTTAAATATACTCTTTTGATTAACAGCTATAACCGAGTCATACTGTTCTTCACTCATTCGCGTGAGTAACCCGTCACGAGTAATTCCGGCGTTGTTGACCAAAACATCAATCCGCCCGTATTTATCTTTAATCGTTTTTATGAGAGTTTCACACGCCGAATAGTCAGATACATCAGCCGCAAACTCGCCCGAATTTAAATCATTGGCTACCACCACGAACCCATCAACAGTGAGCCTGTCAGCAATCGATTTGCCAATTCCTTGTCCCGCACCTGTGACTAAGGCTATTCTGGTTTCCTCTGAATTTGCACTCATTCTAATAGCTCCTTTACTTTTTTCATAATTTCTTCTATGATTTGGCTTGCAGACTGTTCTGCATTAACCATTCCTGCAATCGCACCGCAAAGGAAACTACCTTCTTCTACATTACCGTCGATTGCCGCTTTCTTGAGTGCGCCTACAGTGATTTCCTCAAAGCGTTCTGGAGTAAGTTCGCCAGACTTTTCGCCCTCGGCAAGGCTACGTGCGAACTTGGTCTTCACACCTCTACAAGGATGACCAGTAAACCGCCCCGTAACAATCGTATCAGTGTCTTTGGCACCTATTACGAGCTTTTTATAATTTTCATGAATTTGACACTCATTAGCCGACAAAAATCTTGTCCCTATTTGAACGCCAACTGCCCCTAACATAAACGCCGCCGCAACTCCACGACCGTCGGCGATTCCGCCAGCCGCAATGACCGGGATTTCTACAGCGTCTACCACCTGTGGAACTAAGCAGATTGTGCTATTTTCGCCGATATGCCCTCCGCTTTCGCCACCCTCGGCGATTACAGCGTCCGCCCCAGCACGAGCCATTCTTTTGGCAAGCATTACACTCGGGATTACTGGAATCACTTTAACACCAGCAGATTTCCAGCCTTCGATAAATTTACCAGGGCTACCCGCTCCAGTCGTTACAAAAGCCAGCTTTTCATCAATTGCGAGCTGTGCTAAATCTTCAGAATTCGGTGACATTAGCATGATGTTTAGTCCAAAAGGTTTGTCAGTAAGTGCTTTAGCTGACCGGATTTCACTGCGGATTACATCAACCGGTGCATTACCTCCAGCAATAATTCCAGCGCCACCTGAGTTAGAAACGGCAGCTGCGAGTTTGTGTTCAGAAATCCACGCCATTCCGCCTTGTAAAATCGGATACTTAATTCCGAGAAGTTCTGTGATTTTAGTATTCATAATTATAATTGTTACTCCCTTTTATAATTTACACCCTATGTTATTAAAATGTTAAACTTCAAAAATTGTCGGCTCTGCAACTCTCACTTTACAAAGCCCGTTTTGCGATGAATCCTCTTGTTTTGCTTACACCTCAATTATAACCGCACCATAAGTAAGCCCTGCTCCGAACGCCACCATGCAGATTTTCATTCCAGCTTTAATTCGCCCTAATTCGTACAACTCATCAAGGCAGACCGGTATGCAGGCACTTGAAATATTTCCGGTTTTTTCGATATTTACATAAACTTTATCTTCTGGAATGTCAAGGTTTTTCATAGCGGTTTTGATTATACGAATATTCGCTTGGTGTGGAATAAGTAGGTCTATGTCTGAAAGTTCGAGTCCTGCTTTTTCACACACGGATTTAACTGTTTTTGGCATTATATCAGATGCGAATTTGTACACTGCCCTACCATCCATCTGAATATAATCAACGTGATTTACCGCACCGAAATTTTCACCTTTAGCTCCAAAAGGGCTGTTACATTTGTATGGAACTTTACAGTAGAGTGCGGGCTCATCAAATTTTTCACCAATAGCCCCTAAATGAGCGGCGTATAATTTTGGTGAGTCGGTAGCCTCAAGAACAATCGCTCCAGCCCCATCTCCAAACAGAACACAAGTCGCTCTATCAGTAAAGTCAGTGTGGTATGACAGCATTTCGCCCGAAACAATTAGTGCTTTTTTGGCTGAACCGTTCGCTAAATAGTTTCGTACAATGTCGAGTGCGTTTACAAATCCAGTGCAAGCCGCACTAACATCAATCGCAAAAGCATTAGTCGCCCCAATTGCATTTTGAACTAAACACGCAAGTGAAGGGTAAAAAAAATCTGGAGTTGCGGTTGACGCTACGATTATATCAATATCATCCGCCGAAATTCCAGCCGCCTTTAACGCACGCTCTGCCGCTTTAGATGACATATTGTAATTAGTAGCGTTTTCGCCACAATTAAACATTCGTTGTTTGATTCCCGTGCGCGATGTTATCCAGTCATCATCAGTTTCAAGCCCAGCGGTTTTAGAAAAATCTTCATTCAATGCGACAAAATCTGGCTTGAAACTCCCAGTTCCAAGTATTTTTATGTTTGAAGTGCTTAAATTCATATATAAATCTCCTAAACTCAAAACTTTATTTGTTTTTATGGCAAATATGTCTTGATTTTATTGTGAAAATGGTATATAATACATAAGGTATACTAACTATGTTCTTTTGATGTATTTTTTTGTTGTGGAATCCTACAATCTTCCGTAAAAAGCATACACCTTATAAATCATATCAAAAAAAAACCAATTTGTCAAGGGTTTTTGACTATATAATCACATTAAACACTGATTTTTTTGACAAAAGTCGTATTTGAAAGTATTTAAAAGTATTTAAAAGAAAGAGGTCACAATTTATGTCAAATCAAAACAAAACCATATTCTTATTCCCGGGGCAAGGCTCACAGTATGTAGGGATGTCAAAAGAACTCGCCGAAAAGTTTAATAATTGCACAAAAATCAAACAAATTCACGAATGCGGTTCGGACATTTTGGGATATAACTTAAAGGAATTACTCTACAATTCTGATGACGCAAAATTAGCGAACACGCTATACTCACAACCAGCGATTTTTGCCGCTTCGTTAGTCTGCTTGGCCGCATTGGAAGAATCCGGCTCAATCTATACCGCTGGTGTGGATGGGAGTGCGGGGCACTCTCTCGGCGAATACGCCGCACTCGTGAATTGCGGTGCGTTCAACCTCGAAACTGCGTTTAAGCTAATCAAAAACCGTGCAGAAATCATAGCTAAAGCAGGCGAAAACTCATCAGGTGCAATGGCAGCAGTAATCGGAATGTCTGCCGAAGATGTCAAAGAAGTTTGCGAAGAAATCAGCAATTTTGGTTCTTATGTTACCCTCGCTAATCATAATTCACCAACACAATGCGTCATTTCTGGAGAAATAACAGCGATTGAAAAAGCCGAAGAGCTTCTTAAATCAAAACCAGTCAAACGCCTAAAATTTATTCGCCTCAAAGTATCAGCAGCGTTCCATTCAAAACTAATGCAAACAGCGGCTGATGAATTTGAGGCAACAATCAAAGATTACGCTTTCGCTAAGCCGACTGGGGCGTTTTATTCTAACCGAACTGGTTGCATATTAGCAGACGATGAATTTACTAACCTGCCATCTTATCTAGCCAACCATATCACAGGTTCGGTATTATTCGTAGACCAGCTTATGGCGATGCAAAAAGATGGTTTTGACACTTTTGTTGAAATCGGTCCTGGAAAAGTTCTGTCTGGTCTAATTAACAAGACACTAAAAGACGTAAATGTGTTTAATGTAGAAGACGTAGCAAGCCTTGAAAAATTAAGCGAGTTTGTAAAATAAGTTTAGGAGTGTAGAAGTTATGAACGCTATGCAAGCAAAGAAAAAATTCGGGTTACTCGGCTACCCTTTAGGGCATTCCTTGTCTGACTATATACATAAGCGGATTTTTGAACTCTGCGAAATAGAAGACGAATGTGAGTATGCTTTGTATGAAATCAATCCCGATTCACTTAAAGATGGAGAGGGTACAATCGCTCAAATCAGAGAACTAAGCGGATTTAATGTAACAATTCCTTATAAAACTGAGATTATACCATACCTTACGCGGCTCGACAAAAGTGCTGATGTTTACGGGGCTGTCAATTGCGTAAAAGTTGACAATCGTGGTGTAACCCCTGAATTGGTGGGGTATAATACTGATGGATACGGCTTTTTGAAGGCGTTGCAAAAGCTCGGTTCGCCGTTTAAACAAGATATGAAAGTTCTACTGCTCGGTTGTGGCGGAACCGCTCGAATGATGGCGTTTGAAGCGGCAAAAGCTGGTGCGGATTTAACAATCGCCATTCGTCGCGACAAAACCGAAGAAAAAGCGGCGGCAAAACTATCTGGCGATATTGCAAAGACGCTTGGTGGTATAAATGAAGAGCCTCAAAAATCACCAGCAACTCCAACGACACTCGGGCAAACCGCAACAATCGGGCAAGCAACAAAGGTCAGAATTACTTACGCCGAATCACTAAATTTAGTCAATGAGTATGAGCTTCTGCTAAACGCAACACCTTGCGGAATGCACCCGAATGTCAATGAAATACCGCTAAATTCGTCTTTACTCAAAAAAGTCAAATTTTTGTTTGATGCGATTTATAATCCATACCCTACCAAACTTATTTCAGAAGCAGAAAAACACGGCGTAAAATGTCTTGACGGTATGGTGATGTTAGTGGAGCAAGCGGTCGCCGCTGAACGCATTTGGAACGATATAGAAATCGACGATAAAGAGATTGCAAAAATCATACAAGAATGTAGAGAAAAGTTATATTAACCCAACAGAAATGTCTTGACATTTCGAGGGTTAATTGACTACCTGCGGCGGTTGCCTGAAAGGTCGAGCCGCAGAGTCATCTTGAACCGACAAAGTCCTTTTCAGGCTTCGACTGAAAAGACAAGACTTTGTTGGTAGAATAATAAAGGGAGTTCTTACAATTATGGAAAAACCAAAAGTAAAAGCAAAACTTATTTTCCTCTGTGGATTTATGGGTTCTGGTAAAAGCACAATCGGAAAATTAGCCGCAAAAAAAGCGGGAATAGGATTTATTGACTTAGATGACGAAATTGTAAAGACGGCTGGTAAATCAATTCCTGAAATTTTTGCCGAACGTGGCGAAGGTCATTTCAGACAAATCGAATCTGCTACACTTGCACTTGTGGTCGCTGCCGCTGCAATCACTAGTGATAAGGTGATTATAATCGCACTCGGCGGGGGAACGATTGTTGACCCTAAAAACGCTAATACCGTAAACGAATTCGGAAAAACAGTATTTATTGACTGTGATTTTGAAACCTGCTACAATCGCATTAAAAATGACCCTAATCGTCCATTAGTAAAAACGGAAGACGAACTAAAAAACCTTTACAAAATCAGAAGAATCGCTTATCAAAAATATGCGAAACACACAATCAACGGTGGTAACGAAATTGACATTTTGGCAGATGAAATCGCTGAAATAGCAAAGGGTGAATCATGATAATTTTCAACGCAACAATCCACACACTTGACCAAAATAACACGGTCATCGAAAACGGGTTTATCGCATTTGACGAAAAGATTCAAGCAATCGGCAAAGTAGACACTCCCGAATACACAAAAGCTGTTTCTCAAAATCAAGATTCCTTACAATTCGACGCTAAGGGCAAAGTGATTTTACCAGGATTTGTAGACGCTCACACCCATGTCGGGGTGTGGGGAAATGCCGAAGGTGTCGAGGGAGATGACGGCAATGAAACGACCGACCCATGCACACCTCACTTACGAGCGCTTGATATGGTGAACCCCACCGATTATTGTTTTTCTGAAGCACTCAAAGCTGGAGTAACAACAGTCATGTGTGGGCCTGGTAGTGCTAACCCGATAGGCGGTCAATTTATCGCCATGAAAACAGCAGGCAGTTCTCGGATTGATAATCGTATAATAAAATCTCCAGCGGCCATGAAATTTGCTTTCGGCGAAAACCCGAAGATGGTGTATCGTGAACGTGGCGAAACCCCTAACACCAGAATGGCAACTGCCGCACTAATTCGAGAACAGCTGTTTAAAGCGGTTCGATATTTAGAAGCTATTCAAAAATCAGAAGAAGACCCTGATTGTGAACCACCAGAATATGACATCAAGTGTGAAGCGTTGTTGCCAGTTCTACGAAAAGAAATCCCAGTCCATGCACACGCACACAGAGCTGATGATATTTTTTCGGCCATACGAATCGCCGAGGAATTTGACTTAAAGCTGACTATTCTTCACGGAACTGAATCTGGTGAAATCACTGATGAGCTAAAAATGTTAGATGTTCCGTTCATATTAGGACCAGTGATTTGTGATAGAAGCAAACCAGAACTCAGTGGCCACACGATTGATACAGCTGGTATGCTTTTCAAAAACGGTATACGATTTGCGATTGCGACTGACCACCCAGTAGTCCCGATTCAGTATCTGCCGTTATCAACTGGTCTAACAATTCGTGCGGGGTTGCCCACAGAAAACGCATTGCGCAAAATCACAATCGAAGCTGCTGAAATTTGCGGGTTAGACGACCGTGTGGGTAGTCTTGAACTCGGCAAAGATGCGGACATAATCGTGTTCGATAGAGAACAAGCATTTTATGATGTATTAGCAGTTCCGGAAAAGACATTCATAAACGGAAAGGAATTTGAGACTTGACTTCACTTTTTTCAGCAGAAATACTGATTGATGGCGAACTTTCTTCAAAACAAGCACGCAATAAGTGGGAGAAAGTCGCTTTAAAAACGGCAATGCAAATCAACAAACGCTCCCGAAAAAAAGCAAACGGTAAAGGGCGTGCTTTATACGTTCACACAACTTCAACTAAAGACCGTAAATACGTTCTATACTATCACCATAATTATGGTAGCGATTTTTGCGATACTATGTTTAAAGGCGAAATCTTTGATTATGACGACGGCAAGTGTCAAATTTTAGGTAAAGTCACCGCATCAACCGGAATAAAGCGATTTTCAAGAATCATTATGCTTTTATCAATTCCGTTAGCAATTTTATTTAATCAGCTTTTCTATTTTGTTGGTAGCAGAGTGGAAATCCTGCCATTTATGCCGCATGGATATGAATATAACGCTTTGTATATTTTCGGCGGAACTATACTCACACTCAACGCAATTGCGATTATGTGTCTTTGTATAGATAATAAAAAAGTACGTGCTATTTCGGATTATCTGAATGAGTTTCTAAAAAAAACTGATGCGGACATTGACGAAGAATTAGATGAAGAAAATCAAGAAGAGGAGAATGGTTAATGAACAGAATATTATGGCGACCTATTCCGATGTTGTTTCAATACATCGGTGGAACTGGCGGGATTACAGCGTATGACGTTTTGTTCGGCTTTTTTGCGGTAGCAGCGATTATATTTATAGTTTTCCCTATTCATGAATTTGCTCACGCTTATGCCGCTCATAAATTAGGTGACGATACCGCAAAATATAACGGACGATTAACGCTAAACCCTTTCGCACATATAGACCTTATAGGTGCAATCTGTATGCTGATTTTACCTTTTGGATGGGCAAAACCAGTTCCGGTTGACCCAAGGAACGCTACTCGTAAAATCAGTACTAGAGGATTTATGTCGATTACCGCAGCGGCGGGTCCGGTGTCAAATATTTTGTTGGCGTTAGTATTTGTAGCGATTTCAAAAATCATCTGGAGCAACCTTACTTTTGAGGCTGAAATTGAACGCTCATTCTTATTTTACATGGCAATCGCATTATTTTCGATTGCTAATATTAGCGTTTTCTTGGCAGTGTTCAACCTGATTCCTATACCGCCACTTGACGGCTCAAAAATCTTAATGTATTTTATCGGCAACCGTGCTTCTTATTGGCTTGAGGCTAATTCAAATAAACTTAGATTAGGTTTAATGCTGTTTATTTTCGTAGTTCCGATGCAATATAACTTTGTGTTTATAGGAATACAAAGGGTTTCGGAAGGTATTATGTGGGGAATTGATAGAGCTACATTCTTTTTATAGCCATCACAATCGCATCATCATCGCCATAATACCCCTTACGGCATGAAATTTGTTCAAATCCCACCTTTTCATACAACCGAATAGCATGAGTATTCTTTGAAGCAACTTCAAGGAACACTCGTGCTTTTTTGCATTTTCCCAAGAACTCTCGCATTAAAGAAAGTCCGTAACCTTTGCCACGAAATTCTGGCAAAACAGCGATTCTAAGCAGCTCACACTCTCCCGATAACCTAACACCAAGTGCGTACCCATATTCATAAATTATACAGATTGAGTGTTCGGTTAAGCTAACATTACTCCATGGTTTAGCAAAACAAGCACGCTCAAATTCAAGGATTTGTTCTGCCAATTTTGGATTTAAAACGTCCATTTTTTACAATGCACTCCTTTCACTAACGTGTTATAAAACACGCCATCTACCACAAAACCTCCACAGAAAAATCACTGTGGAGGTTTTTGATTTAACACGCCATTATTATTATAGCATAGACTTTAAGATTCGTCAAGCAAAACAAAACCGAAGCAAGGCTTCGAGTTGCCGACACCGCAAACTCTCGCTTTGCAAAACTCCGCTTACGGGGGACTCCTCTTGTTTTGCCTACACCATAAGCTCACACATTTTACGTGCAAACTCAGATGGATTTTCAATTGGTATTCCTTCAATCAAGAGAGCTTGATTATACAAAACTTCGGCATAAGTCGAGAGCTTGTCTTTATCATTGTCATAAAGAAATTGTAGCTTATCAAAAATCGCATGATTACGATTAATTTCAAGGACTTTGTCTGCTTTAGCGTTATTATCAGTCGGCATTTGCGACAAAACTTTTTCCATCTGTGTCGATAACACACCAGAACTCGTCAAACAAACGGGGTGTGACTTCAGGCGTTTTGAAATCTTAATATCTGCCACTCGTGAATTATCGCCTGCGTTTAACGCATCTTTCATTGCGGCGAGTAACTCTTTTGATTCCTCGTTCGCTTTTTTAATTTCTTCTTTTTCGCTCTCGTCAGCAATGTCAACATCGGCACTTTGCACCGACTTAAATGGTTTGACTTCGTCGTCAACCTTGCCATATCCTCCGAGCATTTGTAAACAAAACTCGTCTACATTATCAGTGAGGTACAAAATTTCAAACCCTTTGTCTTTTAACCCCTCAACTTGTGGTAACGAATCGATTTGCCCAATATTATCTCCCGCTGCAAAATAAATAGCGTCTTGACTTTCTTTCGTACGCTCAACATATTCGAGCAGAGTGACCAATTTCTTTTCCGAGCTTGAGTAGAACAGCAATAAATCTTTTAATACATCACTGTTTTGCCCGAACCCGTTATACACTCCGAATTTTAGCTGTGTTCCAAAAGCCTCCCAAAACTCTGTGTATTTATCGCGTTCATTATTTAGCATTTTTTTGAGTTCGCTACGAATCGAACGGTCAATACTCTTAGCCATTACTTTGAGTTGACGGTCGTGCTGGAGCATTTCGCGCGAGATATTAAGGCTCAAATCCTCCGAATCAACCAACCCTTTTACGAACGAAAAATGGTCCGGTAAGAGGTCATTGCATTTCTCCATAATCATAACGCCAGATGAATATAGTTGTAGCCCTTTTTCGTACTCCTTAGTATAATAATCAAATGGGGCTTTTTTTGGAATAAACATTAGTGCCGAATAAGTCGCCGCACCCTCAGTCTTATCATGAATAATTGCATGAACTCCTTCTGGATTAAAGTCCATAAATTTTTCTTTGTAGAACTCGTTATAATCCTCATCCGAAAGTTCCGATTTAGTTTTTTTCCAAATCGGAATCATTGAGTTTAGTGTCTGAACTTCTTTCGTTTCCTCATACTCTGGTGGATTGTCGTCGCCGTCACCAGTGCCTTCTTTCAGCTTTTGAGAGTTCATCTCCATCTTGATTGGGTAACGAATATAATCAGAATATTTACTGATTAACGACTTGATTCGATACTGTTCCAAGAACTCGTCATATCGTTCATCTTCAGTGTTTTCTTTGATGTGTAAGGTGATTATTGTGCCGAAATCGCCAGCTTCAGTCAATTCACAGTTATCAATTGAGTACCCATCAGCACCAGTAGAAGTCCATTCAAACGCTTCATCACAACCATATGCTTTAGTCTTAACCGAAACCTTATCTGCCACCATAAACGCAGAATAAAATCCAACCCCAAACTGCCCGATTACCGATAAGTCATCAGGTGTAGTTTGAGCGTCGCTATTTTCACCCTCACTATTAGCCGCTTGGTCGAGTTCGCCACGAAAATCCAGCGTACCGGATTTTGCGATTACACCAAGGTGCTTTTCGAGTTCGTCTTTAGTCATACCGATTCCATTATCAATGATTGTGAGGGTTCTAGCTTCCTTATCAGTAGTGATGTTGACTTCAAACGAACTGCGAGTAAGCCCTAAATTTTCAGTCATAGACTTATAATACAGCTTGTCCATCGCATCAGAGGCATTTGAAATAAGCTCTCTCAAAAAGATTTCTTTGTGAGTATAAATCGAATTAATCATAAGCTCTAACAGCCGTTTAGATTCCGCTTTGAATTGTTTTTTAGCCATAATATTATTCCTTTCTAATGGGGTATGCCCCGAAGCTCGACTGAATCGCACGCTTTCAAGCGGACTGCTCGACGACGAAGTCGTCGACACCTCCGCTCTCGTTTTGCTTGGTTTTAGCACTCTGTATGGTAGAGTGCTAAAATAATTATATCATAAATTTTTGATATGTCAATAGGATTTTTGAGAAAATTTTCGGATTTTTGAGAAAAATATAGATAAAACACCCCCCATTCCAGACCTAAATCTGGAATGGGGGCTTTTTGTGCAATTTTCACAAAAAAAAATAGCCTCGATTTTTGTGCTTTGCGCCAAAATTTACAAATCTGCTTAATTTTTGTTGGAAACCTCTTGACAAAATTTAAGGAGAGTGATATACTAAGAATGTAAACTTAAGAATGTATATTTAGAAAGGAAATCAAAATTATAAAAAAACAAGTAAGAAGTCGGCGGTCCAAAAGATTGATTGGGGCGTTACTGGCGGTTGTTATGATAATGCAGATGGTTGGTGCGACTTCGGTTGAGAGAATTGAGTGCGAACTTTATGAACCTTTTTATGGTGTTCCAGATGAAATAAAACAAGAAATGTTGTTACAACAAATCGTATTTCTTCGAGCGTTGAAAACACAAGAAATTCAAATTCGCTTGTTGGTAGATATGGTAATACTACAGGTGTAGGGGTGGCAAGAGTTCGTTATAGAAATGTTTTTTATGGAGGTGATGGCATTCGAACTAGGGCAACAAAAGCAGTACTAGTATTTGGAATGTCGGATTTTGGTGATAGTGGTGGTCCATATTATGTCCCAAATGGGAGTACTGCATCAACTTCTACCGCACTTTTTTCTGGAGTGCATCAAGGTAGAGGACGATTTAATGACGGAACTTTATTCAAGGCTTTTACACCGTTTAGCGATATGGGCGGTTTTCAACCACATACAAGTTAAATAGAAAGGAATAACACAGTATGAAAAAAACTTATTTGATTTTAATTTTTGTGTGTTGTCTTGCTATGGTCGCTTGTTCTGACAGTGAAGCTTTTCCAGTGCAAGAAGATGATTATTCGTCAAGCGAAACAGTAACTACTGAAACCAAAATAACATGGTTAGAAGTCCCTGGGTTGGTTGAAGAACATGAAGGATTGCGAATAGTTGAAGCACCCGAAGGATTGCGAATAGTTTTAGAAAACGTTTCCGCAACTGGTTTGACTTATTATCTTGTAAATGACACAAATATAGAGTTTGGTTTTGGAACACCTTTTGAATTGTTTGTGAAAAGAGACGGAAACTGGGTAATCGCAGATTTGAATGGTTATTTAGGCTATATAGGGTTTCGTGGTGCAGGGTTTACACTTTTTCCGTATAGCCAAAGTTATAGTGCTGATATAAATTTTGAACCTTCATTTGGCACACTGCCTGCTGGAGAGTATAAATTTGTTAAGAAAGACATTGGTTTTATGGAGGACATAGACTATAATTTTGAAGAACGTCGTAGATTCATGTTGTCATATGAATTTACAATCGAATAGTACTCCCCCCATTCCAGACCTAAATCTGGAATGGGGGGTTGTAAATTGCCTAAACACCAATCTCGTCAAATATTGTAAACAGCCCTTCTGGTAACTCGCCGTATCTCCAAACAATTCCGCCAGAATTAGGGCAAAATGTTCCTGTAAAGATTTCATAGCCATAGACCATTATAAACGTATCTTCAGAAAATAGTACGCTTATTAAAAGCGGAATTTTTTTAAGCGAATCATAATCTACCACTGTATCTACATCTGTTCTTTCAATACTCACTTCGGTTGCGACGATGTTTGAGTCTTCGAGGATTTTTGGGAGAACGTTGTTTTGAGCGTCGCCCGAACCAGAAACTACTAACACCCCGATAGTCAAAATAGCCACGAGAGCAACTCCACAAAACGTGCGTAAGCTCGAATTTCGCTTTGTTTTCATAATGCTAACAATTCTTTCTTCAATCGCATTTTTTGAGAAAACGCTAAATCCGCTATACAATGGTGCAAACTTGCATCGTTTTTGTTGTTTTGCCATATTGATAAGAGTATATGCGTAAGACGCTTTAGTATTATTGACCGAATCGCTAAACGTACTAAGCTCATTGGTTGCAGTTTCATCGCAGGCGAGTTCTAAGTCACGGTTTGCGACAATAAACATCACCCACACAATTGGGTTGAACCAATGAAGTGATACAGCAAATACCATAAGTAGTTTCCAGATTGTATCACGTCGTTTGATGTGTTCTCTTTCGTGGAATAAAACGTGTGCTAACATCCCTTCGTCTGACAAATTCATGCTTTTAGGGAGAATCACCCGCGGCCTAAAAATTCCGATTGCAAGCGGAGTCGTGAGCCTGTCTGACCGATAAATTGGAATAGGATACTTGGTTTCCCACCACCCCACTGTACCATGCGGAAGTTTTGTTGCAAATCGCAATTCACGATGGCTTTTGACATACAACTTCCCAAAATAACCGAGCATTAGAGCTACGCCAGTTATCCATACAATCGTTATAAGCGTTGAAGTCGGCACCTCTTTAAGCGTCGCTGTTGGTACGAACCTTGGCATAACAGTAAGTCTTAAAGATTCTCTAGCATCTCTAAACACGCTAGTTCTAATACCATCTCGAAAAGCACCAACCCCTCTCAAATTGGAGTCACGCTCTTCATATTCAACGTAAGAATCATCAGCGTAACAGGACTCTGAGTTTGAAGGTGCAAAAACACCCTCTAAATTTAGACCGAAAGGTAAAGGCACAGCCCCTGGTATAAGTAGTCGACACAAAGCGACCAACCATAAAACAAGGAACGCTTTTTTAGGGAGGCGATTAAGCCCCACTTTGCGGATTACAATAATCGCTACGATTAATAGGCTTGCTGTAACACTCATCATCAGTATATTATTCACTGGCGTTTCCTCCTTTTGTTGAAAGTGTGGGGGGTATAATACTCCACTACACCTAAATTATTTAATAGGTCGCTTGGCTCCAAATCGCTGATTCGTCAAGCTAAATGAGAGAAATGAGCTTCAAGCCACCTGCCGACTGGCAAAGCCAGTCGCACCGCGACTCTCGTTTTGCGAATTTCCTCATTTTAGCCCTTGTTTAGCAATAATCTCTTTCAGTTTCATCAAGCGTTTCGACAAGTTGTTTTAATCGTGCAATTTCATCGTCAGGGAGTTTTTTGCCACTCACAAACGCTGATAAAAACATCTCTGGCGAACCATCGAATAATTTTCCAACAAGTTCAGTCGCTTCATGGTTTTGAACCTGTTTGCGTGTGATAAGTGCACGACAAGAAAAGTTATCGTCGTAGCGTTCTATTGCACCTTTGTCGATTAGTTTTTTGATTACTGTATACGTAGTGTTACGATTCCAGCCAACTTGTTCGAGCAAAAACTTCGCAAGCTGACCAGCAGTTAAATCACCGCATCTCCACAAAAGCTCCATAACTCTTAATTCCGAATCAAAAACTTTGATTGTGTTGTTATTCATCAAAGAATGCACCCCCTACAGACTATTACAATAGTTATAATTACTCCGCAATGAAAGTCAAGACTTTTCTTTACAATTTAATATTCTTATACTATCACAATAGTAACCATTTGTCAACCCCCTTTTTTCAAAAAAGTTTAATTTTTTTGAAAATTCATTAGAACTTTTTCACAAAAACCCTTGACAAAAGCATTAAAATTTTGATATAATAGATATATAGTAGTATTGAATGATTAAATGTAAGAACAAATGTAAATTATAGTCGTTCGTAAATTAAAAGTTAAAAATCGACTATATAAACCATGTTAGAGTGAAAGGTAGGTCTATTATGAGAAAAAAAGAAAATTTTTTAGGAAAACATAAACATAAATTATGTTCAATGTTACTTATGTTTGCGATAATTGCGGGTCTGATTATGTCGCCACCCACTCATCAAGACGGGTTTTTGGTGACCGAAGTCGCCGCCGTAACAAGACCAGTTATTTCTAACCCTTATGCAGATGTAGACTGGAACACGTGGGGGCAGTATAAAGCGGCACTCCACAGCCACACAAGAAGCTCTGACGGGGCGAGCAGAGTGGCGACTACCCTCGAAACCATGTATGGACTTGGTTTTCATATTGCGGCGATTACTGACCACAATGTCAATATCTCCACTCCTGACCGTGCTTTGACTGGACTGGCGACTAACTCAGTAAACGCTGGTCAAAATCGTGAGCCACTAATCACCCCTAACCGCTTAGAACAGATGGCAAACGGTGTCGGGCGTACTGATGGACGTGGAATGCTCGCAGTACCCCACACGAATGAGCGTTCGAGCCTCATTTTTAATGAGCTTACTCAGCAGGTAACCCCTTTAAGAGGGCATCACATCAATACTTTCTGGACACAAATAGGAAACCAAAGCAGAGAGCCTATTCCAAGCCTCCTTACTCGTATGCAGATTGAGGGTGGCGGAGGACTTGCTTTCCTTAATCACATCGGGCGAAATACTGGTGCAGAAATCGGGCTGACTGGTACGAGCCAAAATGCCTGGAATAGAGCGAGAGACATTTCTAATGACCCACGCAACTATATGCCGTACGCCGACCTCTTCATAAACCACCAAAACCTAATCGGCATGGAAATCAACACAAAGTTTGATGCCGAAACTCAAGCCGACCGTGTTATTTGGGACAACATACTTGGTCAAACCATGCCAGCAGGCAGACCAGTATGGGGTTACGCTACTGATGACTCGCACTTTTGCCGTTCAATCGGATTTGCATATAATCTTATGCTAATGCCAGATTTATCCATCGAAAATTTTAGAACTTCAATGGAGACAGGTGCGTTTTTCGCTTTTTCGAGAGTTGATAGACAGTATCGTGTATTCCCAGGGAGAATAGAACCTCACCACTGGTATGGCAGAAGGCTTTCTGAAGCCGATGGAAACGCTGTACTTGAAATGAGCGTGCCAGAAATCACAAGTGTAGACGTTAATCAAACCGCTGGTACGATTAGCCTTTCAACTTCACGCGTGGATAGAGTGCGTTGGTACGGTTCTAACGGATTTATTGCCGAAACTACATCAAGCCCACACGTTCTAAACATAAATACAGTTGGAGATACCAGCTTTGTTAGAGCGGCTGGAATCAATGCAAGCCGTGGAGTAATCTACACCCAACCTTTCGGAATAAATATACCGGGGACTATTCCCGTACTCGCCGAAATAATCGAACCTCAAGCAATTGAAGCTCCTCTCGGTGCACCTGCTACTGTTATTGGATTAGGTCTCCCTGCTGGTATACAAGTCAGAACCGAATCAGGGCAAATTCTACCTGCGACTGTTGTTTGGAACTTGAATGGCATTAACTATAATCCAGACAGCCCGTTAGCGCAAAATTTTGAGGTCACTGGAACTGTGCGACTAAATCCGCACAAGATTTCTAACCCCAACAGCATTCCTTTAACCGTCACGATTATGGTTAGCACAGCGGCGTATATCTGTAGAACCTGTGTTACTAATGTATTTACGTTAGATTATTCACGGCTTAGCCCATGGGGAGCTGAATCTGGTGCTGACGGCAGAGCACTCGGAAGTATTACGCCACGTTATCGCCCTGGCATTCGCCGACAGACTGGTGCTGATAACAACCTCACTTTAGTGGGTTATCCAAATACAACAGCGTTTAGATGGAGTGCTGATGCTGGTAGAGATTTGAACATTGATGTAGGTTTTGGTGGAGGAACTCACGCTGCAACACGTGACGTTGCGGACGGATTTGCCCCTCAAGTTGGACAAATGTATGAAATTAGATTTGCTGTTTCAGGGAACGGTAGTTTGGGGTTGCGCGGAAACAATCACGACACTTCTCCACCCGAAAGGCATAGAGTTCGTCTTACACCAGTATCACAAAACGTAACGCATACCTGGACACAAACTCAAGCTGGTGGAGGGTTCGCCTTCAATTTTGGAAGCCCTGGTAACTACGCTGACATTTCTAACTTACGAATCTACCGCATCAACATCTGTGGCGGAACTTGCGATTATGACCCGCCATGTTGTCCAGATTATCCAATGTGTGATTGCGGTGATGTAAACGTCTGCTTTGCGTGCGACCAAGACCCTTGTGTCTGCCCACCACCTTGCACTGGTGACCCTGCAACCTGCCAAGTTCCAAATTGCCCTGATTGTGGAACTCTATGCAGTGACTGTGGTCAACCTTTCGATGATTGCACTTGTACTCCGACCTGTACTGGTAATCGTGACACTTGTCCTATTCCTAATTGCACGACTTGTCCGCCGTTACCGCCAGTGTTAATTTCGACATTGATTACGGCAAAAGTTTCACCTTGTGTCGATTGTGGTGTAGATAAAATATGGCGAGTTGTACAAGGAACTTTCTTGGATAACGGAGCTACACGTGTTTACGAAATTATGGTTGCCAAACGCTCAATCACTGGAGAGTTGGTGAGGCTACCATGTAGAGAAATGTCATCAGGCTGGGCAGCGAGTTCTACGACTTTTACAGCTGATTAGGCTTTTAAAATTTAGACTATATTCAAGGGTGGAACTATCCACCCTTGAATATTGCGACTTTGTCGAGCTAATCCCTACGAGACGGCAGAACCGCCTCTACGGGATGCGCTCTTATCTTACAACTAAAAAGGAGTTATAATTTCAAATGAAAATCAACAATACAGTCAAGCATTTGACATTTTCGGCAGTTTTTGCGGCACTAATTTTTGTTTCAATTACCGTAACAAGAATCCCTAACGGATTAGGTGGATTTATCCATTTTGGTGACTCGCTTATTTACCTATCAGCGGCCCTGCTACCCTTCCCTTACGGGTTATTAGTGGCGGCAATCGGACCTGGGTTGTTTAATCTGTTTAGCGAAAGCCCATTTTGGTTTCCGTTTACCGTCATAATCAAACCGATTACTGCTCTATGCTTTTCTAATCGAGGAACGCATATTCTAGGAAACAGACCCAAATATCGCAATTATATCGCACCAGTAATTGCTGGAACATTAAACACCGTTTTATACTTCTTTGCGAACATGGCACTATTCTCGCTCGGATTTTTAGGGGTGACCTCTGACCGCACTTCTGCTTGGACTGCTGGTATAGTATCTCTACCAGGGTTACTTATGCAGGCAGGAGGGAGCATTGTGTTCTTCTATATAATTGCATTCGCACTCGATAAGATGGAGTTCAAAAGACGTGTTTTCACAGATTCAAGCAGAAAGTTGAGGGGTTGAGTTCTGTGAATTTACAAGTATTCGGGAAAACCAAATGTTTTGATACTAAAAAAGTTGAACGCTTCCTCAAAGAACGAGGGCTTAAATTCCATTTAATAAACATCTTAGATAAAGGGCTTAGTAAAGGCGAACTCACTTCGGTTTTGAACGCTGTTGGTAGCATTGATTCTCTTACAAACGAAAAAGCAAAAGATTATCATCTGTTCAAGCATTTGACCGACGAGGGCAAGTTTGATAAACTGCTAGATTGCCCCGAACTCTTCAAAACTCCTATTATTCGATGTGGTAAAAATGCGATTGTTGGATTTTCTGCTAAGGAACTGGAGAGGTTACTATAAGATAGGCTCTAAAAACAAAAAAGCACGAGTTTTTAACTCGTGCTTTTTTGTTTTTAGATAACTCACCAATGCCCATAGACATAAGAACCAACGCCACCCTCAATCGTCGGTAGATTTACCAGATAACGCAGAACTTGTAATGCGTCCGCAATGGTAACCATACCATCAGCGGTTGCGTTTTCGGCATCAGTCGTTTGTGCGTTTAATCTTGCGAGGACGTAATCGCGTTCAGGGTCTGGGTCGATTGTTGATGATAGGTCTACTAAGAAACGCAAAATTTGCAATGCGTCACTAATTGTAATGCTACCATCTAAATCAACGTCTCCTACTAATCGTCTTCTTGGGTCTTCTATTCCTCCATCTACTCTACGTGCAGTGATTGAAATAGTAACCGTAATCGTCACATTTCCGCGACGTATATTGATTCTGTGGCTGCTTGCAGGGAACGATTCAGGTGCTCTACTAGTCACTTGCGCTCTAAGGTTTCCGCCACTTGTAGTGAGGTTCACCCAACTCGGCAAGTTACCACGATTAGTAATCGTAATCGCACCTGTAGCATTACCACTAGCGGAACGTTGCTGATTCCAGCGGTTGCCTTGGTTAAGCGTAAAGTTTTGCATAGTAAAACTTGTTGGTGGTTGTGGGCGTTCAATCTGACCTTGAACAACAAGTGTTAATTGCATCAGTTTGTTGTCACCACCGAAATTGTGAGTAACCCTAAGTTCGTTCTCGAACCGACCAGCCGAAAACGGAATTCGCCCATTGTCATTACTAATTGGTTGGAACATGATTTCACGGCTTCCGAGTGCTTCAAGTAATCCTTCACGTTCTAACGCTTCAAATGCGATTTGGTTGCCGTTTATGCCAGATAAAGTTAGTAGGAGTTCGCTAAGTTCCAATGCCACTCTTGTAGACTCGTTGTTCACGACTAATACAAGCCTATTAGCACTAGCGACTGCGTTCGCAAGAACTGTTATGCTGTCATTGTTGTTAAGCCATTCAGCGGTGATGATTATTGGCAGAACTTCTAACACCAAATCAACCGTTCCGACTAGTTGGTCATAATTAGTGATTGTGAGAATTGCTGTATGAGTGCCTATTTCCGAAGCGACTGGTGTGCGCGAAACGCTTACTGGGAAAATCACTTCCTCACCTGGCGACAAGATTCCTTCTAATTCGCCTGCCTTGAAGAAACTATCACTTGAATTCAAGGTGTCGGTGCCATAATCAGTTCCCGATAATTCGCCGACTGGAGCATAACCGTGAGCACCATTATCGCTTCCATTAGAACCATTGTCAGTTCCGTTATCACCGTTTGAAGTCGTGTTGGTAAACGCAAACGAAATGTTAGATAAATCAAGCAGACCTTCGCCACTGTTCCTAATGGTGAGATAATGCGTACCATAGTCTGACGTTTCTGCGTTTTCGCTTACATATAGCTCAAACTCAAGTGCGTCGCCAAAGTCTGGAACTATGATTGCACCTGGTGGATGTACCGTCAATTTCAATACAATTTCGTGCGAAACATTACCATTAGCGTATGATATTTGCAAGAGATTTTCATACTCGCCAAGTTCGTTCAGAACACGTGTGATTCCGTCATCTCCAGTTATACCACGCGGGAGAACAATCAGCGTAATTGTGCCATTAGGGGCGAGTGTGACAGCGTCAGTTTCAACCACAAACTCATCACCTACGATTTGTCGAACTATATCGGAAACGTTTACGTTCATACGAGTCGAGAGGTTAGTCACAATCAGTTCTGCTTCATGATTGCGGACGTTTTCGCCCCACTGCATTTCAAATTCAATTCTGTCATTTGGAGTTACTGTAAAGTTGACTGGTGTTACCACTAAAGTAAGCGCAACTTCGCTGATTTGAACGCCGTTTAGGCTGATTGTCAACTCGTCTTCATAAGTTCCAATGT
>JGI24703J35330_11748670_pt1 | contig 24365 bp, 25 predicted proteins | sample TergutNt197P1_FD_35330 | JGI IMG/M metagenome (IMG submission 35330)
AACTCAATTATACCACATTCTGGTGAGGAGTTTTTACTTTTCATCATTTAAAAAGTACGTAACATCAGGGCTTTCGCAATTTCGCAATTGCCTAAAAGAGGTTATTTAAGGGAGTGATTGGTATGAAACAAATTAAGTGTCCAAGTTGTAAAGAGGCATTTACCATTGACGAAACCAGTTATACGGAGATTTTAAATCAGGTGCGTTCCAAAGAATTTGACCAAGAAGTTCAGGAAAAACTGGAACAGGCTGAAGCTAAGCATCAAAAAGAGCTAGAACTCAAAGAGGAAAAGTCGAAAACCATCTTGAAGGATGAACTAGCTAAGAAAGAGCTGGAAATGTCACAACTGCAAAATAAGATTGAAAATTTTGATACGGAGAAAGAGCTTGCTACGAAAGACGTTCAAGCAACCATGCAAGAACAGATCAATGAACTAAAGAAAGCCAATGAAAAACTGATTCATGACATGAAAGAGGTCGAAAGTCGAAAGAAATTGGAAATGGCTGAACAACTGGCCAAAAAAGATCGTGAGCTGGTTGATCTGAATTCAAAGCTGCAAAACAAAATCGAAAATTTTGATAATGAGAAAAAGCTTGTTGAACGAGAGGTTCAGGTGACCATGCAGAAGCAGATCGAAGCATTGACTGTGACCAACGAAGCGCTGAAAAGTGAAATCAAGGAAGTGGCAAATAAAACCCAACTGGAAATGACTAAGAAAATAGCACATAAAAACCTTGAGGTTGTGGAGCTGAATTCAAAAATTGACTTACAAGAGAAAGAAATCGCACTTGAGAAGTCAGCCATGAAGGAAAAATATGAACTGCAGCTAAAGCAAAAAGAAGAGGAAGTCGCTTTTTATAAAGATTTTAAAGCAAAACAGAACATCAAACTTTTAGGTGAGAGTCTAGAGCAACATTGTGAGATTGAATTTAATCGCTTACGCATGACCGCATTTCCACAGGCGACATTTGGTAAAGATAACGATGTGACCTCTGGAACGAAAGGCGATTACATTTATCGTGAATTTGATGCTAATGGAGTCGAAGTGATCTCGATCATGTTTGAGATGAAAAACGAGGCAGATGCGACAGCTAGCAAAAAGAAAAACAAAGACTTCTTTGCTAAACTTGATAAAGATCGCAACAATAAGGAATGTGAATACGCCATTTTAGTGTCCATGTTAGAGCAAGAAGATGAACTCTATAACAGTGGCATTGTGGATGTTTCATACGAATATCCAAAGATGTATGTGATTCGACCACAATTTTTTATTCCGATGATTACGCTACTCCGGAATGCTGCGTTAAATTCGTTGACCTATAAAAATGAAGTAGCACTCATGCGAAAGCAAAACATTGATGTGACCAATTTTGAAGCGGAGCTGGATGCGTTTAGAACTGGATTTGCTCGGAACTATGATTTAGCAAGTCGCAAGTTTAAAGATGCTGTTGATGGGATTGATAAAACCATTCATCAGCTTCAAAAAACGAAAGACGCTCTCCTTTCTTCGGAGAACAATCTGCGTTTGGCTAATAATAAAGCCGATGGCTTGACCGTTAAAAAGCTAACTCGAAACAACCCAACCATGAAAGCAAAGTTTGAAGAAGTGAATGACTTGTAGTCGCTAAGCTACAAGTTTTTTCTTTGACTTACAGTGAGAATTTTTCTATCAAAAGCGTGCGAGATTTGGTATAATTAAGCTAACGTTTAGTTGATATAGCGGTAAGCTGTGACAAAGTGTCACGGCCTTAAAGCATGCGGCTTAGTAGACATCACTAAGACCAGTCAAATAAGAGAAGTTCAAATTAAAAGGCTCCTACGTAGAGCTAAGAGAGATTAGCTTGGCGGAAAAGGAGGAAGGAATTTACACTATGAATTTTTTAAGCTTGACGATGAAACGCAAGTTAATGCAGTTATTAAAGGGGAATCGGTTTGGCTGACTCAAAAAACGATGAGTGAGTTGTTTGATGTAGGAATTCCAGCAGTGAATAAGCATTTGAAAAATATTTTTGAGGAAATGGAATTAGAAGAAGTTTCAGTTATTTCCAAAATGGAAATAACTGCCACAGACGGAAAAAGGTATCAAACAAAGTTTTACAACCTGGATGCTATTATCTCAGTTGGTTATCGCGTTAACTCCATGAAAGCTACTCGTTTTCGTCAATGGGCGACTACAGTGCTGAAAGAGTATATGATCAAAGGCTTTGCGATGGACGATGATCGATTAAAACAAGGTGAGAAGTTTTTTGAAGAAGATTATTTTCGTGAGTTGCTAGAGCGTGTTCGCTCGATTCGAAGCAGTGAACGTCGCATATGGCTACAGTTGACCGATATTTTTTCTGAATTAAGCGTTGACTATGAAAAAAACAGTCCATTGACTAGAAAATTCTTTTCTCTCATTCAAAACAAATTCCATTATGCCATTACTGGGAATACAGCTGCTGAGCTTATTTACCATGGAGCAGATCACACCAAAGAGAACATGGGGCTAACCTCATGGAAACATGCTCCGGACGGTCGGATTTCAAAAGGCGACGTGAACGTTGCTAAAAATTACTTGAGCGAGAAAGAAATTAAACAATTGGAATGCGAAGTATCTAGCAAAGGTTTGGCAACGAGAATGAACGCAAGAACCGAATTTTTAGAAAAAGGCGATCTACAGAACGTGTATACTGATTGAATGCAATAATACTTGATGAAGAGGTGTTAACATGAAAAATAAATTCAATATGCCGCGGGAATTAAACATCACATTAGCAAAACGAAATTTAGTTGACTACATTTGGAAAAGTGCCAACATGGAAGGGGTCATGGTGACTTATCCTGAAACAGATGCTATTTTCAATGGAATGAATGTGGCTAATTATAAAGTTGAAGAGATTGTCTTGATCAATAATCTGAAGCATGCTTGGCAATTTGTATTGGGACATGTGGATTATCCAACGGATTTTGCCTTCATTTGTAAAGTAAATCAGTTAATCGGGGCAAATCTTTACTATAATGCTGGTCATCTTCGCAATGTACCTGTTAACATTGGTGGGACGGAATGGAAGCCATCCATGCCAGATGCAGCACAAATCAAAGTTGATTTAGAAGAGGTCTTAGCCATTGAGAAAACAACGGATCGAGCGTTAACTTTGATGTGTTTTATTATGCGGCAACAAATGTTTATTGATGGGAATAAGAGAACCGCGACTCTAGTTGCTAATCACGTATTGATTGCTCACGGTGGTGGAACGATCTCCATTGCTCAAGAGGACATCCAAGAATTTAGTAACTTAGCTAAGACGTATTACGAATCAGGTGATATGGAAAAGTTGAAGCTGTTCTTATATGAGAAATGTTTGCATGGTGTGCTAGTGACGGAAGAGGAAGAGAAAGAGCAAAAAGCCCATGAAGAATTGTTGAAAACCTTCGATCATTAATTGATCGAGTAGTACATTTTTTGCAACAACCAAAGGAATTTAGTTCGATTCGAATAAGACATATAACAAATGTGATTTCACGTAAGTGGTATGTGTAAAACTTGCACATACCATTCAGAATGAGTAAAGTATGAATTATTCGTAAAATCAATAGAAGCCTATGAGTTAGGATCGTTTTACACAGAGGTTGATCATTAATTCGAATTGGATGGTTTTAGCAAAAAACAGATGGAGTTTTACAAAAATCATTTGTTTATTATGTAAAGCCTACTTTGAGGAACTTGTAGTAGATAAACTGCAAGTTTTTTGTTGAGGTGAAGTTGAGATTATTCTATCAAAAGGGGTCAGAAAATGTTATAATTACGGCAAAGCTTAGCTGATAGAGAGGTAAGTTTGTAGCCTAATGCTACAACTTTAGAATGGTGGACTGGTGAATGTCACTAAAACCAGTAAAATGAGAGAGTTTAAATTTAAAAAGCTCCTACGTAGAGCTAAGAGAGATTAGCTTGGCGGAAAAGGAGGAGAAGTTTATGGAAGAAAATCAAATGGTGATATTTAGAACTTCGGATGGTCAAATCGCAGTAGATGTCAGCTTTGATGGTGAAACGACTTGGCTAACCATGGATCAAATGGCTGAGCTGTTTGAAAGGGATAAATCTACGATTTCAAGGCACATAAAAAATGTTTTTGAAGAAGGCGAATTAGAGCATTCGGCAACTGTTGCAAATTTTGCAACAGTTCAATTTGAGGGAAAACGAAAAGTTGAACGTCAAATTGATTATTACAATTTGGATGTTATTATTTCAGTTGGTTATCGTGTGAAATCACTGCGTGGAACACAGTTTCGTCAGTGGGCAACGAAGCGAATTCATGAATACATCCAAAAAGGTTTTGCTATGGATGATGAACGACTAAAAGAATTTGGCGGCGGTGGTTATTTTAAAGAGTTGCTAGCTCGGATTCGTGACATTAGATCGAGTGAAAAGGTATTTTATCGCCAAATTTTAGATTTATTTGCGACGAGTAGCGATTATAACAAAGACACCTTAGAAGCAAATCGTTTCTTCGCGACTGTCCAGAATAAAATGCACTTTGCGATTCACAACCATACAGCAGCTGAGCTTATCCATAACCGTGTTGATAGTGAAAAAGAATTTATGGGACTCACAACCTTTAAAGGTGAGTTGCCAACATTAGATGAGGCTAAGATAGCTAAAAACTATCTTAGTGAAAAAGAGCTAAAAAGTTTGAATCAGCTCGTTTCAGGATATTTAGACTTTGCTGAAAGACAAGCGCAAAGAAAAGTTGTGATGACCATGAAGGATTGGGTGAATCATGTTAACAATGTTTTGGACGCCGCAGGGGAAGATGTTTTGCAAGGTCATGGTAAGATTTCAAAAGAAGAAATGTCTGATAAAGTTGATGATGAGTATAAGAAATACAGCAAAAAAACATTGTCACAAGTTGAGAAAGATTACTTGGAAGAGATTAAGAAGTTGGAGCAGCTGGTGAAGTTATAGGTGGAATGCTGTATTCTGAGTAATGCTTTAGATTAAACATAAAAGAGGTAATCACATGAAAGTAGAAGATTTTGATTTTAATTTACCGGAGGAATTAATTGCACAGACGCCTCTTGAGAAGCGGGATGCGTCCCGGTTGATGGTCCTCGATGTGCCAAATCAACAATTTCAACACCGGACGTTCACCGACATCGTCGACCAGCTTAATCCAGGCGATACCCTCGTTCTTAACAACACAAAAGTCATGCCGGCGCGACTACTAGGTACGAAAGAGGAAACCGGCGCGGCGATTGAAGTTCTACTACTCACTCAACTGGAAGGGGATCGTTGGGAAGTATTAATTAAGCCAGCTAAAAAAGTTCCCGTTGGTACGGTGATTTCTTTTGGTGACGGTCGATTAAAGGCGACCTGTGTCGCAAAGAAAGAAGATGGGTTATGTGAGGTTGAGTTTTCATACGAGGGAATTTTCTATGAAATCCTAGACGAGTTAGGTGAAATGCCTTTGCCTCCTTATATCACAGAGAAGTTAGAAGATCAGGATCGTTACCAGACAGTCTTTGGTAAGGAAATCGGGGCGGCGGCGGCATCGACGGCCGGCCTGCATTTTACAGAAGACTTGCTGGCGGCGGTTGCCGAAAAAGGGGTTAACATTACCTTTATTACGTTGCACATTGGGATCGGGACCTTTAGACCGGTGAAAGTGGATAACGTGGAGGAGCATGACATGCATGCGGAGTTTTATCGGGTGTCTCAGGAAACGGCGGATGTTTTGAATGCGACGAGGGCTCGTGGGAATAAGGTGATCTGTGTGGGAACTTCTGCGGTGCGACTCCTTGAAACCTTGGTTCGCAAAACCGATAAGTTTGAGGCTTGCGAAGGGTGGACGGATATCTTTATTTATCCTGGCTTTGAATGGAAAGCTGTCGATGGGATGGTGACGAATTTTCATTTGCCAAAGTCGACTTTGATTATGATGATTTCAGCCATGGCAGGTTTTGATTTTGTGATGGAGGCTTATTCGGCAGCCATTGAGGAACGATACCGGTTCTTTAGTTTTGGTGATGCGATGTTAATTAAACGGAAATAAGTTGTGTGATTACGATTGGCTACGCAAGGATTCTTCGTGAGTTTACGAGCGATATATACAAGCCTGCCTTAGTGAGGATACGAACTTTGGGCAGACTGTATACAACAGGAACTTCATGAGCTTGCGAATGACTAGTTCCCACTGAGAAGCTGTTGGAACGAAAGTAAGTTAGAATCCACGATGTGGTTGTGGATTTTTTAATTAGGCAAGAGAACCTTCAGCTTTGTTGCGATTCTGAGCTTTCCCTAGAAAGCACCTATATCGTGGAAAACAGGGAAAATATTCCCTATTAAGAGTCGTATGTGATAAAAATAGGGAAAATATTCCCTATAAGTGGTCTATATAGAGGAATCTAGGGAAAATACTCCATGTAGATTTGATCGATTTCTTTTAAAGTCTCCTCAAAAATGCTATAATGCTAAGGTTAAAGCGATGAGAAATGAGTGATATAAAAATGGCAATTAAGTACGAATTGTTACACGAATGCAAGCAATCTGGTGCGCGATACGGGAGGTTACATACCCCTCATGGCAGTTTCGAGACGCCGATTTTTATGCCGGTTGGGACCTTAGCAACGGTAAAGACGCTATCGCCAGAGGAGCTAGACGAGATGGGTGCTGGCATTATACTAGCAAACACCTATCATTTATGGTTGCAACCAGGTGAGGACATTGTGGCAGAAGCGGGTGGCTTGCATAAGTTCCAGAACTGGAACAAGCCAATTCTGACCGATTCAGGTGGTTTCCAAGTCTTTAGTTTAAGTGAGATGCGTAAAATTGAAGAAGAAGGGGTGACTTTTCGTGATCATCGCAACGGGGCGAAACTGTTTATGTCACCGGAAATTTCCATCGATGTACAAAATAAGCTAGGTGCGGACATCATCATGTCTTTTGACGAATGTCCGCCATACCCAGTGACCCATGACTACATGCAAAAGTCGGTAGACCGAACCTTGCGTTGGGCAGAAAGGGGACTCGAGGCACACGCACGACCTCATGACCAAGCGCTCTTTGGGATCGTGCAAGGGGGGGAATTCCCAGATTTACGTGAATATTCAGCAAAGAAATTGGTTGAGATGGACTTCCCTGGGTATTCGGTTGGTGGGGTATCCGTTGGTGAAACGAAAGAGACCGCAAGGAAGATGGTAGATTATGCTGTCCCATTTTTACCGAAAGATAAGCCCCGCTACTTAATGGGCGTTGGCGCTCCTGATGATTTAATCGATGGGGTCATCCGTGGGATCGATATGTTTGACTGTGTCCTACCAACGCGGGTAGCTCGTCACGGAGCAGCGATGACATCTGGGGGTCGTCTAGTAGTTAAAAATAAGGTGTTTGAGCGGGATTTTACACCACTAGATGAAAAGTGTGAATGCTACACCTGTAAAAACTACACAAAGGCTTATATTCGACACCTAATGAAAGCGGGTGAAACGTTAGGAGCGCGGTTAATTAGCTATCATAATTTGCGCTTTTTAATCAAGCTAATGGAAGATGTTCAACAAGCGATTCGTGAAGATCGACTCCTTGATTTTAGAGAGGAATTTATGTCAGAGTATCGAAAAGGATCGCCAGGTAACACAGCATTCTAGTTTAGAGGGGTGAAGGAAAACATTTTTAAAGGGGATGTATGTTTGCTTTAATAAACGTTTATGATATAATGGTGTGATGTTTTTATTAATCCATTTAATTGAGGTGAAGTAAATGGCAGTTAAGATTGATAACGAATTAGGAAGAATTGATATTTCAAAAGAAGCATTTGCGATCGTCATTGGAAATGCAACCAACGAATGTTACGGCGTTGTAGGTATGGCATCAAAAAGTCCTGTAAAGGATGGATTAGCCGTTGTTTTAGGTCGGGATAATTTTTCTAAGGGTGTTACCATTACACCAACTGAAGAAGGTAAAATTGACATTGAAATTTATGTGGTTTTAGCACTAGGGGTAAAAGTGTCTGAAGTGTGCATTGAAATTCAGAAAAAAGTGCGCTACGTTGCGACGCAAACCTTTGGGGACTATATTAACGACATTAATGTCTTTGTCCAAGGCATCAAAGGGCTAGAGTAAGGAGACTAGGAACATGGCAATTCAAATTACAGGTAATGATTTTAAAAGAATGCTTGTAGCAGGTTCTCGTAACTTAGCGAATCATTCTGAAATTGTTGACAAATTAAATGTTTTTCCTGTCCCTGATGGTGACACTGGAAAGAACATGACCATGACGTTTACAGCAGGTGCCAACAAAATTGGTACGAGTGAAGAAACGTCCATGGAAAAGTTAACGAAGCAATTATCTCGTGAATTACTAATGGGGGCACGTGGAAATTCAGGGGTTATTTTATCTCAGCTGTTCCGTGGTTTTGCCACTGGCATGGAAGGGATCGAAGTGGCGACCGTTGCGGATTTAGCAAAAGCTTTCGATTCAGGTGTTCAAACGGCATATAAGGCCGTTATGAAGCCAGTAGAGGGAACGATTTTAACAGTAGCAAGAGAATCAGCTGCTGCAGCTCTTGAGAAACATTCTGCGATCAACGATGTGATAGAACTATATGAGTTTTTAATCGTTGAAATGAAGAAATCCCTTGATAATACACCAGAGCTATTGCCGGTGTTAAAAGAAGCAGGTGTGGTTGACAGTGGAGGACAAGGACTTCTTTACATTTACGAAGGTTTCTTAAAAGCCTTAAAGGGTGAGGAAGTAGCCTTAGACGATACGGTAAGCATTGATGCAATTTCGGACCATGATATGAACTTTGATCACGATGAATTTGGCTATTGTACCGAATTTATCGTTCGCCTTGACCCTGAAAAAGCAACCTTCAATGAAACGATGTTTAGACAAAAATTAGGTGATTTAGGTGATTCCATCGTTGTCGTTCAAGACGAGGACATTGTTAAAGTTCACGTTCACACTTTAACACCTGGTGATGCCCTAAACATGGCACAGCGTCACGGAGAGTTTGTGACGATGAAGATTGAGAATATGACCGAGCAACACAATGAGATCATTGGTGAATCAGCTGGAATGGCTTCTACCAAAAAGTCAGCTCCAGCATCTCAAAAAGAGTTTGCTGTCATTGCTGTTGTTTCAGGTGCCGGTGTCAAAGCGCTGTTTGAAGAAGCTGGTGTTGATTACGTGATTGAAGGTGGGCAAACAATGAATCCATCTACGGAGGACTTCATTAAAGCCATTGAAGAACTAAATGCTAAAAACGTGATCATTTTACCGAATAATTCCAATATCATTATGTCTGCTAACCAAGCAAAAGAGGTGATGGAAGATGTGAACATTGCCGTTATTCCAACGAAGACCATTCCCCAAGGATACGTATCGATGGCCATGTTTAACGAACATTCGACCTTAGAAGCTCTAGAGTCTGATATGACGGCTTCCATTGATGGTGTTAAATCAGGTGCGTTGACGTATGCCGTTCGTGATACTAACATGAATGGCATCGACATCCGAAAAGACGATCACATTGGTATTTTAGATAAAGACATTGTGGTTTCAACGTCAGACAAAGAGACGTCTGCGCGTGCTCTAATCGAAGAAATGATGAGTGATGACTGTGAATTAGTAACGATTATTTACGGTGAGGACACAACAGAAGACGAAGCCGATGAATTGGCAGAGTTTATTGAAGAAAAATGGGAAGATGCTGAAGTATCCATTGTTCCTGGTGAACAACCGGTCTATTCCTATATGATTGCTGTTGAATAAATATTGAAAAGCTGGTCAACGATGATCAGCTTTTTTGTTGGTTGGACACAACATTGTTCAACGATTTACGCGTTAGCAAGTAGGGGAATGAGCGGTGAAGAAATAATCACAAACTTCTACAGAAAACACTTTACAATGTTATTTTTTTGTGCTACGATGATGATAGTAATTGTTATTAAAAAGACAATTATTAGCTAACCCATCAAGAATAGGAGGTTTAGTCTTGTTTTTCAAAAAGAAAAAGGAGGAGTCAAATATGACTAAAGTTGTTATTATTGGTAGTAATCATGCGGGGATTGCAGCAACAAATACTATTCTAGGTAATTATCAGGATCATGAAGTAACGGTAATTGAGCGTAACGATTACATCAGCTACCTTGGGTGTGGAACTGCATTATGGGTAGGTGGTCTATTACCAGGACCGGATCATCTGTTTTATAGCTCTGGAGAGACGTTGGCTGAAGCAGGTGCTAATTTCTTAACGGAAACGGAAGTAAATGCCATTGACTTTGAAGGTAAAGTGGTTAAGGCGACTGGAAAAGATGGTTCAGCCATTGAGCAGCCATACGACAAATTAATCTTGGCAACTGGATCTCGTCCAATTGCACCACCAATTCCAGGAATCGAGTTAGATAACGTTCATTACGTCAAAACATTCTACGATGGTGGAGATATCCATGAGGCACTGAAAAGCGATGACGTTAAGTCGGTAGCAGTTATTGGTGCTGGATACATTGGGGTTGAACTTGCAGAGGCAGTTCAGCGTCGTGGAAAGAAGACGTATATGTTTGAAGCAAGCGATGCCGTTTTACCAGGTTACTACGACAAGTGGTTTACCGATGATATGGAGAAGACCATGCGTGACAATGGCGTTGATATTCGCTTAGATGAGAAAATTACTGAAATTAAAGGCGATGGTAAGGTTCAAGCCCTTGTAACTACAAAAGGAAACTACGACGTTGACTTAGTCATTATGTCGGTTGGATTCACGGCTAATTCTCAGTTAGGAGAAGGAGCACTTAAGCTTGCTCCATGTGGTGCTTATGACGTTAACTTAAACCAAGAAACAAGCATGCCAGATGTATACGCAGTCGGTGACTGTGCGACGGTTTATAGCAACGCCCTACAAGATCGTGCTTATATTGCTTTAGCAACCAACGCTGTACGTAGTGGTATCGTTGGTGCTCACAATGCTTGTGGAACTGGACTTCAGTCAGCAGGTGTTCAAGGATCAAACGGAATTTCAATCTACGGATATAACATGGTTTCAACTGGTCTAACCTTCAAAAAAGCTCAGGAAGCTGGATTTGATGCAGCGAAGACTGACTTCGAAGATCTACAGAAACCGGCCTTTATGACGGAAGATAACCACAACGTTAAGATTCGTATCGTATACGATAAAACAACCCGTCGTGTATTAGGTGCACAATTAGCATCGTTTAACGACATCTCAATGGGAATCCATATGTTCTCCCTCGCAGTAGCGAAGGAAGTAACCATTGATGACTTAAAGTTACTGGATATCTTCTTCTTACCACATTTCAACCAACCATACAACTACATTACAATGGCAGCTTTATCAGCTGAGTAATCGAGTCGATTAGAAAAAGCAGGTGACTTTTAAGGTCATCTGCTTTTTAGTGTTTTCGTTGATAAAAAAGGGTTAAACCACCGTAGGCCAAGCCAACACCTACCGTTGCACCTAATAAGTAGAGAAAAAGTGCGACGCTATGTCTACCGGCAATAATTGTTCCAACAGCTAGAGCTACTAGCACAACTTGGAAGATAGTGGCATGTGTTTTTTGTCGAATCAACACGTTGCATTCATCCATTTCGCTTGCATAGAGCTGTTTCAACTTTTCGGGGTTTCGAACAGCAAGAGTGACTTTTGCCCATTGAATCAGTAAACCAATGTACAACGTAGCAGCTAAAGCAATTTGAAGTTGGATTTGGAAGTTACTTAAAGGGGAAGTTAGGCCTTGGTCACGACGGAGAAATTGAAACAAAAACCATAAACCAAGCATTAAAACCGTTAAAATTAGCATTCGCAGTTGTAATTTATTTTTAAAACGCTCCATAAGACACCTCTTTCTTAACTACCAGTATAACGAGAATGGTAAGGATTTTCAAGTGTCTTGTTCTATCTAGTTATCCGACAACAAAAAGAAAGCCATAGAAAAGGTTGTTTAAGCTTGTCACACTGTGCTATAATTTGGTCATCTCATCAACCTGGAGGCTTTATCGTGAAGAGAATTTTGTATATTACTGGGGGTCAGAATACAGAAGAAGAGCACCTTCAACTACTGGGAAACCAGTGGGACCTTAAAGTCGTAGCAAACGAAAAAGCAGGATATAAACTTCTTAAAAGTGGCTATTTTGATGCACTCATTGCGAGGGCAGATCACCCACTAAATCCAGTTATACAACGCTTTATTGATTCGTTTCAGAAAAATCGTCCTGTTCTAGCGCCGATTATTTTCATCTCGGAAAATGCTTCTCACCAACTACGACTTGAAATCATAGAAAAACATGGTTTTGCTGAACTTATCTCTGATCCGATTGATCTCGATGACTTTAAGGTTGCCCTTGCAAGAATAGAAGCGCCAGTCAGTATCGCTCGCTCGAGAATCATTCAAATTATCGATGTAGAAGGTGATCCTCAGACTTACAACATTGAAGACATTTACAGCGTTCAGAAATTTGATCGAAGGTACATTAAAATTTATGGGGCATGTAACACTGCCAAAGTATTCCCTTTTGACTTTCCAATCACAGAGTTTATCACTGAATACAAGCTTGAGATTCATTTGAAACAGGCACATCAAAGCTGGCTGGTTAACGTAGCAAACGTTAAAAGAACGGATCCAACCAAAATGTGGCTTGTGATGAAAAACGGCACCGTTGTTAGCACAACTCGGAACCATGTTGATAACTTTCGTGACAAAGAAAAACGAACACGGAGAAAAAGGAGCGTTAAATCGTAATGGGAAGTATAAACTTTAGTCTGACAGTTTTGTTAGAAAGGATCATGGAATTGCTAGCGTTGTACTTGATTTTGGCTAACATGAATGGGTGGGGATTGAAAGAGTCTTTTAAGTGGTTATGGCGGACGAAACAACAGGTTTTATATGGGAACATCGTTGTGTTTATTGGTTATGTGGTGGGAATTACGATTTTGGTTGAAGTTGATTGGGAAACAGGATATTTGATTGCCCACGTTTCGAATTTACTTATAGGTTTGTACTTAGTGAGAAGATCAGATATTCGAGAAGGATTGATTGCATCGACATTTTTAGTTCTTTTGGCTGCCCTTATTGGTTTACCGACTTTATTTGTTCCTCTTTATAGTACCATTAGCTTTGCACTAATTTTACTAGGTGTGGTCTTGCTAGTTCATAAAAATTACCTTTATACGTTATTTGACTATATGTTTAATAAGAAAGCTTTACTCAATTTCATCTTTGTGATTTCATTTGTCCTCTTTGTTCTTCCGTTATTCGCAGATCTAGAAAATGGATTGTTCCTAAGCCTTATGGTTGCCTGCTTTTTAGTTGCTAACTTATTGTGGCTGAGAGTTATTACCAAGAGTGGTATAAAAAAAGAGCTAGCGCAAACCGTTAACTGGATTGCTCAGAGCTCTTACGATGAGTTATTATTATTTCTACAAGATTTATCCCATCGTCATCATCATATGGAACACATTTATCATTTTGAAATATATAAGCGAAAAATCTCACCTGAATTATCAGAAGCTATAAAAAATAGACTAGGTATCTTTGAAAAAGATCAAGTCTTTAGAAACTACGCTTGTCAGGAACTTAAGAGCATAGTTACCATCAGCATTGTCCTACAATAAGGCAATGCTGATTTTAATTGAGACAGATCCACGGCATAACATGACATATAGTAGCCGGCTCAACACCAGCGTTTAACTCTACGATACCCACATAAGCAACTGCCACCATCGTCAATACCCAAAAACTTCTCTTCATATCAAACACCTCTTAGAAAAATTTAAAATCTCCCCAAACGCCCCAAGAAATAAAAAAAGCGAGCCGCAGCTCCCCAAAACACGAGGAATTGTTGAATCGATAACATCACATGGAACACATTTATCATTTTGAAATATATAAGCGAAAAATCTCACCTGAATTATCAGAAGCTTTAAAAAGAAGGCTAGATGATTTTCAGGAAGATCAGCTGTTTAGAAACTACGCTTATCGCGAAGCTGAAAGTGAAGTTTCTATCAGTATTGTCCTAGGAGATACCACATAATATTGGCATCCATGAACATATACTAGCTGGCTCAACACCAGCGTTTAACTCTACGATACCCACATAAGCAACTGCTACCATCATCAATACCCAAAAACTTCTCTTCATATCAAACACCTCTTAGAAAAATTTAGAATCTACCCAAACCTCCCCAAGAAATAAAAAAAGCGAGTCATAGCTCCCCAAACCACATAAAATTGTCGAATCGACAACGCCACATGTCGTTTCAACGAAAAATCCCCACATCTGTTCTTTTATTGGTTATAATAAAAGTGACGATCCAAACTTACCTGAATAGCTTCTAAGTAATTCATTTAAGATAGAATGGTCATTTTGTCGTTTTTTTATTTCTACCCAAAATATACCATTTTTTCGCCAAAATCTCAATCATTATCCACTGTTTTTTGAAAGAATGTAACAATTAATTTTAAGAAGGGAGTTTTAATGATGGATGCAAAGTTTAAAATTTCGGATGTACTGGCGCAGCACGAGGCCGTTGATTTAGAACGAAAGCATGAGCGATTATTACAATTATATGAGTTTACAAAGACTTTAAATGAAATGATGGACGTACATGGGACAAAAGAAGTTCAGGAAAGTAATTATCGGAGGTTAATCATCGATAGCTTTTGTGAGTTTAATATCTTAATTTCACAACACAAAGAGCAGCTAGCAACCTTGATGGGGGAAGAGGGCGTTAAGAAAATAGTAGAAGAGTGTGAAGCTGTACAAAAACTTTTCATGAGTGACTATGGACCGAGAATGGAGACTTTAGAAGGCGGCACTTGGTATTACATGTAAACATAAAAAAATCTCTCGATGCGTGCAAGATCAGCACCTATCGGGAGATTTTACTTTGGGAATCAATCCCTTGCTAGGATTCAATTATCGTGGTTCCTGTGATATAATAGTGGAACTTCGAGCAATTGATGGGAGGTAAAGTATGCAGCGGTATTTTATTAAAGATGACCAAATTAAGAATGGCTTGGCTACTATAACAGGTTCAGATGTACATCACATGGTGAATGTGATGCGTGTTGACGTTGGTGATCAGGTGATCCTGTGTACGGATCAAAAGAAAAGCTACGTAGTAGAAATTTTAAGTTTGACGAAAACCGAAGTTGAAGTTAAGGTGGTCAACCCGAAAGAGGAATTTGTCGAATTACCTGTTTTTGTGACGATTGCCCAGGGAATAATTAAGTCGGATAAGATGGATTGGGTCATTCAAAAAGGAACGGAATGTGGGGCATCTAAGTTTGTGCCGGTCAGAATGAAGCGTTCCGTTGCTAAGGTTGATCCGAAAAAGGTTAGTAGTAAAGTGGAACGTTGGCAAAAAATTGCTTTAGAGGCGGCAAGGCAATCCCATCGTCAGGTAGTACCTAAGGTAGCCGATGTGATTGATTTTACCGGATTACTGAAACTTAAGGAGCAGCACGACGTTTGTTTATTTGCTTACGAAGCATTTAGTGGGGAAGATAGGCAGAGATTGGCAACGACCCTTCGAGATGGAGAAGATGGAGCACGGATTTTGATTTTAGTCGGTCCAGAAGGAGGCATCGACGAGATTGAAGTGGATGCGTTGACAAAGGCTGGCTTTATGCCAATTGGGCTGGGCCCGAGAATTTTGCGTACAGAAACGGCACCAATTTATGTGTTGTCGGCGATTTCTTATGCACTTGAGATAGAGTAAAGGGAGGTGTTTGTCAAATAGACGATAAAGTTCAAGGAATTGAGGAATGAATTGCCGGAGCTTATATGAGATAAGTGAGCGTCCTTAAGACTTGGCAACTTGTTGACATATAGTCTTACAAGTGCCCTTGAGGTGGATAATGAGGGACGAAAATGACGAAGAAATTTGAAGTATATTTGGCAAAGATATGAAAAAAGTAGCATTTCACACCTTAGGATGTAAGGTGAATTATTTTGAGTCAGAAGGGGTCTGGCATAATTTTGAAGAAGCAGGTTACGATCGGGTTGACTTTGAACAAATGGCGGATGTTTACGTGATTAACACCTGCTCGGTAACCAATGGGGGCGATGCGAAAAGTCGGAAATTTATTCGCCGAGCGATTCGTAAAAATCCCGAAGCGGTGGTTTGCGTCATGGGCTGTTTTTCTCAAACCCAACTCGAAGCGGTGGTGGAAATTGATGGGGTTGACATTGTGATTGGCACCTCAGGTCGGGATCAGTTAGTTGGCTTAGTTGAGAAATATCTGGCTAGTCGTCAACCGATTAATTTAGTAGGTGACATTGCCCAAGAGCGGTCCTTTGAATCGTTAACCGTGACGAAGTTTAACAATCGGAAACGAGGCGTTCTTAAAATCCAAGATGGCTGTAATAATTTCTGTAGTTTCTGCATTATTCCATGGGCTCGTGGTCGCGTGCGCTCTGAGAAACGGTCGGTTGTTTTGAGTCAAGCCCGTGAGCTAGTAGCAAATGGCCATGTGGAATTGGTGTTAACCGGGATTCATACGGGAGCATACGGAGAAGATTTCGACGATTATGATTTTGCGGATTTACTGGATGAACTGCTTCAAATCGATGGCTTGTTGCGTTTGCGAATTTCTTCCATCGAAGCCACGGAATTGACCGACAAGGTATTGGATGTTTTGAAGTCTAGCGATAAAGTAGCGAAACATTTGCACATTCCCATTCAATCGGGGTCGGATGCCATTTTAAAGGCCATGAACCGGAAGTACGATGTAGCTGAATTTGAAGCGAACATGGCGCGGATTCGGAAGGCTCTACCAGGAATTTCCATTACCACTGATCTCATTGTTGGCTTTCCAGGAGAAACCGATGCTTTGTTTGATGAGAGTTTAGAAACCGTGAAGCGAATCGGCTTTTCCGAACTACACGTCTTCCCTTATTCAGCACGTAGTGGCACCAAAGCAGCGACCATGCAAAACCAAGTGCCTGAAATCAAAAAGACCCTCCGAGTAGGGCAGATGATTGAGGTAAATAAAACGCTAGCAAAAGAGTATGCGACTAAATTTGAGAATCAAACGTTAGATGTGATTGTCGAAGGAGTGAAGGATGGCTATGCCACAGGTCATGCTAGTAACTATTTGAAACTCAAATTTCCTGTAGAGGCTAATTTTAATGGGAGCTTTGTAAAGGCCAAAGTCAGAAAAGCGGGTTATCCGGAAAGTGAAGGTGAGTTAGTATGGAAAATTTATTAGCGCAACTAGATAAACTTCATACGACCGAATTAGGGGAGCTACGGATTCGGAAAAACCTTCGTTTGGATGACCACATTGACCCGGTCAACTATTGTAAAGAAAAGATTCGCGCACCGCAGACACACATCGAGAGAAAAGGAAAAAATTTTTACGCGACCACTAATACAGAGATCATCACCGTTAATGCTGGTAAATGTTCGATTATAACGGCTCATCCGGTGAAGAAGTAGAGAGTGGGCGAATGAAACGCTCCTAAATCTTCACGATTAGATGAAAACGAGCCTCTCAGTGAAGAATCTAAGGCTGAAAGAGCCTTAAATCTTCGCTATCGGCTAAAAATGAGCCCCTTAGTGAAGAATTTACAGTTGAAAGAGTCCAAAAACTTCACTTTTTACCCCAAAAAGACGATTAGTGAAGAATCCACTATTCAGGTAGGTGAATCCAGATGAAAACCAACATAAGATTAGCAAAATCAAAAGATCAAGCTTCTATTTTGAGGGTTTTAAACGATGTCGCTTTAACTCTACAGAAAGAAGGCATCCAGCAATGGGACTATCCTTGAGATGAGGGGGAGGTTTCGGCCGATATTGAACATCAACGTCTATACGTCCTAACTTTGGATGAGAAGGTCATTGCAACCTTTGGAATGAAGGGGGTTGACACTTTGGCAGATTTGCAACCTGAACCTAGAAGCAAGTATCTGTATCAAATTGCGATTTTACCTGAATATCAAGGCAAAGGCATCGGCAAACAGATCACAACGTTTGCCCAAGGTCTTGCAGACCTAGCCGTCTATCTTGATTGTTGGGCGGGGAACGAAAAGTTGAAAAAATTCTATACAGAGACAGGATTCAAATATTTAGGGGACTTCCCTGAAGAAGACTACTTCATTAGCATCTTCAAATACAGTAAATACAAGGAGATTGAAACATGCAAGCATATGCAATGAGCGATAACTTAGAAGAAAACTACAAACTAATGGTACAGACGGTGAAGGCCTTTATCGATGGAGAGTCCAATGTGATCGCTAACCTTTCTAATACATCGGCCATCATTAACGAATACGTGAAAGACATTAACTGGGCAGGCTTCTATTTAATGGAAAACGGTGAACTGGTATTAGGACCCTTTCAAGGGAAGCCAGCCTGCATTCGAATCCCTATTGGCAAAGGGGTTTGTGGCACCACCGCCGAAAAAGCAGAGACCATTGTTGTTGAGGACGTTCATCAATTTCCAGGGCACATTGCTTGCGACGCGGCAAGTAACTCTGAAATTGTGATTCCGATGATGAAAGACGGTGCGGTATATGGGGTCCTTGACATTGACAGTCCTGAATTTGGACGCTTTTCCGATTTAGAGAAAAAGTACTTAGAAGAAGTCGTTGCGATTTTGGAAGCAAGTTTATGATTGAGCTATGAAAATCTACAAGCGATCCCCCTTGATCTGCCGAAACTTACCCTTATTTTGGCATTTTCGCATTTCAAGGGTGATTTTAGCGATGGAATTGCCTGTTTTATTACCCTTAAATCCCATAATTCATAAGAATTAGGGTGATTTTGCTCTTCTTGATTCAATAAAACTTACCCTTATTTTGGCATTTTCGCATTTCAAGGGTGATTTTGGCAATGGATAAATGATCAACTTTGAAAATCTCTTAGTAGTAAGATTTTCCAGTGCTGAAAATATTCACCGAATCTTTCTTGCATTTTCACTAAAAAAAGACCTTCGTTTTTATTCGAAAGTCTTTTTTTCTACCAACTAATCATATGAATGTCTGCTTCTGAAAATGGTGGACGTGTGACGGCACCATGAATGTTATTTGGACTTCGGACGATAATGCGAACGTCGTATTCAGGGGAGAATTCATTGGCGAATTGCGCGACTAACTGATGAAAACTTAACTTTTCGGAGAATCCGAGAAAATGCATGTTAAAGACGATGTTGACACGATATACATCCCCATCCACAATGTGAGCCTGACCGGTGATACCGGAATGGTGTGGGTAGTGAGACTCAATGCTGTTGGCGAAGAAAGTGAATTCATCGTAAATGTTTGGGTCGTATTCGTTAAGGTCGCTACTTGAGTTTTGTAAGTTAAAATGCCTTTCATGAACGGTTTCCCAAGCACCTAAACGATTGCTATCTGCTTCGATAAAATTAACTGCAGCTAGCCTGCCTGGTGTAATTTCCGCGTGGGATTCAAGAACGAAAATACCTAGTAGAATGGGAACACCTTCAAGGAGAAGAACATCTGGATCGCTAGGATCTCTTAAATCTCGGAGTAGGGGAAGCAGCTCATCAGCCATTTCTTGACCAATGGCGATGATTTCATTCTCGCTCATGTAAAGTAGGTTCTCAACCCCTCGACTGCGATCTGTGTACAAGTAGAAAGGATTCATAGCAAGGGTAATGGAGACCCCTTCTAATTGAAATTCACCGTCAGAGGTGGTGACAAAATTATGTTCAGAAATATAGCTTAAATGACGGACTTGATCACGACTACGACTGCGAATCGTTTCGTTACCAAATCGATGCTCCGACCCAATTGGTGGATTTAAGCCAATACTATTTTCATCGCCTTCATCAAATGGGCTTAAAACATTTGTTGCAAAGTTCCAGGAAAGGGTTTGACCTTCTCTGAGGTAGTACGCGTCTGGATCAAAAAAGTCAGTGGCAACTCGCATCATCGATCGTTCTAATTGCTCCATGTCAGCCCGGTTAACTGTTACAGTAGATTGATGGATTAAACCACGGGTTGGGCTAGGCTCAAAAGGAAGAGCTGTACTGAAATAACCGGCAGTTCCTTCGTTTGAAATGGAAATAATTCGGTTAGGATCAGCGTCTTCGACGGCTTGATCAACGTCTGGAACAGGTGGCCGACATCCAAGCAAGACCAGTGCCAGTATAAATGGTGTAAATCGGATAATGGATTTAGTTTTCATGGGGGATCTCTCCTAAATGAGCTAAAAATTCTGCTTCTGTTAAGACGGTAATGCCAAGTGATTGAGCTTTAGTTAGCTTTGACCCTGCTGAGTCACCGGCAATTAAAAAATCAGTTTTTTTACTAATACTGCCGGTTACAATTGCACCAGCCTGTTCTAATTTCTCTTTGGCTATTTTTCGACTTGTAGATAAAGTACCGGTTAAGACAACGGTCTTATCGGTAAAATAGGAGGCCGACTTTGCAACAGGAGCTGCTGTTTCCATGGTTAAGCCACTGATCTTAAGGCTTTCAATTAGACGTTGATTTTTTTCATCCGCAAAGTAGTTGGTAATGCTTAAGGCAATTTTCTCACCAATTTCAGGAGTTTGGATGAGTGTATCGACGTCTTGACTAGCGATGTTATCCATGGTTTTAAACTCTTTTGCTAAGGTTTTTGCGACTTTAGCACCAATGTGCCTGATACCAAGACCGAATAGTAGTTTATCTAGTGGATTCTGTTTACTGGCTTCGATAGCAGTTAATAAGTTATCCACTTTTTTCTCGGCCATTCGCTCTAAGGGTAAAAGTTGATCAGCATTAAGTTGATAAATATCTGCCACGTTTGAAATAAGGCCTTCCTCAAAAAGTTGTTTAACGATTCGATCGCCTAGGCCTTCGATGTTCATGGCGTTACGCGAGGCAAAATGGATCAAATTAGCTACAACAATCGCCGGGCATTCTGGGTTTAGACAGTAATGATCGACTTCGCTCTCAGGATTTATCAACTCGCTATCGCATTCTGGACAGTTGGTAATCATTTCAAACGGGATCGATATTTCTTGACGCAACTGAATCAGTGGTGCGACAACTTCCGGGATAATGTCACCGGCTTTTCGGATGATGACATCGTCACCGATGCGGATATCCTTGGTCTGAATGTAGTCGGCGTTATGCAAGGTAGCACGGCTGACCGTTGTTCCAGCCACATGGGCCGGTGTTAGAACCGCATTTGGAGTAATCATACCCGTTCGTCCGACGGTAAAGATAATGTCTTCTAACGTGGTGGTCACTTCTTCTGCAGGAAATTTATAGGCAATGGCCCAACGAGGGCTTTTGGCCGTATTTCCCATTTTCTCACGTAAATCTAGTTCGTTGACCTTGATCACAATACCATCGACTTCATAAGGAAGGTCATTGCGCTTTTTTTGCCACTCGTTTACGTAGTTGATGACCTCATCAATGGTAGGGCAGACCATAGAAGATTCGTTGACGTTAAAGCCTAGCTCCATCAACTGTTCAAGACTTTTATGCTGTGTGTGAAGACCTAAGTCAGTAGCGTTAACAAGAGAGTAAGAAAACATGGTTAACTTTCGTTGGGCAGCAACCTTAGGATCCAATTGACGCAGGGATCCTGCTGCAGCATTTCGTGGATTAGCAAACAAAGCCTCTTCTGCCAGTTGACGCTTTTCGTTAAGTTGTTCGAAAGCTTCCTTTGACATGAAAACCTCACCGCGAACCTCTATTTTCCTCGGTTCTTCGATTTGCAAGGGAATCGTTTGAATGGTTTTAAGATTTTGGGTAATGTCTTCACCAATTGTCCCATCACCTCGGGTGGCACCAGTGAAAAAGCTACCATTTTCATAATGTAAAGTAACAGCTAAGCCATCAATTTTCAGTTCAGCAAAATAATTAAAGGAACTTGCTACTTTTTTTAACCGCACATCAAAGTCTCGCAAATCTTGCTCATTAAAGGCATTAGAAAGAGATAACATCTCCGATGTGTGAGTGACCTTTTGGAAACGGTCAAGGGCAACCCCACCGACACGATAGGTTGGTGAGTTATCAAGTTTCAATTGTGGATCGCTACTTTCAATGTTAATGAGCTCGTTTAGTAAACTGTCGTAAACCGCATCGCTAACGGTTGGTTGATCTAGAACGTAGTATTGGTGATTATATTGATTAATGAGCTTTGTCAGCTCTTTTACACGTGATAAATTCATGGCATTAATTCCTTTGTAAATAGACTACCTTTAGTATACAACAAATCAAAAAAAAAAGACATCTTAGATTTGTAAGATACTAAAAAAATCAAAACACCGATCGGACAGCACTTCAAAGGGGTAGAGAGCTTCAATTTTACCCTATTTTTACCCTGATTGCCTGCAAGGCAATGGAAATTTACAAAAATTTAAGATTCTGATACGATAAGTAAAATTAAAGAAATTCAAATTATCATAAAGTATAAAATTGAAATCTATCGTCACAGAAAGCTACGAATGGTTTAACTCCAGACGTAGCTTTTATTTTATTACTTATAAACTAGCTCTACGATTCAAGCGATCGATGTATTTGCCGACAGCTTTTTCTAATGATCCATTCTCGTTGTGACTGTTTTAAATGGGACCATTTTTTGTTGGTCTGGAGTAAATTGCCGTTACTTTTGATGTGGTTTTTACTCATTAATTTCTTCTCCAAACTTCTCTCTAATATAGTGTATGGTAAAGATTTTATGAAAAGCTTTTTTAACTAGCTTTTGATCCTCCTCGGGAAGTTCAGAAAAGAGTTTATGTCCTGTTGCACGATTCCAATCCTCTTTATCATTAAAAGCTTTTTTTGCGTTTTTTGAAATTTGCAATTTATCTTCTTCGGTTAACCTGTGTGCCATAGCAAGGGTCTTACTATCTCTGAGCTGGATACGCTCCATGTCAGTCATAAACTCACCTTCTTAAATCATAGTCGTATATCCTAAAGCACGACCAAAGCAATGCACATGCTCGACATCTTTAAGGTCAATGTTTGGATAGTTATCGTTGTGAGAAATTAATACCCCATCGCCTAATTCCTTTAATACTGCTTCTCCATCAACTAAGAAAATTCCCACTTGTCCTGGATTGACATAAGGTGCCTGCTCCACCCATACGATGGAACCGTCTGGATAAGTCGGTTCCATCGAATTTCCACTAACTCGAACACCAAAATCTGCCTCTTCAGAAACTTCCCATTGAGGAAGCTCTACTTCATTAAAATCTGCCTCTTCTAAGTATAAGCCGTTACCAGCACAGACTTTGTTCTCTGTATATTTTACCTTTCGCATAGGCGCTTCTCGTAATTCTGTAAGTTCCGTGGCAATCTCTGAGCTGAAATCCACTGAAACCAAATTGCTCGGTTTCACACTCGTTTCTGAATTGATCTGTTGGTTCAATTGATCTTTCGCGAAGTTATAAACCAATTCTTTTCGCTCAGATTCTAGCTGTTTGTAGATTTTTGAAATTTCATTGGTTTCTCCGTCTTGATACGTTGTATCAATGGAACTTTTATGGACATTAAAATAATTAGCAATTTTTCCCAGTACATGATCAGAAGGATTTTTGTGCCCATTCAAATAACCATTCAAAGTTGTTTTGGCAATTCCAACTTCTTTTGCTAGTATGACTTGATTGATTCTCGCATCACGGATCAATCTTTTTATATTAGATGCAATAATCCGATTTCTTTCAGGATTTTTCATAAAAAACTCACCACCTAAAGTATGACTTAGATCTATTATAAAGTATTTAGTTATATTTGTAAAGCGGAGTATCTTTAAAGGGTATATATATTGACACAATTAACAGTTAATGATACACTATCGGTATCTTAAAAGAGTACAACATGATTGCGAAATTAGCACAAACAAGGAGGTATCCGTGGATGAACGTACCCCTCATAAGAGGATCTGATTATAAAACAATAAAGGAAACACTGTATCAGATGTTAAATGCCAGTAAGGAAATTTCTAAGAAGTTGAAAGTGAAGATGGAATTTAAAGAAGGAATAGTTGAGGCAGATCACCTCTTACTAATGATAGACAATGTACTAAATTCATTGGAGGAATCCAATCATGATCAAGCCACGATTGACGTGTTAGAAACTGCAAAATGTGATTTGCTCTTGATAGTAGATTGTATCAATCGAATGGATTTGGAAGAAAGAGAATTTTTATACTACTCCCTTGTTAAAGATGAATCGGAAGCAAAGCTATGTATAAGGTTTGCGGAAAGCAGAAGTACGATTTGGAGAAAAAGGAAACAATTGTATCAGGATTTATTTGAATGTATCTATTATGAAACAATACTTAATTAAGCCCGCAGGTAAGCGGGCTTTTAGTACCATAAAAAGTGTAGTTGAGTACATCTCAAAGGATGTCTATCCAACTGCACTTATTTTAATTTATAATAAGGGAGTAGTTGTGG
>JGI24703J35330_11748669_pt1 | contig 24326 bp, 25 predicted proteins | sample TergutNt197P1_FD_35330 | JGI IMG/M metagenome (IMG submission 35330)
CGGTTGCGTAAACTAGAGAACCGCCGTGTACCGAACGGTACGCACGGTGGTGTGAGAGGTCGGCTACTCAACTAATGGGTAGCCTCCTACTCGATTTGCCGCCAAATTTGGTTTCAAGTAGGTTTTGCAACACTTTCTGTAATTGTGAAGCGTGGAAGCCTTGACCGTATTTGAAATATATTCGTCAAGCCATGTGTCCAACCACGCGCCAACGGTCAAGCGTGACGGTTCAACGTATGTTCCCTCGTCCATTTCGGAGGTGACTTGCGTTAATTTTTGTCGCACTTCCTTTTGCGTCTTACCGTAAACTGATTTTCGGACTTGCTTCCCTGTGCCGGGGGCACGACCGAGTGTGTACCTCGCTTCCCATGTGCCGTCTGCACGTTGGCGGATACTTCCTGCGCCCTGTGCGTTTCGTTTTGCCATTGCAAAAACTCCCTTCTATTTTTGGACTGTTTCGCTCGATTCTGCTTTTGGTGCTAATGATAGCGTCATCATCAACTTACTTGCCGAACTAAAAACCTGCCTGTCCTTCAAAGTAAAGTCGCGTGACAAGTGCATTCGCACCAAGTCTGTAATTTCACGCCGATGCTCCATCGGCAATTTGCCTAATTTTCCAATAAAGTCATGCAAGAAATTAAGCGTGTCGGGGTCGCTTTCCTTCATTGAATTTTCAATTTCAGCCATAAGTCCTGCACGGTCTTGTTTTTCGGATTCTGTCCTGTGTCCCGACAATCCCAACAGAAAATCACTCGAACAGCCGAAAAGCCGCGCTAATGCAATGAGGGTATCGGCTTCGGGTTTTGCTCGTCCATACTCCCACGCACGAACGGCGGCTTCCGATTTGCCAACAATACTTGCAATGTCGGCAAAACTGTAATTTCCTTCGATTCGCAATAATTTCACGTTGTCTTTGAACTCCATTAAAAACACCTCTGTAATTTGATTTTTTACATAATAGCGCATAGCTGAAACAAATGCAATTGAATTATTTACAATATTTCAAATATGTGTTGACATTTGAAATATAGGCAAATATAATTCATTTCAACGCAATGCAGTTACTTGAAAATAATTCACAGAAGGGAAGTACATCTATGCAAAGCACAATTTTTGAACGCCCCACCCTCACCGTCCAAGAAGCGGCAAGCCTAATCGGGGTGAGCGCACCAACCATGTACGACATCACCGAACGTGCCGATTTTACGGCTCTTATCCGTGTCGGTCGCAAAAAATTGATTCTGCGCGAAAAGTTTTTGAACTGGCTCGAATTACAAACGGAACGGTAGCACATGAATGTTTTTGAGGAAATAAGGGCGCGTGTGCCAATTTCCAAAATGTTGGCGTTGTACGGCATGGAAATGCACCACGGAAACAAAGTCCTGTGTCCGTTTCACAACGAAAAGACCCCCAGCTTCATCGTCTACCCGAAAAGCAATTCGTGGCACTGCTTTGGGTGTGGAGTTGGGGGTTCGGTTATAGATTTCGCTATGAAATATTTTGATGGCGTCGCACTTGAAGCCGCTAAAAAATATTTTGATGGCGTCGCACTTGAAGCCGCTAAAAAATTGGATAGTGATTTCAACCTCGCACTCTTTAATGAGGACGCATCACAGGAAAAAATTAAACGGCAAGTGGTGCAACGAGCGGAACGCCAAGTGTTCAAGGGGCTTGCATGGGCTTTTGATTCTTATATGAACAAAGTTTTCACTATTCTTTGCGACTATAAGAACTTGCTGAACAAATGGAAAATAATCCATGCTCCACGGTCAGAAGATGAAGCCATCAATCCGCTATTTGTCGAGGCTTGCCACGAATTAGACCGTATCGAATATTTGACAGATTTCCTACATTACGCAGATTTTCACGAGCAATTGCATTTTTACAACACGCACAGAGTGGAGATGATTGAAATTGCCTGAAAAGTTGAACGACATTCAGAAAGCACAGGTGTTGACGAGCCAACTCAATACTGAAATAACGCTTCTTGAAGGAAATAAAAATTCGCAAAACCCGCATCATGGCAAGAAATATGCCGTGCGCCGTACATCTGACGGATATGCCCCGATTGTTGTCGGTAGCAAAGGTAGCGGCAGTAGCGAGGTAGCAGCCGTAGCGACCTCATTAGAAACATTATCCGCACTCGAATTGCATCAGACAGAGTTACCGCCATTGCGTGAAATTGTAAACGGTCTGCTTCCGCAGGGGCTGGCGTTATTGTGCGCGCCGTCAAAATACGGCAAGTCGTGGCTATCGCTTGACTTATGCCTTTCCGTGGCGGCAGGTTGGAAATTCCTCGGATTTCCAACGGAACGGTCGGGAGTTTTGTATTTGGCGTTAGAGGACGGCCATCGCCGTTTGAAAAAGCGCAGGGGGCAGATGTTGCAAAACAATCCGCCGCCCGAAAACTTCTATTTGGCAATCAAAGCAGGAACGGTTGATAACGGTTTGAGTGAGCAAATCGGCACATATCTCAAAGAAAAACCGAACACAGGGCTGATTGTCGTTGACGTTTTACAACGTGTTCGTTCTTCGGGGCAACGTGGCGTTAGCGCGTATGCGTTGGATTATGCCGACATGGGCGTTCTGAAAAATATTGCAGACACACATCAACTTTGCGTAATGGCGGTGCATCACTTGCGGAAAATGCCCGACAAAGATGACCCTTTCAACATGATTAGCGGCACAAACGGTATCATGGGCTGCGCCGATACAATTTTCGTTATTACGAAAAAATCCCGCGAATCAAAGGAAGCGGTATTGCACACAACCGGACGCGACGTTGAATCAAGCGAACTAGTAATCGAATTTGACAGCACGTTTCTATATAAATGGAAACTTGTCGGCACATTGGAGGAACAAAAAGCCAAAGATTCACGCGCCGAATATGATTCTAACCCGGTTGTGAAAACCATAAAAGCCTTGCTCGTTGGAAATCCCGAGGGCTTCCGCATAACAGCGGGAGATTTTGCGGCAAAAATGCCCGAACACGCAGGAGAATATTTCACTCCCAACGCCGTGGGCATGGCATTCAAAGAGTGGTCAAAGAAATTATATGATTACGACAAAATTATTTTTACGCCCGGTGACACAAAAACGCGCATTCATTCTTTTAAGAAGCAAGCCGCTACACTCGCTACTGTTGCTACAACCGCTACGCTTGCTACCATTGCTACCGATGACGAATTAACCCTCGAAAATCTCACGGAAGGAGTTTTGCAAAATGCCTAATCATAAATCCGTTGTACGCAATCAAGGTTACACTCGCGCCGCTGTCGCTCACATTGAACGCCACAACGAGCGAAAAAACGAGAATTATGGTAACATAGACGTAATTTTGGAGCAGTCGCACCGAAATGCCCATTTCAAAACGTGCAACGGCACATATCTTGGTGTGTTTGACGAAATGGTTAAAAACGGCGAAATAAGCACACGCGGACTTAAACTCAACAATGAAGGAACAAAGCCCGAATCAAGCATCATTGCAGAAATGATTTTTGACGTGAACACGGAATATTTTGAAGAAAACTACGTCGCACATGGTTACGCAAATGCTTATGACTTCGCCCGCGCATTTTACGCCGAAGCCTACAAAATGGCGGAAAATGAAGTCGGGGACGAAAAATACATCTTATCCGCAACGCTCCACGCAGATGAGCGCAACAAAGGTTTATCGGAACAGCTTGGGCGCGAGTTGTATCATTATCATCTGCACGTTGTATATATTCCTGTGGTGCAAAAAGAAATCAAATGGACGAAACGGTGTAAAGACCCCATACTTGTCGGCACGGTGAAGGAAGTTATCAACCAAGTGAACCACTCCAAAAAGTGGGAAAGTGAAAAAGTCGTTGACGAAAACGGCAAGGAAAAGTTGGTATATTCCTACTCGAAATTGCAAGACCGCTACCACGACCACATGAAGGCGATGGGCTTTCATGGTTTCGACCGTGGCAAAGAGGGCAGTACGGCGCAACATCTTTCTGTGATGGAATACAAGGCGAAACTTCGGCAAGAGGAATTGGACGAAAAAGAAAAAGCATTAGCCGTCACAGAAAAAGCACTTGAAGAAAAATCTGAAAAATTGGCAACCACCGAAAAAAATCTTTCCGCAAAAAAGAAGCAGCTCTCGAAGCGGGAAAATAAAATCGGAGATTTGGAAAAACGCGAAGCCGAACTCAACGAAACTCTCAAAGGCAAAAAATTAAACGCAGAGCAAATCCAAAAAATTCATGACCGCGTTTTATCCGACCCGACCCGTGGACTTTTTTCATTCGGCAAAGATAAAGAGGACAACGACAAACTAACAATTCTCCGTAAAGACTGGTGCGATATTGCCGTAACCGCTCTTGAAAATTCACAAGAAATTATCAAGTTGGAAAAACTTAACGATACGCTTTTCGAGGAAAACGAGCAACTAACCGAAGACGTAAAGGAATTGGAAACTGATGTTAAGGCGCAGAAGCAATTTTACATTCAGGCTGATAAAAAACGCCGCGACATTCATTTCAAGCATCAAGGCTTGGAATTGCAAATTGCAAAAATTCCAAAAGAAATTTGGGAGCGATACAACCCGCCGCCGCAAATTATCCCGCCAAATATTCAACAACAAGCCCGAAGCACTTCCGACCACGACCGCAGTTGACGGGGCATCGGCGGGCGTGTCGTGTGCGGTGGCGCGGGTCTGCCTTGCTCTGCTTCGCCAGAGTAAGTAACGCACTATGTACTTTGCCCTGTTCCCGCAAGCGGAGGCCAAAGTACGTGCGCCCTGCGGGGCTGAAAAGCAAAACCAAAATGCTTGCCCTGTACGCGGGCAGCGCACAATATGCAAACATTTTCCATGCAAAGCATTATAACCGGTCGTATCTGCATGATGCCGCAAATTAATTTTTTTCATTGCGCCGTGCGACCTCCGAGGTTATAATAAATCAAAGGCGGTGCTTAACGTGAAAAAAATATTTTCAATAGATTTATTTGCTGGCATCGGTGGCATACGTCTTGGATTTGACCAAGCCTTTGGTGATAAAATTCATACAGCTTTCATAAGTGAATGGGACGAAAAAGCGCAACAAACTTATCGCGCTAATTTCCCTGAAACCGTAGACATTGCCGGCGACATAACTCAGATAGATGAAAAAATCATTCCTGCATTTGATATTTGTTTGGCGGGATTTCCGTGCCAAGCGTTTAGTCTTGCCGGTGCAAAAAAAGGATTTTCCGATGATTATAAAGGTATGTCACGCGGCACACTCTTTTTTGACGTTGCCCGAATTTGCGCTTATCACAAACCAAAAGTTATTTTTTGTGAAAACGTAAAGGGTTTAACGATTCACGACAAGGGGCGCACCTTCGACATTATCAAGGGAACGCTGACGGAACTTGGATATACGGTTCACGAAAGTGTACTTAACAGCAAGGATTATGGCGTTCCTCAAAACAGGGAGCGTATTTACATAGTTGCCTTCCGAAGTGATATTGACAGTACAGACTTTTCTTTTCCGTTACCAACAGATTCAAGTAAGCGAATAAAAGATATTATCGAGGAGAAGCCTGTATCTGCGAAATATTATTTGAGCAATGTTTATGTAGAAACGCTCCGCCGCCATCGTGCGCGACATGAAGCAAAAGGGCATGGGTTCGGCTATGAAATTCGAGATTGGGAAGATGTTGCCGGTGCGATTGTATGCGGAGGCATGGGACGCGAGAGAAATTTACTCATTGACAAGCGGCAGACAGATTTAACACCCGTAACGAAAATAAAAGGTGAAGTAAACACCGAGGGCATCCGGAAAATGACACCGCGAGAATGGGCGCGCTTGCAGGGCTATCCGGATGATTATGCTTTAATTGTTGCAGATGTGCATTTGTATAAGCAATTTGGAAACTCTGTTTCTGTACCGGTAATAAAAGCAATAGCGGAAAACGTGAAAAAAATCCTCGCCAAACACGACAAAGGAGTGGCTAATCAATGACACTAAAAGGAAACAAGGGCGAGTGGAGCGAGATTTACATTTTCTTGAAGCTAATGAGCGACAGGAAAATCTATGCAGCTGATAAAAACATGAATAAAATCAATAATGTCTTTTTGAATATAATCAAAATTATTCGTGAAGAAATAAGAAATCATGTATACGAATACTATACCGGCGATGAAGTAAAGGTTCATCTCAATGATGTTTTTACCAGTCAGACAATTCCCGAAAGTGCGTTTAAGGAAAACAAAGACAAGCTGTTTTTTCTAATGTCATCACAGAACGAAACAACTTTTGGCAATGCAGAAATTGAAGATTTTTTAGCTTCGATTCATATACGAAAACTGAAGGCCCCTTCTTCAAGCAGTAGTGGGAAATTCGGCGGCACACAGGATATTTTGATGACGGTTATGGATTACAGGAGCGGCATCACATATGATGCCGGGTTTTCTTGCAAGTCTGATTTTGCCGCACGAGCAACCCTTTTTAATGCAAGCATTGAAAATACAAATTTTTTGTACGAAATCACCGGGGCGATTGACGATAATTTTATGAATCATGTCAACTCGATATTTCACATAAAAAACAAGAAGAACAAAAAAACAGGCGTTACAGAGCAAAAAAAGGAAGTCGCAACAGGTAAACGAATCAGAGCATTAAAAGAAGCCGGTTGCGATTTGAATTTCATTTCACCTTGCACGGAAACAGCAAAAAGAAACTTGGTTTTGTCCGGAGGTAAGGAGTTACCCGAAATACTTGCCGAAGCTATGCGGTATTTTTATTGGGAAGGTGATGCCACCGTTGACTTTGCCCCCTTCCAAAAGGCGATTAGCTATGTAATTGACCGAAATCCTGCGGGTTACACTTTCGACAATTTAGAAAGCATATACAAAAAGAAATTTTCAGATTTGCTGTACAATATGTTTACAGGCATGAGATTGGGAAGCCCTTGGGACGGAAAAAGCGGGGTGAACGGCGGATATGTCGTTATGAAAGATGACGGAGATGTACTCGCATATCATTCCTGCATCGAAGATGAGTTTAAGGATTTCTTGCTCAATAGGCTGGGATTTGAAGCACCTTCAACATCACGGCATAAATATATAGAAATCTTCAAAGAGAACGGCAAATACTTTATCAAACTTAATCTGCAAGTTCGGTTTGTATAGTGGACAAGCATACTCCCGAACAACGCCGCCGCAATATGCAAGCTGTAAAAAACAAGGATTCACAAATTGAAGTTGCCTTGCGCCGTGCTTTATTCAACAAAGGATACAGATACAGGAAAAACTATCCGAAAATTCCCGGCAAGCCCGATATTGTTTTCGTGAAAGAAAAAATCGCCATATTTTGTGATTCCGAATTTTGGCATGGTTATGACTGGGAAAATCGCAAGGCAGATTTCAAAAGCCGCCGTGATTTTTGGATTCCGAAAATTGAGCGAAACATGGAACGCGACCGAGAAGTGAACCGACTACTTGAAGCAGAGGGCTTTGTCGTTCTTCGGTTTTGGGGTAAGCAAATTAAGAACGAGTTGGAAGGCGTTATTTCGGAGATTGAACAAACGATAGCTACACAGCGTGGCATTTCGCTCGGGAGGTAGAGTTATGCGCGTTGGTAGTATGTTTGCCGGAATTGGCGGTATTTGCATCGGATTCAAGCAAGCCGGCGCAGAGTTGGTCTGGGCGAACGAAGTTGACCGGTATGCCTGTGCAACGTATCGTTACAATTTTGGTTCGGATTTTCTTATGGAAGGCGATATAAGAAGCATAGACTTGAAGTCTGTACCGGCATTTGATATTCTCACTGCCGGGTTTCCATGTCAGCCATTCTCTGTAATGGGCAAACAACAGGGATTTTCCGACCCTCGCGGCACTATGTATTATGAAATATTGCGCGTTATAGACACAATCAGACCGGAAATCGTACTTCTTGAAAACGTGAAGAATCTTGTTGAACACGATAACGGTCGAACATTCATAACGATTCACGGCACACTTGCAGAAAGAGGGTATGCAGTCAAATATTCCGTACAGGGCGCACACACACACGCAAATATCCCGCAATACCGTGACAGGATTTTCATAGCGGCGTTTCTTGACCATGATAAACTCGAAATTTTTTCTTTCCCGGACGAAATGCCATTTTCAAAAAAAATAAACGATATAACTGACCGAAATTCGGTAGTTGACGAGGGTTTTTATTACACTCCGTCAAACCGATATTACGAAACGCTCAATGCCCGAATGACCAATAACAATGCTATTTACCGAATTGACGATAGCGGAGTTGCAAAACGCGCGTGGAAAATTTGCCCCACGCTAAAAGCAAACATGGGAACATACCCCGACAGAGTACCGTTAATTCGTGATGCTTTCGGTATTCGCAAACTAACGCCACAAGATTGCTTGGCGTTGCAAGGCTTCCCAAAGGGCTACTGTTTCCCCGATATTTCGCAAAAAGAAATTTACAAGCAACTTGGGAACACGGTTTGTGTTCCTGTGATTATGCGGATAGCAAGAAGAATTCAATCTTAAAACTGTGGTGATACAAGTGTGTTTTGTGTCAACCAAAGCCCTTAAATATAAAGTTGCATTAGGAGGATTATCGGAATGAGTACATTACAACAGCAAATCGAAAATGCCGCACGAACGATTGATACAGACAGTTATTCTGTTTCAATCGGAGAGCTGATGAGTATGTATAAGGAAAACGAAATTGATATTCACCCGGAATTTCAACGCACATTCAGATGGGAAGTTGAACAAAAATCAACACTAATCGAATCAATACTGCTTGGCATTCCAATACCACCCATATTTATTTTCATGCGTGAAGATGGTGTATGGGATGTAATAGACGGACAACAAAGGTTATCCACTATATTCCAGTTTGCAGGAATATATAAAGACAAAGAAGGCAAGATTCATCCCCCCATTGAACTCACAAGCACAAAATTTCTTCCGTTATTAGGCAAAATTGTGTGGCAGAATGATGATGAAAATATATATCAACTAACACAGGCACAACGGCTTGCGATTAAGAGAGGGAAGATAGATGTCAAGTTGTTAAAATCGACAAGCGATAAGAACTCTAAGTATGATTTGTTTCAGCGTCTAAACTCCGGTGGGACACGACTTACAGAGCAAGAAATCAGAACGTGTTTAATTATTATGGAAAGTGAGGACTTTTACAGCGAACTTTTGGAAATGAGCAAAAATAACGATTTTAAGACTTGCCTTCCTTTAACCGAACGTGCGATTAAAGAACAAGAAAATTTGGAATTTATTGTTCGATTTATTGTTTCTCGGCATGGCAAAATTGAGAATATAGAGCAAGGACTCCATAATTATCTCAGCGAATCAATAATAGGTATTATCCGCGACCCCTTATTTTCGGTGTTAGAAGAAAAAAAAGTGTTTTCAATGTTTTTCTCTTTAATGAATAACGCAGCGGGTGAAGATGCGTTTAGGCGTTACAATAAGGACAAGCAGGCATTTCAGGGTCCACCGACCATAAGCGCGTTCGAAGCTATTGCGCCGACAGTCAGCAAGAGATTAGAGCATTTTTCCTCAATACCCGCAGAGGACTTCAAAAATATGATTATAGGATTACACTCAAATGAAGCCTATAAAACGGCATACAATCGTCGCTCAACCGACAGGTACAAAACATTGTTGTTGCTTGGAAAGGAGCTTTTCGGGAATAATGCGAGTTAGAAACATTGAGGAGCTACAAAACGAAATAGATAATGATGTAGCATGGCGCAAAAAAGAAATATCAGAATTATATTTATCGTTTCAATCCAGCAATAGTGCCGCCAGTATGGCGCGGGCGTGTTTTGTGATGCTTTGTGCGCATTTTGAGGGAGCTATTCGACACTCTTCAAACGCATATGTGACCTATGTTTCTGAGCAAAACGTGAACGGTGCAGAATTAAAACCGGAAATAATCTCTATAATTTTACGAAAAAAGAAACACCATCTATTTAACCATACCGGACAAAAGAAAGTCAAAATTTCTTCTGTTTTAGATTTGATTAAATCATATGAAGAAATGATGAATGTAGATTTTTCTGTCCGAGTAGGCAACAATGACATCATAACTGGCGATAGCGACTTCGTATATATTCCGACAGAGGGCAATCCCACGCCTGAAGTGCTAAGTGAAATTGCAAATATTCTCTGCTTAGACTACGAATCTTTATTTAGGCTTAGGGAAAACTATATAAATTTCGAGTTGCTTAAACCGAGGCACGGCGTTGCTCATGGAGAAAAGCGACCAATAAGCAAAGACGAACTAAACGCCGCACGTTCATTTGTTCTTGATATAGTTGACGAGTATACAGGGGCAATAATGAGCGCGGCTACAAACTTTGCATATAAACGTCTAAGTTGTGAACTGCAACAATCATGAAAGATATGAGCAAAATTTTTGTAAGTCCCACTCTTTACTACCCCTAACTTTACCCCTTAGAGAATTTGAAACGGTTTTAGTGGATTGCACACGGTTAAGCGAAAATGCCATATTTACAGGCTTTTTCGGCTTGTAAAATATGTCATTTTGCTTGATTTAGCCCCTGTGAATAATTTAAATCCTCTCATCTCCGAAATATGAAACCCCTTGCAATCAGTTTGATTGCAAGGGGTTTTTCAATGACAGGATTAAAGCAAAAATCGTGCGAGCGCACGATTTTAACAAAGTTTTTGCCCCGCTTTTTTTAAAAGCGGGTGGGGCACACCCCGGCGGAGCCGGTGCCGCGCTAGCGGCAGGCCGCCCGTCCAGTGCACGAAGCCCCACGGTTTTATACAAAATTTTATCTTATGCAAATGGGTTTTCGTCGCAGTAGAGTTTTCCGACGGGTTGGTTATAAGCAACATCGCAAATGCCCAGCATCTTTAGAGCGGCGAAAAGGGTTTTGCCGATATGGCCGTATCCCATTGCGGCGTGGTGAGGATAGCGTTTAGCAATAAGAACGTGGCGATAGAAGCGAGCCATTTCGGGGATAGCGATAACGCCAACGCCGCCGAATGTTTGCGGGTCAACGTCGATGGTTTCGCCTTGGGCGATATAGGAGCGGAGAGTGCAATCGGCGGTGGACTGGAGGCGGAAGAGTGTTATGTCGCCGGATTTGAGTGCGCCTTCGAGTGTACCGCGTGTGATGTCGGGGTCGCCATCGGGTTCGAGAAGGCGTTTCATGATTAGCTGATACTTCATTTCAGCATTTTTCAAGAGGCTAATGGGTGTGTTTCCGCAGTGGAAGCCCATGAAAAGGTCGGAAGTGGAGTATCCGCCGAATTTGCCTTTTTCAGCAAGGTACATATCGTCAGGAACAGTGTTGTTGATATCAAGAAGGGTGGGGGGTAGTTCGGTAGCGCATGTTAGGATGTATTCGGAAAGCGCGCCATAAATGTCGGTTTCGCAAGCTACGGGGATTCCGCGACCGGTGAGACGGCTGTTTACATAGCATGGAACCATACCGAATTGTGTTTGGAAAGCAGGCCAGCATTTGTTTGCGAATGCGATAAAATCGGACGCGCCGGCATTTTTTTCTGCCCAATCGAGAAGGGTAACTTCCAGTTGTGCAAGTTTTGGCAAAATTCCGGATTGCTTATTGCCCGCGCCCAGTTCTTTTGCCATATCTTCGGCTACTTCTTTGATACGTTTGTCGTCTTTATGGTCGTTGAAGCTTGCGAAAAGGTCTAGCTCGGAATTTTCTTGAATTTCCACGCCAAGGTCGAAAAGGGGCTTAATTGGCGCATTGCAAGCCACAAAGTCAAAGGGACGCGGCCCGAAGCCAAATATTTTTAATTTTTTAATACCAATTACAATTCTGGCTATGGGAATGAATTCCTGAATCATGGTTGCAACTTCTGAGGTTGTGCCTACCGGGTACTCGGGAATGTACGCATTTACGCCGCGAAGCCCAAGATTGTACGAGGCATTAAGCATTCCGCAATAAGCGTCGCCACGCCCTTGAATCAAATCGGCGGCAGATTCTTCTTTTGCCGCAACAAACATAACAGGCCCGCAGAATTTTTGTGCAAGCATAGACTCAGGACCTTCGGGCCCAAAATTGCCCAGATAAACCACAAGCGCGTTACAATCGGCGGCTTTAAGCTCGTCCAATGCTTTTAGAACATCTTTTTCATTTTCAACAGTTGTCTTGACTTCTGTAATTTTTACATTAGCCTTTGCAACAGCCTTAACCACAGCTTCCCTGCGTGACGCTGACAGCGTTATCGGAAAACAGTCCCTGCTTACAGCTACAATACCCAGTTTTACTACCGGTACGTTTTTCATACCACCCGCTCCTTTTTTCTAAGAAAATGTCTTTGTACATAATATAATTACCCTTGTCCCTAGTCAAGTGTCACAATATAATGCGTACAAAATTGGAATATTTTTTACATGGAGGGATAGCTGTGAACAAGTCGGAAAGAGAAAGAGCTCTTGTGGATTTATATCGGGCTGTGAATACTGCAAAGCTGGAAATTGAAGCAGGAATGGACGAACTACTGGAAAAAGGACTGACGCAAAAAGCATCAGTCCCGCTGCTGGAAATCATGGAAATTACATTAAAGCTGATACGAGAAAAAGCTACTGCAAGCTAAATCGCGCTCTAATTCACGCTAATTTTTCCTCGTATAAACCTTGCCAAGTCTGCTACAAATGCAATCTCTTCATTAGAATAATCGAAGAATGCAGTTGATAGCTGGGAAAGCGGTGAATCGTGATTTAGCTCACCGCTCTTTTCGCTGCCCGCAACCAGATAATCGATTGAACAATTATAGATTTGCGAAAGTTTGTACAAATTATCCAGAGAAATACCGCTTTCCCCTTTTTCAACAAGGCCGATAAAAGATGTTGAAACATTTGCCATTTCCGCAAGCCTCTCTATTGTAAGGCGATGTTGTTTGCGAAGGCTTTTTAATCTTGCCGCAACTTCTTTCCAGTTTAATTCTTTCATACATAAGCACCTCAGTCCCCCAGTCACACTGTAAATTATCAGCAGTGACATTTTTTTATTTATTGCCCAAATTACGCGTTTTTATGCGTAGCGTTTGCAGTATGGCTAGAAAAATTTTAAAATTCAAACCAGTGGGGCTAATGTTTTTTTTCCAGTGTGACGATAACTAGTGTGACAAGAATATAAAAGACAGTGACACTGGCTTTTTGCCAAGAAGGAGGCGCGTATGCTCCAAGTTTCCATAAGTGAGGGCGAATACATCCTTATTGGCGACAACATAAAAGTTCATTTCGACCACAAGGTTAACCAAAACACCCTCGATATCGCGGTAGAAGCCCCTAAAGAAATCACTGTTCTGCGCGGCAAATTGCACGATGCGAAAATTTCCGCCACGCAAAGGAGGCCTTTAAATGCTGCATCTAACGCTATCTAAGGGCGAACATTTGATAATCGGCGAAAACATCAAGCTTACCTACAGCCGCAACGATGGCAAAGCAGTCGCTTCATTATCAATCGGCGCTCCTCGCGAAATAAAAATAGTTCGCGGAAAAATCTTCGAAGAACGCATCGCAGAAAAAGCATCTTCCGGAGACAGAGAAGCTATGCAATTGCTGGAAAAAATCATCGAAGAAAATATCGAACGCCGCAGAATCTTCAATAAACGCAAGTCAAAACGCCGCTTTATCGCAGCACAAAAAAAACGCGCCGCCCAAATTACTTAGACAGCGCGCTTTATAGCTTTTAAATCACTTCACAAATTTCTTTGCCGAGTCTTGCGCACGTTTTATCACTGCATCAACTTCTTCGGCTGTCATTCCACTCTTCGCCTTCTCCTTAGCAAATTCCAAATAACGAATGTACTCATCTAACTTCTTGGCGGCAATCAGCTCTTGGGCAAAATGAATTTCAAACAATGTGTCTTCCTGATATTTCTGCATTTCACGGTTAAACACAGATATCACCTCCTTTTCACATGATACATCGAATTCGTGTTCGTTCCAAGCGCGAAGAAGGAGAGATGCCCCTCTTCTGCTTCGCGGTCGGAATGACCAAAATTCTAAGGGGAACACCCTACTTCAAGGAGGAAGAAAAATGTCAAACATGGTAGTACGCACAAACATCTTCGCGCTTAACGCGCACAGAAACATGAAAAATGTTGGACTCGAGCAAGGCAGAGCCTCCAACAGACTTTCAAGCGGCTTCCGTATCAACAGTGCAGCCGACGACGCAGCAGGTCTCGCAATTTCTGAGAACATGCGCGCACAAATCCGCGGTCTTGACCAAGCTTCAAGAAACGCACAAGACGGCCAAGCAATGCTTCTTACAACAGAAGGCGGCTTGGAAGAAATCGGTAACATGCTTCAACGTGTACGCGAACTGTTGGTTCAAGCTTCCAACGATACCAACACACAAAATCAGCGCGTTATGATTGAACAAGAGGTTCGTCAACTTGCGCAAGAAATCAGCTCTATGCAACAACGTGTAGAATTCAACACAAACCGCGTTCTTGCAATGGGTCCTGCCATGGATAGCGGAATCGCCGGAGAAATGGCTCTTATCCAAGAGGATATGAACGCGCTTTCAGACGCATTTGCTATCGTAAATAACAACCTTGCAAGCGTAGCCGTAGCCCGCGAAATTTTAAGTGCGCTCCCTCCACTTGCAGAAATCAGCACACTCAACCAATCTCAACAACGCGCTCTTGAAGAGGCTCTTGCCGCTATAGATTTCAGTGGCGTTGCTGATTTTGTTTCAACCGGTATGGTTGGAGAAGACTTGCTTACAGCGGACGCAATTGGTTCTGTTGATAGCTCCGATGTTCCGGCAAATACCGTTAACATGACGGTTGCTATCGCCGCACTCGACCAACGTAGAAACGATTTAGACGCTATCGCCAGCGAACTTAACGACCATATCGGCAATATTCACGATAACGCCCGCAATACCTTTAACAATATTGCTGATTTTGCAGCATTCCGAGCAATTGACCCAACACCCGCAGCTAACGCAGGTTCTCCTCCAGTAGGTGCTACACTTGGTTCTTGGTCATTTACGGCAGACCCGAACGCGACACCAATTTTTGTTCCAGGTGGAACTGCGCCTACGTTCGATGCAGCAGTAGCAGCAAATAACGTACCAACCAGCATTGTGATAGGAGATGGTGCTGGTGATAATGGCGTATTTGAACACTACATTTGGACTGTAACACTTACTCGCCAAACAGATGGCACTCTTGTAGCTACCTATGCTGAACGTGCAGGAACTTCCGGAGATAGAGTAGAGACACAAGCCGGCTTGTGGCAACATGACGGAGATGACTGGGTATGGGGAGAATTACAAGACCCATCGGCTGTGGTTGCAGGATTGGCTCCCGAAACACCCGCTGACCCATATGCCGCTACCGCTGACCGAAATGCTTACTTTGGTGACGTTTTAGTTGGTACTTGGTCATGGACACCTGCATCGGAAGCACAAGACGCAGTTCCCCCCGACGCAACCACAGGCGGCATGGATGCTGGTTCTACCGGTAACAACGTAGCATTCTTCCAAGTAGGAGCGAACGCAAACCAAGGCATAACCTTCGACTTTGAAACAGTTTCCCGCGCTGTAACTTCAGCAGCATCTAATGTAACCATGATTGCAACATTGCTTTCAAACCCGGATGCAGGAAGCGGTATTGGTCGCGGTATTAGCGTTACTCCATTAATTGCACAAATTCAAGGTTCTCTTGACGATGTAAACAATGTTCGTGCAAATCTTGGTGCTGTTCAAAACCGTATGGACTTCACAATGCGCAGCTTGGATATTTCCAGCGAAAACCTCCAAGATTCAGAAAGCCGCGTAAGAAACGCAGATATCGCTCGCGAAATGATGCGATTCACAATGTCCAACGTTCTTCAACAAGCAGCAGTATCTATGCTTTCACAAGCAAACCAATTACCACAAAACTTGTTACAACTTCTTCGCTAATCATTTGCGAAAAATTAAAAAGCCGCCTGTGGAATTTCCATGGGCGGTTTTTGTTTACAGTTGCGTATGTACTGTGTATAATATGGGTATAAAAAAGAAACGGCTTCCGCTTGCGTTCGGAGTCGGATTCGTTACAACCTAAAACTTAGTTGGTTTTATCCGAATCGTCCCTATTTGCCCTAGGGGCGGTTCTTCTTTTTATCCAAGACACTGTTGCTTTCTCGACTAAGAAATTTTCCATGCTCTCACCTCCTTCCTTAGAAGGATTAGATTGCACGAACCGCCCCCATTACGAAAAACCGTCTCCATGCTGGTTATACCAAAAATCGACAAATTGTACAAAATGCGCATGGATTTCACAGTGCGCAGTTTGGATTCCCCCACAAGGCGCGATTTGGATAAAACCGCTCAATGCCTCTATTTATCACGGCTGGCAGGGTTTGCACTAGTGCATTTTAGCGCAGGGAAGGGTTGCCAAAAGCGCGTTGATTTCGTTACCGACAAGCAGAATAACAGAAACGGAATTAAGCCATAGAATAAGTATAAAAAGACCCGCCATGCTTCCGTAGATGGCGGGGAGTTGGGAAAAATGGCGTGTGATAAGCCCGAACGCCGCGCTGGTTATAACCCAAGCAAGAACAGTGATAACAGCACCGGGGGCGACGTGACGCAGAAGAACAGGTTTTGCGCAAGAGAGTTTGTAGATGAACAAGGTAACAAAGAAGAGTACGACTAATGCCCCAAGACTGCTGGCGAGTGTGAAAAACAGTTCTGAAGCGTATGGGAAGAAGAAGCTTAAAATATGCCGCCCAAAGACTAAAACTGTGAGCATAATAATAAGTGCGACAGAGAATAAAATCATAAGCACAAAGGAGAGCAAGACTTGTCCAACAATTCCGCGGCGTTCATCAGCCATATTTGTGTATCGAATAACTGCTCTGAATCCGTTCGTGGAGTTGTAGATACTGAAAAACAATGCCGCTGATAAAATACCCGCGCTTCGCGTTTCGGATAATTGGAGAATGAAATAGGTAATTAATTCAGAGATTTCTTGTGGTAATACATAATATAAGCCGCTTAGGATAGCTTCGACATCCAGCTCCATAAACCCCATAAGCGACATTAAGAAGACTATAAACGGAAAAAACGCAAGCAAAACCCTGAGCGTAAGCCCTGCGGCACGCTCAATAATTTGTTGGCGATTACAATTCACCGCCAAATTGAATAAAAATATTGATAATTTGACCATTCAGCCCTACTTCATATATATTGTACGGGTATAGAAACGAGGTTTTCCTTTTGAGACATTTGACGCTTCTTACGGATTTTTATGAACTTACGATGATGCAGGCATATCACCATGCCGAAATGAAAACCGGGCGCAAACAGAAGGCTGTTTTCGACATGTTTTACCGCGAGAATCCCTGTGGTAACGGATACGCCGTTGTTGCGGGGCTTGCGCAGGTAATTGATTATATAAAAGAAATTGCTTTTTTGGAAAAGGATATTGAATATTTGCGCTCTACGGGGTATTTCAATGAAGAATTTCTTGAATATTTGAAGAATTTCAAGTTTACCGGATGCATTAATGCCGTTCCCGAAGGGACAGTTGTTTTCCCCGGAGAGCCGCTTGTGCAGGTAATCGCGCCTTTAATCGAGGCGCAATTAATCGAAACTGCCATTTTGAATATCATTAACCACCAGAGCCTTATTGCGACAAAGGCTTCGCGGGTATGTTGGGCGGCGAAGGGCGATAGGGTGCTTGAATTTGGACTGCGCCGAGCCCAAGGGCCGGATGCGGGACTTTATGGAGCAAGGGCGGCAATGATTGGCGGATGTTTTGGCACAAGCAATGTGCTTGCCGGGCAACTCTTTGATATCCCCGTTCACGGAACACACGCCCATAGCTGGATTATGAGCTTCGATTCGGAAATTGAAGCATTCAGATATTATGCCAATCTTTATCCAAACTCATGTATTTTGCTTGTTGATACTTATGACACGCTAAAATCGGGCGTTCCTAATGCTATTCAAGTATTTACAGAAATGCGTGAGAGCGGCATTGAATTAAAAAATTTCGGTATTCGCTTGGATAGCGGCGACCTTGCATATCTCTCAAAACGCGCCAGAAGCATGTTGGATAGCGCGGGTTTTTCTGATGCAAAAATTAGCGCGACAAATGACCTTGACGAATATATAATTTCGGAATTAAAGGCGCAAGGCGCGGAAATTTCACTTTGGGGAGTGGGTACGCATCTTATTACTTCAAAGGAATATCCTGCATTCGGCGGCGTTTACAAGCTTGCGGCACTTTACTCTGACGGAGAATGGCATAATAAAATTAAACTTTCTGAAGACCCTATTAAAGTCACAAACCCCGCGATTAAAAAAATCTTCCGCTTATATGATGCAGAATCTGGTAAAATGAAAGCCGACCTTATTGCCCTTGCCTATGAAGAATTTACAAACGACGAAGATTTAACCATTTTTGACCCCATTGCAACGTGGAAACAAATGAAACTTCGCGCAGGGGAATATATAATTCGCGAACTGTTGCGCCCTGTATTCAAGGACGGCGAATGTGTTTACAAGCCTCTAACCGTTCCGGAAATATGCGAATACGCCGCACGCGAACGCGAAACCCTATGGGACGAACATAAACGCCTCGTTCGCCCACAAACCATGCCTGTTGACCTTTCGTTAAAACTTTACGATTTAAAACAGTCGATGATTGAAAAGTTAAGAAATAAAAAATAGGAGGGAATTTTATGAAAAACGCATCAGATTTAGCGGCGCAACTCAAAGGAAAGAAAGGCTTTAATTTAAAAATGCTGATTGGTCTGGATGGATTTGTTGACGAGATTATTCATCCGGTTGACAAGCGTCAGGATTTTGAAAATTTCACAAGAATCAGCACAATCAAAGAGTTTGGAGAGCGGATTACAAAAGCGGCAGGGCTTAGCACCAATATCGAAATGGTAACGGTGCAGACAAAGCTCGGCGGAAACGGCCCCATTCTTTCAAACGCGCTTTTGGAGTACGGCGTAAAGCTTACTTATGCAGGCGCGCTTGGAGTGCCTGACATTCATCCTGTTTTCAAACCAATGGCAGAAAAAGCCGAAGCTGTTTTCAGCATGTGCCAACCGGGACAAACCGATGCTTACGAATTTGAAGACGGAAAGCTTCTGATGGGCAAGCTTGTCAGCCTAAACGAACTAACTTGGGATGTATGTAAAAAAAGTATGGGCGGCGTTCAGGGAATCGCAAAAATGATTGGCGAATGCGACCTTTTCGGCATGGAAAACTGGACAATGATTCCGTATATGAGCGATATTTGGCAAGGATTAATCGACGAAGTTTTCCCGCTTCTACCTGCCGCCACAACAAAACCCCTTGCTTTCTTCGACCTTGCCGACCCTGAAAAGCGCACCAAAGAAGATATTCGCTGCGCTATGAATCTGATTGGTAAATTTGAAGAAAAATTCCGTACAATTCTCGGCTTAAACGAAAAGGAAGTTTATGAAATCGCAAGCGTTTTAGATATACCCGTTAATGATTCTTCCCCCGACAAGCTTCAAGAGACTGTAATGGCAGTCTACAAAGCATTAGGAATTTATTGCCTTATGGTTCACCCTGTGCGCAGTGCATGTTGCGCAATCGGCGGGACATACTATTCCACAGACGGGCCGTTCTGTGCAAAGCCAAAGCTTACCACAGGCGCGGGCGACAATCTAAACGCCGGCTTCTGCCTTGCGCAATCCCTCGGACTCGACCCGCTTTCATCACTAACGATGGGCGTTTCCACATCGGGGTACTATGTGCGTAATGCAAAAAGCCCGACCTTTGAACAGGTGATTAAATTCGCCGAAGATTGGGGCAATGGTAAGGTTGATTAAATGCTGAAAAAAATTCTTCTGGGCTCTCTGGTTCTTTTGTTTTTGTGCGGAGCGGGGTTTCCCGCTATTCGCATTACTGTGCCGGAGAGTCCTTTTGTTGAAAGAAATATCTGGCAAGACGGCGTTCTTGGCGTTGTAGGGGCTGTGGAAGAACAGTCTTTTTCTGCTGTGGATACGAGAATTCGCGGACGCGGGAATTCTACTTGGTGGAATGGCGAAGACAAGCGTCCGCTGAGGTTTCGTTTCGGCGAAGCGCGCAGCATGTTTGGCTCGGAGTATGAGGCGCGGGATTGGATTTTACTTGCAAACCATTTCGATGGCTCGCTTTTGAGGAATTATGCGGCATTGTATCTTTCCCGCGAAATGGGAAGAATGCACGCTGTTCAGACATTTCAAAATGTGCATCTGTATGTAAATGGCGATTATATGGGAGTGTACCTGCTCACTGACGAGCGCGATGTCGCACGTTTGGAAATAGAATTCGACGAAGACCCCGCCATTAGCGGTTTTTTCATAGAGCTTGACCACCGCGCACCCGATAGCGGCGTGGAAAACGAGACTTTTGTTATGGTAAATGATTTGCCGTATGATATTCGCTTTCCGGGAAGTTCTCGTCTTTCAGATGACCATGTCGAATATCTGAAGGGCTTTTTAGCGCGGGTTTGCTTGGCAATCCGCACCCATGATTTTGATGAAGTCTCGCGACTCATAGATATAGACAGTTTTGTTGATTATTACTTGGTTCAAGAGCTTTTCAAGAATAGCGACGGCCCACTAAGCAATTTTATGTATATCGATGGCGTGGGCAACGAACGTCGGCTTTTTATGGGACCTGCGTGGGATTTTGATATTTCCGCGGGGGTCAACAGCCGTTTGCCCCTCGGTAGGCATGACGACCAAGTTATAATCATGGGAATGTTCAGCCTGTGGTATAGAAATCTATTGAAAATTCCTGAATTTAATAGCGCAGTAGTTACTCGCTGGAATGAAATTTACGATGCGCAAATCCCGCAAATGATGGAGCGCATTGAGCATCTCGCAGTAAATTATCGCGCCGAATTCGAGCGGAATTTTATTCGCCATCCATTTGTCTACCCTACCGATAGCTTTGTTGGTCAGGTCGCTTTTTTGCAAAGCTGGATGAACGAGCGCGTAAATTGGCTTGACGATTATTTTAATGGAAGAAACCCTGATTTTGACCCCATCGGGGCATTGGTAGAATTCCATACAAACGAAAGCCCCATTCAAATAGAGCTAAACGGAGAACCACTCAGCTTTGAAATTTCGCCTATTATCTTGCACGGCAGAACCATGATACCCGCTTCCGAGCTTCCGTTTGATGTCATGGTAGAACGTGCGGATGATACAATTATTATTTCTAATGGCTACACTACCGTTACAACCACGTTATATTCGCCCTTTTTCTTCGTTAATGATGTTGAGCATGATTTTATCGTCTCCTCGGTCAGTGCAGGCGGTGAAATATTTTTACCCCTGCGCCAAATCGCAGAAATTTTCGGATACGATGTTTATTGGAACGGCAGCGCGATTACTATCGCGCAAATACATACCAAAAGCCCATAATAACCAATGCCGCCGCGATTAAAAATCCCCAGCCCGGCATCATGTACTGAATTATCATCCCTACCCCAATAAAGAAAAAAATTAATCCCATAAGCCGTTTTTTTTTGAGCATAGATAATCCTCCCCGGTAATCCACCCTTTTGTACCTGCATTCTATGTAAAAAAAGCCTTTTATTGCCTGTCCTAATGTGGTAAACTGGTTTTGCATGACAAATTCTAAGAAAGAAGGCGATTCCAATGGTAAAAGTAGGAATTAATGGCTTCGGACGTATCGGACGCTTGGCGTTTCGTTACGCAAGCACATTGAAAGATGTTGAAGTAGTGGCGATAAATGACCCGTTTATCGACCTCGATTACATGGTTTACATGTTAAAGTATGACTCGACCCACGGAAAATTCCCCGGCGAAGTTAAAGCAGAAAACGGCAAGCTCGTTGTTAACGGCAAGCCCATCGCGCTTCATACGAAAATGAACCCCGCAGAACTTGAATGGGTAAAAGATGGCGTTGAATACGTTGCAGAATGTACAGGTATTTTCCTTACACAAGAATCTGCGCAAAAATATCTCGACGCAGGCGTTAAAAAAGTCGTCCTTTCCGCTCCCGCGAAAGACGATACCCCTACCTTTGTAATGGGCGTTAACCACCAAAAATACACAAAGGATTTAAACATCGTTTCTAACGCAAGCTGCACAACAAACTGCCTCGCTCCTCTCGCAAAAGTGATTCACGATAACTTCGGCATCACCGAAGGGCTTATGACAACCGTTCACGCCACAACAGCTACCCAAAAAACCGTAGACGGCCCTTCTGCAAAAGACTGGCGCGGCGGACGCGCAGCAGCCGCGAACATCATCCCATCATCCACAGGCGCGGCAAAAGCCGTAGGACTTGTTCTCCCCGAACTTAAAGGAAAACTCACAGGTATGGCGTTCCGCGTTCCCACAACAAACGTTTCCGTAGTAGACCTCACAATTCGCCTCAACAAACCCGCTTCCTACGACCAAATTAAATCCGTCGTGAAAAAAGCCAGCGAAGGCGAACTCAAAGGCATCCTTGGCTACACCGAAGACGCTGTAGTTTCTACCGACTTCATCGGCGAAAGCTGCACCTCCGTTTTCGATGCCTCCGCAGGTATCGCTCTTAGCGACAACTTCGTAAAACTCGTATCTTGGTACGACAACGAGTGGGGTTATTCCTGCAAACTCATTGACCTTATGCGTCATATGAATTCTGTGGATACGAAGTAAAATATAAAATTAACAAAAGGGATTGCTGTGATTTAACAATCCCTTTTGTTGTTTTATGTTCTCCAGTTTAAAAGATGTGGAGGTATATCTAAGCTTGTTATTAATTCATTAAAGTCTATATCAAAGTGATTGCTTTCAATAGATACAGTAATATTTTCATTTCCGGAAGTATCAATTATGCGGGCATGTCCGTCTGGTAAGTACGTATAAGCATATTGGATTGCAGGGTTGCCATCAGCATTAAAAGCACCTTTATAGAAAGTGTATCCTTCGTTGTCATCTCTCCATGAAATGCGGAATGCACTGTTTATGGAATTGTTCACACCCTCGACTATGGTGTCATGAGGCCGTCCGTTTTCAAAGCGACCGCTATATAAGTATCTTATTTCTAATGTGTTTTCAAAAAACCTTACAATCACAGCGTCTCCGGTATTATCATTTAATAGACCGTTGGAAATTTGTCCCCTAGAATATCTTATTAAATTTTCAGTTTTTGTTTCATTTATTCTTACAGGAAAACCTTCATTTAAATTCTGTGAGGACTCATCAGGAATATCGAAATCTAAGTAATCAGTTATGCTTTCGTATCCATGTTCATTATTTGTGTGGTTTGTTTGAAGTCGGTATACATATCGAGAAATATCACTGGCAAATGTTCTTGATAAATGCGAATACACTCCTGTGCGGCTTCCGTTGGTATATTGCAATTCTAATATTGTTAGCTCGCCATTAGAATTTTTCCGATTGTACAAAATATCTCCGTGCCAATTAAGATTTTCATCAAGGCCACCAAGAAACCATACTTCCTCACCCGTATCAGTTTGAAAACTTGTATAAAATCGCTTGCTTGCTAAGTCGGAAATTACCAATTCGTTACCATCGCAGTCACTGCCAATTATCACGCCTTGTTCGTCCAGACAATCAATAGAAAACAATACCATATGTGCACCCAGAACTAAATTTTCTTGGAGAACAGGGGCTGAAGTTAATTGTAATGGGGGGATTGAGGCAAGACCCATCGCACCAAGGATAATTCCTATATCGCCTCGCAGCCCATTAACTGACTCTCGCAATTCACCAATCTCTCCGGAAAGTCTAGTATCAAGGTTTGAAATATCTCTGGAAAGTCGAATGTCAAGACTTGCAATATCTCCGGAAAGACGCTCGTCTAGTGTTGTAATTCTGGTATTTAGGTCGGAGACTTGGGAAGAGAATCTAGTATCTAGGTTGTAGACTTGGGAAGAGAATTGATTCCATGTAAAACGCCATGCCCCTGCCACAGTTACTAAAACTGTAATGACGGCACCAAAAAATATTTTCATAGATAAGCTTATAGTTGTTTTTGGTGTAAATTTATTTTCTTTCGACTTTGATTTATCTTTATCTTTTTTAGGCATAAAAAGTCCACCTTTTTTATTAGCAAACGTATAGCTTCCTATTGTGTCAAAATATAACATAATGTTCCTCCAGATGTCAAAAATTTTATGAATTAAGCTTGTCCCACCTATAAATACTACAATTCGATGGAATAATATGTAAATTTCCCTGAGTTGAAAAATAAATACGCCGCAGAGATTTTCCCTACGGCGTATTATTAGGAATTGTCCGAAAATAAGTTGACGATTTAGGCGCAGGATTTTTGCGCAAAAGCAAGGAAGCAAAAACCGCGCGCACCCGGAGGTGCGTAAG
>JGI24703J35330_11748668_pt1 | contig 24217 bp, 27 predicted proteins | sample TergutNt197P1_FD_35330 | JGI IMG/M metagenome (IMG submission 35330)
GAGAGTGTTCCATGCTTCCCATATGATAAAGGTGACTTCCCCCGCCGATACGGGTATGGAGTTGATGGTTGCTACAGTTACGTTTTCGCGTACCATGCGAGCTGTGTTTTCAATATCAACGTCTGATGTTTGCGGTGGTGTTTCTGTGGTCTGCGGTGTGGTAAACTCGGCAGTGCCAAAGTCGTCCTCGTTGCCGTTGTTACATGCGGTAAACGCAGCCAGTATGATTGCGATTAATAAGAATTTCATTTTTGTTAGCTCCTTTTCATTTACATAAGCCTGTTGTTGTATTTTTTTTCGTGAGAAATCGTTGTACTGTTTTCGTGACCCGGGTATACGGTTACATCATCGGGAAGAATAAAGAGTTTTTCGCGGATGCTGGTGATGAGGGTATCTGTGTCACCTGTGGGCATGTCTGTACGCCCTATAGTACCGCGGAAAAGTGTGTCGCCCGTAAAGATGACAGCGCGTTCGCTGTCATAGTAACAAACACCACCCGCTGTATGCCCGGGGGTATGAATCACCTGCAACTCTACCGATGCAAAGGTGAAAACCTCTCCGTCAGCCAAATACTTATCCGCTACGACAGAAATATCAAGCCCGCGTAACACGGCTCGATTGTATTCGCTGTTAGCCAAAAGCTCAGCCTCTGCTCCATGTGCGTATACAGGCGCACCCGTAAGTTTGCGTAGTTTATCCACGCAAAAGACATGGTCAAAATGACCATGTGTCAATAAAATTGCTTTTATGTTTATTCCGTTTACTTCCAGTGTGCGGCGTATGGTATCATAACTGTCACTCGCGTCTATGAGTACGCCTTCTTTTGATACATTATCATAATAGATGTAGACGTTTTGACCATATGGATTGTCATTTATTGTTATTAGCTCCATTAGTTTCCTCCATTCAGCACGCCCCAGCAGATACTATATTTTTGTAGTGATTATGTCAAGCACGGAGTTTTGTGAGCCTTTAAATATATGGGTCGGAGCGGTTCAGACCAAAACATCTAAACTTGCATTTATCCTCGAAAAATGTTAAAACCTACTTTGATATGTTTAACCAACTACGTAATAATTTAATAATGGCACCTATGGCGGGAGTGACCGACCGATATTTCCGTTCTATTGTATGGGAACATGGTGCGGGGCTTACGGTTTCTGAGATGGTATCGGCTAAGAGTATCGTCTATCAGAGCAAAAACACCGTAAAGCTATTAGGGAATGACAAGCACATCCACCCATGGTCGGTGCAGTTTTTTGGCAGAGAGCCGCAGATTTTGGCGGAGGCGATAAAGAAGCTTGATGAATTTGAATATGACATCGTAGATATAAATATGGGTTGTCCCATGCCAAAAATCGTAAACAATGGTGAAGGTGCGGCTTTGATGAAAGACCCGCCTCTTGCAGGCCGACTGATAGAAGCGGCAGTAAAAGCCTCACCGCGCCCCGTTACAGTGAAAATCCGCAAGGGTTTTACAACCGCGACGACAAATGCCGTAGAAATGGCAAAGGTTGCGCAGGAAAGTGGCGCGTCGGCCATCGCTATACATGGGCGCACCCGAGACCAGTACTACACAGGGCTTGCCGACTGGGAAGCCATCACTGCCGTAAAAAATGCCGTCGCAATCCCCGTAATCGGTAACGGCGACATATATAAACCCGAAGAAGCAGTTTTTAGGTTAAAGACGAGCGGCTGTGACGGCATAATGATTGCACGCGGCGCGTTGGGAAATCCGTGGATTTTTTCGCGGACGTTAGGGCTTTTGGAAACAGGAATGTTGCCGCCTCCGCCTTCTGCCGATGAGATAATACGTACAGCAACACGGCATCTTAGTTCTGCCGAAAATATTTTTGAAATGCGCAAACATCTATGCTGGTACACAAAAGGAATGCATGACTCGGCAGAGATGCGCCGCAAAATCAACCAAGCAACATCCAAGAGTGAAATGGAAGAAATACTTAATAAAGGAGCTTTAAAATGAAAAACAAAAAAGGATTTGCAATTTTTTCTGTCTGCGCACTTGTTCTCGCGGCATTTGTTTGGCTGTATTTACCCGCACAGGCGGCACAGCCAGGCGATGCAAACGACCCGCTGGTGACTCGGCGTTTTGTTGAGGACAGGATTTCACAGCTCTCCGAAGAAATCGCTCTGTTACGCACGGCTATCGGCCTTGGTGCGACTGCACAAACACCTAGTGCAAGTGTAAACATAAACTCGGGCGATGTGGATGCGATTATTGCAGAAATCATGCATTACTTCGAAAGCGTATACGGTGAGCGTCTTAATCGCGCATTGCAAAACGTACCCGGGCCGGGATATGAGCCGCGTGAGCCGGAGGTTGTTCCGTTTATTGTACTCAACCCACAGGCGGGACAAGTAATTACATTCCACCAAGGCGCGGAGTTTATCCTGCGCGGCGGACAAGGTACAGCCGTGACAGGCATAGACGGAATCCTCGATGTTACAGCAGGTGTAGATGTCACGAACGGTACAGAAATAGCACATAACCACCTCATGATGATACCTCGTACAGACGGACGCGGTATACATTTCCACAGAGAATCATGGATAATGGTGCGCGGTGGCTACACCTTCCTAAACTAGGGTAGCGACATGGCACTAGAATCCAATGGCATAGAAAACAAACTATTGCTTTTATATCTCATCAACACAATGGAATTGCCGATGACACGCTCGGAGGTCACGGATTTTGTAATCCAAAATGAGTTGATGAATCACTTTACTCTGGGCGAAAATCTTTCAGACATGGTAGAGCGCGGTTTTTTGGAGGCTACATTCGAAAACACTCTTGACGAAAATACCACCCGATATGTAGTCACTGACGAAGGACTAACAAACTTGGAGTTGCTCGAAGGCCAAATCCCTCGCTATATCCGCAACATAATCACGCAGTATATAGTAGATAATCGTGGCAAAATTAAAAAAGGCTACGAAAAAACCGCTCACTACTTTCCCGCAGAAAATGGCGAATATATCGTAAAATGCGGCATCTACGATGATAAGCGCGACAGTATGTTGATGGAACTGAGTTTCCCCGTATTCACTCGAGAACAAGCCAAACAAATGCAACAAAACTGGCACGCAAACTATACCGCCCTCTATGAAAAAATCCTATCAGCTTTGACGGAGACCATTTAATGTGGTATAACTATTGTCGCGTAAGCGTGACCTCGCAACGAAGTGAGAAAATGTAGACGAGCTTTGCTCGGCGGAATGGCAGGGTCATGGGGACAGCGTCCCTATTTTAAACAGAAAGGATGGTGAGGTAATGAAAGCGGCTATCCATCCGAAATATTTTCAGGCAAAAGTACGATGCAACTGCGGCAATGAGTTCGTAACGGGCTCTACAAAAGAAGAAATTCGCGTCGAAGTATGTTCAAAATGCCATCCTTTTTACACGGGCAGTCAAAAACTGCTACTTGAAGCAGGCGGGCGCGTAGAGAAGTTCAAAAAGAAATACAAACGCGACTAATTTGTCGTTTACAGCACCCCTTTTTCGGAGATAATCCGAAAAAGGGGTGTTTTTTTATGTCATATCGTCGAATAATCTTTAAGGTATTGGTAATACTAGCTTTGATTGTCATGGCGGTGGCTGTTGGTTTGTATTTTTACACACCAATGGGTAGCGAGCCTGAGTTTGGAGGTCTCTTTGTTTGAATATATATATAAAACCCAAGAAAAAAGCTGATTTGCGCAACAAAAATGTCATTCTAATCAGTGACGTGGCAGACATTGTTGCAAAGGGAGACGAGGCTAAAAAAATCGAGAAAATGAAGCTCAAAAGCCTTGATAAAAAAGAAGAAATGGCAAACTATCTCGTTTCTGTTACAGATATTATCAAAAAAATAAATGCTGCATATCCAAATGCTACGATTAACAATGTAGGAGAAATGGACACATGGGTGCATTGCATCCATCGCGAAAAACAAGAAAAGCCTGTATTTTTGTGGCTTAGGGTAGCCATTATCTCTCTCGTTTTGTTTATAGGTGCGGCTACGGCGATTATGAGTTTTCATACAGATGGGCAAATCCCAAAGATTTTTGAACGATTTTATCTTATGTTTTATGGTGTAGAAAAAACCAATCCTGCGATTATCACAATTCCATATTCTATAGGACTTGCGGCAGGCATTATCCTTTTCTACAATCACTTCTTCGGCAAAAAAATCACTGACGACCCCACTCCTATCGAAGTCGAAATCGAAACATATGAGAGCGATGTCACAAAAGCCATGATTGAACTGATGGACAACCGCAATGATAGCTAATATTTTGTCGATTTTGATTGGATTTGGGTCGGGCATGGTAATTTCCGGCGCGGTTTTTGCCTTCATCACAGTGGTGGGTGTGGTGCCGCGCTTTGCACAAAAGACACAGACACAGGCATATGTAAGGTCTTACGAAACAGCGATTACCTTAGGTGGAATTTTTGGTACAGTTGCGGGTTTTGCAAGATTGAGTATCCCACTCGGTGGGGTTGTTTTGGCTTTTCTTAGCCTTTGTATCGGCATTTTTTATGGCTCGCTGGCTATGTCGCTTGCAGAGGTTTTGGATGTGATTCCAATAATGACAAGGCGCGGACGTGTTTTCCGTGGTATTTTCTTTTTTGTTATTGCAATAGCTTTAGGCAAGTTAGTAGGCTCGCTGTTGTATTTTCTCGTTTCGGGATTTTATGACGCGGCAAGCATGTAAAGGAGTGTTGGGAATGAAAGAGCAAATGTATGAAGAAATGGTAAATGCGGGTAAACCAAAAAGTGCAGTTTTGCAAAACTGCGCCAGGGCTTTTCTTGTAGGTGGGATAATCTGTGCTGTAGCCCAGATTTTGTACAATCTGCTGATGTCGGCAGGATTCACTCGTGATGATACGGGGCTTTTGGTAGCGGCTATTTTGACCGTGACGACGATTTTACTCACGGCATTGCGCATCTATGACAGGGTCGGGAAATTTGGCGGAGCAGGGTCATTTGTGCCGATTACGGGCTTTGCAAACGCAATAGCCGCACCCGCTATTGAGCACAAAAAAGAAGGTTTGGTGCTTGGGGTTGGTGCCAAGATGTTTTTGATTGCAGGGCCTGTTATCGTTTATGGGACTTTGGCCTCAGTGATTGTCGGGATTATTTATTATTTTGTGAGGTGACAGAAGTGACAAAACATTTTGGCAATGCAAGTGTGCGTTTTACTAATCCGCCTTCTATCATAAGTACGGCGGCGATTGTTGGCCCAAAGGAAGGCGAGGGGCCGCTGGCCAAGTATTTTGATAAAATTTCAGCTGATACTCTCTTTAACAAGGATACATGGGAACAAGCCGAAAGCGAACTCATGCGCCAAACGATAGAGCTTGCCATACAAAAAGCGGGACTGACAACCAAGGATATAAACTACATCTTTGCAGGTGACTTGCTTAACCAAAACAGTGGCTCTGTGTATGGAGCGCGTTCTCTCGGGCGGCCGTTTTTTGGACTTTTTGGAGCTTGCTCTGCTATCGGGATGGCAATGGCTCTTGGAGCGATGCTAATCGACGGTGGCTTTGCCGACAATGTAGTAGCAAATGCCTCCAGCCATTTTTGCGGTGCAGAAAAAACCTTTCGCTTTCCGCTGGAACTGGGGACACAACGTTCGCCCACCGCCTCTTGGACAGTGACGGGTGACGGCGCAGTGCTTCTTTCTTCTAAAGGAGAAGGTCCTTTTGTCACCGCCGCAACAACGGGTGCAATCGTAGACTTGGACCAAAAAGACGTTAACCACATGGGCGCGGCAATGGCTCCCGCCGCCGCCGAAGTTATAAAAGCGCATTTTGATGACCTTGGCTTGCCTCATGACTACTACGATGTTATCGCCACAGGCGACCTTGGTATATACGGAAAAAAACTTACAGAACAACTCTTGCAAGACAGTGGTTTTAATTTTTGCGACCGTCTTACCGACTGCGGCATTCTGATTTTTGATAAAGAAAGACAAGATACCCACGCAGGTGGCAGCGGCTGTGGATGCAGTGCCTCAGTCTTTGCAGGATATTTCATGAAAAAACTCCACTCCGGAGAAATAAACAAAATGTTGCTTGTGCCTACAGGCGCGTTGCACAGCGTAGTCACCATCCAGCAAGGCGAAACAATCCCTGGGATTGCACATGCGGTAGCTATAGAAAGGAATATGTAATATGGATATATTTTGGGCATTTGTAGTTGGGGGGCTAATATGTGTGGCGGGTCAGTTGCTAGTCGATTTGACCAAACTCACATCAGCCAGAATCCTTGTATTTTTTGTCGTTTTAGGCTGTATCCTTGGAGGTATCGGAGTTTATGATAGGTTGGTGGATTTTGCAGGTGCAGGTGCAACAGTACCGCTCCCGGGCTTTGGAAATCTGCTGGCAAGAGGCGTAAAGCGCGCAGTAGATGAGCGTGGACTCATAGGCGTACTCACAGGTGGTTTTACCGCCATGGCAGGCGGCGTTACTGTCGCTGTAGTTTTTGGATACTTGGCGGCCTTGGTAAGTTCGCCTGGGATGAAGGATTGATGCTACTCCTCTTCAATCTATTTGTAAAGCATCACCCATTGGATTATAATTTATATGGTGATTGCTTTGTACACAATAAATAATACCCAAGGTCGTGCAAAACAGGCTACATTTGTTACCCCGCATGGCATAATTCAGACCCCCGTTTTTATGAATGTCGCTACTCTGGCGGCTATAAAGGGTGCGTTGTCAGCCGCAGACCTGCGCGACGTAGGTTGTCAGGTCGCGCTTTGCAACACATATCACTTGCATCTGCGCCCGGGCGAAGATGTGGTGCGTGATATGGGTGGCTTGCAAAAATTCATGGGATGGGATGGACCCATACTTACAGATAGTGGCGGATTTCAGGTGTTTTCGCTGGGTGCGTTGCGAAAAATAAAAGAAGAAGGCGTTTATTTTAATTCCCATATAGATGGGAAAAAAATATTTATGGGGCCGGAAGAAAGTATGGCAATACAGGCTGCACTGGGTACGACTATTGCCATGGCATTTGACGAATGCGCACCATATCCTGCCACACGCGAGTATATGCGTGACTCTGTGGCGCGTACCACACGTTGGTTGCATCGAAGCAAGGCGGCATTGCCGTCCGACAAGCATTTGCTCTTTGGAATCAACCAAGGCGGTATATACGCCGACATGCGTATAGAACATGCAAAAGAAATAGCACAAATAGAGCTTGATGGCTACGCATTGGGCGGCTTGGCTGTGGGAGAACCCGCCGAAGATATGTATCACATATTAGAAGAAACAATTCCCCATCTTCCCATAGACAAGCCTACATACCTTATGGGCGTAGGCACGCCGCAAAACCTGCTCGAAGCCATAGAGCGAGGTGTAGACTTTTTTGATTGCGTCATGCCTGCGCGCAACGGTCGACACGGACATATTTTTACAAGCCGCGGCAGACTAAATATGTTTAATGCGACACACGAACGAGATGATAGCCCTCTCGACTCGGATTGTAGCTGCGAAACCTGCCGCAGTTTTAGCCGTTCATATATCCGCCACCTTTTTAAAGCAAAAGAAATGCTCGCCATGCGTCTTGCAGTCATCCACAATTTGCATTTCTATAACGATTTAATGCAAAAAACCCGCGATGCAATCACCGCGGGTACTTTTGATGTATTCAAAAAATCTCAATTGCAAAACTGGGAAAAGTGAGTTATCTCTGCACTCTTGCCCCCGCGCCCTTCATCAATGCTTCCACTTCTTTTTGGATAGCCATTGTTGTGTCGCCCGCAGTGGTCATCGCCAACGCGCCATGGCATATACCGTAGTTTAGAGCGGTTTGATAGTCCTTGCCATGCATGAGGCCGTAGATGAGACCCGAGGCAAAGCTGTCGCCGCCGCCTACTCGGTCGAGGATTTCTAAGTCTTTTAGCTCCATGCCATGGTAGATTTTGCCCTCTGCATAGCACATGGCAGACCAGTCATTTATGGTGGCTGTACGTACTTCGCGTAGGGTCGTGCCTATTACTTTGAAGTTTGGATAGGCGGCAGAAGCGGCGTTTATCATAGCCTTGTAGCCGTCAAGGTTTAGCTCGGACAGGTTTTCGGTGTTGCCTGTGACTTCGAGGCCAAGGCAGGCGGTAAAGTCCTCTTCGTTACCTATCATTACGTCAATATATTTTGCGATTTCTTTGTTTACTTCTTGAGCCTTAGTTTTGCCGCCGATGTCTTTCCAGAGGGAAGGGCGGTAGTTTAGGTCATATGAAACGATGGTGCCGTGTTTTTTTGCGATTTTTGCGGCTTCGAGGGCTACCTGTGCGGTTGTTTCTGATAATGCAGCAAATATACCACCTGTATGAAACCAGCGTGCGCCGCATGTGCCAAAGATGTATTCCCAGTCTATGTCGCCGGGTTTTAGATGGGAAACAGCGGTGTTTGCACGGTCAGATATGCCCACCGCGCCACGTACACCATAGCCACGCTCGGTAAAGTTAATCCCATTGCGTGCATTGCGGCCTATGCCGTCGTATGGTTCCCATTTAATAAAGCGAGTATCTACGCCACCTTGCAGTATAAAATCTTCTACAAGATAGCCGATGTCATTATCAGCCAAAGCGGTAACGATTGCTGTGTTGAGCTTAAAACATCTGCGCAGACCACGAGCTACGTTATATTCTCCGCCACCTTCCCATGCACGAAAAGTACGAGTTGTACGGATACGGCCTTCGCCCGGGTCGAGACGGAGCATTACCTCACCCAGTGAGACCTGGTCGTACATACATTGCTCTTTTGGTTTTACGGTTAGCATTTAAAATTACCTCCCAGTATCTTTTTTGTTGTTTGTTCCATTATAGCCTCTGTGTCGTTATCTTCAATATCTAATCCCTCAGCGCGGAAGGATTGGAACTCAGGTATGTTAAAGAATTTACACAGACCACGAAAATACTCAGTGCCATGGTCATTTTCTCCGATATAGCCACCTGCGGTTGTGATATATGTGAGTCGCTTTGCGCGGCAAAGGCCAACAGTGCCTGTAGGCGTAGCCTTAAATGTAACATTGCGTACGCAGATATGCTCGATATAGCATTTTAATGCAGCAGGAAAAGACAAATCCCAGTATGGCGCACCGATGAGGATTTCTTCTGCGGCGGCAAATTTTTGTGCATCTTGCAGTAGAGAAAGATTTCCGCTATCGATGATTCTGTCGCGTTCTATGATGGCCTCGGCAGTGTAATAACTCGGCGAGGCCTTGGATAGGTCGATTACTGTATTCTCGCGACCATTCAAAAAATCAAGGCATAGTTTATATGTCCTGGAGATTTCTGCACCGCGCATACATGCATTGATAAAGAGTATCAATATTATGCTCCCTTCTTGTACGGAATCCCTACAGCCTTTGGTGCTACGGATTTTCCGACAAACAGTACAAGTATGATAATCGTAAGAATATAAGGCATAATAGTAATCACCTGTAACGGCACGGGCAAATCATATCCACGTAAGCGTATCGCCAACGCCTGAAAGAATCCAAAAATCAGACACGCACCGAGCAATCCATGGGGCGACCATTTGCCAAAAATGACAGCGGCAAGCGCGATAAAGCCCGCTCCCGCAATGACATTTGGTGCAAAAATGCTAACGATAGAAAGCGTAAAGGCCGCTCCGCCAAACCCTGCTAACACACCTGATGCCAACACACAAAAAAACCGCGTAGCGTTTACATTGACACCCAAGGTATCGGCGGCGGCGGGGTGTTCGCCTATTGCGATGATACGCAGCCCCCATTTTGTTTTATACAAGAAAATGTACATAGCAATGACGAGTATAATAGCAATCACAAACATAAAACTAAAATTGAATACGCTGTCTGCAAGTGAAGGGAATACATTTGCAAGGCGTGGAAAGCGAGCTTGTACAGGGTCAGAACGTACTGCTCCAAAAAAGATCCGACTAAAAAATATGGCAAGCCCAGGCCCTACAAAGTTTAATGCTACACCGGAAATCGTTTGGTCTGCCTTAAATGCGACGGTAGAAACAGCATGTAAAAGTGCAAGCAAAGACCCTGCTACTCCTGCCGCAAAAAAGCCGAGCCAAACATTGCCTGTGGCAAAGGCCACCGCCGCCGCGGCAAAAGCACCGATTGTCATAATCCCCTCAAGTGCAAGGTTAACCACACCGCTTTTTTCAGAGATAACGCCACCCAGCCCGGCCAAAATCAGCGGTGTGGCATACATGAGCATATTGCTGATTAATAATAAATTATCTGTCATTTGCCGACCCTCCGCTCCAATCTGTCCGCGACCAAAATGCACACAGCACGCAAGGCCACAAAAAACACAATTAGCCCAACCATAATATCAATGATTTCTGTAGCAACGCCGTGTCGGCTCTGGATATAGCCACTACCGTATGTCATACCACCAAAGAGTAGCGCAGAAAATATATTAGGAACCACAGCGGCATTGGCTAACAAGGCTACAGGGATTCCGTTAAACCCGAAGTTTTGGAAACCGCCGAGCATAGAAATAGTGTTTGGAGAAATGCCCGTGATATGCACCGCACCCGCCAGCCCTGCCAGAGACCCCGCAAAAAACATAGATAAGACCATATGTTTTTTTACATTTATGCCCGCAAACTCGGCAGCATCACGATTAGAGCCCACGGCTTTAAGCGCGAAGCCGAGGGATGTTTTGTCCAGCACAAATTTAACGACAATCACTGCCGCTATGGCAACAAAAATGCCAAAATTAAAATCAGTGCGTAGTATAACTTCTGTTAAAAATTCTGATTCTCGCAGACGCGCTATCCCCTCCGGTGTCCGCTTCATCTCATGGGCGATGATGATATTCGCACTGTCTTGGATTGTATGAGCGACCGTAGGCAACCGCTGAAAGCGTTCTACCCCGATATATAGGTTTAGTAGATTGAGTGCGACCCAGTTGAGCATAATGGAACTCAAAACCTCGTGGATATTAAACCGAGCTTTCAAAAATCCAACAAGCGCGCCATACGCACCTGAAGCGACCATCGCCCCAAGCATAACAACGATGGGATGAATCACAGGCGGCAGATTGAGAAAAAAGCCCAAAAAAACAGCCGCAATCGTACCGACAATAAACTGACCCTCGACACCGATATTAAAAAGTCCCGTCTTGTAAGCAAAAGTAACGCTAAGTCCTGTCAAAATCAGCGACGTACTCATTATAACCGTGTTAACAATAAAACGAGGCCGCCCGAGCGCGCCATATACCAGTCCACCATATACCTGAATAGGGTTATGACCTGCCGCCGCCAAAATAAAGCCACCCACGATAATAGCCGCAAGTATGGCAAACAGACTACCCATGATGGGCTTTCGTAATAATCTAATCATACACTTGCCCCGGCCATCAAAAGTCCGAGCCTGTTTTCGTCAACGTTTATGTTTTCCAACTCCTCGACAATTTTGCCTTCGTAAATTACACCGATTGTGTCGGAAAGAGCCAAGATTTCGTCCAAGTCCAACGAAATCAGCAAAATCGCCTTTCCCTTGTCGCGTTCCGCTACCAATGCCTTGTGTATAAACTCAATTGCACCAATATCCACGCCGCGTGTGGGCTGTACCGCAATAAGCAAGTCAGGGTCGTTAAACACCTCGCGTGCTATGATGAATTTCTGCTGGTTGCCACCCGACAGCGATTTTATCGGTTGTTTTTCACAGCCCCGCGGCCGCACATCAAATGCCTCAATAAGCTCACTTGCGTATGCATTGATTTTTTCGAATTGCAAGATGCCGCGCTCCGAAAACTCTCCCTGCCGCCCGATGATTGCATTATTTTCTACAGAAAAATCTAATATCAGCCCGCGCCTATGCCTATCCTCATGTATTGTGCTTACTTTATTTTTTATTACATTGGCGGGGCTTGTATTTTGTATTTCTTTACCATTCATTTTAATACTGCCGCTTTTTACTTTTAGCAGGGATGTGATTGCTTCTACGAGTTCTTTTTGGCCATTGCCGTCTACCCCTGCTATGCCATATATTTCGCCTTTACGGAGTTGTAGATTCAAACTGTTTAGCTTTACGACAGAGTTTTCGTCCTCTGCAAAGAGATTTTTTATTTCCAATGCGACCTCATGCGGAGAAGGTGGTTGCTTTTCTACATTAAGTATTACCTCACGGCCTACCATCATGCTTGCTAGTTGCTTTTCTGATACATCTGCTACATTTACTGAGCCGATATAGTTGCCCCTGCGGATTACAGTACATATTTCTGCCACTTGTTTGATTTCTTTTAGTTTATGTGTTATGAGAATAATGCTCTTTCCCGCGTTTGCGAGATTACGCAAAATACTCATCAGCTCGGTTATTTCTTGCGGAGTGAGCACGGCGGTCGGCTCATCAAAGATGAGAATATCCGCACCTCGATACAGTACCTTTAGGATTTCTACACGTTGTTGCATCCCTACGGAGATTTCGTCTGTTTTTTTGTCAGGTTCAATGAAGAGACCGTATTTTTCTGATATTTCTAAAATCTCGGCATTTATTTTTTTCTTATCAAAAAAGCCCAAGCGGGTTTTTTCTGCTCCCAAAATGATGTTTTGGGCTACGGTCAGCTTGCCTACCAGCATAAAATGCTGATGTACCATGCCGATGCCGTGTGCAATAGAATGCGCCGGGCTTTTTATATTTACTTTTTGTTCATTGATAAAAATTTCTCCGCTGTCAGCAGGAAAGAGGCCGTACAAAATATTCATCAAAGTAGACTTGCCGGCACCGTTTTCTCCCAAAAGAGCAACGATGCCGGCTTTTTGTACTTCCAAATCTACATTGTTTAGGGCGCGAAAGTCACCAAAGTTTTTCGTAATGCCCTTCATGCGGACGGCAGTCATGATTTTAGGATAATCCTAAAACAAATGCCAAAAATTCGTCATGGCTTGCGGGTACATTAAGGTCGCCGCTTGCAATCCTTGCTCCAATGGCTTTTGTATCGCTGTGAATGCCGCGGTCTACCAAATTGGCTGTAGAGCCTGTAAACTCGGTGATTCCGACTGCATTCTGTGCAATACCGTAGACGAGGTTTTGCCCGCCTACAGCTTCTCCGCGAGAAAGACGCAGGGAAACGTCGTATATGGCCTCGCCGACATGCTTTAGTGTAGAGGTAATCATGTTATTAGGTGCGAGGTGAGACTGGTCGAGGTCTACGCCGATGATATAAATATCATATTCAATTGCCGCATCAATCGCGCCCTGCCCTGCACCGCCTGCCGCGGCATACAGCACATCCGCTCCGCGTACACGCATAGAAGAAGCAATACCACGCGCAATTGTTACACTCTCAAAGTCACCGATATATTCCACAAAAGTTTCAACTTCTAATCCATGCACATGGTTTGCATAAGCAACACCCGCACGCCATCCTGCCTCAAAGCGATGAATAACGGGAATCTCCATGCCGCCAATAAATCCGATAATGCCTGTTTCAGACTGACGAGCCGCGAGATAACCTGCCATAAATGTAGCCTCGTTGTCGCGGAAATCTACAGCCACTACGTTTGGCAAAATATCATCGCCAAAATAAAAGTCAATGATGCCGTAGGTTTGGTCAGGATTAATCGTTGCGTGTCCCACTACAGGGTCTGCACCGAGGAAGCCGATTACCCAGATAATATCTTTGTCTTGGTCATAAAATCTGTCCATGTTGGGAGCCATATGCCCGGGGGTTGCGGACTCAAGGTATCCGATGTTTGCGCCGATGTCTGCTTGCAGACGCAAAAGCCCATCCCATGAGGATTGGTTAAAGCTTTGGTCGTTTACACCGCTGGCATCTGTCACCATTCCTGCGGAAAACCCGCCTTCTGTGCCGGCATCTGCGCCGCCACCGTTGTCGTCACCGGCACACGCGCTTACAAACGCAATTGTAAAAATCATGAGTGTTGCTAAAAACATTTTTTTCATTACTTCCACCTTTTCTTTCTTTTATATTATATTAATTTGGCACATCTTCATCGCATTTAATGCTTCTCTGTGGCTTTGTTGGGTCACGCCTGCACAACATTTTTCGTTGACGTTTATTTCTACATAAGGCATAAAGTTTTTTAGCATTATGGCATTAGAAATCACACAAATATCGGTACAGAGGCCCAGTATTTCTATTTCGGCAGGATTTTTTTCCACCAAGAACTCAACCATCTCGACACTGCCAAACACGGATTTTTCAAAAATTTTCATATCCGCTTTGCACGCATTTAGGATGTCTTCATTGATTTCCCAACCATCTGTGCCTTTTATGCAGTGAGCGACGGGAAGTTTTTTGCCCTCAGGTGTGGAGAGATAGTCGTCCCCATGGGTATCCTGTGTAAAAATCACCATAGAGTCCTGAAAATCCCGCAAACGTTGTACCACATGCGGCACAATCTCTACTGCTTCGGCAGTACCGAGCGCGCCATCTATAAAATCATGTTGCATGTCTACTACAACGAGTATTTTCATGCTTTAACTCATGCCTCTCTCCAGCAAAATCCAAAAGGATTATAACCAGAGGGCAAAAATATGTCAAATTGATTACAAAGGTTGTCAAATGTATGTTGAAATGGAAGTGTTATTTATATATCCTAAAGCAACGAAAGGATTTGATAAAATGAAAAATGCAATATGTAATATCTCGTTTAAACTAAAAAAGGGAGTATCCGTACCTGATTTTCTCCTCGCGGCAGAAAAGCTAAATGCCGAGCATGTGTCAAAGCAAAAAGGCTACATCTCATGGCAGCAACTTAATGACGGCGACACATGGGTAGACCTTTTGACATTCGAAACTATGGAGGATATAAAGAAATTTGAAGAAAGCTCTGCCGACCCCTGCGAGGCAGCAAAGCTTTTCTATTCTTTCATTAACATGCCGAGTTGTAAGGTGAGGTATTATTCTGTCGAAAGAAGCTATTCGTTTTTGTAATAAACCTCCTGATGGTGCTTTAGCAGTCCCACCACATCCAGCTCATATGGGCAGTTGTCTATACAATGATTGCAACCTGTACAGTCATCTATGCGGCGCATGTTCTCCCGCCACTCGTCCTCGTAAAACTTTGCGGTCGGCATACGGCGTTGCAAAAATTCCATTCTTGCCGCCATGGGGATTGGAATTTTTGCGGGGCATGGGAGGCAATATCCGCAAGCCCTGCAAAAGCTCGCAGAAAACTCTTTCTTGTCGGCTTCTATTTCTTTTTGCAAAGCATCATCCAGTGAAGGTGGGTTTTTTTCGTAACCCAGGATTTCTTCGAGTTCGGACATCTTTTGTATTCCCCATATCGGCACGACTTCCGGGTATTGGCGCAGGAAGGCGAAGGCCGCTTTTGCGTTAGAGAGTATGCCTCCGCACAGAGCTTTCATGCCAAGGATTCCTACATTATGCTTGCGACACAGAGCCACGATGTCCATCTCTTGATTAGAAGAGATATACGAGAACGGAAATTGCAACACAGAATACAGGCCTGACTCTACGGCCTCTATTGCGTTATGTGTTTTATGCGCACTGATACCTATGTGACGCACTTTGCCTTCGGCCTGCAATTTAAGCAAAGTATCATATAGCCCATCCTCACCACCCGGGCGCGGTACAAAGCTCGGATTGTGGAATTGGAAAACATCGAGATAATCTGTACGCAATTTTTGCAGACTGTTTTCAATGTTTTTTACAAGGTCGTCAGGGGTGGTAGCCTGAGATTTTGTACATATGATGACATCCTTGCGGATGTCATGAAAAGCAGTGCCGAGCCTGTCCTCACTGGTCGTGTATCCTGTGGCTGTGTCAAAGATGTTTACGCCGTTTTCTACCGCATGACGCAAAAGTCGAGTGCTTTCTTCATACGGAATCCGCTGTATGGGGATACAGCCAAACCCGGTGCGTCCCGCCGACAGCTCTGTCTTGCCAAATACAATCCGCTCCATCACACCAACGCTCCTATTCTCCAAACATTTCTGCGACAACATGCAAGTCTTTACATACTACAAATGCTTTTGCGCGAATTTCTTCCGTCAAAGGGGCTATGTCCGGGACTGCGATTACTCTTATATCTGCGGCGGTCGCACCCAGTATACCTGCTTCTGTATCCTCAATTATGATGCAGTCGGCAGGTGCAGTGCCGCAGTCCGCCGCCGCTTTTAGGAATATATCAGGCGAAGGTTTTCCGTTTTCTACCTCATCGCCGCCTATTATTACGTCAAAGCGATGAGCAATTTTTGCATTGTTTAATTTCCATAATGCCGCTTGTTTGCCTGTGGAGGTGGCTACAGCTTTTTTTATGCCCATCGTCTCCAGCTTGTCTAAGAGTTCATAAATACCTGTTTTTATGGGTACATTATTTTCTTTGTAGTAGGACATTACATAGTCCTTGTGGATTTCGAAAGCTTTGTCCAGGTCAAAGTTTTCGCCATAGTTTGCCCGCAGTATTTCGCGACAGCGCACTATACTTTTGCCCATCAGAGACTCGGCCACATCTATTTTTATTTCTACACCAAGCTCTGTACCCGCGTGCATCATCGCCTTGAGCGAGATAGGCTCTGTATCCAACATCGTACCGTCCATGTCGAAGATTACTAACTTTGGTAGTTTGAAATTTTTCATTTATTATTCCTCCTTGGATTGACTAAAAACAATTATACCTCATCTGTTTGAGATATGGCGAATTAATTTTGGTTAAGATTGAAACATTTTTATTCATGGTTTAATATAAAAGTAGCAATACAAAGGAGTGTTGAATGATGCAAAAAATTTTTATTTTGATAGCGGTAGTTTTTGTACTTACGGCCTGTGGCAGGGATACTGTGCCACAGGAATATGAGCAGGTTATCCCTGCTACTCCGACACCCGCGCCTACACCTGCTGTGCCTACACCTGCGCCGATTGTATCGGAGGGATACCGTCATCTTGTTTTTGAGGATGGAATACGGCAGTTTGCTATGGGTTTGATTGTGCCTAATCACTTAGACCCCGAACGGTCGTGGGAGAGGAGTCGAGGGCATCAGGGCGGGCAGATATTAGTATTTGAGGGCTGGGACGAAACAGTGGACAATGCGTGGAGACGCTATCTTTTTGAGATGTCCGAAGGTACGGGGTATTTGGATAGCTGGACACGCTTTGACGGTTATGAATTTTGGACGGGAGCTATCCCGCGTTTGTCATGGGTACAGCCGGACGCACCGACCGATGTTTTTGTGACACAACACGGCCTTACCGTAGTACGATATGAACACGTTTCGTATGAGTGGGAAGGGTGGGACATATCCGCAGAAGAAATTCGAAATTGGGACTGGGATGACTCAAGCCCACCTCGCCGCTATGCTGACTATGTCACGGCAGTTTATTTTTTTAGACAAGATGGTAGCGATGTGCGCGAAGGAAATGCGCAAGTTTTCTTCTATGTGATTGCCTTTGCCCACGAGGGCAGCTTTGCAGAGCTGGATATGGCGGTGCGTGGTGTCTTGGACAGCCTGTATTTTTATGATGTGCCGCCGATTTCATTGACAACTTCCGAGGAGGCTATGGCTCTCGGCATTGATGGGACTAATTTCCCTCGGATAAATGGCTCTACTTCCACTATCCCATTGGTGCAACAAATATTTATGAGTATGTTTGAGCATACATCTAACCGTGCGCGTGATGACAGACATATAGGTATGTGGGACTGGTCTCCGTATTGGATACAAGGTGCGGCGCGCACAATACCTTCTTATGAACTGCTCATCGGCAACTATGTAGATATGATTCTCGTGCCGGAGCCTTCGGTAGCGGCATTACAACTGGCAGAAGATGCGGGTGTTGCGCTGGAGTTTACACCTATTGCAGTAGAAGCATTAGTTTTTTTAACTTCTGCCGAAAACCCAGTCTCTGATATTACGCATGAGCAACTTATGGCGATTTATTCCGACAGGAGCATTACAAACTGGACACAACTAGGTGGCCTTGACGGTGCGATTGTGCCGCTCAATCGCAACCTGCATTCCGGGTCGCAGACATTGATGGATAATCTAATCCTAAGGCAGGAAGAAATGCATGAGTCGTTGTATCCATACCAAATCGGCGGGATGGAGGATATGTTGACCGCAATAAACTACGCTTGGGTATTGCATGATGCACCGCCAAATACATTTACCATAGGCTACACAGTCTATTATTTTTTGGAGCAACAGCGCGGATTTGGTTGGAATCTCGACAATGTGAGGGTGATGAGCTTTGAAGGGGTCACGCCGTCACAAGCGACCATAGCAAGTGGTGAATACATCCTCACTACGCATTATTATGCCGTAATCCGTGCCGACTCATCGGAAGGCTCACCGGAGCGGATTTTGCGCGATTGGATGACTTCGGAAGAAGGCCAAAATACAATAGAAAGAGCCACACTGGGGAGGATACAGTGAGTTTTTCGATAATATTTCGTGCTTTACAATCGCTACGAAATATTATAGGATGTACCGGATTAAAATGCTAATGTAGCTCAGGTGATAGAGCAATTGATTCGTAATCAATAGGTCGGGGGTTTGAGTCCCCCCATTAGCTCTTTATTAAAGGCTTCGGAGGGTTTGCCTCGGGAGCCTTTTTCATAAAAGTAGATGTTTTGGTCTGAACCGCTCAACCCCGCATAATATGCGAGGTTGAGGGTTTTAAAAATGAATTAAAGAGGCACTGGGAATGGACATATTTGCCGAAATAGAAATACCCGCGTCGTCGGAGCCATCACCCAAGCCGCTTGTATCGGTACCTATAAGCGCGGGTGCTGTTTCCGACCCAATTCGCCAAAAGTTTTATGACATGCGCGGCATGGCATCGGATAACCCATATACATGGAATGATGCGAGGCTGTTTTTTCGTCAGGCTAAGTTTATGGAGTCGTTCGCAGATGACTATGCTTCATTTGCGGAGTTCTCCATGCATTATCCATGTTACCAGCGAATGGGATATGAGCGTCTGCGTACTTATTTTACATGGCGAGCGGCACTGCGTCGCGGAGAGACCGTGCGGACCGCGCTGTCATACGTATTCCTTCATATATATGAGTTGCTCTCATGTATCGGAAAAAACAGCCCCGAAGAAGCACTGGCGGGACTTGTTTCGTTGCGAAAAGCATATGCGCCGCAGTTCCCCGCGCTCGAAAACTATCTGCCCACATGGCTCACGGATTTTCATATATACTACAATATCCCGCTTGTCGAGTATGAAAATGATACACTGTCGGACTGGAACGCCTTTTCATCCTACGACATAACAAAATCGAAATTTTATGCAGACAATGCCGACCTGCTCACAGAATGTTTCCCATATGTAGTCCGCGCACTCACTGCACTGGCCGGAAAAAAATCTATGATGTTGCGCGAAATTTTTTCACATACCTCATCACAGTTTGTACCATGGCAACCCTTTCGTCGCGCCATCTTCCATCCGCATTTTAATCAACCCGACCGCACTACCATACTGCCAAACGGTCAAGTCTACACTGTCACAGACAACAAATTTGCTACCCGACATATCACCCCCTATGCCCACAAAAAAGATTTAGCCGCCTATATCATAAAGAAAACAGAATCACTACTGCGTCAACATTCTTCCTATAAAAAAATAACCGCAAACCCCATCTTGCTCCAAATCCAATCCGTCACCATGCCCGAAATAACCCATGCAATAGAATCTGCCGTAGTGGATTTTTACAAGGAAAAAAACCGCGTAGAAATAAAAATCAACCACGCCAACCTGACCCGCATACGCGAAGAAGCCGAAGATATAACAGAAAAACTGATTGTAGAGGAAGTCCCATCCCCATTGCCCTCCATGGGCGTGTTGGATATTGTAGAGAAGCCGGTAGAGAACAGCTTTGCCGATGTACTCACTTCCATAGAAAAAGAAGCGATACGTCTCATCCACAGAGATGGTGACATGCAAAAAATAAAGGCCTTCGCTAAGGACGAAGGCTTGATGTTGGAGATTTTGATTGACGGAATCAACGAAAAGGCAATGGATATGATAGGTGATAACCTCATAGATGCGGATAGCGATATTGCTATTTATGACGATTATTTATCACACCTACAGACCTTCCTATGACCTGCCCGCGTGGGTTAAATACTGCCACCACTATCACCTCTTTGTCTGTGGCGGTTATGCTTACATTTGTCTCAAAAGCCGCCGCACCAAAAGATATGGCATTTTCTCGTTCAAAAATCCATACGGTGTAATAGTCCACGCCCAACCTTTTGGCATAGTCGGCGGCGATTGTTTCTCGATTATGAGAATCGCGGACGGCAAGCATTATACTCTGCGCCGCAAGATGCGCATTATAGCCGTCTTGTGCAAAGCCCAGGTTTAGCCCTGACTGACGAAGGAGCGGCAGGCTTGTCAAAACAAGCAAAGAAAAAAGAGATAATGCAATAAGCATTTCTATGTATGAGAAGCCACCATGTGGCTTCATTTTTTTGTCCAATTTTCTTTTATGCATTGGCGTTCGCGTGCTATGCCGAGTGCGTAGGGTGGGATGTCGGATGTAATAGTGGAACCTGCGGCGATAAATGCGTTTTCGCCAATTTCTACAGGCGCGATGAGGTTTGCATTGCTCCCTATAAATGCGTTTTCGCCTATGACTGTGCGATGTTTGTTTTTTCCGTCGTAGTTTGCGGTGATTGCGCCACAGCTGTAGTTTACGTTTTTGCCCACATCTGCATCCCCGATATAGGCCAGATGTGCCGCTTTTACATCATCAGCAAGTGTTGCGTTTTTGACCTCCACAAAGTTGCCTACTCGGCAGTTTTCGCCGATGACTGTACCCTGACGCAGATGCGCAAAAGGACCTATGGTTGTGCCGCTACCGATTTTTGTATCGACTATATGACAGCACATACCTATGGTCGCTCCATTTGCGATTTCGCAGTCGCCTTCTAGCATGACATTGGGATATATCGTTACGCCGCGGGCGATTTTTACAGTGGGTTCTATAAATGCGGAACGTGGGTCGAGCATTCGCACGCCGTTTGCCATATGACGCTCGTTAATACGCTCGCGCATGTGGCTTACAGCCTCGGCAAGGTGGCTCTGTGTGTTAATCCCCGTAAACACAGACATATCGGCGCGTGTGTGAAAAACACGGACGGTTTTACCTTCCTCGCGCAGAATTTTTGGTACATCTGTGAGGTAGTACTCATTTTGGCTATTTGTGTTTTTGATTTTTTCGAGGCTCGATAACAGCGAAGAGCCTTGGAACAGATAAATCCCCGTATTGCCCCAGTTTGTAGCCGGGTGGTCGTCGGTGATGTCGCGTGCCTCCACGATTTCGACAAACTCGCCGCCTCGGTCAAATACCCGCCCAAAGTCACCCATCTCCTCGCCACGGAAAACGGCGGCAACGACTGCTTCGCATGGGTTGCTTTTTTTATACTCCATCATTTCCTTTAAAAAGTCGGCTGTGACAAGTGGCATATCCCCACATAGCACTATTACGTCATCGTCGGGTTTTATGCTGCCCGCGCCTGCTTTTACGGCATCACCGGTGCCCAGCGGGGTCTGCTGTACAGCAAAACTAAGCCCTCCGCATAAGCTAAGACCTTTTTTGATTTCTTCGCCGCCTTCGCCACCAACGACCACCGTTATATCTGCAAAACCTGCTTCTTTTGCCGCTTCTGCCACATACTGCACTATTGGCTTGCCCAAAATCGGGTGCATTACCTTTTGTAAGTCGGATTGCATTCTCTTTCCCTTGCCGGCCGCTAGGATTATTGCTTTCACGAGATTCCTCCTCATAAAGCGATTTCAAATTATTTCGTTATAATAATTCAACACGCCCATTATGCATTATTAGGAAATAAAGTTCAACGATGCCAAGGCTCCCCCGATATGCTTCGCATTGTGCCTAGTCAAGTAGATGGGTATGCAGATTCAAGAATCTTTAACAATCCAAGTCTTTTTCGTGTAGAAACAGGACACTGCAACCCATTAGGCATTACTATTTTTCCTTTTTTTTCAACCAAGTCTTTTATGCAGTTTATAGATAAATGTCCTACGTTAACTATGCATGATTTGTGACATTTGTAAAACTGGCCTACAGGAAGTGTTGTCGCAAGTTCATCTATTGAACTATAGAAAGCATAAAGTCGTTTGTCTGTATGTAAAATAATCCTTTTAGTGCCGGGTGTGTCTGTTTCAAAAAACAATATTTCATCATAACTGCAAGATACAGTTTGACCGCTGTGAGTTTTGAATATGTATCGACCTTCATCTGAACGAGAAACATATTTATCGTAAGCATAACGAATGCACGCGTATAACTTTTCTTTAACATCACTATTTGTTTTATTTATATATGCAAGTGCTTCAACTTTATACTCGAATGTTAGCTCCAAGTACTCTGGGTATGACGTGATAAACACAACAAATCCGCGAGGGTCATGTTGCCTTACTGCTGTTGCCATTTCAACACCATTATAGCCACCCTCTAATTCAATATCCAAAAAATATATGCCATTTACTTTGTTAGTAGAAATAAGTTTAATGATTTTGTTTGGGTCAGATGTACATAGTTCAATCTTCATATCTAAGTTTTCATTGTCAATACAACCTTCAATCCAGTGATGCATTCTTTTTCGGTAAATTATATCGTCCTCACATATAAAAACAGATAACAAAACTACACCTACTTCCTTATTGTTAAAGCAAGGACGAACTCGTTACATTTTATACGAGTTGTTACAACTACGTTTCCCAGGAGTTTACTTGTTTCCTTTAAGTTATATAGACCCAGACCTCGTCCCAGACCTTTGTCGGAATATCCTTTTAAAAATATTTTAGCCACATCAGGTGGTGTTTTGCATGTATTGCTACATATAATCATAATATCGTCAGTGTTAAGGATAACTCCGAATTTTAGTACCCTTGACTCATATTCTTTGGACAAAAGCTCTTCAATGGCATTATCGAGCATAATGCCCAGCATACGGCATAAATCCAATTTGTTAACAGGAATATCTTCTACGACTTCGGCAATATCTATCCTTACATCAATATCCTGTGCAACGGCATATGCGAATTTTACTGATAGCAAACCGCTTATCTCTGGTATATGGATAAATTTTAATTTTGCAGAAGAGCCGTCCAAATTTTTCAGTGTTTCTTCGGCATAGGTTAATGTTTTTATCAGATGAGACTTAAATGCAACGTTGTTATGGTCATCAGCAAATCCCAAAAAGGAGTGTAGTAAATTGAGGTGGTCGTGACGGAATCTATGCATTTCATCACATGCTTGCATGAGATGTTGGTTGAAATTTTCGAGTGTTTGAAGTGATTTGCTTTTAAATTCTGCTTCCATTTGTCTGTGTTGGCTATGTGAATACGCTGCCATCATTATTACTGATATGAAAAATATTACAGTTATTAGTATGATATTTATATTCGACAGCAGTATTCTATCCTCTATTGCGCGGTATGCGATAATATTTATATGAGTTAACAAGAAGGTAAATATTGATAGAAAGCACCCATGCAGGACGAAGCGTTTCTTAGTGATGTCAGATAGTTTGTTATAGCTGTTTCTAAGACGCTTGCCTATATACAACGAAAAGAAAAAACATATGGGAAATGTCGAAAACGCAATAATAATCATAAGAAACAAGCTTTCCCTCATATACATGGTAGGAATATCAAAGACGACAGTGAATGGTATTGCAACAAGAGTATTTCCTATCATCCCTATAATGATTGCAAACAAAGAGCAGAAAACACTTATTGTCACGTTTTTCGTTTTTACATAAACAATCAGTGCCAAGCAAATAACAATAGCTAAATTTCCAAGTACATCTGAATACATTAGAAAAGTTTGGAAATAATTAGTTGCAAACATCAGAAAAGCTGCTATAACGTAGGTTACAACAGCACTTATCGTAATTTCAAAAACAGAAAATTTTTGGAGCGAAATATTAAAAAGTGATACCAAAAAAAGCATAACACTAAAAACGAGAAAAAAATACTCCATGTTCATCACCGTAACAGCTGATTTTGGTTGATATAATTTATAGTAAACCGCCTTGGGTGAATTGTCAAAAAGCAATTGCTCTTGGTGCATAAAGGTTATTCTACATCTTCTTTGACAAGGCTTGCCCCCTTTTTTATTGTGCTGGAGTAATATTGCTCCCCCGATTAAACTTTGCCGCTCTTACGCAGCATAGGAGGTATTTGGTGCGTTGAAAAACGAGCGAATTTTATCGGAATCAAGCTGCAC
>JGI24703J35330_11748667_pt1 | contig 24103 bp, 18 predicted proteins | sample TergutNt197P1_FD_35330 | JGI IMG/M metagenome (IMG submission 35330)
CGTTTTGAAAAATAGCACGAAATCGAGGGAGGTGAAGAAATGGAAGCGGTTGCAGGTGTAACGTTACTCGTTACGGTAACTGGTCTGCTTTTTTGGTATGGTCACAAAAAAGAAAAAGAGTTAGTGGCGAAACATGAAACATTCATGGGCGAATTGATTGGCGCGCTTAAAGGCATCGAAAGAAACATAAGGCGGGATGGAAATTAGTCAAATGTTAGTAAAAAACGCAAAAGGCTTTCGAGAAAACACCTCGAAAGCCTTTTGTTATACAGGGCTGCTGAGCAGATTTGAACTGCCGACTTCCTCCTTACCAAGGAGGTACTCTACCCCTGAGTTACAGCAGCGAAGCCGGTATTTATGTGTTAAAGCGCGAATCTTCTGCGGAGCGTTGGTAGGCTTGCAGGGTGTATTCTTCGAAAAATTGGCGGACGCGGGGGACGTGGCGTTGGGTTTCGGCGAAGGGAGGGATGCCGCCGTGGCGGCGGACTGCGCCGGAGCCGGCATTGTATGCCGCTACGGCGAGGTCTACGTCTTGGTCGAACATGTCCAGCAGTCGGCGGAGATAGGCTGTGCCGCCTTCGATGTTTTGGCGGATGTCGAACGGGTCGGTTACGCCGAGGGATGCCGCGGTGTTTGGCATTAGCTGCATCAGACCCATTGCGCCCGCGTGGGAAACCGCATCGTGGCGGTAGCTGCTTTCGGCGCGGATTACGGCCCTGACGAGGTTCGGGTCGAGGTTGTGCCGCGCGGAGGCAAGCTCAATTTCTGACTCGATGGCTTGGCGAATAAACGCGTCGGCCTCGCCGCCGCTTGAAAAATAGTCCATAATCGCGCTGAACGGAATGTTGGAAATTCCGCGTTCTGTTGAGCCCGATTGTGAAGACGATTGCGTCGATGCCGCGTTTTCCGCAACGGCGCGCGAAGCGGAGGCCGCATTTGCCGTACGGCCTTGCACCATTTGGATGAAAAAGGCTTCCCCGCCGGGGACTCTCGATAAAATATTGCTCGAAATTTCATTGTACAAATTCATTGGGTTAACCACATAAATCACCCCTCGGCGTATTTTACGCAAAAAAATTGTTTTTTGCAAGAGGAAAAAATTTTTATTTGAATAATCCGCAGGTCCCGCTTTCTCTGTAAAATTTTATCTGCGCGTGAATGGCGGATTCTTCGCAGTTAAAATGCGAGGCGAGGCAGGGTATACATAGGAATTTATCGGCGAGCTTGTTTACCAATTTGCGATAAATCGCAAAATCGTCGGCGCGAAGTTCCGCGTCGCATTTGAAGCAAGTCGGCACTAGCGTTTCGCGACTTTTAGGCGGAAAACGCGGCATTCGTGCGGCTCGATGTCAAGCGAAATGCGCTCTGTGAAAAAGCCGATGCTTTCGTGCTTCCAGCAGTCGTAGAAATCGAAACCCATTCCCGACGCGTTCGGCAGGCCGATATCGTAAAATTGCAACGACATTTCGCCCTTTTGGTCGCTGATATTTATCATCGCGACGGCGTAATCGCCGCCGGAAAGCGGTTTGATTAGCGAAAAAACATTCTCCATGTTGTTCCATTGGCGAATGCAATAAGGGCCGCGGCCTTCGATGTCTTGATTTAGGGCGATTACGTCTTTGTTTGTTAAAATTTTTGCGGTTTGTTCGGTCATATTGCGGATATCGCAGCCAATCATTAACGCGGAATTCATCATCGCCCATATGGAAAAATGCGCCATGTATTCGGACGTGTTGCACCCCGTCGACATGACCATTTCGTTTTCGCCGCTTCCGCCCATGCCGACAACAAGCATATCCATGTCGTTCCAGCAGTCGATTCCGCCGGACCAGCCCTCGTTCAGCTGGGAATGAAAAATATCCAAAATTGATTTCCAATTATCCGAAATGTCTCCGGTTGAACGATACAAATTCGCCCCGGATTCGCGTATCCATTTTTTTACATCGTCGTTGCCCCAGTTGCAGGCGGAAAGAACGATGTCGCGACCCGAATTTCTTAAAGCCAAAGCCATTCTTTTATACAAATCCTCGCCGGAAACATTGCGCGGTTTGTAGCAATAATCGTACTTCAAATAATCGACGCCCCATTCCGCAAAGGTTTGCGCGTCGGTGAATTCGTGGTCGAAACTGCCGGGGTATCCCGCGCAGGTGTGGGTTCCCACACAGGAATAAATGCCGAATTTCAGCCCTTTCGAGTGTATGTAATCGGCAAGGGCTTTCATTCCGCCGGGAAATTTTTTCTTATCGGCAACCAATCGTCCGTTTACGTCGCGCTGTTTTTCGCTCCAGCAGTCGTCGATTACAATGTATTCGTAGCCGACGTCTTTTAATCCGCGTGAAATAAACGCGTCGGCAACGCCTTTTACAAGGTCCTCGCTGATGTTATTGCCAAAAGTGTTCCACGAATTCCAGCCCATCGGCGGGGTTTTTGCTAAAATTGACATTATGCGCGCCTCCTTGTTTTGAAGTGATTTTAGCACAAAAAATTTTTTTTGCAAAACAGAGTCGGCGAGTGACACTCGCCGACTCTGTTTTGCAAATTTACAAATTTACTTGACGGAATGGTGGGATTTGGGGGAGAATGAGGGGCAAGATTGGCGCATCGTATTTTCATATTTGAACGAAAACATGGTCTTGGTTGAAAATATAGCCCCGCGGGGGCAGGTCTACAGAGGAGTGTAGTCATGTCGGTTGCAATGAAAGAGCAAGTTTTTCAAACGTTCGACTTGTTGCCGGAGCGCGAACAAAATCTTATATCCGAACTCATACAAAGCCTTGTTCCGGACGATATCGCAACTCCGGAGGACGTAACAAATCATGCAGTCGCTATGGATGAATACCGCCGTGGTGAATGCATTGACCTTGATGACATTACGTAAATGAAACTCGCAATCAAACTAATAAAAGCATCGCGAAATTATTGGGGATACCTCGCAGTCGCGCTTATCGCCATCGTCGGAATGACGGCGGCGCAGCTTTACGCGCCGTTGGTTGTGCGCGAGCTTACGAATATGGTTGTCTCGGGCGAGGCGGCGGCGGAAACTTTGGCGCGGGAGGCGTTGCGGCTTGGCTTGATTCTTGCGGCAGTGTACCTCGCGCAGGCGATTTGCGCGTACATACGTTCGTACTACACGCACTATGCGGCGTGGCATTTTGTTGCGGATTTACGCACGCGAATTTACGCGCAATTGCAAAGGCTTTCCATGAAATTTTATCACGACAAACAAACGGGACAAATAATGTCGCGCGTTGTGAACGACACGCAGAACATCGAGGTTTTAATCGCCCACGCAGTGCCCGACATTTTGGTAAACGCGGCGATTTTAATCGGCGTCGCGATAATTTTATTTGCGATAAACTGGCAACTTGCGGCGTTGTCGCTTGTTGCGATGCCCGCGCTGGTGATTATTTCGGTTGTTTTCGCAAAAAAAGTCCTGCCGATTTTCCGCGAGGGGCAGGAAGTTTTGGGCGAATTAAACGCGAGTTTGCAGGATAATATTTCCGGCATGAAGGAAATACAGGTTTTTAACCAGCATTCTCGCGAGAAGGAAAAAATCCGCAAAACCGCCCGCGCCCACGCTGTTGCGATTTTGCGCGCACTCAGGCTTTCTGCGGCGTACGGCAGTTCTGTGCAGTATTTATCAAGCATCGGAAGCGTTATCGTAATCGCGTACGGCGGATACATGGCACTCGCCAACCCCGCGATGATTGCCGATATAGTGGCGTTTATCATGTTCCTGAATATTTTTTACCAGCCCGTAACCATGCTCGCGCGGGTGAACGAAGACTTGCAAACCGCAATCGCGGGTGCAGAACGTGTCTTTGAAATTCTCGACGCCGAAATCGACGTAAAAGAGCGCGAAAACCCACACGAACTCAAAAAAGTGCAGGGGCATATCATTTTCGACGACGTATCCTTTCATTATATAGATGGCAACGACGTGTTAAAAAACATCTCCGTTGAAATAAAACCGGGCGAGGTTGTCGCGCTTATCGGCCCGACGGGCGTGGGAAAAACAACTTTTATAAACCTGCTGAACCGATTTTATGACCCGATTGACGGCACAATAACCCTCGACGGGCATGATTTACGCGACGTTTCGCTAAAATCCCTCCGCCATTCCATGAGCAACGTAATACAGGACGTGTTTCTTTTCAACGACACACTGGCGGAAAATATCGGCTACGGCCGCCCCGAAGCAAGCCGCGAGGAAATCATAGCCGCGTCGCGCCTCGCCCGCGCCGACGATTTTATCGGCGAACTCAGCGAAGGCTACGATACGTTCGTCGGCGAGCGCGGCCTGCGCCTTTCCGGCGGACAAAAACAGCGCGTTTCGATTGCCCGCGCCGTCCTTCGCGACCGCCCCATTCTAATCCTCGACGAAGCCACCGCCGCCGTCGATGTCGAAACCGAGCGGCAAATCCGCGACGCAATGGACGACGTAATGCGCAATCGCACAACGGTAATTATCGCGCATCGTTTGTCCACAATAAAAAAGGCCGATAAAATTATCGTCCTCAATGAAGGTCGCGTCGAGGATATCGGCACTCACGACGAATTAGTCGAACGCGGCGGGCTTTATGCACATTTGACGGAAATTAACATGCACGCATAGCCCTTTACTTCACCAAATAATCGGCAGGAATTTCATCCGGTCTCATCACATCTACGATGTGCAAATCGCGATTTGCGGTAGCGGCGAGGTAAATAATTTCGTCGCTGCCCCACAGGCGAACGGCAGGACGCAGGCGAAACTTTGTATCGCTGTCGTGAATAACTGCCAAGCGACCGTCGGAAAGTACAACGATTGTATTTAGCGGATAAAGCTCCAGCTTTGCGAAAAACGCCTTCACAACCGGATATTCAAAGGAAACGCCGACTTCCTTGAAAATAATGTTAAACGCTTCCGACGGAAGCATGGGATTACGGTAGGAACGATACGATGTAATCGCGTCATACACATCTGCCACGGAAATAATTTTGGCAAAAAGCGGAATTTTCGTGCCTTTAAGTTTTTTCGGATACCCCGAGCCGTTAATTTTTTCGTGGTGACACATAATCGCGTCCCAAAGCTCTTCGTCGCCGATATCATTCGCCTTCAAGGTTGACGCACCTAAAAAAACATGCTGTCTTACGATTTCGAATTCTCGGGCGTTAAGGCGGCCTTTTTTATTGATAATTTCTTTGGGGACGGCCTGTTTTCCAATATCATGCATAATCGCGCAACGCCCGAGGCGGAACAATGTTTTTTCGTCAAACCCAAGCTCTCGCCCGGTTGCCATCGCCAAAAGTGAAACGCTCAATGAGTGATGAAAAGTATAGTCGTCAAAGGATTTCAAATTGCTTATGTGAACAAGGCTTGTACTGTCCGCCGATAAAATCTCCACCAAGTCATCGACAATACCTTCGACTTCGCTTACGCATTTGTAGGCTGTGGTTTTATTTACGCCGTCTTTTGCGGAAAGACAATCAAATAAATCCTTAACACAACCAACCGCTTCTTCCTTCAATTCCTCGCTTACCACGGGTACAACGGGCTTCAACTGCTCGGGTTGTTCGGGCGGCTTGTATTTGAGTGTCTTTTTCGGACGCGCAACAACGATGTCATCAAGCGGGACGTCGGAAAACACCTCAACTGTTTTCACGCCCCGCGCAATCATGTAATCTATCAAATTTTTGTCAAGCTCCGCTCCCGTAGGAGCCGCAAGCATTTGCGTGTCGGACTTTGTAGTAAAATACGTCGGTTCGGCAACAATCATACCTTCTTTTGCGTCCCGTGTATTTATACAATATGTATTCATGTGAAATGCCTCCCCCCACTCTGAACCGTGCATCGGGACGATTATCGCATAGATTCGGACTTATTACAAGTATCCGCTGCATCTGAAGATAACTTGAAGATAACATCAACAGATTTGGGGGAAATGTACACACAATCTATGACCATGCCGATTATTTTCTTCTGATTTTCGATATCAGCTTGTGAAAATTCCATCTTCCACGAAACGATGGATTTTTTAAATGAAACAATTTCGTCCAATCGACCGATAACAGCCGCTGTCTTTGCCCTTGCAAAATCACGTTTTTGCTCCAGTGCGGACAATGCATCAGCCTTGTCGCGCATAGTTTGGGCAATTTGATTTTCGCAAAACGCGGAGTCTCCGCTTAAACATTTCAGTATTTCGTCCTCGAGCCGAACCATCTCTTTTTTCAGCGCGATTATTTTTCTTGACTTCGTTTTTTCGTCCTTCAGCAATTTTTCCTTATGGGCTTTTGCAAAACGCGATATATCCACAGCTTTTATGTTTTCCAAATACGAATATATTTCGTCTAAAACAACGGCTTCGATTTTTTTAATGCCGTATTGAAACTGCCCGTCACAGTTTCCCATTCGCAATTTTTTCGGACATAAATAATATTTCGACGGATAAACCGCTGTCTCGCCGGACGCTTTTAATTGCCGCTTAGTGCGGGCAGTTCTCGGATGCATCCCGGACTTGCAACACCCGCAGTATGCAATCGAGGACAACAAAAACTCACTTTTTTCCTGCGGGGTTGAATTTGACGTTGCGGTTCGCAGGGATATATTCGCATTTGCCTTATCCCACACGGCTTCGTCAACGATTATCAGCTCCCGTATAATTTCCTTTGTATGTACCCAAGTTTCTTTTGGCATTGCAACCCTTTTTCCGCGCGCGCGCCGCACCTTTCCCGCCACATAGTCGCCCTTGTACACAGGGTTTTTTAACATTCGTACAATTACCGGTACAGTCCAATTTTTTCCCGTTCGGGTCACAATTCCCGACTCGTTCAAAAATTTCGCCACTTTGAAGCTCCCCATGTCGACATTGCAGGACAGCTCGAAAATTTTTCTTACAATTGTTGCCTCCGGTTCAAAAATAACAAGTTTTTTTCGCTCGTGCCCCTTTTTATTAAATTCGCCGGAATACTCCAATTTGTAGCCGTAGGGCGGCACGCCTCCGCGAAATTTCCCGTCTTTGACCAACCCGTTATGTTTTTCGGCCACGCGCATCGAATTGTCTTCGCTTTCTCCGCTTGATTGCCAGTATCGCATGTAATTTATCAGCTTATCCGCGTGGTCGTCGAAGCGTTGACGCCCCTCCTTAACGCTCCACACTTCAATATTTTGCGCCACAAGCCATTCAACGACAAACGGAGTTTCATCCTCGCGCCTGCCCAAGCGGTCAAACATAAACACAAGCAAAATATCGAATTTTCGGGCGGTTGCGTCCTTTTTCAGCTGTATCAACGCATCTCGCTCGTCCGCCGACTTGTGATAACCCGACACGCCTTTTTCGATATATTCTTTTTCCAACGCCCAAACGCGCTGCTTTTTAATGAAATCAGCGCAGGCTTTTTTTTGCATGGGAATATCGTCGTCGAAAATCTGACTTTTCGTGCTTACACGATACAGGCAAGCAACGCGCCTTAGTGCCATATCCTCAACCCCTTATGACAAATCAAAAATATTAAATTTAAAATGTACGCCCATTCCGTCGTTTGAAATCAAAACGGAATCTATGAGTTTCGCTAAAAGCATTTTTTGCACATCCGTTTCGGACGATTCGAATTCTTGCCGCCAGCTCGGTATCATGGATTGCAGTTCAACAAAAGTGCTTTCACACTTTTCGCCATTCGCTGAACGCACAAATTCCTGATGAAAATTGGTCGCCCGCGTTTCCTTCTTCGAATTTTCACACTTTTCGCCATTCGCTGAACGCACAAATTCCTTATGAAAATTGGTCGCCCGCGTTTCCTTCTTCGAATTTTCACACTTTAATCCTGCGGAAAGTTCTTGTTGCAATTTTTCCTCGGTTTTCGCAAGATTTTTTAATTCATCTTCTTTTTTCGAGATTATTTTGGAAAGTTGCTCGGAGGTAAAACTGCTTTCGTTTGTAAGGGTTTTAATGATTTCGTTGTTCAGCAAATCAAGTTCCTTTTGTGCTTTTGCAATTTGCGTTTTTATATCTTGCAAATCGCTTTCGACGTTTTGTTTTATTTTGCCCTGCATTTTGTCAATTTTTGATGACAAATCAAGGGTTTGCAAAGAATCTAGGTACGCATAAACTTCTTCCGTTACAACGGGGTCAATTTTCTTTTGGCTAAACGTCCGTTGCCCGGTGCAGGGGTTTGTCGCCCTGCGGCCGAAGCAAATATATTTGGGTTGCAAAAACTTAATCTCTTTGTTGTCGCTTTTTCGTGTCCACTTTTTAACGGCGTATCGCGACCCCATATTTGCGCCGCAGGATGCGCATTTCGCTAACCCCACAAACAGAAGCGGGCCCTTGGTTTGCTTTGGATATTTGCCCGTATTTGCTTTTCGTGACTCCCTTATTTCTTCCGCAAGCGACCATGTGGCTTCATTTATAATTGTAAGTTCCGGCATTTGTTCGTTTGAGTAAATCCAGTTTTCGGGGCTTACCCGCTTACTCTCTCCGCGAGTGGACGGCCTTTTGCCCGACACATAGTAGCCCTTGTAAATTGGATTTTTCAAAAGCGACATAACCGCGTCTGTTGTCCAATAATTTCCTCGTTTAGTCTTTATTTCTCGCTCGTTTAAGTATTTGGCTACCCGATGTCCTCCGTAACCATTTTCACAAACAAGCCTGAAAATACTTTTGACGACCTCGCTTTCTTTTTCATCGACGGCAAGTTTTTTTAGCTTGTAGCCCTTTGGGTTTTTATTTTCGGACTCCACCAGTTTATAGCCATATGGCGGAGTTCCTCCACGATATTTCCCTTCCTCGACCATTTGCTTGTGTTTTTCTTTTACGCGCATGGAAGTTTTTTCGCTTTCGCCGCCGGATTGCCAAAATCGAATATAGTTAATCAATTTGTCGGCCCTGTTTTCAAAACGTTGCTGCCCCTCCTTAACGCTCCAAACCTCGATGCCCTGGCTCACAAACCACTCAACAATAAACGGTGTTTCATCCTCGCGCCGTCCCAAGCGGTCGAACATGAACACCAGTAAAATGTCAAACAGTCCGCACTGCGCGTCCGTGCGAACTTGTTGCAAAATATCTCTTTGTTCTGCGGATTTATGATAACCCGACACGCCTTTTTCATAATATTCCTTAGCCAAAACCCACCCCTGCATCGAGCGGATAAACTCGTTACAAGCGTTTTTTTGCATCGGAATGTCGTTTTCCTCTACTTGCTTTTTTGTAGAAACGCGATAAAGGCAGGCAACTCGCACGGTTTTCGTCATACAGTATCACTCCGCATAAAATACTCTCTTACTACCATGAGTGTAGCGCGGATATTTGTGATTTAGAACCTGTGTTCAATAAAATCACACCAAAATCACACCAAAAAAAAAGAGTCGGCGAGTGACACTCGCCGACTCGATTTATTGCGTGACCTGTTTTCACCTGCGCACGCCCCCACCTTGCGCACAGTTTCTAAATATTGACAGACGCTCTCGAAATGTTAAAATTTAATTCGCAGAACGGAGAATTCGGACGGGGGAATTTCGAATGCATAAAATTCACACCACGCAAGAATTTCAACGTCGGCGCATCCAAAGCATTGTTGACGCCGCGCCGATGTGTGTAACATGCTATGATACGACGTTTACCATGTTCGAGTGCAACGAAGCCGCTGTAAGCATGTTCGATTTTGGAAGCAAGAACGATTTTGTTATGGCGTTTCGCGAGCGGTTTTTTGAAATGTTCCCCGAAATCCAGCCCGGCGGAGAGTCAACGCGCGAAGTTGTGCGAAGAGCGTTCGAATCGACGGCGGAAACCGGACGATTTTCCATGGAATTTGACCACTTTACGGCTCACGGCGAGGATTTGCCTACGTATGTACACCTCGTGCGCGTTGATTACGACGACACATTTATGATTGTTTGCTACGTTCGCGACTTGCGCGAGGAGCGAAAAGTCGAAAGCGAACGCCGCCGCAGGCAAGTTGCCGAAGAAACGGGAGAAGCGAAAAGCCGCTTTCTCGCGCGAATGAGCCATGAACTTCGCACGCCGATTACGGCCGTTTTGGGCATCGCGGAAATTGAGCTGCAAAAGCCCGGTTTGTCGCCCCAATGTGAAGAGTCTTTTGCAAAAATACACTCATCGGCAAACATGCTGTTGCACATTGTGAACGACGTGCTGGATTTATCAAAAATCGAGTCGGATAAAATGGAGCTTGTCGAAAAAGAATACGAAACAGCAGAAATGATAAGCGACGTAACGCAGCTCCACTCCGTTTTTTTAAGCAACAAGGACATTGTGTTTAGCTTGCGTGTTGACGAAAACATGCCGACTCGCCTGTTCGGCGACAGTTTGCGCATAAAGCAAATAATGAGCAATTTGTTGTCAAACGCGTTCAAATATACGGAAAAAGGCTCGGTAGAGCTTGATTGGCGCGCGGATTCCATGGTCTTGGCGATAACCCTGCGCGACACAGGCCTCGGCATGACAAAAGAACAGGTTCGGCTTCTAAGCGGCGACTATTTGCGTTTTCACGAGTATGAAAACCGCGAAATCGGCGGAACCGGGCTTGGCGTCTCGATTGTGTACAGCCTGATTCGCATGATGGGCGGCGAAATTTTAATCGAAAGCGAACCCGGAATCGGCACAAATGTCCACCTCCGAATCCCGCAAAAATACGCAAAATCCAGCGTAATCGGCAAGGAATTGGCGAAAAAGCTAGAGCACTTTGAAATCAACACACCCGGAAAAAGGCTATCCTTTGTGCCGGAGCCGATGCCGTACGGAAACGTGCTTGTTGTGGACGACGTAAGCGAAAACATCTATGTAATCAAGGGACTTTTGTCGTTTTACGACCTGCGAATTGAAGTTTGCACAAGCGGCATCGAGGCGATTGAAAAAGTAAAAAGCGGCAAAACGTACGATATTATTTTTATGGACCATATGATGCCCGTCATGAACGGGATGGTCGCGATGCAAAATTTACGCGAAATGGGCTATAGCAAGCCAATTGTCGCGATTACGGCAAACGCGATTGTCGGTGTTTCCGAAGAATTTAAACGGCACGGTTTCGACGGATTTATTTCCAAGCCGATTCAAGCAAAGCATCTCGACGAGGTTTTGCATCAATTCGTGCGTGACAAACAGTCCCTCGAAGTAATCGAAGCGGCGCGAAAAGTACACAACGAAGTAAAGAGCAATATTTACGAGTTTCGGCACGATGCAGGCTTGATTGAGAAACTGAAGCGTCTTTTTGTGCAAAGACATAAAAACACTTTTGCCGAAATATCCGCCGCTGTTAAAACAGGCGACACAGCCCACGCGCGTCTTTTGGCGCACACGCTTAAAAGTGTGGCAGGTCTGATTCACGAATCCGCGTTAGCAAACGCCGCGCAACACATTGAACACACGCTTGTTGCGGGGGAAATGCCCTCCGCCGAAAATATGTACACGCTTGAAGCGGAGATTTTGCGCGTTTTGGCGGGCATAACGACCGAGTCCGCGTTGCCGAATCCGGATGAGCTGTTGGTGATTTTAAACAGGCTCGAGCCGTTTTTGGAAGCAAACAACGCCGCCTGTCTCGACTTTCTTGACGAACTCGGCGCAATTCCCGAAGCCTATATAATTTGCAGGCAAATCGAGGACTTTAATTACGCCGACGCGCTAAAAAATTTAAATATTTTGCGAAGGGACTTGTTTTAAAATGAAACTCGGAATCGTAGGCCTGCCAAACGCAGGAAAAAGTACGCTTTACAACGCAATAATGCAAACAGGCGCAGAGGCGTCAAACTATCCGTTTAGCACGGTAAGCCCAAACGTCGGGCGCGTTCCCGTCCCCGACGAACGGCTTGGAAAATTGAACGAAATCTACAAATCGAAGTCCGTTGTTCCTGCGTCAATCGAGATGGTTGATATCGCGGGGCTTGTAAAAGGCGCGTCGCGCGGCGAAGGCTTGGGCAATCAATTTTTGTCCCACATTCGCGAATCCGACGCGCTTATTCATGTTGTTCGCTGTTTCGAGGACGAAAATATCGCGCATGTGCATGACACAATCGACCCGATTCGCGACATCGAAACCGTTAACCTCGAGCTTATTTTCGCCGACCTTGAAATGCTGGAGCGGCGTCTCGCAAAGGTTGAAAAAGTCGCGAGAACCGACAAGTCTTACAAGCGCGAGGAAGAAATTTTGCGCAAAATAACCGAAACCCTCGAGGACGGCAAGCCCGCGCGAAGCCTCACTTGGGACGAGCCGGAGGACCTTAAACTCGTCGAAAGTTTTACGCTTATCACGCAAAAACCCGTACTTTACGCCGCAAACATCGCCGAAAGCGACCTCGAAGTCAATTGCGAATCCGACGCGCTGAAATCCCTCGAAAATTTCGCCGCAAGCGAAGGCACAAAAATTTTCATCTCCTGTGCGAAGCTCGAGGCCGAAATCGCGACGCTTGACCCCGAGGAAAAAGAGATGTTTCTTGCCGAGGCGGGCATAAAAGAAAACGGGCTTGCGCGGCTGATTTCCGCGGGTTACGAGCTTTTGGGGTTAATCAGTTTCCTTACCGCGGGGCCGAAGGAAGTTCGCGCGTGGACCGTTCGTAAAAATTCCAAAGCTCCCGCCGCCGCCGGAAAAATCCACAGCGACCTCGAACGCGGCTTTATCCGCGCCGAAGTCGTTGCCTACGACGATTTAGTCGCGGCGGGAACATACGCCGCCGCAAAGGAAAAGGGCCAAGTCCGCATCGAAGGCAAAGAATATATTGTGAAAGACGGCGACGTGATACTAGTTCGCTTTAATGTTTAGATAATTGATGGGGGATTGTGATGAAGTACATTAAAACCTTGCTCGAGCACGAACGTGTTGTCGAGCATTATTTGTGCAAAAAAAAGGAGAGCCGCGAATCCCGCGCGGGGAAGTCGTTTTTGTCGCTTAAATTGCAGGACAAAACAGGCGTAATCGAGGCGAAAATTTGGGAAATGACGAACGATATCGGCGCGTTCAACGAAGGCGATATTGTTAAAATTGATGGGACAGTCGGTTCGTATCTCGGCGAGCTTCAAATTAAAATTACAAAACTTCGCCGCTCGCGCGAGGGCGAATATGTCGCCTCCGATTTTATCCCGACCACGGAAAAAGATATCGGCGAGATGTACGACAAGGTTTCCGCGCTTATAAAATCCGTGAAAAATTCTTTTGTGAAGACTTTGCTGAAAAATATTTTCGGCGCGAACGAGGCGGCGTTTAAAAACAGCTCTGCCGCGATGTACATGCACCACGCGTACATGGGCGGCCTTTTGGAGCATACACTTTCCGTTGCGGAAATTTGCATATTCCTCGGCGCGCGGTATAAATATGTGGATGCCGACGTGCTTCTTGCGGGCGCGCTTTTGCACGATATCGGCAAAATTCACGAGCTGTCACCCCTGCCGCAAAACGAATACACCGACGACGGGCAAATGCTTGGGCATATAATTTTGGGGGTTGAAATGGTTTCGGCGGAAATCGCCAAAATCGAGGACTTTCCCCACGAAATTGCGTCGCTAATCAAGCACTGTATAATCGCGCATCACGGCGAACTCGAGTTCGGTTCGCCGAAAATCCCCGCGACGCCCGAAGCCATGCTCCTCCACTTCGCCGATAACATCGACGCAAAACTGACAACGTTCGCCGACGTCTACGACAAGGACACAACCCCCGGAAAATGGACGGTGTTTCAAAAAACACTGGGTCGATATCTCCGCAAGCCCGGCACGAAACCCCCTCAATAGAGCGCGCCAAGCGCGCGATGGGCACCGGGGACATGTGTCGCGGCAACGCGTTCTCTCGAAGCCGGGAGCAGTTTCCTGTTTTACAATAAAAGCGCGCACTGCGCGCAGTGGACACCGGGGACACGTGTCGGCGGCGACGCATTCTCTCGAAGCCGGGAGCCGTTTACCGGCGTATAAAAAAAACGAGTCGGCGAGTGTCACTCGCCGACTCGTTTTTTTCATGGTAAAAATTTTCTCTTTTTCGCCAACTTTTTTCGGCATTTTCTATAGACAAGCGCGTTTTTTTTTTGTATTATCACATTTGACAAAAAATAATTAGCCGGGGGGTACCCACGTTGATTGATATTGATAACACAGCAGAGTTAAAAGCACGGATTAAGGTAATCGGAGTCGGCGGCGGCGGAAACAATGCCGTTGACCGAATGGTTGAGGACGGCATAGAAAACATCGAATTTATCGCCGCGAATACCGACAATAAAGCTCTGGCGAAGTCCAAGGCATCCATGCGAATTCAACTCGGCGAGAAACTTACGCGCGGACTCGGCGCGGGCGGAAAGCCCGAAACCGGGCGTCGCGCCGCCGAAGAATCTCGCGATATGCTCGCGAACGCCGTCGATAATACCGACCTTTTGTTCATCACCGCCGGAATGGGCGGCGGAACGGGAACGGGCGCGGCCGCCGTAATTGCCGCAATCGCCCGCGAAATGGGCATACTTACCGTTGGCGTTGTAACGAAACCTTTTGCGTTCGAAGGCGGGCCGCGTATGCGAAACGCCCTTGCGGGCATCGCGGAACTGCGTAAATCCGTTGACACTCTTGTAATTATCCCGAACGAACGGCTGCTATCCATTGTCGGCGACGATGTTTCCCTTGTGGATGCGTTCCGCCGTGCGGACGAAGTGTTGCATCAAGGCGTCGTGGGAATAAGCGGCGTTATTTTGGACGACGGGCTTGTAAACCTCGACTTTGCCGACGTTCGAACCGTTATGGAAGACCAAGGCGTCGCGCACATGGGAATCGGCCGCGCCTCGGGCAAAAATAAAATTGAAACCGCGATAAAAGAAGCGATAAACAGCCCGCTTTTGGAAACCTCCATAAGTGGCGCGAAAGCCGTAATAATCAGCTTTACCGGCGACAACAGCATGGGGCTTCGCGACCTTTCAAACGCCGCGGCGTTCGTAGGCGGCGCGCTTGACCCCGACGCAGAAGTAATGTTCGGCGCGACAATCGACGACGGTTTAAAAGACGAAGTGCGCGTAACCGTTGTTGCAACCGGTCTTGACGAGACCCCCGCGCTTTCCGCCGGAACCCCCGCGCAACGCCCCGCCGACCCCTACGCGTCCCACGACGGCCCCCCCGACATCCAAACCGCGATGGACGAGCGCGAGGAATTGACGCCAATCCGCGAATCGAATTTCCGCCTTATAAATGAAGACATCACGCCGCCGTTCCTGCGCGACTGGAAAAAACGCACAGACCGAGGATGACCGCAAGCGAAATCCTAAAAAAATATTTCGGCTATGATACATTTCGTGAGGGGCAAGAGTCGCTAATCGGCGGCATTTTATCCGGACGCGATGTTTTGGGTATAATGCCGACGGGCGCGGGAAAATCCCTGTGTTTTCAAGTACCTGCGATGATTTTCGGCGGCGTGACACTTGTTGTCTCGCCGCTTATTTCGTTGATGAAGGACCAAATTCACGCGCTGACGCAGTCGGGAATCCCGGCGGCGTTTATAAATTCGTCGCTGACGGAGCGGCAGATTTACAAAGCACTCGATAACGCCAAAAACGGCGCGTACAAATTGATTTACATAGCACCGGAACGCCTGCTCTCTCCGGACTTTTTGTATTTTGCCGAATCGGCGGAAATTTCGATGCTCGCGGTTGACGAGGCGCATTGCATTTCGCAATGGGGGCAGGATTTTCGCCCGAGTTACACGCAAATCCCCGAATTCGTCTCGCGTTTGAAAAAACGCCCCGTAGTTTCGGCGTTTACGGCAACGGCGACGCCGCGCGTGAAAGAGGACATTTCCGTGCAACTCGCCCTCGAAAAACCCCAAATTTTGGTGTCGGGCTTCGACCGCCCGAACCTGTATTTTGACGTAAAACACCCGAAAGATAAATTCGCCGCGCTTGCGGAATTTTTGTCGGACAAACGCGAGCGAAGCGGAATCGTCTACTGCTCGACTCGCGCGACGGTCGAATCCGTTTGCGAAAAATTAAACGAAGCGGGACACAGCGCGTCGCGTTATCACGCCGGCCTTTCCGACGCCGAACGCCGCAAAAACCAAGACGATTTCCTGCACGACCGCGTGCAAATAATGGCGGCAACAAACGCGTTCGGAATGGGAATAGACAAATCGAACGTCAGCTTCGTCGTGCATTTCAACATGCCAAAAGACCCCGAAGGATACTACCAAGAAGCCGGCCGCGCCGGACGCGACGGCGAACCCGCGGACTGCCTGCTTTTGTACTCCAAAGGCGATGTTGGCACCAATTTATTCTTGATTAACGAAGACCAACAAGGCACGGAGCGTCTGCGCGAAATGGAGCGTTTTTGCACAACAAGCGACTGCCTGCGAGCATTCATTTTGGAATATTTCGGCGAAACCCGAACGCGCGAAGAAAACTGCGGCAACTGCGTAAACTGCGAAACCGTTTTCGAAATTTCCGACATAACAACCGACGCACAACAGATTCTTTCCTGCGTAATTCGAATGAAAGAACGCTTCGGCACGGGCCTGGTCATCGACGTTTTACGCGGAAAATCAAACGCAAAAGTCCAAAACTTCGGGCTGGACAAACTCTCGACCTTTGGCATAAACGAAAAATCCGCCGCGCAACTCGACGAAATAATAAGCCATTTAATCCACGAGGAATATCTTATAAAAACAGCGGAAAAATACCCAATAATCAAGCGTGGCCCCCGCGCAAAAGAGGCACTCTCTCCCGACGCGCAAATTTTTATGAAAGCCAACCCATTAAATAAATTCGCAAAAAAATTCGAGCAAAAATCGCAAACAAAAAAATCCCACTCCGCCGCAACATACCGCCCCGTAAACGCCGAACTTTTAGCCGCCCTAAAAGCACTCCGCCTCGAAATCGCAAAAACCCAAAACCTCCCCGCCTTCGTAATTTTCCACGACAGCACCCTAACGGACATGTGCATAAAAATGCCGACCACACAGGAAGAATTTCTAAATGTATCCGGCGTCGGCGCAATAAAAGCCGAAAAATACGCCTTGCAATTTTTAGAAAAAATCAACGAGTTCGCCGCCACAATCGACGCGGAAATTCCCACCTCCCCTCCCCCCGAATTCGACCCCGCCAAAATCGAAACAACCCCGGAAAACATAACGGTTTCAGTACTCGCCGACAAAATAAACTGCGCCCTTTTGCAAAGCGGACACGACAAAATCACCGGCCGCCGCATCAACGACTGGCTTGTAACAAAAGGCTATATGTCCGTAATCGAAAAAGACACAAAAACCGCAAAAATCCCAACAGAAGAAGGCATCGCCCTCGGCATAACAAGCGAATCCCGCGAAATTCGCGGCGAACAAGTGCAAATAAATTTGTTCAACGAAAACGCGCAGGCATTTATCGTGGCGAACGCAGAACGAATATTTCGTATATGAAAAACCCTTTTCGGCAAAGATAAGGAAAACTATCTTGCTGAAGGGGGCGTTTTTATATGTTTCGCGGATTTAAAGTTTTTGCGGTCTTATTTTTTTGCGTGATTTCGGGCTACGCGCTTGGGAGTTTTGCGCATCTCCTGCGGTTTCCGGCTGAACTTCGACTGACGGAATATTCGACGTACAACGTGAGCATCGCAGGGCGGTCACGCACGATTCAAACCGGGAGTCGCGGCTGTGACGAAATGGTTATCACGGCGTTTGGCGTGCCGCTTAGGCGAATCGCGCTGGATGTTGTGCCGGAAATCGAGGTCGTTCCGCTTGGGGTTGCAATCGGCGTACGAATCAACACCGACGGCGTTATGGTGCTGGGGACAAGCTCGTTTCAGGGCGAAAACGGCGAAATCTTCCATCCCGCCGAAGATATTTTGCGCGGCGGCGATTTAATTTTGCGCGCAAACGATGAGCCGATTCAATACAAAGAAGATTTGGAAAATTTCGTTGCCGAAAGCACGGGCGAAATCACGTTTTTAATACGGCGCGACGACGATGAATTCGAAGTCGCGATAACGCCCGAAATCGCCGCGAAGGACAACACGCGCCGCATCGGCGTATGGGTTCGCGATTCGACAAAGGGCATCGGCACGCTTACATTTTTCTGTCCGGAATCGGGCGATTTCGGCGCGCTTGGGCATGGGATTCTCGATGTTGATACGAAAACCCTGCTGTCCGTTCGAAGCGGCAGAATTATGCCGTCGACGGTGACTTCGGTACAGCGCGGGGTTCGCGGGGTTCCGGGCGAGCTTGAGGGCGAGGTCGATACCTCCGTTTCCCTCGGCACAATTTCGATTAATTGCACAAGCGGAATTTTCGGCACACTTGCGCCCGATGTTTGCACGCAATTCGAAAATCTGCCGCGCTATCCCATCGCAAATCGCACGCAAATACAAGAAGGCCCCGCAACAGTTTTAACAAACGTGTCCGGGACCGAGGTGGCTTCATATGAACTTGAAATCGAGAGCGTGAATTTAAACCCCGCCGACGAAACAAAGGGCTTTGTGATTCGCATAACCGACGACGATTTACTGCGGCAAACCGGCGGCATTGTACAAGGCATGAGCGGCAGCCCGATTTTGCAAAACGGACACATCATCGGCGCGATAACCCATGTTTTCGTGCAAGACCCAACCCGCGGTTACGGGATTTTCATCGAAAACATGGTCAGGTATTGTCGAGTTCAAGAAACCCATCTGTTCGCAGCGGTTTTCTAAAACTCGCCGGTGTCCATTTCAACAGCCGCTCCTGCCGCCTCTTGTATGCGCGCTGCCTCCTGCATTTTTAGGAAAACTTCGCGCGGCGGCCTGACTTTGAAGACCTCTACGGCTTTTTTCAGCATTTCTGCCTGCACGCTAAGCTCTTGGCTTGCGACGGAGCATTCGAATGTTGTCGCCGAACTTGCCTCGATTGTCTGCGAAATATCGTTTACGCCCAAATAAACTTGCTCGATTGACACGGCTTGTTCTTGCGCCATCGTTGTAATTTGCGAGACAAGCGACGAAACTTCGGCAACGTGAGCCGCAATCGTTGAAAGTGAATCGGCGGTTCCTGCGGCGACGGTCATGCCCTCGTCGATTTTGCGAAGGGATTCGTCGATTTCCGCGATGGAGCTTTGCGTGGCGGCTTGGCTTCGAGTCGCGAGGCTTCTGACCTCGTCGGCAACAACGGCGAAGCCCTTGCCGTGTTCGCCCGCACGCGCCGCCTCGACGGACGCGTTAAGCGCGAGAAGGTTCGTTTGGAACGCGATATTTTGAAGCAATTCGATTATTTTTGTAATATTCGCCGACGACGCTTTGATGCCCTCGATTGTCGCAATCATGGTTTCCATGTCGGCTGTGCCGCTTTTCGCGCTGTTGGTCGAAAGGGTGGAACGCTCGTTTGCGGTTGTTGCACGTTCCGCGCTCAGGCGCGTTTTTTCGTTGATGGACTCAAGGGACTCGTTCAGATTTTTTATCGCCTCGGTTTGTCTCGTCGCGCCGGATGCGAGAGTTGTCACGTTATTTGCCATTTGCTCCGAGCCTTCTTGAACTTTTGCGGCAATGCCCTGAACTTCCCACAGCGAGTGGTTAAGCGATTTCAAAATTGAGATTAACGCCTCTTTAATCGGGCGATACGAGCCGATGTAGGCGCGGTCAATCGGTACGGTTAAATCGCCGGCGGCAAGTGCTTTTAAGATGCCCGTGATTTCATCGACGTTGTTAATGAGCTGTTCGCCGGTTGAATTTACTGTTTGTTTCAGCGCGTCGAACGCGCCTTTGTAGTCGCCTTTAACGGGCGTGTTAAAATTACCCATCGCCATTTCCGCGAGGGAAATTTCGATTTCCGCAATCGGGTCGGCAACGGTTCCGAGCAAGTTATTCATTTCGCGAATCAGCTTGCCCCAGTCGCCCTTGTATTTGTCCTCGTCGGCGTAAACATCCAAAATTCCAAGCGCGGCATTGTGGAAGAGATGCGCGATTTCGCCGTGGATTTCGCGTAAGCTGTTTACGATTACGTCGAAGTGCTGGTTAATCGCGGCTTTTTCGCCGGGCAATTGCTGGACTTTTATGTCAAAATTGCCGTCGCCGATTGCCTCAAGCACCTCGAATACCAGCGACATATCGTGGTTTGCGTTTTCAACCAAAGCGTTTCCGCGTTCGCAAAATTCGCGAAAGACGCCCAAATATATGTCGGGGTCCATGCGATAGCTGATATTTCCGTTGGTGTTTACCTGATGTTCCAGCTCCAAAAAGTCGCTTGTCAGCGAGCGAATTACGCTTGTTAGGCTGTGGACATCGGCGGCGAGTTGGCCGATTTCGTCGCGCCGTACTTCCTCGAAGCGTACGTTCAATTCGCCGATTGCCAAATCGCGCATTATGTTCATCATTTTTTCAATGGGATGCGCGATGGAGCGACGCACCGTTATGCCCAAAACCAACAAAATCGCGATTGCAATAATCGCGACAATAATCGAAATCCACATAGAAGCCTCGGCAACGTTAAGCCCGTCCGCCGTAGCTGTTTCCGCGCGTCTTTCGTTTATGGAGGCAAGGCGCGAAAGTTCCGCCGCAATCGCATCGTTAAACGGCACACAAACCGTTTCGATTCGATATGCCGCCGCCTCAAGTTCGCCGCGCTGCGTCATCTCGACGATGCTTACAACGATTTCCGCCGCACCTGGAAGCTGCTCGTAAATATGCCGCGCGACGAGGTATTCCTCCGTGTTTTCAAGCCCGTTTTCAAGAAGAACGCGCAAATATTCGCGCGTGTCCTCGACGAGCTGGTCGTACAAGGGGAAAATTCCCGCTATGTATGCCTCGCGGTGGTCGTCGGAAATCGCGATAACCGAGTCCCGCACATACATACGAATCATTCCGAACGACTCAACCATTCTCGTAAGACGCGTAAGCAAAGCGACGTTTTGTGTGGAAAGCGTATCCAATTGCGTCGACATTTGGCGCATTTGGATAATGCCAAACGCCGCGACGAAAAATATCGCCAAAACCGAAACCGCAACAATAATGCTAATTTTTGTGCGAACTTTTAGGTTTTTCATAAACTTCGCCTCCCGATAAAAAGTCTATAAAGAATATGCGGTCTTTTTCGCCCGTTGTCAAGTGCGCGCCGCGCGCCAAGCGCGCAGTGGGCACCGGGGGCATGTGTTGGCGGCGACGCATTCTCTCGAAGCCGGAGGCAGCTTCTCGGTACGAAAAAAAACGAGTCGGCGAGTGACACTCGCCGACTCGTTTTTCAAAATCGTTTTTTTGAGGTAAACTCAATTAGGGCGTGTTGCCACTACATACGGTTACGCTTAAAAATAAAATTGCACAACAATAACGCAACCGTAAAAAAGAAAGCGTTAGCGATTGACAAAAGCGGAAACACAAGAAACCCCACAACCATCGCCCACAAAACATCCCATTCATGCCTTGTCAGAGCCGTCAAGATAAACATTAAAACATAGGTCATCGGCGTTGCCGCAAGGAAACTGACAAACGACGCCGCAAATACATTTATCAGCCTATAGTCCTCACGTTTCGTGAAAAAAATTATGACGGCGGATATTATTCCAAAAAGCCATGAAAAGCTGTAAAATCCCACGCCGAAAAGCACGCGTTCCCCGTAAACAGCAATGGTTATCGTTTGAATAATCATCGACGCGAAAATTACTCCCGCGATAATTAATATGGAAACAATATTTTTTTTAACCATGACGCCACCCCTCCCGCACAGGGAACAGATAATTGATGATATTATCCCATTTTATTCAATTGTATAGCTTTTTGACAAGTTTGACAAAAAACGCTACAATCTCAAAGTTGTAAAAAAATCCACACGCGGCGAAATCCTCGTTGCGGCGGTCAAAGCGAAAAACTTGTGTCGCTTTGAAATTAAAGGAGGTGCCAAAAATGGCAGTAATTTCAATGAAGCAGCTTCTTGAGGCGGGTGTCCACTTCGGCCACCAAACAAGACGCTGGAACCCCAAAATGGCGGAGTATATCTTTGCCGAGCGTAACGGAATTTACATTATCGACCTGCAAAAAACCGTGCGCAAAGTCGACGACGCTTACCGTGCCGTAAGCGAAATTATCGCCGACGGCGGCGAAATGCTTTTCGTCGGCACAAAGAAACAAGCACAGGAGAGCATTAAAGAAGAAGCGACGCGTTGCGGCATGTACTATGTAAACGAACGATGGCTGGGCGGAATGCTTACGAATTTTAAAACGATGCAACTCCGCGTGCAACGCCTCAAGGACCTTGAGCGCATGAAAGAAGACGGGCGAATGGCGGTGTTGCCGAAAAAAGAAGTCGCCAAGCTCGAGCATGAAATGGAAAAATTACAGCGCAACCTCGGCGGCGTAAAGTACATGAAACGCGTGCCGGACGTGCTGTTCATCGTGGACGCGCGCAAAGAGCGCATCGCGATTCAAGAAGCGCGCACGCTGGGCATTCCGATTGTTGCAATCGTTGACACAAACTGCGACCCCGACGACGCCGATTTTGTCATCCCCGGAAACGACGACGCAATCCGCGCGATTAAGCTAATCGCGGGCAAACTTGCCGACGCCGTGCTTGAGGCGCGCCAAGGCGAGCAAACCGACGACGACCTTGAGGCATCGGCACAAGCTCTTGAAGCCCCGGCAACTGCGCAAGCCGTCGCGGCGGCGCCGACATCAATTGAAGAAGTAGTTGAAAATGAAGGAGTGACCGTATAATGCAAGTTACAGCGGCAATGGTAAAAGAATTACGCGAGCTGACCGGCGCGGGCATGGCGGCGTGCAAAAACGCCCTTGTTGACGCCGGCGGCGACGTTAAACGCGCGTCGGAAATTTTGCGCGAAAAAGGACTTGCGGCGGCGGCGAAAAAAGCCGGACGCGTCGCGGCGGAAGGCCTTGTTGCGGCGGCGGTTTCGCCCGACCGTAAAAACGGCGCACTTGTTGAAGTAAACAGCGAGACCGATTTTGTTGCGAAAAACGATGATTTCGTTTCCTTCGTACAACAAGTTGCGAATCAAGCACTTGTTTCAGATGCGAAAACGGCGGACGAGCTGTTGGAAGAAAAATGGATTGCGGATTCTTCGCAAACCGTCAAGGAAGTTCTTGCAAATAAAATCGCCACAATCGGCGAAAATATCGGCATTCGTCGTTTCTCGCGCTATACAACGGACAGCGCGAACGACGCCGTTGTCGAATATATCCACGGCGGCGGTCGCGTAGGCGCAATGCTTTTGATTTCCGCGCCCGCGATGAACGACGCGGTGCTTGATGCGGGACGCAATATTTGTATGCAAATCGCCGCGATGTCCCCACAATTTGTTTCAAGCGAAGACATCCCCGCCGAGCATATCGCAAGCGAAAAAGAAATTCTGACAAAGCAGGCTATGCAGGAAAACGAAACCGCGGACAAGCCCAAACCCGCTCAAGTTATCGAAAAAATGGTCGAAGGCCGTTTGGCAAAATCCTTCAAAGAAAGCTGCCTGGTTGACCAAGAATATGTAAAAGACGCGGAGTTTACCGTCGGTTCGTATTTAAAATCCGTTGGCGAGGGCGTGAAAATTACTCGCTTTACACGCTATGAAAAAGGCGAGGGCATCGAGAAAAAAGAGGTGGACTTTGCCGCCGAGGTTGCGGAAGCTATGAACGTATAGTATCGAACGCAATAAGAAGGTGTGTTCATATACTCACGAACCGAAACTTCTTCCAAAAATCATCTGAAGTTTCGGTTCGTGAGCAACCGCCAGCCGGAAACGAAAGTGAACTTCTTTCGTTTCATGAGTATAGCACGAAACGCCGACTTAGCGGTCAAATTTTGCCGCACCAATTCGGCATTCCGCGCTATGAACACACCCTCCAAAAAAGCATCAAGAATAAAGCACACCTGTAATCCAAAGCGAAAGCAAAACCCCGCAAAAGTTGGCAAAAAGCGCGCCCGCAAGGGTAAACCTCGTCTTTGTAATCTTAATGGACATGAAATAAATGCTCATCGTGTAAAAAACAGTCTCGGTACTGCTCATCATAATAGAAACAAATTGCCCCAAAAACGAATCCGGCCCGTGCCGTTCAAACAAATCAAGCAAAAGCCCGGTAGACGCGCTCGAGGAAACAAGCCGCATAAGCGTAAGCGGCACGGCATCCGCAGGATACCCCAATCTGTCGGTAATCGGCGAAATCAAATCCCCCAAAATATCAAACGCCCCCGACGCCCGAAGCATCCCCAC
>JGI24703J35330_11748666_pt1 | contig 24074 bp, 20 predicted proteins | sample TergutNt197P1_FD_35330 | JGI IMG/M metagenome (IMG submission 35330)
GAATTTGACATTGTGGGACTTACTTACGAAGAAGATTTTACTGTCACAACAGCAGACCATGGAAACATGGATGTTCAGTTTACACCTGAATTTTTAGCGGGGGTTGATGTGGTAGCGGGAAGCGTCGTAGATTTTATCATTGGCGGGCAAACGTTCCCTGTTTCGATTTCAACCTTTGTCGGACGTGAACCAGGATTTGCAACGGGGCAAGTTAATTATGGCGTCTATAATCAAACGAATCCCCACGAGCGACCAAGTGTAGGTTTATTGTTACCAGATAATAACCGTGTTGCAAGTGTAGAACGAACGTTTTTAAATGAAACAACCGACGTTCCGGCAGCGGGGAATTGGACTTTGGTAGAAAATTGGGTGCAAGTTGAAACCCAAATCATTGAAGGTGTCCCAGTGCCAATCTATGAGCAAACATTCCAGTTGACATTTACTCGCAACTTTTTAGATAATCTTGCAACAGGAGAGCATAATTTACGCATTCATTTTGCGTGGGGGGACGAGGTGCGTTATGTAGATTATTCTTTGGAAATTCTTCGTTCCCATGGGGCGTTTTTAGAAACATATACGTCTACGTTTAATGTAAGGTTACCTGAGGAAGTTGTTGTTGCTTATGGTGTTTATGGTGGATATAGATTTATCGGAATAGATGGGCTTGTAATGAATGAGGATTTCACAGTTGTAGGCAATGTGATCACAATAAATAATGAAACACTTTTACGATTAATGCGTGGCGAGCATCTGCTCGATTTCTTGTTTGAAAATGATGGTCATGTCATCACACTTCATCACAGATTACGCATTCAACCGGGGTCTAGAATTGATTATTCTGTGTGGGAGCTGCAAACTCAAGAGCCTGATAATCCAGAAGCGAATGTGCCGTTATTTTACGTATATTCCTCGGATAGATTGCAACGTCGTGAATATTCGCCTTGGTGGTATGGAGATACTGAGGGTGAATGGGATTATTTTATGACATCTCCTCGTGGATTTACTTCACCAAATGCAGCCAGCTCAAGAACCGAGTTGCGTGAATTAACGCCAAATGCGGACCAACCAGCGTGGTGGTATCATCGAGGGTATCACAGTATGCGTGTCGAGTATCGTGTGCCGTATGTGGGACTTGTGAGCGGACCAGGAAGTCGAACGGCAATCGGGCAAATGAAACCTCATGCAGGACAAATCGAAGTCTTTATATGGGATGACTTTAGAGCAACAACTTTAGCGTTGGGAGGTTTTCCACATACGAGCGATTTATCAGGTGTAAATGTTGAGCAAAATGAGCCGTTTGTGGTAACTTATCGCATGATTGATTCTGTTGCAACCATGTATTTTAATGATTCAGACACACCATTCTTTAGACAAAACATCGCCGGTTTTATGGATAACTTCTATTTCAAGGCAGGAAACTATGACCAAAATGCGCCACGTGGCTGGCCAGATGCAGACGTTGTTAATTCTCTTGTTGCTATTAGAGAGTTAGAAATTCTACACAACCCAGTCCGCGGTCGCTTGGTTGATAACGAAGGAAATCCTCACGCACATTTAACTCTTACTTACAACTTACTCGATGCTCCAAGTGAAATTGCCAATACATACGGACGCACCATCACGGGACTCACGACAACCACAGATGAATTTGGTTATTTTGAAATTACTAACATTCCAAACGGTCGTGTCTCATGGATTGGTGGCGTGGCACAGAGTGTTTCAAGAACAGCTGTTGTTGAGTTGGAACTACCTCTTGCGAGTGGGGCAACTGCAGTACTTGATGGAGAAGGGATTGGGCGCATTGATGCAGAAACTTTTGTGATTGATGCGGTTTATGCTCATACCATTGATTCTTGGCGAGAAGCTGCCACGATTGTGATGGAGGTTGGGGAGGAAAATGATGACCACGAGGTAGAAATAGTAACTATCGTTCCGTCAGCATTCGTTACTCAGATTCCTGGAAATCAAAATCTACTCACAGTAACATTAACTACTACTTTTAGCAATAAGGATATAAAAATTTATAGTACAACTGTAATGATTCGCAATAATTCTGATGTTAAGGTTGAGATTAATGATCACATTGTATTTGTTTCTACAAGGGGTAACACTGACATTCGGCAAATTTATTTACTTAACTAGTGAAATATAATTTAAAAAAAGGTATTTGTATGTTATAATATTATTAAGTAATTCGATTTACTAAGTGAGGTGAATTTTTCCATGAAAAGACCAACTATTACAGATGTAGCAAACTTGGCGGGTGTTTCAAGGAGCACAGTTTCTCAATATTTAAACGGGCGATTTAATCATATGAGTGAAAATACTAAGGAAAAAATCAAGCGTTCGATTAAGGAATTAAATTACTCACCAAACGAACTTGCTCGTGGTTTAAAACAGAAAAAAACTTCAATGGTTGGAATTATTGTTGCAACTGTTACCTCAGAATTTACTACCGAAATTATTCGTTCAATTGAAGATGAATGTACGCAAAATGGCATCCAACTTATTATTTGTAATGCTGAGGATGACTTTGAAAAAGAACGTCAATATATAAATACCTTAGTTGCAAGACAAATCGACGGATTAATAACTTTACCAAATGCGGAGAATAAAGAGGTCTATCTTGAACTGATTAAGCACGATTATCCATTAGTATTTTTAGACAGAAAAATTGATGGTGTAAATGTTCCGACAATTCTTTTTGATAATATCGAAGCATCTCGTAGTGCTGTTGAACATTTTGTTAAACATGGTCATAATCGAATAGCAATTTTAACTAAACCAATGGGTAAACATTTTATAACAACGAGATTTGAACGTGTTGATGGTTATAAAAAGGGATTGAAAGAGTTCGGTATTGAGGTTAATAAAGAATTTATTTACAGTGCGCCAATGGATGAGATGCAAGAAGCTTTAGTTCGATTATTTTCACTCGTTAATCCTCCTACTGCAATTCTTGCAGGTAACGATATGATTCTTGAAGAAATATTAATTTTTGCTAAAGAAAATCAAAAAAGACTTCCAGAAGATTTTAGTGTTATCAGTATTGACGAGGTGACTTTTGCTAAGTTGCATACTCCTGCAATTACAACCATACCACAGCCAACATTTGAAATGGGAAAAAAAGCAGCTCAAGTTCTTGTTAGCTTAATCGATGATGAAAAAAGAGAAATGGCAATGACTTATCGTTTTCCTCCTGGTTTCAACTCAAGAGAATCAGTAAAAAAAATAACCTAATTAAACCCCAAAAAAACCTCCGAATTTAATTTTTCGGAGGTTTTTGTCCGCTATTTTATTAACTAAATTTTCCACTATGAGCAATTCGACTTGCCGCTGCAGCTGCTACTGCTCCAACTAAATCATCTAAAAATGTATGACATACACCTTTTGCATCGTCTTTAATATCAAGCTCACGCAAAATACCAGGTTTTACTTTGTCAATATAGCCAAAATTCGTAAAACCAATAGAACCATATACGTTTACAATTGAGAAAGCTAAGATTTCATCAATTCCATATAAACTATAATCTTTTGTAATCATTTCTTGAAGTGGGGATTCTAACTTTTGTTGTTCGGCAAGTTCATCCAACGCAATACCTGTTAAAATCGCATTTTGAACTTCTCTTTTTTCGAGTACCTTACTAACATTATGTACACAATCATCAATCGTTAAATTCGCATAATATTTTTCTTGTAAAAAATAAGTTAAATCACCTATTTGCTCAAGTGTCACTCCTCTTTTTTCTAATTTTTCAATCGTAAAAGCATGTAAAATTTCTTTATCTTCGAAACCGAAATTCATAAAAATCACTCTCTTTCTAATTAAATTTTGGCACTACTTGAATAGACCAATGACTCTTTGTAAATGCTATAATCGTAATTATAAATCATCTCAACATTATATGCAAGAAATATTGTAATTTATGCTCAATTATCTGCATTATCACGTTGTACCTTTTAGCAAATTATGCTAAAATATAAATATTGTAGAATAAATGTGTCGAAACTTGCTATCATATAAGACTTGTTTAATCAAGAATTATTTACAATATTGCTCACTTATTTTACAAAATGGAAATCTTTAATTAACGAAAACTACATGTTAACCACAGGTTATTTTGTTAAAATATAAAAGTGTTCAAGAAAACTATTTTTAAATTATTGGAGGAAATCGAAATGGATATTCATATTAAAGACCTAGTTATGGAATTTAATGGCGTGCGCGCTATCGATAAAATGAACGCCACGATAAAAGATGGAGAACTTGTTTCTTTACTCGGACCAAGCGGCTGTGGAAAAAGTACAACGCTTATGTTGATTGCAGGCTTGTATAAACCAACAGAGGGTCAAATTTTCTTTGGAGAACAAGATGTGACCAAGATTGAAGCCGAAGATCGAGGTATTGGAATGGTTTTTCAAAATTATGCGCTCTATCCACATTTATCGGTGTTAAAAAATATCATGTTTCCTCTTAAAATGCAAAAAGTACCAAAACAAGAAGCGATTACTCGAGCTAAAGAAGTTGCTAAACTCGTTGAAATTGATCATTTACTTGATCGTAAACCAGGACAACTCTCTGGAGGACAACAACAACGTGTTGCAATAGCACGGGCACTGGTTAAGAAACCAAAAGTCTTGTTACTTGATGAGCCTTTATCGAATTTAGATGCTCGTTTAAGACTTGAGATGCGTGAAGAAATTAGAAGAATCCAACTAGAAGTAGGAATTACTGCGATTTTTGTGACTCATGATCAAGAAGAAGCAATGAGTATTTCAGACAAAGTTATGTTGATGAATGGTGGAATTATTCAACAAGAAAGCCACCCACAAGAAATGTATAAAACTCCAATGAACGAATTCGTCGCAAAATTTATTGGTTCACCTCCTATGAATTTGATTAAAGAAGTTGATTATACTTTGGGTGTTCGTCCAGAAGATTTATACCTTACAAGTGAAGAGGACGCTATTTTAAGTGGGGATTTAACTCACTATGAAACTATTGGACGAGATACTTTAATAAAAGTCCAATCAGGAGATAATGTTATACGTGCTCTGATTGATGCAAGTGCAGATCTTACTCTAGGACAAACAATATATCTTGGTGCAAAACATGCTGATAAACATTATTTTGATACCGAAACTGGTGTACGCGTAGAACTCAAAGAAGGGTGGCTAAAACATGAATGAGAAAGCGACCTTAAAATCGACACTGACAGCTTATTTATATCTAACACCTGCTCTTATCATCCTAATATTATTTAGTATCTATCCGATATTTCGATCCTTTGAAATAGCATTTTGGCAAGATTATAATTTCTTACGTCGAGAGGTTCATAGTTACGGATTCGATAATTTCACTTATTTATTTAATGATCCAAGTTTTAGAAGATCGATTACTAATACATTCTCGTTCGTTCTTGGAGTTGTGCCGATTCAAATTTTAATTTCTTTAGGGATTGCATTAATGCTTAATAGTAATATAAAGTTTAAAGGTTTGTTTCGTTCGATTTACTTCTTGCCTTTTGTTACCTCAGTGGTAGCTATTTCGATGGTATGGCAGTTTATTTTTCATACACAACACGGAATTTTAAACCATGCATTAACATTTATCGGACTTGAACCAATACCTTGGCTCACACGCCCTGAATATTCGATGGTTTCACTAGTAATTATGAGCATCTGGCGCGGACTTGGATTTAATATCGTTATATTACTTGCTGGTCTTCAAAATGTTAATACTGGTTTGTACTTAGCAGCTAAAGTTGATGGCGCTCGTAACTGGCATAGGTTTACTACAGTTACTCTGCCAGCAATTTCACCTACATTATTTCTAATTTCTATCATGTCGGTAATTTCTTCGTTTCGAGTATTCACAGAAATATTTGCTCTTTTTCAAGGGGAAGCGGGAATTGCAAACCGGGCACTGACTATCGTATTCTACATCTTCCAAAATTTCTGGGTTCATCATAGATTTGGAGTTGCTTCCGCTGCTGCTGTAGTTTTGTTTGCCATTATTCTCATAATCACAATGGTTCAAATGTGGATTGGTAAAAAACTCGTGCACTACTAAAGTAAAGGAGATTAAAAAAAAATGAAAAATGTAATTTCTAAAACAACTATATATCTTTTACTAACACTTGGTGCATTAATGATGTTGTTTCCATTTCTTTGGATGATTTCAACTTCGCTTCAAACATCATCTGAAATAACGTCACCTCAACCCGTATTTTTTCCAGCCGAAATCCAGTGGATAAATTTTTCAAGAGCAATGGAGATAGCACCTTTTGATGTATTTTTTATCAATAGTGTGATTGTAACTGTCATTGGAACAATAGGAGAACTTTTAACAACAGTCCTTGCTGCATATGCATTTTCGAAGATGAATTTTTGGGGTCGTGATATTTTGTTCTCAATCTTAGTAGCTACGATGATGGTGCCAAACGAGGTATTACTTGTTCCAAACTTCGTAACCATGGCAAATCTCGGTTTAGTTGACACACTTCATGGAATTTATTTACCATGGGTTGCGAGTGTTTTCTCGATTTTCTTAATCCGTCAATTCTTTTTAACAGTTCCAAAGCAACTTTCCTATGCTGCTAAAGTAGATGGTTGTAGTGAATTTAGATTTTTGTGGTATGTAATGATTCCATTAGCAAAGCCTGCTCTTGTAACAATGACATTATTATCTGTTATCAATAGCTGGAATGCTTTCACTTGGCCTTTATTAATCACGCAAACACGTTTAACGAGGACTTTACCTGTCGGTCTTTCGATGTTCAGGAGTGAAGCTGGTTCATTTTTTGAGTTAATAATGGCAGCATCTGTTGTTACAGTAATTCCGATGGTAATATTGTTTATCGTCTTACAAAAATATGTAGTAGCAGGGGTTGCACGAACCGGAATAAAAGGATAATTTGTCACAAAAGACATTAAAATGAAAATTTAATAGTGGGATAAACCCCGTGGTAAGGAGATATAAAAATGAAGAAAAATAAAGTTTTGTTACTTATAACTGCTTGTGTTTTAACACTTGGAGTATTAGTCGCATGTGGAAGAAATAATGCTAACGATAATGTAGAAGTTCCACCTGCTGGAATTGAAAGACCAACACCTCAACCTATTACTCCTGATCAAATAGACGTTATTGAACTTACATTCTGGCACGCGATGACTGGCGACCATGAGACGGCTCTAGATAATTTAGTAAATGATTTTAATGCACAACATCCGCATATTCACGTGTCGCATGAATTCCAAGGAAATTATACTGAACTCAATCAGTCTTTAGTATCAGCTGCTGTAGCGGGACGTCTTCCTAACATGGCGCAAGCTGTTACAGATACTGTAACGACATACATGAATGACGGAATTATTGTTCCGTTAACGCCATTCTTTAACCAAACATTCTCTCAAGACGAAATCAATGATATCGTTGAAGTATTTCGTGAAGGTGTAATTTGGGACGGAGAATTTATGTCAGTACCATTTGGAAAATCAACACGTGTATTATTCTATAACTTAGATTTATTTGAAGAATATGGAATTGAAAGAGCACCACAAACATGGGATGAACTGATTGAAATCTCTAATATCTTAAAAGATGAAAGTGTTGGACGATTTGGAATGGGATTTGAAAATGGTTGGGCTGCTGAGTTTATTGCTTTAACAATCCAACATGGTGGTGAATATATCGACGAGGCCTCAGCTACAGCCCATTTTGGCGGTCCAGAAGGAATTGCGGCTGCTGAATTTGTTATGGGACTTTATAATGATGGTGTTGCACGATTTGCTGGAGAAGATAATTTCTTATCAGGAGTATTTGGTGCAGGTAATGTTGCGATGTATATTGGTTCATCAGCTGGTCTTCCACACGTAACAAGCGCAGTTGGAGGCGATTTTGAATGGGCAACCGCACCACTTCCAACTTATAATGGAAACGCGGCATCAAGATTCCAAGGTAATGATATTGTATTATTTGACAATGGTGCATCAGAGGCTGAAAAACAAGCTGCATGGGAATTTATGGCATTTACACTACGACCAGAAGTAACTTCGCTCTGGGCAGCTCAATCTGGTTATATTCCAGTAACTTACGCAGGTCGTTTACATCCAAATTGGACAAACCATATCGAAGCACGACCATATGCATCTGCTGCTGCGGAACAATTTGATGCAGGATTTATGACTGCACGTTTAAGTGGTGCGTCACAAGTTTGGACAATTCTTGGGGAAGAATTAACTAATGTAAGATTAGGATTATACGATACAGAAACAGCGTTAACAAGAGCACAAGAACGAGCACAAGCAGCACTCGACGCTGGAAGGTAAATAATATCTAAGGTGTTGTAAATAAAATTTACAACATCTTTTCTTTTAACAAGGAGAATATAAATGGATAAAACAACAATAAAATTTTGGAGCGGTCTAAATACAATCGGTGGAAACATTGCCGAGGTGAGATATAATAACGACCGTGTTATCTTTGATTTTGGGCGAAATTACAATCCAGCAGACGTGTTACTAACCAGTGCGAAAGGTCGAGGAAAAAAAAGGGTACAAGATATGTTAAAGCTTGGTATTTTACCAAAAATTGACGGTATTTATAGTGATTCTGATTTAGGAGAAAATCCGTTTGACATAGAGGCATTTCAATCTTCAAGTTTAAACACCGCAATATTGATAAGTCATCTTCATCTTGATCATATAGGTTCAATTGATACGATTGATGAATATCTTCCGATATATATGTCTTGCGAATCAAAAAAAATGTTTGAACAACTAATGTTAATTGGGGAGTCACCATTTAGAAATCTCGAACACATTTTTGCAGTTAATGCAAATGACCAAATTAAGGTTGGAGAAATTTTAATCACAGCGATACCAGTCGATCATGATGCTCACGGAAGTGTTTCATTTTTGATAGAAACTCCCGATAAAAAAATTTGTTATTCAGGTGATTTACGAATGCATGGAAATTCACCTCATCTAAATGAAAAATGGATGGAGATTATAAAAAATAAAAAAGTTGATCTTTTACTTCTTGAGGCAACGACATTTTTCCCACTAAATGATACGTATCGTGAAAATAAACCTGAAACATTTTCCGAACCTGATATTCCTAATGAAATTTTAAATGTTGTTGATAATGTTAATGGATTTGTATTTTTTAATTACTACCATCGCAATTTAGATCGTTTATTTCATTTGTTTTCAGTTGCAAAAAAAAGTAACAGAAAATTAGTGTTAGAATTTCCTACTGCGCAAATTGCAGCAACATTTTTTAAAGATGAGGATTTTAAAATTTTAAAAGATAATTCTGATACTGATTGGAAAAATCAATTAACTCGAAAATTTCAAATGATAGATGTAGAACAAATGAATAAAAACCCTGAACTTTACCTCGTTCAAAATAGTTTTGAAAATGTATTAAATCTAATCGATTATAAACGAGATGATAGTATCTACATCCATTCAAATGGAACTCCACTCGGTTCATTTGATCCTAGTTACTCATCGTTATTGTCTTTTTTAGAAAACAATAACATTGGAGTAAAATATTATAATATTTCTACTTCAGGTCACGCAACTAATGAGGCAATACTCGATATAATAGATGAAACATCACCTAAGAAACTGGTTATTTGGCATTCTCTTGCTCCCGAGTGTGTTATTCCTCGAAATCCAAATCAATTAATTTTAAGACCATTACTTGATTTATGGTATGAGGTCTAAATTATGAAAAAAAAATTGAAAATTTTTTACACAACGGATACACATGGTTATATTTTTCCACTTAGCTACGCGACGAATAAAAAAGAAAATATAGGTTTGCTAGGTATGAAATCTGTTTTTAAAAAAGACGGTAATACACTCATAATAGACGGTGGCGATACTATTCAAGGCTCTCCACTGGCAATGTATATTGGAAGACAACATTTAAATAACGATGAAATTCATCCCATCGCAAGCGTCTTAAATATTTTAGGGTATGATTATGTTACGCTTGGGAATCACGATTTTAATTATGGGCAAAATTATTTGAAAAACTATATCGAAAGTCTTAGTGCGAAGGTTATTTGTGCTAACGTTGAAGGACTTCCAATATTAAAATCTACAATCCATCAACTAGAAAATGGATTACGAGTAGGAATTGTTGGTGGGGTAACAGATTGGGTTAATATTTGGGAAAATCCAAATCATCTTACAGGTCTTGTTGTAAGTGATGCAATGACGGCAATTAAAAAAGAACTAACGGAATTAAAATTAAAAAATAGTCTTGATTTTACGATTTGTATAAACCACGGAGGATATGAAAGAAATATTAATACTGATGAGATTCAAAGTAACTCGCGAGAAAATATTGCTTGGGAAATATGTCGAGAATTGGATTTTGATTTACTTTTAACAGGTCATCAACATATTCCTGTAGAAGGGCAATATGTTCATGGGACATTTACGGTTCAAGCCGCACAAAATGCTGTACATTTTATTGAAATAGATGCAATTTATAACGAAGATAAAGCTTGGGAATTTAAGTCTTCGTTTAATGAGCCTGTGAGTGATATCAATTCTGTGCTAAATGTGCAGAGTGCTGGGTTTGAAAAATTAATTCAGTATGAAAAAGAAACTCAGTTGTGGCTGGATAAACCCGTTGGAACTCTCGACCAAGAATTAATTGCAAGTGAAAAAGTAGATATGGCGTTAAATGGGTCTGATATAGCGAATTTCTTTAATCAGATTCAACTTTGGGCGACGGATGCTGATATTAGTGCGACCTCACTTGGTAATGTTGTTAAAGGTTTTGATCCTGATGTTTCAATTCGGGACATTGTTTCGACTTACGTCTATTCTAATACATTGTCGGTTATTTTGCTTACTGGAAAGCAGGTATCTTTAATGCTTGAGAGACCTGCGGGATATTTAGAACTTGATAATAATGGTGTGCCTCAAGTTTCACGTCGATTTCTTGAACCAAAGGTTGAACATTATAATTATGACTTTTATGCTAATTTAACATTTGATGTTGACCTTGCTCAACCAGTTGGAATGCGGGTGAAAAATATCCGTGTTAAAAATGAATTACTTGACGAGAACAAAACCTATAAGATTGTAATGAATAATTACCGGTCAACAGGTGCCGGTGGCTATGAAATCTTAAAACAAGGTAAATTAATTCAACAAGACGCGACAGAAATTTCAGAATTAATTATAAAGTATATTGAACAACATCAGTTTGTGACAGTAAAGAAGTATGATGCGCCAAATTGGATTCACCAGTAAGTTCATTGTTTATTGAGATTACGATTGACTATATGAGAATCTTCATCCAAAGCATACTTGTAAAGTGAAAACCAATTTCTACGACGAAATACTACAAAACAAGATAAAACACACCCCTTGCACAAATAAAAAAAATTTGAGATAATATAAAAAGTGTAGCGTCACATGTAAACAATTGATGAAATCTTGAAGAGAGTTTTGAGGCTTCAACGAAGCTAGAAACTCTCTAGAGATTATAGAAATTGTTGTGACGCGAAACTAGATTGATTAAAAATGTACCACCTCCCCATAATCTGTGATTTGGTTGGTGGTTGGTACTCGACAAGAATTTTACGACGTAGAAGTAATAAGTTCTCACAGAGCAGGAGTTGAGCGTTTTATCAACAAATTAAAATCAAATTTTAAAAAGGTGTGAAATATAATGAACGAGGAAAAACTTGTAGAAATGGCATTTAAAGCACGAAAATTTTCATATTCACCCTACTCAAATTTTCAAGTAGGTGCGGCACTTCTTGCTAAAAACGGTAAAATTTATCAAGGCTGTAACATTGAATCAGCAAGCTATACGCCGACCAATTGTGGTGAACGAACTGCAATTTTTAAAGCCGTATCAGAGGGTGTCAAAGAGTTTACTGCAATAGTAATCGTCGGTGGTCCAGCAGATGCGCTCGATATAGATTATTGTTTCCCTTGTGGAGTATGCCGGCAAGTAATGGCAGAATTCTGCGAAGATGACTTTAAAATTCTGCTCGCAAATAGTCAAAATCAAACAAAAGTTTATACACTCAATGAAATTCTACCCAACCGCTTTGGACCAAAAAACTTACAAGGAGAGTGAAATGATGTACCGCATGTACGACTTAATTCAAAAAAAGAAAGATAAAAAAGAATTATCCCGAGACGAAATTTTTTACATGATCAACGCATTCACAACAGGCGAAATCTCCAACGAGCAAATGTCTGCATTTTGTATGGCTGTGTATTTCAACGGAATGAACGCTTTTGAAACGGCTCATCTAACACAAGCGATGGTAGAATCAGGAGATGTTGTTGATTTATCAGGAATCGACGGCGTAAAAATGGATAAACATTCAACTGGAGGGGTAGGGGATAAAACAACATTTATCATTATGTCAATAGTCGCTTCTCTAGGAATAAAAGTTGCTAAAATGTCAGGAAGAGGTCTCGGACATACGGGAGGAACTCTTGATAAAATCGAAGCCATACCCGGATTTAAAATTGATCTAGAGCCAACAGAATTTATAAAAAATGTAAATGAAATAGGAGCAAGTCTCGCAGGTCAAACTGGTGAGTTAGTTCCTGCTGATAAAAAGCTTTACGCGTTAAGAGACGTAACAGCAACTGTTGATAATATTTCCCTTATCGCCGCAAGTGTTATGAGTAAAAAAATTGCCTCAGGATCAAATGGAATTGTTCTCGATGTGAAAACTGGAACCGGCGCATTTATGAAAACTCTGGAAGAATCACTAGAACTCGCAAGCGAAATGGTATCAATAGGAAATATCGCAGGTAGAAAAATTGCCGCCCTAGTAACAGATATGAATGTACCAACAGGAAATGCAATCGGAAATACGCTTGAGGTTATCGAAGCTATTGAAGTTTTAACGGGCGCAGGACCAGACGATTTAAAATCAATTTGTCTTGAACTCGCATCTAATATGATTCATTTAGCAATAAATTTACCAATTGAAGATGCGAGAACAATGGCACAAAAACAGATTGAAAACGGCGCTGCATATGAAAAATTTAAAGAAATCGTTCAAAGACAGGGCGGTGACATATCATATATTGAAAATCCAAGTTTATTCAAAGTCGCAACAATTAAATATGAATTACTTTCAAAAACCTCAGGCTACATCTCGGAAATGAACGCCCAAGCAATTGGAACGGCATCAAGCATTTTAGGAGCAGGAAGAATAAAAGCAACAGATAAAATCGATTATGCTGCGGGGATTGTTTTGAAAGCAAAAACTGGATCATACGTGGCAACTGGTGACGTAATTGCTGTGTTTCACACCAACAATGAGCGTGTTTTACAAGATGCGATTTCGACTTTTACAGATGGGCTAAAATTTAGTGAAACTCCTCCTGAAGAAAAACCTCTTATATATGCACGTGTAACGGTTGATAAGATCGAAAAATATTAATATCGAAATAAAAAGGAGGTAATAAGATGTATAAAAGAGTAGTACTTATTGTCTTAGATAGTGTAGGAATAGGGGCATTACCCGATGCAGAAAAATATGGTGATGTCGGTTCAAACACTATGTTAAATATTAAAAAAGCATATCCACAAATGGAATTGCCAAATATGATAAATCTTGGTTTATCAAATATTGAAGGTGTGGAAAACATTGGGGAAAAGGTTGTGAATTTTACAGGTGCTTGTGGAAAACTAGGTGAGGTTTCACTTGGTAAAGATACTACAACAGGTCACTGGGAAATCGCAGGTTTAAAGGTAATTCATCCATTCCCAACATATCCAGATGGTTTTCCACAAGACTTAATCTGTGCATTTGAGGAAAAAGTCGGACGTAAAGTAATTGGAAATTGCGTCGCATCGGGAACAGAAATTCTTGATAAACTCGCAGACGAACATGTTAAAACAGGAGATTTAATCTTATACACATCTGCCGATAGTGTTTTTCAACTCGCAGCACATGAAGAAGTAATTCCTCTTGAAGAACTTTATAAAATTTGTAAAATCGCACGCGAGATGTTAGTTGATGACTGGAGTGTATCGCGAGTAATTGCCAGACCTTTTATTGGCACATGCGGTGCTTGGGTGAGAACACCTAATCGAAAAGATTATTCTGTTTCACCTTTTTCAAAAACGATGTTAAATTATATAAGTGAAGCTGGTAAGGATGTATTTGCTATTGGTAAAATCAGTGATATTTATAATGGAGAAGGAATTACTAAGTCTACTTCGACCAAGAACAATATGGCTGGTGTTGATGCAACAATCGAACACATAAAAGAAAATAGTAACGGAATTATTTTTACAAATCTTGTGGATTTTGACTCCGTTTATGGGCATAGGCGCGATGTGGTTGGTTATGCACAAGCGTTGATGGATTTTGATAATAGGGTTCCGGAAATAATCGACGTGCTTAAAGACGAAGATATTTTAATTTTAACAGCAGATCATGGGTGTGATCCAACGTTTAAGGGAACTGATCATACGAGAGAATTTGTCCCTCTGCTTATTTATGGAAAAAATATTAAATCAGGTGTAAATCTCGGAGTGAGGTCTACTTTTTCTGATATTGGGAAAACTATTTTAGATTATCTTAATGTCGCAGGCAAAATCGAAGGAACAAGTTTTTTAACAGAAATTTTGCAAAATTAATAGGAGATGAAATATTATGAGTCAAGCTCAAACAGTACCAACAGCCCATATCGAGGCAAAAGAAGGGCAAATTGCAAAAACAGTATTAATGCCAGGTGATCCACTTCGCGCAAAATTTATCGCAGAGACATTTTTAGAAAATGTTGAACAATTTAATGGTGTAAGAAATATGTTAGGATTTACTGGAACATATAAAGGAACACGCGTCTCAGTAATGGGCTCTGGTATGGGTGCCGCATCAATCGGGATTTATTCATATGAGTTATTTAAATTTTATGGAGTTGAAAATATCATACGCGTTGGAACTGCAGGTGGAATTGGTGGTGGCGTAGAATTAAAAGACGTCGTAATCGGTATGGGAGCTTCAACAGACTCAAACTTTTTATACCAATATGAATTTGCAGGACATTTCACTCCAATTGCCAGTTATGAACTCTTAGCAGCAGCAGTAAAATCAGCAGAAGAACTAGGAACAAAAACAAAAGTCGGAAATATTATGACAAGTGATGTATTTTATAACGACCATACTGAAGCCTACAAATCATGGGAAAAAATGGGAATCCTCGCAGTTGAAATGGAAGCAGCAGCCCTATATGCAAACGCAATCCGACTAGGAAAAAATGCACTCGCTATCTGTACAGTATCCGATATGATTTTCACTGGAGAAGCCACCTCATCAGAAGAACGCCAATTAACATTTACTGATATGTTAAAAGTTGGTTTAGAAACTGCTGTGAAGATGGAGAATATTTAGTACAACAAATCTCAAAAAAAGGAACAACACAAGCGGTTGTTCCTTTTTGAAGTGGAATATTTTAACTAACTCGACATATTTTTAAAAGCGGATAATGTGTTAAATAACAACATAGCGATTGTCATAGGCCCAACTCCACCAGGAACGGGGGTTATAAAAGATGACTTTTTAGAAACCTCATCAAAATCCACATCGCCTACGATTTTACCATTTACTCTATTGATACCAACATCTATAACAACCGCACCATCTTTGACCATTTCAGCCGATATAAAACCAGGACGACCAATTGCTACAACCAAAATATCTGCGTTACGAGTGAAATCTGCTAAATTACTTGTCTTAGAGTGAGTAATCGTCACTGTCGCATCACTCGCCACAAGCATCTGCGCAATCGGTTTTCCAACAATATTGCTTCGTCCCACAATCACCACATTTTTTCCAGCAATTTCTACATCATAAAATTTGAGTAATTCCATAATTCCTGCTGGAGTACACGGTTGCAAGCACTTTAGACCTAAACTTAGACGACCAACTTGAGCGGGATGAAAACCATCGACATCTTTATTTATATCAATCGCCGCAATTACAGCTTGCTCATCAATATGCTCTGGAAGCGGCAGTTGCACTAAAATTCCATGAACACTAGTATCGTCATTTAACTCTTCGATTGTATCGAGCAAAACTCTTTCAGAAACATCAATCGGAAGCGATATAGTATTCGATTCTATTCCTACCTCTGTTGCGAACTTTTGTTTACTTCGTACATAGTAAAGTGACGCAGGATTTTCTCCCACTATAATTACACTTAATTTAGGTCGCTGACCGGTCGTTTCTATTTCAGTTATTTCGTTTTTTATTTTCGCGCGAACAATACTTGCGACAGACTTTCCATCCATAATTTGATTCATTGTATTAACCTCATTTTAACAATTTTATTCGAGTAACAATTAATAACTCCATCGATTTTATTATAACAGAACTTTATCATAAATAACATAGCAAAAATAAATTTGAATGTAATTATTTCACAGCTTGTGGTACAATATAAAAAGTGTAGCGTCACATTTAAACAATTGAAGAAATCTTGAAGAGAGTTTTGAGGCTTCTAAGAAGTTAGAAGCTCTCGAGAGATTATCGAAATTGTTGTGACGCAAAGCTAGATTCGATAGTCGTCAATAAGTTCGCAATTTATTACGATTACGTTTGACTACTCAAAGCTACTTCGCGAAAACTTGAGCGACTAGTAGCTACTGAGAAAGAGTAGCGTCACATGTTAACAATTGAAGAAATCTTGATGTGAAAAAAAATTATCTTAAAAATTGGAGTGATGATTATGAGTAAGAAAAAACCTATTGTAATAGGGATTGCGGGTGGAACAGGCTCGGGTAAAACGAGTATCGCCGCAAAAATAATGAATACCTTTAAAAATGAATCAGTACTGCTAATTCAACAAGATGCATATTACCGTGATCAATCAGATTTAACCTTCGAGAAAAGACTCGAAACAAATTATGATCATCCGCATGCATTTGATAATGATTTACTTATGAAGCAAATTACGAAATTAAGAAATTATGAAGCTATTGAGATGCCTGTTTACGATTATGCACTACATACAAGAAGTGATAAAACTATTCATGTTGCACCTCAAGAAGTTATTATTTTAGAAGGAATTTTAGTGCTTGAGGACGAATCATTAAGAAATCTTATGGATATTAAAATTTTTGTTGATACGGATGCGGACATTAGAATATTAAGACGGACAATTCGTGATATTGAAGAACGCGGACGAACAATCGAATCTGTTGTTGAACAATATTTAACTGCGGTACGTCCTATGCATAACCAATTTGTCGAACCATCTAAAAGATACGCTGATGTAATTATTCCAGAAGGTGGTAAAAATAGGGTTGCAATTGATTTAGTTGCAACAAAAATAGAGATGATTTTAGAAGAAAACAATCAATAATTAGCTGAACTTGTTAAAACAAATCGAGAAAGGTCGAGAAATGTTGAATATTGTCGAACGATTTAAAAAAATAAATTTATATTATACTTTATACAAAAGTTATCCCACGAAGGTTGTGTAAAAAAACATTATTTCACTTTAAAAATAATCGGCTTTTGACATTTATTTTAGCTTATTTTAGCAGATTTTTAGTTAATCTGATGGGCTTTTATAATGGATAAATATATGAAAAGACAATTAATTTGTTAAATAGGCTATTATCGACAATATTAAACTGTGATAAAAATCTTGATGAGTAAAACTGGGATAAGTTTTCCACAAGTCATGTGCATAAATCGAAATACTGTGCACAAAATTGGATTAAAAGTAATTTTTTGTCAATATAACGGGGTTGACTTCAAAAAAAAATTAAGTTATAATTGTGACAACAGGTTATTAAAAGCTTGATTACCTAAGAAAATTTGAACAATCCCCCGGTTTTAAAATTTCTAGTATCAAGAAAAACCTCAAAAAATTCACATTTATCCCCGATAATAAAATATTTTTTAATAAAATTCCAAGAAAAAACCCCTCAATTTTATGGAATTTTATTTTTTTTTGTCCTTAAAATGCGGAGAAATTACTTAAAATGACCACTAAAGCTTACCATATTTTTTTATCACGATAAATATTGTCATTTGACAACAATAAAATGGCGTTTAACCTCAAGTGGAATCAATTTTTGAAATTCATGGTATAATAATAATATGAGCCAGTGAGTTTAGTAATAAACGTTAGAAACTAGGGGAAATACTGCATTTAAAAATTAATTTTTTATAAAGTATTGTTTCGACGTTTACAGTTAGAGTTGAAAATTTATCGGGGGATATTTTTTCTAGCGATAAAACATCATGCTGTTAATCGATCTAACTTCTTTACAAGCGGGGGAAATTGTCGGGGGACGATGCTTAAAGACAAAACAAACAGGGTTCATAAAAAAAGAATGCATAACTAAAATTAATTTTTAGTCGTGCATTTTTTTGTTGTTTAAAATTATACCGTGTTTTCTCAATAATGAACAAAGATAATCATGTAAATCAGCAAGCTCTAATAACTCGACCCCATTTAAGGTTTTTAAGATAGTTTGTTCACTATACTCACAACAATCGAGTTGAAAATAAGCTATTTGTTGTAAAATGCGAAGGATCAAACGCATTCTTATATTGGTGTGCGTCAAATTAACAGTACATCTAGTAATAAAATCTAACGCATCTTGAGATGTTTGTCTTTTATCTAGAGCATACAACGCCAAATTAAAATATAATTGATTATTCAACTCATTATAACGCTCAGGAGAATAACTATTTTTAATTTTATATAAAGTTTCAGTCCCCTTTGCAAGCGCAACATCATACTCAAACATATAATAAGAATTAATAAAAAGTGCCACCTCATAATCAAACCACGTTTCAACATTATCCAAATACTTTTTAATAGGACTCAACAAAGGACGTGCAATATCATAATTATAATCCGTTTCCTCCAGTTTGAGACGAGCGTTTAAAATGGCATACGTATGTTCAAAATACGGTTCATTAAATTTATCAGAATAATTTTTAACTTGATGGATAATGGATTTAATTGCAGCCTTATTTTTCTTTGTTGGGATTGTTTTAATATATTTACGTGTTTGCGCCCTTGCTTTAAATAAATTCTCACCTGATAAATAACAAAACTCATCAAACGACATATTTAAATAAGATAAAATTTTAATAAATAATTCAGCACTTATCGATTGTGTTTCGTTTTCTATTTTAGTAAGTTGTGACGGAGTTAAATCAATTGCAGCTGCTATTTCTTTACCGAGTATTCCTTTTTGTTGTCTAACATGTTTAATGGTTCTTCCCAAATGCATTGACAAATCAATCATTTTATTTGCCCCTTTCTAAAAAAGAAAATTCAGAATTAAAAGTTTCTAATTATTAAAATTTACAACTTTATTATACAATATTCGGTATACTTATACAATATAAGTTTGTGAAAATTGTCCAATTTTAAATAATTATAAACAAAAACCTTTTTTCTTCTAATATTTTGTATTTTAAGTAAAAAAGTTATTTTATGCTGTAGTTATGATGAATTTTGATTAAGGGAGGGGTAGTCATGATAAATTTTGATATACTTGTTATCTCAGTAGTTCGTTCGATACTTGTTTGGTTTGGAATGTGGCTACTCTTGGGTGGAAACATAAAAAAAAGCACCCTTATTAAAAATTTTCTTTTCACAACTATTTTTCGCTACGTAGGCTACATTTTTGTAGGAACGTGGATTGGACCGTTTTTATTCATCGCAACTTTTTTCTTTACGAATTTAACACTCAAAGGTTTTAAACATAAAGCCGATAAAAATTTCTTCCATCTTGCAGTTGTATTTATGAATATCATTCTCGGGCGTACTTGGGCGGCTTGGGTAGTCTACCGAATTAGTCTTTTAAACAATATAGATTATAAATTATTTGAATATACTCCAATTCATTCTTATCATTATCAAGTTGTAGTTGAAAATTGGGGTATTTATCGATTACCAATTATTGCATTTTTAGAAATTTCCATTATAACGGCGTTTTTATTCGGCTGTAAGTATGCAATTCGAAAAACTAAATTTTCAGATTTTATCCAATCCTCTAATAGTGAATATTTAAAACTTCTAGCAATAGCTGCCGGTGTTGGATTAATTGGACATTATATTATAATTTTTGCACCAGCGATTCTTGGTATAACATGTCAAGATCTCGTTAGACTACACCCACTTTATCTATCAACTATAATGTTTTTATCATTTAGTCTTATTTTCTTATTACGTGTTATCGTTCGTAAAGAAGATGCCCTACTTCAAAGAAAATTAAACCTCAAAGAATTAAATGACAAATTATTTGATACGAAAATTCGTCTTGCTACACTTGAGACTGAGGTCGTTGATAAAGAAATTTTGATTGAACAACTCGATAAAAATATCCAAGAAATGGATAATCTGCAACAAAGGTTGCGCGATTTTGAACATGGTCAAAATAATTTATTAATCGCTATCGCAGGAGCTGTAGAGTCTGATAATAAAGAAGTAATTGCTGAATTGTTAAAACAATATGACGTAAAAGTTCATGGTGTGTCAAAACACAAAATGGCGTATCCTGAAATAAATCAACTGAAAACTTCAAAACTGTGGGCAATTAGAAGGTTATTGCTCGCTAAAATTGAGATGGCTAGCGTTCATGATATTAAATTCACTATTGAGGTGCCAGAACCAGTAGAAGAAGTTGGTATACCAGTCCTTGATTTAGTGGACATGCTAGGAGTTTGGCTTGATAATGCAATCGAAGAAGCCGTATTTACAACCGACAAATGGGTTCATATTAGTTTCTTAGAAATTAAAAATGATGATATCGTCACTTCACTTGAGATTCGTGTTTCAAACAGTTGCAGATGCCAAAATCTTAATTTAGAAGATTTAGAGGTTCGAGGTTTTAGCACAAAAGGTGAAGGTCGTGGAGTAGGGCTAGCTATCGTATCAGATATCATGGAACAACTCGACAATATTTATTTAAGTACGAAGATTACTGATGATAAATATGTTCAATTATTAGAAATTGAATTATTTTAAGAATTTTGGGGGTAAACATTATGTTAAACATTATTATTTGCGATGATAATATCGACATGGTACGCCATGTTAAAAAAACCATCGAAAATTTAATCCTTATTGAAGAAATGAACGATGTTAAAATCGAACTTGCAACAACTAATCAACACCGTGTAATGGACTTATTTACAAAAAAAGGTCGATTACCAAACGGTGATGAAACTCTTATTCGTTTACCTTTAAAAGAACGCCTACTTTTTTTAGACATTAATTACGGATCAGATTTACCTCATTTTGATGGAATAAAACTTGGAAGTGAAATTCGCAAGTTTGATATTAATTGCAGTATTGCTTATATAAGTAGCAATGGCTCAGAACGTCGTGATGTAATCGAGGAAAAAATCGAACCATTCGGATACATTCATAAAATATTGCCTGAAAATCAAATTAACGCTAAAATTATCGATTTGGTGAAAACAGCTAGAGAACGAATGTACATGTCAACACTAACCAAAAAAATGATTGAATTTCGAACTGGCCGTGGCAAAAGGTATGTAAATCTCGCAGATATTTTTTATGTACAAGGAAACGAATCTAAAGAAAAAAAATTAGATGCTGATGGTGAACCAATTACAGGTTTATCTATTCTTCACACAAAAGAAGGAACTGAACCATTAACTCGAAAACTTAAAATGTATGATGAAGAAATTCCCGATTTAATCAGACTTGGTAAATCATATCTTGTAAATCCTTTAAATGTTAGAGAAACGAGAGTTTCTGCAAAAAAAGGTAAATTGAAAATGTCAAATGGTGATGAATTAAGTGTAGGTCGCGAAGCATTCAACGAGTACGAAGCACAAGTGAAACGATTATTTCAATAAAAAATATTAATTTAACTGATTCTAAAAATGGAATCAGTTTTTTAACTTTAAAATTTAAAGCAAACCCTAAAAAAACCACGTTGAGTTTCGCTTTCAAAAAATATTTTATCAAACTTAAGTTCATACTTTGCAAAAGTGTGGTATACTATAATATTATGTGATAATTTAAACTTTAAATTGGAGGTTAAACTGTGGGCAAATTTTTTGGAACAGACGGAATTAGAGGAGTAGCTAATACCGAACTAACAACTGAACTTACTATGAAACTCGGACGTGTACTCGGAGCTCGTTTATTAAAAGAATATAATAATCCAAAGGTATTAATTGGAAGGGATACAAGAATTTCAGGCGTTATGCTTGAGGGTGCACTCATAGCAGGACTAGTTTCTTCGGGTGCGAATGTGATGAAGCTTGGTGTGATTTCAACTCCAGGGGTAGCTTATTTAACAAATAGTTTGGATGTTCAGGCAGGGATAATGATTTCAGCATCTCACAATCCTGTAGAAGATAATGGTATTAAAATCTTCCAAGGAGACGGTTATAAATTAAATGACGAAATTGAACTGGAAATTGAAGAAATGCTCGAGCTTGATGAAGATAATCTACCAAGACCGACGGGTTCTGGACTTGGAACGGTTGAAAGTTTCAAAATGGGTACAGATAAGTATTTGAGTTATTTGAAAACAACGATTGATGCTAATTTGGAATCTTTTAAAATTGCCTTAGACCCAGGTCATGGAGCAGCATCAACTCTTGCTCGAAAATTATTTGTTGATTTAAACGCAACTGTTGTATCAATCGGCGATAAACCTGATGGACTAAATATCAACGATAAAGTAGGTTCTACACATCCAGAAGCCCTCAGAGAACTTGTCTTAACAGAAAATGCGGATTTTGGTTTTGCATTTGATGGCGACGCTGATCGACTTATTGCAATTGATAGCGAAGGAAACATCATTGACGGAGATCATATTATGTTTATTCTTGGTCAAGGCTTAAAGGATGCTGGCAAGTTAAAAGATAATGTTGTTGTTTCGACTGTTATGAGTAATTTAGGGTTTTATAAAACTATTGAAAAGTTTGGTATGAAATCCGTTCCAACCAAAGTTGGAGATCGTTACGTCCTAGAAGAAATGCTAAAGAATGGCTATTCTTTAGGAGGAGAACAGTCTGGTCACATAATTATGTTAGACTATTTAACAACAGGTGACGGTCTTCTTGCAGCGATACAACTTGCTAGTATTATTGCAAAATCAAGGAAAAAATTGTCTGAACTAGCAAGCGATATGCCTAAATTTCCACAATTATTACAAAATATACGTGTAATTGATAAGGAAAAGATCCAAACTAATCCAGAGGTTTTGGCAAAAATAGCTGAAGTTGAAACTGAAATGGCTGGAGAAGGTAGAGTTTTGGTGCGCGCATCTGGAACCGAACAACTACTTCGCGTTATGGTAGAGGCTAAATCTCAAGAATTGTGCGAAAAATATGTTACAAGTATTATAGAAGTCGCAAAAAAGGTTGACGTATAACCAAAAAAGTGGTATAATTTTACAGTTGCAAGTGCCTAATGTATGAAATAGGGCCACAACCGCACGCATCCTGGTTTTAAATGTTTATATTATGAACTACCAATTGCGGCGAGTCTTAGGACTATAACTGCTAGTCAGTTAACACACTTGTTTGATACATAAAACAAGTGAAAAATATACGGAGGTGCAGAGTATGTACGCTATTATTAAAACTGGTGGTAAACAAATTCAAGTTGAAGCTGGACAAGAAATCTTCATCGAAAAATTAAACGTTGAAGCAGGTGAAACTGTTACATTCGACGAGGTTGTAATGATCGGTGGAGAAGAAACTAAAATTGGTGCTCCTTTAGTTGCTGGTGCATCAGTAACAGGTAAAGTTGAGCGTCACGGACGTGGAGAAAAAATCATCGTTTTCAAATACAAAGCGAAAAAAGGTTACAAAAAGAAGCAAGGTCACAGACAACCTTATACTAAAGTTGTGATTGAGGCTATTAACGCATAATCTATACTGACATTACGGATGTGATGAAGATGATTACAGCTAAATTTGAATACACAGGTGAAGACATAAGTGCCTATGAAATTTCAGGGCATGCAATGAGTGCAGAACCTGGGCGTGATTTAGTTTGCGCTGGTGTAAGTGCAGTTGTGTTTGGCTTAACTA
>JGI24703J35330_11748665_pt1 | contig 24061 bp, 19 predicted proteins | sample TergutNt197P1_FD_35330 | JGI IMG/M metagenome (IMG submission 35330)
AAACCTTGCCGCATTTTCGCAGCACAGGCTTTTCTCGTCATTTTACCCAAAAATACTCGTTAATACACAAAGTATTGCCTGCGTTTTTTGTGCAAAAGCACAAAAAAATCTGCGTGGCAAAAAATATAACGAGGTTTTCGGAGGTTGCCTTAAGTAGATTTTTCGTTCCCATTCAAGCAATTAAATTTTATTTTTTAACCCAGTAGGATTATATTCAGCATTGATAACGTTTGAAAATAGCGAAAAATATTTAGGCGGAATAACTTTGTCGATATGATGTCTGCCGAAAAACCAACGTTTGTAATTAGCTTTGCGATTGATTTCATCTAAATAATAGCTTAGATTATCGCTAGTGCTAATATGTTTTTGGTTCAACGCTAAAAATTCAGTAATCATAGTTGGCGGTTCATAACTGATGATGTAGTCAATTTCGTTTTCTGCTTCTTCTAATGATTTCATCGCAGTTTCAAAATCTTCAGGGCTTGGGACGCATTTGTGTGTGTTATCAGACGAGTTAGAGCTATCAGTGTTCAGAATTTCGTCATCGCCAGTATCTCCTGCGTCATCACGGTCACCACCACCAAAAGCGAGGATTTTTTTGTCACCAATTTGGAACACGTTCCCGCGCATAAGCAGTCTCAACTTGCCTGAAATCTTGCGTGTTTCGCCGCCACTCCATTCTTCAAGTGGATATCTCTCAAGTTCATCAAAATTTTCATGAACGCCGTCTACAAAAAGCACGTCATACCGACGTTTGCCAAGCCATTTGAGTATGCGTTTTTCGCGTTTGCTACCATCCCAGATAAACCCGAAATCGCCACAGATAATAAGCGTATCACGCTTTTTGATTTTACGGAACATTGGATGCTTAAAACGCCCCAAATCTCCATGAGTATCGCCTGTGATATAAATCATGGTCTGTTTCTCCCTTTTATGAGGGACTGTTGAATAATTCATTGCTACACCCTTACGCACTTACCAGTTTCGTCATTTTACCCAAAAATACTCGCCCAAACACAAAGTTTGCCTGCGTTTTTTGTGCAAAAACCCAAAAGCCTATGAGAGCGGAGGTGTCAGTGGCTCTGCCACTGTGCAGTCCGCTTGAAAAGGCAAATGTCAAGAACGCAATCGAATAACAAGCAATTATTCAATAGCCCCTATGAATGTTTAATACTAATCCCTCTTAAATAGTCGACAGTTTTCATTCTTTTTCCGCCTTCGGGTTGGATTTCTGTTAGAGCCAAAATCTGACCGTCACCACATTCAAAATTGATGGATTCAATAGATTCCTCCGATTTTTGAACTATAATCGCACGATAAACTTTTATGCGTTTGTTGTTATAAAAAGTAAAAGCACAAGGATAGTCTGCAAGCCCACGAACTTGATTAAAAAGCACTCTAGCAGGTTTAGAAAAATCAAGCTGGCACTCTGGTTTGAGGAGCTTTTCAGCATAATTCGACAAGCGAGCATCTTGAGGAGTGTGAGTCAAATTGTTAATATCGTCAAGTGCGTTTACAAGGAGTGTTCCTCCTACTTCTGCTAAAAGATTGTGGAGTTCGCTAGCAGTCATGTCTTCTCTAATTGGAACGGTTTCGGACAAAAGCATAGCACCAGTGTCAAGACCAGCGTCCATCTGCATAATCGTGACACCAGATTCGTTTTCTCCCTCCATAATACAGCGATTAATCGGAGCAGCACCACGATATTTTGGGAGCAGACTTGCATGGACGTTTACACAGCCGTATTTAGGCAAATCAAGTACAGATTGTGGCAAAATCATACCATATGCGGCAACTACAATACAATCGGCGTTGTATTGCTTGAGAGTTTCTAGTGCCTCTTCTGTTTTAAGTGTCGTTGGCTGTTCGACTGGGATTTCATGCTGTAAAGCAACCTCTTTCACTGGAGAAAAAGTGATTTTTTTTCCACGTCCACGTGCTTTATCAGCTCTAGTATATACCGCAACAACTTGATGGTTTGAGGCGATTAGTGCATTCAAAGTTGAAACGGCAAAATGTGGCGTTCCCATAAAAATTATTTTCATACAATCACCTTTCCCTTGGATTTTTAGAGCCTACAAAGTTTTTTAGATGTTTCCAGTATATCATATACTATGCAATTTGTCAAGACAAAATTAACGCATACAATATTGCAAAATTTATGAAAACGTGTTATAATGCAAAAATAAAGACGGAGCTGTGCTTCGGCTTTGTTTTGCTTGACGTATTCAGGTTTTTATGTTATAGTATAGTTATTACACCATTTGTCCTGGCTTACTTTCCACCGCCATGACTGGGATTGCTGGCGGAAAAGTTCGCCACACCGCTGGAACATTTCCGCTTTCGTATGCAAACAATACGTCAGCTAATTGCTTGAAATCGGGTCTTCCAGCTTTATTCAAAAGTTCGGCGGAACGGGTACTATTCGGTTTTCTGGCATTGTTGAGTGAGCGTATAATCTGTTCAGCGGTGACAACCCCCATTCCGTGACCGTAATACTTTCCAGCTCCAAGAACAATTGCGTTTTCGCCCTGCCATTGTGGAGTGTCTGGATTATAGTCTGGATTGGCGAAATACGCCCTGTCGCCCTCGATTAACTCATTAACTGAGAACATTTGCCCTACTCTGCGAATTAGCGGGTCGCGAAATTCCCAATCCATCAGATAAATCGCACCATTTCCGAAAGTAATGTCAAAAAGTTCATCACCATAGACGGTTAGGATTGCTTTGTAATACACAATCGTCATAGCAGTAGCGCATTCAGTGGCGTACTTATAACCGTGAGAGTATATATCTCTCACCGCCTCGCTAGCATTTACATCTTGTCTTAATCGCCAGCCACCATTGCTGGTTCGATGCCAATAAGATTCATTGCACTTACTGTCTTTGAAAATCGCAAACCGCATTCCGCTTTTGCTTAAAGCGATTGCGGCATCACAAATTGCTTGTCTTAGCTTTCGCTCAAAATCACTATAGTAGTTGTTAGATGTACTCATATATATAATCCTCCTACTATCAGTATATGAAAGCTAAAGAAAGTTAGTTACAAGTTTTGGGAGATTTAATGGAAACAAGTTCAAACGAAAATCAAATTAAAATCACTGGTGTTGTCGATAATGTGATTTACAGAAATGAGGATAACGGTTACATCGTTTTTGAAATCGATTATGAAGACGCTCCTCTCACAATAATAGGAACTCTTGGTGAAATTTTACCTGGTGAAAAGCTAACTCTAACTGGGGAATATATTGTCACGCCTAAGTACGGTAAACAGTTCAAAGCAACAGTGTGTGAGCGTTCACGCCCTAAAACGACCGATGAAATCGCATCATATTTAAGCTCGGGGATTTTTCAAGGAGTAGGTGCTAAAACCGCACTAAACATCGTGCGTGAATTCGGCGAAGAAACCCTCGATATAATCGAACATTCACCCGAACGCCTGCGTGAAGTCAAGGGCATTACAATCGCTAAAGCCGCTACAATCGGCTCAACTTTTCGCAAAATTTGCGGAGTAAACACAGTGCTTGAATTTTTGTCGAAGTTTGGAATCAGCCCAGCAACTTCAGTGATGGTTTGGAATAAGTATGACTGTTCAGCGGTCGCACTAATCAAACAAAACCCATTTTTACTCTGCGATGAAGGTATCGAAATCGATTTTCAGACTGCTGACAGAATTGCCGAAGAATTTGGCGGTGAACCTTTTAGCGTTCAGCGAATTAAAGCGGGGATTTCTCATGTTCTCCACGAAAATTCACGCATAGGTCATACTTGTGTTCCGCTCAAGCGTTTAGGGGAACGTGTGATAAATTTCTTGCAAATCTCGTCTGACGCTTTTGACATAGCTCTCGGCGAAGGAATCGACGAGAAAAAATTTATGCTATACACACCAAAGTCAGATGACAATATTAAACCGCAACAAAACTCTTGTCAAGAGTTTTGCGGTTTAATAACGGCTACCTGTGGCAATAGCTGCGAATATGTATACTTAGCCGTGTATTATAGAGCCGAAATTTATATAACAGAAAAGCTATCTCAAATGCTGAAGATGAACTCAGCACACAATCGTGATTTTTCAGAACAAATTGCACAAATTGAACATGAAGAAGCAATCAACTATGAAAGACTGCAAAAAGCCGCAATTCAGGCTTGTCTTGAAAATAACCTTTTTATCTTAACTGGTGGTCCTGGTACTGGTAAAACCACGACGCTAAATGCCGTAATTCGCCTTTTGAAAGAATCACGCCGAACTCTATCTTTAGCCGCACCGACCGGAAGGGCAGCAAAACGAATGTCTGAGCTAACTGGCGAACCCGCACAAACAATACACCGCCTGCTCGAAGTTGACGGTTCGTATCAAAACACTGGATTAGGAATGACGGTGTTCAAAAAAAATGATATGAACCCTCTAAACGCTGATGTCATAATTGTTGACGAGATGTCAATGGTAGACGTATTGTTATTTGAAGCACTACTTCGTGCCTGTAAACCAGATACAAAACTGATTATGGCTGGGGATTCTGAACAGCTCCCAGCGGTTGGAGCGGGTAATGTTTTGTCTGACCTGATTTCTAGTGATAAAATCAAAGAAATTCGGTTAATCGAAATTTTCCGCCAAGCTCAGGAAAGCCTGATTGTCACTAACGCACACAAAATCATATCAGGCGAAATGCCTGAGCTTAGCTGTAAAAACAAGGATTTCTTTTTTATGCCGTGTGGTGGGGGAACTAACTTTGTACCTCCTACATCCGTCGCTGAGTATAATGAATCTGACGATTATGAAAATTATGTTGATTATGCTGGTGCGTCGGAGTATGGCAATTACAGCCATGATAGTTATAACGACAGCCATATTATAGGCGAAGAAATCGCACAAACTGTAGTAAGCCTCGTTCAAACACGACTGCCAAACGCATACGGGTTTGACCCGTTTGATGATATACAAGTCCTCTCACCTACAAAAATGGGAGCCGCTGGAACACGTGAGCTTAATCGACTTCTACAAAACGCAATAAATCCAAAATCTATGCGAAAACAAGAAATGCGGTTTGGTGATGTGGTCTTCCGTATGGGCGACAAAGTCATGGCGACATCTAATGATTATAACATCGAATGGAAACGCGACGGAGAACGCGGAATGGGTGTCTTCAACGGCGAAAGCGGAATTATTACGGATTTTGATGGGAGTTCAGGTGGAGTATACATCAACTTTGATGGACGTGTCGCTTTTATTCCGCAAAAGCAGTTAATCAAAATCGAACACGCATATGCGATTACCGTTCACAAAAGCCAAGGTAGTGAGTATAAAGCAGTAATCATGCCAATTCCCAATACAGCTAGACGGCTTTTGTATAGAAGCCTTCTATACACTGGGGTGACTCGTGCAAGAGATTTGCTTATTCTAATTGGTAAAAATCAAACAATCGCCGAAATGGTAAGCAATGAATGCGAAACCACCCGCATCTCTTGTCTAAAAGATATGCTCGTTTATAGTCCCTAAAAAACTATAAGCCTTTGCGCTACATCAGCAGTCGAGATTTTTCGACAATTGTTCATAGTCATAATCCAACCTGTTCAAAGCGTCGAGCAGTGCATTTGTAGATAGATTATTAGGCAAATCCATTACTTTAAGTAATTTTAGTCGTTTTTTTGCCGAATCTGTCGAACCTATTAACCCATCTTCAAACAATCGCGTACGGTCGATTGGTAGATTATTAGTTTGTGCAAATTGAGACAACAAGTCGTGCGTGATAGAAAATTTCTGCAACCGTTCTCGCAAAATGTCAACTTTAGTATCCTCAACTTCAAGTGAGTTTGGGACATAAACATGGTGAATTTCACAACCACGCAAGCAATTTTTCAGATAATTACGGATTTGTAACCCCGCATCGTCAGAATCAGTGAGCAAAATTATACCAACAGTTTTAGCGTATTCGGAGATGAGTTTTAATTTAGCTTTGTCCTTATAAATTCCAAACCCGTTGACTGGGATTACAACAGTGTCTGGAGAAATGACATGAGTCAATACAGCTTTATCGCATTTCCCCTCGACTATGATTGCTTGATTTAATTTTAGTTTTGCCATAGGCAACCTCCTCAGAAGTTCTCAACACAAACGAATCAATTGTGCGATTGCTCTTTCAACGATTATTCTGTTTGAAAGGCGTGAGGATTTTAGCTTGTGGTCAGCGTCACACAATACTTCAACACACCCTCTGATTTTTGAGGCTGGTAACCGACCGACTGCCGCAAATGCTTTCCCGACCGTCCATGAACGGTTAGGCGGATAATTAAAATCGCTCACCACCTGGTCAGCACGCCGATTCACCGAACTTGCGAGTTTTGCCCGATAGAAGTCAACAAAAGTCATCGCTAAAGTAGATATAATAACTACTGGGTCATTGCCTTGCTGGAGTAGCTCGTCTAACAACCGAAAAGCGTTCGCACTCCGTTTTGATGTGATTTCGCCAGCCAACGCAAAAACCGCAGATTCAAGCTGGCGTTCGGTGAGTGTATCAATCATCTTTCGGCTAATCTCGCCTTTATAATCGACATACGCACAGAGCTTGCCGAGTTCAGTAAAAATCATAGTATAATTTCGTAAGCAGACACGTGCTAAATGAACAGCGTTATCTTTACTAATCTTACAACCAAGTTTGTTCACACGATTTTCGATTCGTGAAACGATTTTAGCCTCGCTCATTTTTTCAAAGTCAATTATAGCATAATCTGTCGATTTATTACTTTTAGGCGTGGGTTTTGCCTTGGATTTCTCGCTATCTTTGCCCTGAAATAATGTGAGTAATTTCTTGGTCTTAGCTTTTTTGATATCAGGCACAAATCCAGTAGCGTATATAATCACACAGGTGGTATCGCTAATGTTTTGCAAAATTTCGATTAAACGTTCCAGACTATCTTTATCGAGATTTTCGGGGTTTAGGTCATTTAGCATAAGAACACGCCTTTCAGCGAATACTGGGAGTGCGTCAACAAAATCGGCTAATTCAGACAAATCTGGCACACCTACTATTTTTGCATAATTCAGCAAAGGGTCTCCGTCACCAAGTGCTTTCGCAGCGATTTTTTTCGCATATGTCTGCACAAGGAAGATTTCTTTCCCGTGCAAATAATAAATTTGCCGAACATTGCCACTTTCATTTTTTAGCTCGGCGATTAACTGCTCTTCGGTTAATGTCATATGTGTTTAGGCTCCTTGTTTATTAACTCCGCAACGAAAGTCTTAACACTCACAGCAAAGCCGCTCGTGACTTTCGTTGCTCAAAATGCCCCTGTTTCTCGTTTGCCTACGGCAAACTTCGAGTTGTCTGCTCTTCGAGAGCTTTGCCCTGCGGCGTTACCGAACATCACCAATTTTCGATACTAATTCGTTTCTGTAACTCTTTTAAGTGTAATTGTTGCTTCTTATAGTTTGGCATAAAATCCGCTACAATCGCCCAAAACCGCTTTGAATGGTTCGGCTCTATAATGTGTGCCAATTCATGTATGACAACGTAATCGATTGTAGGTTCATCTGCTAAAATTAGTTTCCACGAAAAATTTATATAATTTTGAGGCGAACAGCTCCCCCATCTTGTTTTGGCACTGTTGATTTTAACAGAGAGTGGCACAACATTCATAAGTTTGGCAAAATGAGCGACTTTGTGAGTGAGCATACTGCGAGCCAACATCTTATAAATATGAACCATTGATATTTTAATACTTTCGAGTGATAAATTAGGCGGCAGGTAGAATTTGCCTGTTTCAAAGTCAAACTCCATCACATCGCTTGAACGAGCAACGATTGGGTATTCCTTACCAAGATAAAGTACTTTATTGCCGTAATCAAGAATAAATTCTTTTCGTTTTTCGGTGATTTCACGAAGTAACGACAATTTTTTTAAAATCCAGCCTTCTCTTGATTTAACAAACTTGTCTATATTTTTTTGAGAAAGTTTTAGCGGTACACGAACCTCAACCATTCCATCGGCGATATGCAAAGCGATTGTTTTGCGTTTCTGCCGTTTTAGGATATATTCTACACTTGATTTTAGTGGCATCGCAGTTTCGCCTTGCACAAGTTCGCCCACACAACGTTCACTCACGGCATCAACACCAACGATTTTGACGGTGACTATACTGTTTTCGAGGGTTTTAGATGTTTCATTTGAATTATCACAAATTTTTACTAACGCATAGCAAGGAGTATACCCTTCTAATATGCCATCTTTTCTACCACTACCGCTTGATTTTTCGATTAAGACTTCTTGCACACTTCCGATTAAATTTTTCATAAACGCAATCCGCATAGAACGTGATAACAAATTGAGTTTTTCCGAACGCTTACTCCGCACCGACTCATGGATTTGTGCATTCATAGTCGACGCTTCAGTCCCCTCACGTGCCGAAAACTGAAAAGCGTGAATTTTCGCAAACGACATTTCTTTTGCGAAATCAAGTGTTTGTTGAAACTCCGCTTCGGTTTCCCCCGGAAAACCTGCGATTATATCAGTGGTGATTGCGGCGTTCGGGAAACGCTCACGAAGCAACGCTATTTTCTGGCGATAATGTTCAGTATTATAAAGACGTTTCATTCGCTTGAGAACATCGTCACAACCGCTCTGTAATGATAGATGGAACTGGTTGCAGAGTGTTGGGGTCAGCTTTGACAATCGCTCTATATCCGATTGCGTGAGCATATCGGGTTCAAGCGAACCCAACCTAACACGATAGACTGCTTCTGAATTGCACACTGCCTCGACCACATCAATCAATCTATGTGTTTTGTGAGAATACGCACAGAGGTTGATTCCAGTAAGCACGATTTCTTTATGTCCCGCTTTAGCCAAAGCCTCAGCTTCACTAACGATTTCAACGAGAGGGCGACTGGTAGACATTCCACGTGCTTTTGGGATTATGCAATAAGCACAACTGCGATTACACCCATCTTGAATTTTAAGGAAAGCACGTGTGCGTTCAAGCTGTGGCGAAAAAATCGGCTGCGCTCGTTGGTTAGACTGGTTAGACGAAAATTTGCTCCCCAAAATCATTTCGCCAATGCCATCAAAATTTTCAGCACCAAAGAATTTGCCTTCAATTACGACATCTGCACCGAACTCTTTTGCTTTTTCGGGATAGGCTTTAGGCAAACATCCGCATAGAATGATTTTAATGTCAGGGTTTTGTTTTTTTAGTCGACCAATCAGCGTTTTTATTTTTGAATCTACCCGTTCGGTAACCGTACATGAATTTATAACAAAAACATCAATCTCTATGCCACTCGTATCGATTTTATGCTTAGAATGCCCTTCTTGTTTCATAAATTCAGTGATTTCAGAGCTTTCATATTGATTAACTTTGCAACCAAATGTCGCTATGTCAAAAAACATATTAACGTTCCTTTCAAAAAAATTACATAAATAGCATTGACTTTTTACTTTAACTGTGATATAATCGTGTTAGTAAATTAAAAAGGAGAAAAGCAATGACTGAAAAGAAAATCAAAATCACAACGATTGAAGATGTTAAACAATTCGTTACAACTGTCACTATGTTCGTAGGAGACGTTGATGTAGTTTCAGGTAGATATACCGTTGATGCAAAATCACTAATGGGGCTATTCAGCCTTGATTTGTCGTCTGAACTAACACTACGTATTCACGTGCCACAAAGCGACTATGAATGTGGCGAACTTCTTTCAAAGTTGGATAGCTTTATTGTAAAGGACTAACAAAACAAGGGTATCCCCCGAAAGACGGGCTCTGCTCGTCTGGAGTGGGGTATCCCGACGGAGCCAACTCTTCAAGTTGCTTAATAGCGGTCGTTTTCATTTGACGACCGCTATTTCTTTTATGCCAATTTCCAACAATATTTCAGCGATTTGGGGTGAAATAACCTCTCCGGGGAGAATGAACGGAACACATGGCGGAACAGTCACACGGATTTCAGCACAGATTTCACCTACCGATTCTGTAACTTTTATCATCTTCTTTTGTGAAAAAAAAGCAACCTTCGCCGACAACGCCTGCTTTGGAATAATGCTTGAATACATTTCATAATCTATACTGCTATAGATTGCAGATTTTTTCGGAATATTTGACATAGCTCTAAGTATATACTTTATATCGTCATGCGACGTTATTGTCGAAAAAAGCAGGATTACATATTTTGAATCATACATTTCGGGGATTATGCCATGTTTTTTTAGTTCAACAGCGTAATCGCTCCCCGAGTAGCCGTAAGCATTTACGTCGATTACAATTCGCAACGGGTCTGTTCGGACCGACAAATGAAACGAATGTTTGTTGTAACACATACGTTCGTCGATGACATACGAACGCTTTCTTAATTCGCTTTTTAACCATGATATATCTGACAATGGCGTTGGCTCATTCCAACCATCTCTTGGTTGTTGTTTTTTTTGTGCGATGTAATGATTGCATAAATCCAAGCTCGCTAAAATGAGGTAGGATGGGCTTGTAGTCCCGAATAACTTCATTGCATCTTCGGCAGCTTGTGCTAAGTGCAACCCCTTGTCTGCGATATGCAAATACGCCGCCCCGGTCAGAGCTGGAAGGGTTTTATGTGCAGAATCCACCGACATAGTAGCACCCAAATCAATCGGGTGACCACCTGTAATCACCTGATACGCTCCGTGAGCATTGTCAACTAAAAGCGGAAGATTGTATTTTTGGCAAGCCCACGAAAAATTATCAATATCAACCATGTTCCCATAATAGTCAATGCTTGTCGCAAAAACGCCTACCGTGTTTTCGGTAACCAGAAGTTCGTTTGAAACCACAAACTCATGAGGTGTAATCCAGTCAATTTCAAAATCCAAAAGAATCGCCGCATCTATCAACGAGCGATGTGCCCCTCGAAACGCAGTAATTCTCTTTGTTTTTGTAACACCAGAACTGTTCATAACACTCGCAAGCATTGCAAAAATAGAAAGTGTGCTACCAGAGCATGAAAAAAGCGTACGCGCCGCCCCGAATAATTTCGAGGCGTTACGTTCGCTTTGTTCGATAATGTCAACCGCTCCATCAATCTCGGTAATATCGAACGGATGAATAATACCTTTATGTCCTGGTGTATGACAACTCAAAGCCCCAGATTTGGCATGGTTTTTCAAAAAATTGTATATTGGCGTGTTCATAAACCGTCTTATTTAGCCACCAGGGCGTGTTGCAATTGGTGTGATTTCGATTTCACCAGTATTGTCGATTGCTATGCGACATCTGTCCCATTCGCTCTCAACTTTTTTGCGTTGTTCGCCGATTCGTACGCTAACACCAGGGAATACAGTCTTACGAACTTCCACGTAAAGTGAGGTATTATCGGTAAACGACTCATCAATAATCACGATTCGTTTCTTGATTTTTTTGAGTTCGTTAAGTGCCTGAAAACGCCCACGAACTGCCGCTGAAAGCATTTCTTCGCGCTCTTTCGGAAGGCTCCCTGCCATTTTTTTTGCAGCTTGTAGCGTGTTTGCGAGTTCAACGTGTTGATTGATTTTTTCGTTTAACCCCGCTTCTTCTATTTCGAGTTCCTTCTTTTCTTTAGCTAAAATCGCCGCCTCACCTAGAGTTACGTTGGTTTTAGTATATCCCGCTGAACCGAGAGAATTAAATACCATGCCTTTATACGCAGTGATTTTTCCGCCGATTGCAACACCTTTACCAGTAATTGCCGTAATAGACCCTTTACAGACTATGTCGCATGAGATAAAGTTGCTCGAAATCATATCACCACCACTCTCGAGTGTGCAACCCTCACCAAATCCGATTTTGATTTCACCTTTAGCAGACAAAGTCGAATGAACGCAACCCATCTTAACCTCGATGTTTCCGTCAGCTTCGATTGTAGCATTATTTACAGTACCGTTGATTAGAATATTTTTCTTTGACTTAACAGCAAATCCTTCAAACACGTTACCTTTGATAATTACATCTCCAATAAAGTCAACATTACCAGTAGCAGGTCCTACGTCCTCCCCGATTGTCATGACTTCTTCGACTGTAAAGTGGTCTTTATGCCACGCCAAATTACCATCAGTTGTGGTGGTAATTAAAAGACCTTCTTCATCAAGCTCAGTGCCTTGACCGACCATGTACTTTGGTGGCTTACCTGGTAAGGCTTTGATTGCATTGCCACACACGTCAATACCGTCTTCACCCTCGGTTTCAGGGGTGATATCGGCAATTACAGTTCCAGTAAAGATATTTTTTACGAGACCTAAGTCCTTATAGTCCATCTCGTCTTTGTCGTTTTTCTTAGGAGTTAATGCACCACCTGTTTCAAAACGATATTCGATGATACCGTCAACTCCGTTAATCGGGCGAATGCCTCTTGCGATGATTATACGGTCACCGTAAGCTGGATTTTTTAATGCGTTTTCAATCGCAGGCATTTCGATTTCGACTTGACCAGTTTCAAGGTTTATTTCGCTTATATCAATTTCCTTTTGAACGGTTTCAAGGCTTATTACATCTTCACCAGTCTCCGATTCCTCGAAAATTAAGTATGCTGACATTTTGTCATCCGAAATTTCAACCTTCGGAATTCCGCTTATTGCAATATCGTTCATAATAACCGCCTCTCTGTGAACTTCATTTGACTTTAAAAATATTCAGGACATATCAATGCCTCAAATTAAAGCCAGTTAAATAACATTATCTTCTCATTATAACATAACTTTGTCGAAAATTCAAGTGTTTTATGATTTTTTCGCAAAAATTGTGAATTTTGGCACATATTGTGGAATAACTCTTGTTGGACAACAAACAATTATATATTCTTAACCACCACTCGTATCAAAAGCCTCTTCCGCCGTCATAGCGTTTGAACAATTTTTGCCTTGATACCAGTTCGCACCAAAATCTTTAGCTATTTTGAGCTGTTCGTCGTTTTGAACTGAAGTTATACCAAGTTTTATTTCGTTAGATTTTGCAAGTTCGATTATGCTGTTGACGTAGTTTGAATCAAGCTCGCTGATTTTACCAGTAAACACAGTCACATCAGCGGAAGCGGAGCGGATTACCGAATGTCGCAAAAGTGAAGCAAGGCTATAATACCCTCCAATGTTGTCAATTGATGCGAATATTCCATGTTTTTTGATTTTGCTCAAAGTCACGATAAATCGCTCATAGTTTCGGGCAATTACACGTTCAGAAAAGCTCAACATCAATCCATCTGGTGATAAACCTGATTCGTCTAAGGCTTTTCGTGCGACCGACGAAACTTCGTTAGATGCCAAGAATCGCGAGGTCACGCTTACACACACCATCAATTCTGAATTTTGGGTCGGTTGTTGGTTTCGCATAGCCCGGCAAAATTCACACGATTGTTTAATCAGCCATTGATTGATTTGAACGTCAGCCCCCATTTTCTCTGCCATTTTCATAAGAACGTAAGAGGGATAAAGACTAAAATCTCTATTCGGGCTTGAAGGTAGACCTTGTTTGCTACTCAGGTTCATGTTGCTTTGAGAATTAAATGGCGTTACACCAAAATGTGTGGTGGGCATAAACTCTGGTTGCGAAAGCGAGATTGCCGCTTCATACGCAATCACCTTTTTATTTGTAACGTCAACCGTATCAGGTTCAACCGTCGAATAAACCGGAATGTATTTGACGATAAGCCCCTCCATATCGTTTTCGACAGCATTTCGTAAAATTTGAGTGCAAGCATAATCATGTGCTTCAATTTCTTCAAAAGTGTCTTCAAAAAACGCATATGAATTTATGCCAATTTCTTCAGCTTTTCGCAAAGCCATTGTGGCTTTTCTAAATAGCTCTTCCGTCGTTTCTCCATAGTCGGGGAAAGTTACCGCTCCTGCCATTATTTCAAAATAATAATCCTTGCCATTAATACTCCACGGTTGTTTATATCGTTCGATTAAACTTTCGCAAAAGATTTTTGCCATACTCTGCGAAACGTTTCTAAGAAGCACAGCAATCTTTCGCCCTGAATAGACGTAACATTCAACGGTCACTCTACCATAGCCGCCGATTTCACCGAGCATCTTCATTATAAGCCCATCGCCATGTTGAATCCCTACAAAGTTATCAAAATCTTTAATACCAGGGACTTTGAAGATTACTATACAGCCCGGTCGCCTTTCGCTGAGTTCCTTAAACACATCGGCCTCAAGTGCGTTTTGATTTTTTATGAGTAGTCGAGAATCAAAGTTTGCAAGTCTAAACAAATGCCGTTTAGATTCTTCAAGTTCGAGGTTGTCTTTCCATCGCATAATCACAGTTGCGATGATTTGCGATATACTACGGAGCAATCGCTTTTCTGCATGGCTCAAGATTCGTTCAGGCTCGTTCACAGTGTATATAACAAGCCCAAGTGTTCGTTCGTTCCCTTTTAGAATTGACGCTACGTAAGACGTAAAATCAATTCCTAACAACCGTCGTTCGGTGTTACACGAAAAATAAGTGTTGAATTGCTCTAATTCTCTGAGAAGCTCAGCTTCGTCTGTATAATCAAAAGTCCATATCGGTTGCGCATCATAGTTTTCTTCCGAAACCCAATCATAACTTGGGGTGTATGTTTTGTTTTCAGGGTGAGCCTCACAGACTACAATTCGGTCTAACCCTAAGAACTCCCCTGTCATCGCTACTATATTTTGCATAGTGCGTTCGGTATTTTCTTCGTTTAATACCTTTTGATAAATACTGTTTAGAAGCATATTTTGCTCCATAGCTTCAGACAACAATTTGTTTGAGTGGTCGGTATTAGTCATTTCATTATAAAGCATAACAGAAGAGTTAGCAACCCGCGACAAAATTTCCGCCAATGCTTCATGAATCGGCTTACATTTTTCGATTAAAATATGTTCGTTTGATGCAATCACCCAAATAGCCGAAACTTTGCGATTGATTTTTATATGACTAGCTTCCGAAAATTCAAACGCCTTTAAGTCAAACATCTGCTGGTCTGGTGTTGCAGAGCAAATAAAACCTCCATTTTGCGACAAAATCGCCGAATATAGCCCAGTGTATTTGCTTAGAGGGAGCTGGATTTTCATAAGCTGTTCAAGCCCAACGATTTCTGCAATCCCCATCTCACTGTGCGAAAACTTCTCCGCCTCACGTTTTAGCGTTTCTTGACGAACGGGGTCAGATTTATTGCTTTCGTGATACTGCGAAACGTCCATAATAGTTCCGAATAGGTAATCGTTTTTTTTGCTGCTTCCATCGTCACCAATAAGTGTTTCGCACTTAAAATCACAACAAACCAGACACGGTCGATTGTCTGGCAAAAATCTACAAGTCGAACGCAGGGAATTTGAGCGACTTTGATTAGCCGCATTAGAGGAAATAGCCTCAATTTCAACCAAAAGCTGATTCAAGTCTTCCGAATTAACCAATTCCGCTAGCGTAAATGTAAACGATTCACTCACATCGGCAGATTCAAAAGAACTGATTGTATTCACAAAACCTTCGGTATATTTTTTGTCTATTGTGAGAGGTAGGTTTTTAGAAAGCTCTAACCTAATTCCAACGCATTGAAAACGTTCTAAAATGTCGATAAACTCCATACAATTTAGCCTTTCGTTAGATTCATGGTAAATCACTGTAGGGGCTGTCAACAACCTGTGTCGAAAGCCTTTAAAACAATCGTTTTAACAATTATAACATAAATTTTATAAAAAAACAAGTTTTTTTGTGAAAATTCACAAAAAATATAGTTTGATTTTTTTGAACTTTTATGTTATAATAGCAAAACAAGAGTATGACCCCCGAAAGGCGGGCTTTGCCCGTCTGGAGCGGGGGTATCTCGACAGCGAACTCTTCAAGCTAATCCCTACGAGATGGCAGAGCCACCTCGGCGGGACGCACTCTCGCCTTGCAAAACTAAAGACAGAGCTGTGCTTCGGCTTTATTGAAAGTTCGGGTGTACTGCGTCGGTTCTCTCGAGCGAAGCGAGAGGGGTGCAGGGCTTGCCCTTCGGTGTTACCGAACATTTTGCTTGACGTATTCGGATTTTTATGTTATAATAGCCAATAACAACACTATTTCATATAAAGGGGGCAGATTTTGTCTAAATTTACAGGTTGGCTTTGTCCAGCGTGCGATAACGTGTTCAATGAAAAAGATGATGTGGTTGTCTGCCCTGATTGTGGGACACCTCATCACAGAGTATGTTATGCCGAAATGGGGGAATGTATAAACCACTCACGCCACGGACAAATTGAAGCGCTTGAGCGTATTTTATCACAATACAGCGAAAACGAAAAACGACAAGAATCTCTGAGAGAACAAAACGATGAATCAGCCCCAAACGAACATCATGCTTATCGACGCAAATTCGATAGCTTTGAAGGGATGGGGACAAAGTATGAGCGGTCTAGTGCGTCTGAAAAACAAAACATCTTCGGAGTAAGCAGTGCAGAGCTTTCTGCATTTATGAACATTGACCCTGACAGCCCTGAATTTGAAAATAAAGTCATGCGTGTTCGTCCAATTGGATTTAACTTATTCGCAGGTTTCCTTTCGCCTTTTTATCAGTTTTATAAAGGAATGCGGTTGGTAGGATTTTCGTTACTCTTGCTACAAATCTTGATGTTTGCAATGGGTGGGGCTTTTGCGATTACTATTCTAATGCTGATTTTTCATGATTATATTGAACTTAGGCATAATGCTTTCAAAATCAGAGCAATCAGAAAATTATACAGCTTAACAGTTCCAAAAGAAGAGCGCGAAAACGTAAAATACCATGATTTTTTGAAAATGCACGGCAAACCGAGCATTATACGTGGAATTATTGAAACAATAATTGCCACACTTTTGCTAATCTTTATCTTGCAAAGATTTGGAATCGAACTCCCAACTCCGATGAGGGTTCGCCAATGATAAAAACAGACACAAATGCGAATAATGTCATTTTAAGAATCAGTAACTTTTTTCAAACCCGCAGCGAACGGAGTATTATGTTTACGCTTTTCGGAATAGCGTTTATTCTGCATACATGGCTCACGTTCTATATAAATGGCGATACACCAGTAGACAGCCAGCTCCTGCTCGAATACAAAGTGATGACTTTGCTACTCACATCTATGCTCAGTGCGTTGATTGTGGTGTTTGCATTCAAAATCGCTTCAATTCTTGAAGTCGGGCGAATATGGCGACGAATTTTAGTCACGCTCGTCAGCGGATTTTATCCCGCAATCATAGCCCACACCAAAACTTGGTATGAAGTTTCGGGAATGCATGAAGTTTTAGGATTTCTGTTCCCGTTCGTGATTGCGTTGGTTTTATTGTCAGCGGTTTGTTTAGAGCATAACAGAATCCGTTCACGGCATTTTATGGCGATTTTGCTCGCTGTCGCAATGCTTGCTGGTATGATTTCGCATGAGCGTATGACTGCGGTTTCGTTAGCATCGTTAATTACGCTTATTTTTGCAAGATTGCTACTAAAACGCAATATACTACCAATCCGAACGTTTGTAATCTCTTTGATTATAGCACTCGCAACTCTACTTTTCGCTGAACCACATTTAGCACGATTTTTGTCGCTGACACCGCTGGATTTTCTGGAGAGATTCCGTGGCGAATACGCTCCAGCCTTTTTTGCAAATACTAGCGATTCGGCGTTTACAGGTATGAATTTAGTGAGAGCGTTTGCAGGGCATTTGTATTATTTTGCAATTGCAACGCGGGGTCTCGGAATAATTGGATTATGTTTATTTATAATAGCAGCACGCAAATTGTCCAAACGTGTACGAGCGGAGTGTCAAAAATCGACCCTTACCATCGCAGAATTAGCTGAGAGCAAAAAACAATCAAAGTTTGTAATTTTCACTTGTTTTGCTTTTTTGTCGCTGTTATTTACGCTAATCTTGAGTGTTGAGGGGCAATTAAGCACCTATGCTTACTGGAGTTACGTAGGAACGTTTCCTCCACAAGAAACTCTGATTTTTGGAATGTATATGGACAGTATAATTCCGCTAATATTGATTTCAGCCGTGTGTGGAATTTTTGTGTACGGAATCGGGCTAAAAGTGATTTTACATTCAACTGTAATCCTTGGGGTGATTTTTACAGCTTTCTTTGCTTTTACGAGTGAGATTGTTGTTCACCCATCTGCTTTTGAAAATGCAAGCGTTGCTGCGATTTTGAGTATTTATCCGCTAAAAATCGCTATGGATATAGACCAGCCTATTACTTTTCATGAGCTGTTCTTGACAGTATCGTTAGTGTTCAGTTTTATGTCTTTACTAATCGTTTTGATGAGTTGCGGTGGGCGTTCGCGCATTCGTATAATCGCTGGAGTTATACTTTGTGCTTACCTATACTCTGCAGTGTATACGATTGTGGTGTTCCTGCCATACGAGCGTGAACGCTTACAGCACTCTGAACCAATCAGTGAAATCGTCAACGAAACTGAGGCACAGACTTATGAAGTATGAAATCTTTATGTCAGACGAACACAAATACGGCACAGATTCATTGTTACTCGGCGAATTTGTCAACAAATCAGTTTTGAAAAACAAGGTTGTGGTCGATTTATGTTCAGGTTGCGGAATAATCCCGTTTCTAATTTGTGCGGGCGAAAACAAACCTAACCGCATTTACGCAGTTGAAATTCAGTTTGAAGCTGTCCAGCTGATTAAAAAAAGCATTTTGGCGAATGGGGCTAACGAATTAAGCGAAACAATCAAAATTATTCATGGTGATTTACGTGATGAGAAAACTTTTTCACCGATTAGGCAAAGCGGCCGCGAACAAGTAGATTTAGTTATAGCGAATCCGCCATACTATACGGTAGGGAGTGGATTTGAACGCAATTCAAGTTCGCAGAAATCTGCCCGCTACGATGGAACTGGTTGCACACTTAACGATGTTGTAAAATCAGCGGCGTTACTACTCAAATTTGGAGGGGTATTAAAAATGTGCATGACAGCGTCACGATTGTGTGAGTGTATTTCAATTATGCAAAGTTATAATATAGAGCCTAAAGAAATCGAACTAATCGGGGCTGGTAAATCTGAAACTGGCAAAGTTGGAAAAGCACGACTGTTTCTTATAAGCGGGAAGAAAGGCGGAAAGTCTGGGGTGGTCACTACATGGCAAAAACAAAAATAAGAGGGGTGCAAAAAACACTCAAACACGGTGCATTATACGTTGTCGGAACCCCAATCGGCAACCTTTCCGACATTAGTGATAGAGCGTGTGATGTTCTGAAAAAAGTAGACTTCATAGTCGCAGAAGACACAAGGAACAGCGGCCGGTTACTATCAAAGCTCGAAATCGAAAACGGCGCTCGACTGACTTCGTATCATGAGCATAATGTCAAAGCTAAGACTGGGATAATCGTCGAGCGAATTAAAACTGGTGAATCATGTGCAATTATAACCGATGCTGGAATGCCTTGTATATCTGACCCTGGTGAGGTTTTGGTACGAAACTGTCGCAAAAGTGATATACCAGTCTATGTAGTACCGGGTGCGTGTGCGGTTACGGCGGCTCTGGCGGTCTCAGGGCTTTCTACCAGTCGATATATTTTTGAGGGTTTTTTGCCGTCAAACGAAAGCGAAACCAAACGACGGTCGAGGTTAGAAATTTTAAAAGAACTCCCCCATACGTTGGTTTTTTATGAATCACCACATAAACTGATAAAAACGCTTGTGACTATGCAGAATGTTTTTGGCGAACGCAAGGTAGCACTCTGTAGAGAATTAACAAAACTCTACGAAGAAGTTCTGTGGGGAACGTTTGCGGAATTACTCAGCTTGTACGAAAGTAAATCTCCACGTGGAGAATATGTAATGGTTATTGAGGGTGCGGCAAAACCACCCAAAAGAACAAAAATAAATAAATATGCTAATATAGTGGATTGACAGCACTAAAAATGTCAACCCACTATCAATAAGAAGGAGAAGAAAATCATGAATGGAAGAAAGAACTGGTTAATCCCTACAGTAATCGCAGCGGCGACTATTATCACGGCGGCAGTGTTTATGCTATACAAAATCGCACAAGCAAGTGCCAATCAAAAAAAATGGGAAGATTATGATGACTATGGTTGGTCGTAAGCAAAACAAGAGTATGCCCCGAAAGACGGGCTTTGCTCGTCTGTAGTGGGCTATCTCGACGAAGAATTCTTCATTGATGCAGAAAGGAACGAACATTAACATGGCAGGTCACTCTAAGTGGAACAATATCAAACGCAAGAAAGGCGTTAAGGACAGTGCGCGTGCTAAGATTTTCACTAAAATTTCGCGCGAAATCCTTGTGTGCATTCGCGAAAACGGTAGTGCTGACCCTAACGTCAATGGCAGGCTTCGTGATTTAATCGCAAAAGCTAAGTCTAACAATATTCCTAATGATAATATTGATAGGCTTTTGAAAAAAGCACTTGGTGGCGAAAAGAATGATTATGAATCCTGCGTTTATGAGGGTTACGGTCCTGGCGGGGTCGCAGTTCTCGTAAGTAGCCTTACTGATAATCGTAACAGAACTGCTGGTGAAATGCGTCACTATTTCGATAAATGTGGCGGAAATCTTGGAACGAGCGGTTGCGTTTCGTTTATGTTTAGCGAAAAGGGTGTAATCGTAATCGACTGTGAGGAAACCCCGGTTTCTGACTATGATGTGTTTATGGAACACATCATAGAAGTCGGTGCTGATGATTATTCTGAATCTGATGGGTTTATTGAAGTTTATACTGAATCTATGTCTAACGTCGCCCAAATAGGCGAGGAATTAAGAAAAAAAGGCTACACTGTGATTTCGGCACAAGACGAACAAATCCCAGCCAATTACACCACACTAATCGATGAAGAGCAAATCAAGAAAATGAACATTCTGCTTGAAATGCTTGAAGATAATGACGATGTTCAAAACGTTTGGCATAGTTGGGAGTAGGCTAAACAAGGGAATTAGGGCGATACCGCCTGTCAAACAATTCAAGCATAGCAAATTAATTAGATAGAAAGGAGGTGTGACTCGATTCAAACACAAATAAATTAAACACTATATATAGAAAGGCGGTAGGTTATGAAAAAACGAATTTTAGCGATGTTTTTAAGTATGGTTATGGTGATTTCGTTAATCCCAGTTAGTCAAGTTGGTGCGAGGGCGATATATCAAACCTTCAACATCAATCCAGGTGCTACTTCACGCTATGCAGGGCGAACCCCTGCTGGTTGGGAGTATGAGGCTTGGACTGATACACGAGCAGTCAACGGTGTTCCGGTAACCAATCAATCATCACGAATGACTCTTTATTCTGACGGTGGATTTTCGTGTGAGTGGAACAACACCTATAACACCTTGTTTCGTACTGGACGAAGATGGGACGTTGCATCTGCAAGACCACGTGTTGATGCGATTCCGCGTGCTTCAATCAGGTATGATGTTCGTAATTTTTCAAGTGCGAATGGTGCTACTTATCTCTGCATTTATGGTTGGACCGATGGCACAACTGGAAACAACACAACTGGCGGTGCGATTATTGAATGGTACGTAGTCGATAGATGGATGCACTGGAATCCAGAACGTGCTGGGCGTTTCCCTGCTGACCCAAATTCGACTTATAGACACCACGGTACAATGACTGCAAACGGCAATACCTATGATATAATCTCTGCTTGGAGAATCAATCAACCTTGGGTGGGTCCTGGCGCTAACGGAACTTTTTTGCAACTCTTTAACGTTCGCAGAAACAGCCAGATTACTGGTGGTCATCCACAAACCAATACCCTCACTGGTACGATTGATATGGCGGCACATTTCCAGTCTTGGATTAACCTTGGGGTGATTAACAATCCACAAGGCAATCAAAGTGCAGCTTTTGCAGCAAACTCTCGTCTTTATGAAATCTCGTTCACCCTTGAAGGGTACGGCGGAATGGCTGGCGGAAGTAGCGGTCGTGGTGAAGTACGTGAACTCTGCTTAGCTTACACGGGTCAGATCACTCGGCTTTGTACCAATAACGGCTGTGTCAACTGCACCACTGGTGGCGGAACGACTACGGCTCCAACTCACAGCATTAGCTTAAGCCAGACTGGTATGCTAACTTTCCCATCAGCACCAGTAGGATTTGACCTACAACCGACTCAGACAATAACAGTCACTAACACTGGAAACCAGCCGACTGGTCCGCTTACGATTGCTGCACCGCCTTGGCTTACTGTAGGCGGTAGAAGTGGACTTGAAACTGGGCTTGGAACTACCACGGCAACCAACAACACACGTAATTTTACGCTCAACCCTAGCAGGGGCATAAATCAAAACCCTGGCACGCATACTGGAACTGTGACAGTCACTGGTGGAAACGGCATTTCGACGAGTTTTCCGGTCAGTTTTACAGTAACCCCTCCGCCTTGTACCTGTACTACCAATCGCCCACCGCCGATTTATGAATTTACTCCATCAGAGGTAGTTGCAACTGCTTTGAATGCCAGGGAAAATATCGAAGGGCTTCAACCTTCTGGTGAACCAAGTTTTGTTTTCGCAGATGGCAACCTAAACGTTTCTAACAGAGAAGGGGGCTGGTACGGTGTTGACGTTTTGTTAGAACGATTAGACTTACGTCCGAACGCTCGGTATAGAATAAACGTTACTGGACGTGGAATGGCTGTTGGCGAAAACCTACAACTAACTTTTCCGCTTGATGCTGACCCATGGGATACTGAAGTCACTAATGGAGTAGCTGATAATGTTTCGATGGAGTTTTCAAGCACACCAGTGACAGGTCAGGTTAATCATCGTATAAGAATTCGCACAAACGGAACAGGTAATTTTAGTGTAAGTAGCATAACAATCGAACTAATTTGTTGCGGAGTGTGTCATGTAGCTTGTGATTGTGTAACAACTGTGATACGTTGCCCTACTTGCGATAATGAAGTTTGTATTTGTCCTACTACCTGCCCTGACTGTAGTCAAGAAGCTTGTGTTTGTCCTACTACCTGCCCTGACTGTAGTCAAGAAACTTGTGTTTGTCAAACGCCACCTCCAACGACAACGATTTCAGTACAAGTTCAGCGTTGTGATGTGTGCGATGTATACAAATTATGGATTGTGACAAGGCTTTATCGTATAGAAGGCACTCCTCTTGTGGAAGCAATCGAACGTCGGGTTGCCAAACGCTCAACTCTTGGAACTCTCCTTGAAGATTGTAATGTTCTCACCTTTACATGGCAAGCGAGTTCTACACGATACTACGCTTCTTAAATTTTTGACGGCATAAAAATAATCCCCCTCTGTAGGCTTTCGCCGAAAAGGGGGATTTTGATTTTAAATAAATAATTACAATATTTTGGGGAATAACTAATCTTATAGTCGATTAAATCAAAGAAAGGTTAATGAATATCATGAGAAAATATCAAAAATCACTCCTTGACCCCACACAGTGTGCGGTTATCATCATCGACCATGAGCCACAGATGTACTTTGGCGTGGAATCGCACAATCGGCGCTGCATACTAGGCAACACTGCCGGACTTATTAAAGCAGCTAAAGCATTTGGTGTTCCAGTTATTCTAACTACTGTTACAGAAAAAGAGTTCTCTGGTCCTATAGCCAAACTCTTAACAGATGCTTGTCCCGAATTTGTACCGATTGACAGGAGCTCCATTAACTGCTGGGAAGACGAAAATTTAAGAAACGCCGTATCTGCTACTAAACGCAAGAAATTGATACTAGCAGGGCTTTGGACTGAGGCTTGCATCACGTTTCCTGCACTCTCCATGCTTGAGGATAACTACGAAGCCTTTGTAGTGGAGGATGCCTGCGGTGGTGCCACAAAAGCAGCTCACGACGTAGCAATGCAACGCATGATACAGGCTGGTGTTATTCCTTTGACGTGGCAACAAACTATGCTGGAATTTCAGCGTGACTGGGGAAATAAAGACACTTATCAAGCTGTAATGAACATTGTCAAAGAATATGGTGGAGCATATGGGCTTGGTGTTGAATATGCCGAATCAATGGTTCCAGCTTTTTCACAAAGTTAAAGCCAAACAAGAGTATCCCCAAAGGGGGAATTTACTTCCCCCGTCGGGGTATCTCGACGGAAGCCAAACAAGAGTATCCCCAAAGGGGGAATTTAC
>JGI24703J35330_11748664_pt1 | contig 24057 bp, 17 predicted proteins | sample TergutNt197P1_FD_35330 | JGI IMG/M metagenome (IMG submission 35330)
AACAAATCCGCTGTTTTTCTCCACCAGATACTAATGTTCCGTCTTCTCCAATATCTGTATCTAGACCATCTGGAAGTTGTTTTATAAAATCAGTTAATTGTACTACATCTACCATTCTCAACAATTCTTCCTCAGTTGCGGTTGATTTAACAGCTAGCATATTTTCTCTTAAAGTCCCAGGTAATAGGAATGTATCTTGGGAAATATGAGTGATTTTTTTGCGCAAAACGCTCAAGGAAACATTTCTAATATCTACCCCATCAATTTCAATCGAACCTTCATAATCGTCATAAAATCGTAAAATTAATTCTAAAATAGTACTTTTTCCTTTACCACTTGAACCAACGATTCCAGTCCACTCGTTTTTTCTAAATTCTATTGAGGTCTTACTTAAAATATTTTTACTTTCATGTCCGTATGAAAATGTTACGTCGCTAATTTTAATTTTTTCTTTGAAATCTAATTTTTCAGTAGCATTTAGACTTCTATCATCTTCCATAACCAATAGCTTGAAAAACTCATCATACTGTGACATTTGCTTAGAAAATTCAAAATTGACATTTGCGACTGCTTTTACTGATGCAAAAAATAAAGGAAGGAAACCCAAATACAAGACTAACATACAAATGTTACTCATCTGGTTAATTATCATAATTGATGCAACAGCAAATGTTACACCAATAAATAGACTATCCACAAAACTACCAACCCAACTACTATTTAGGTGCTCAATCGCAGCCGTCCGACTCCAAACGTTGACTGTTTTTTTATTAATATCATCAATTTTCAAAATCTGCTTTGCTTCTAGCTTCATTGATTTTATGTATTTTATTCCTTTAAATGCCGATACAATTAACTGATTCGTTTTAGCGTTATTTTCAACGATGATCTTAATCTCGTTTTGAATCATGCTGGCCAGTTTTTTACTTGGAAGAATACTCATCGGTATGTAAAGCAACAATCCAATCGCAATTAAGTAATTTTCAGCAAACATTAGCACGTAAACTACTATTCCACTTAAAACCCCAGCTATCAATTGTGGTATTGTCATTAACCAAAAAACAACATAATTCATAGCTTCTGTCTTACAGTATGTTGCAATTTCCGCAGAGTTGTTTTTATCAAAGTATTTCATCGGTTGATATATTATTTTCTCAAAAGCCTGCCCAATTAAATTTCTACCAGAATTTCTTGCGATAACCGTTATTAAGTAATTGTAATAAGTTGATAGTAATGTTGAAACTACGGGAATTAAAACAAAAAATACAATTGACGTCAACGTTTGTTGCAAGTTTCCATCTGGAATGTAGATATCTATAATATTTCTCATAATCAATGGCGGAATTAATGAAATGAGTTGAATAATAGATGCCAGTAATAATGAAATCGTGACGTAGTATTTGAATTTTGGAATTTTTTTTATTATGTCTTGTCTAATTTTCTTTTCGTTATTCATGGCCGGTCTCCACCCCACACATATCATTTTCAAGAATCGTATTGATAACAGAAATAACTTTTGATAATGTTTGCGTCGATAGATGAATAATTTTAATATAGTCTGCTAATTATTTCTTCCATCGATTATCAATACTCCTCAAAAATCTTTCAATTAGTACGATTGTGTAAATTATAGTATAATCGTGTTTCATATTCTACCATTCTTTTTAGTTGATTATTATTATATATGTTTAAAGTGAAATTTGATGTAAATAATTTAAACATTAGTGAGTATTAAATTTTCGATTTTAAAAATATCCGATGAAAAACTAAACAACTGAATATAAAGTCATCAAAAAAAAACGGAAAAAGTAATAGACTTTCCCGTTTCTAAAAATTATATTTCTTTTGAAGATCCGCGCCATGCAATATGGTGTGGTAAGTAAACAATTTCATCTTCAACTTCTTCTTTGTTCATTAATTTTGTAAGTAATCTCATCGCTACAGCTCCGATATCATACATTGGTACGACTACGGTACTTAATTGTGGACGGGACATTAATGCGTATTGTGTATTTTGGAAACCAACTACTTCTAAATCAGTTGGAACGTTTAGTCCTGAATCAATTCCTGCGTTCATAAAGGCGATTGCTAATGAATCGCGAGCTCCTAAAGCTGCTTGAGGTGCAGTTTCATTTTTGAAGAATTCTGCACATTCATCGATTGCTTTTTCAAGTTTACCTGAAAATTCAATTGTACGTGGTGTTAAACCAGCTTCTTCAATTGCGCGAATATATCCAGCTTCTTTTAATGGAGTTGTTTCAAATGGTTCTCTAGTTGATAAAAATGCTACATCTTTATTTCCATTTGCAATTAATTGTTTTGTTGCTTCATATGCCGCAACTTCATAATTAATTAATACAGAAGGAATACGATGATCAGTCTCTTTAAATCCAAGAAGAACTGTAGGAATCGGCTCATCTTCAATTTTATCAATTTGATCTGTTGTTAATTGATCACTTGCAAGTAATACTCCATCCACTTGAGATGCAATCATGTTTTCCCAAGCATCAGTTTGTAATTCACTCTCATTGTGCGTTACATTTAAGAAAACAGAGTAACGGTATTTGTCAGCAACATCAGCGATACCATTTGAAATCTTAGCAATAGACGCACGTGATAACGTAGGGACAATTAATCCAACATTTGTTGAACGACGGCTAGCGAGTCCTCTTGCAATAGCATTCGGGCGATAACCTAGTTCTTTAATTACCTCAAGAACACGATTTCTCGTTTTCTCTTTTACACGACCTGGGTTATTTAAAACCCGTGACACAGTTGCTAATGATACATCTGCTTTTCTAGCAACATCATAAATAGTGATTTTACTTGACATACAATCTCTCCTCATATTTTCGAAAATAAAAACGCTACAAACCCCAACAATGATATTGTAACCGATATTGCGAAAAAAATCAATCATTTTTTATTGAAAATTTACAAAAAAAGTTTTTTTTTACAAATAGTTATGAAGCATTTTAACTTATTTTGCACTATAATAACCAAAAAATTCATTTTTATCAATTTTTTTTAAAAATTTCTTTTTAATCTTTTACGTAGATCTAATAAAACACGTGTCATAAAGACAAGGACAATGATGAAAAATAGCGAAATAATGTTAAAATTCACGAATTCAATTAATACACCAAGAGCGAAACTTGAAAAAATATAACGACCAATTAATTGTTCAGGGAAATACAAATCTTCATCAACAATAAAATTCGCATCACCTTTTAAACGAAAAGAAATTAAATCATTGTCTATCTCAGAAAAATGTGTCTCATAAACTCGGTGAGTCACGGAATTATTATCTGGCATATTTACGGTTACAATATCGCCAATCGACACAGAACTTGGATCAATTTGACGTATTAATAATACGCTACCAACAGGAATTGACGGCTCCATGCTAGCAGATGAAACTTGTAAAACCGAATAACCAAAAATTTGACTCGGCACACCATCAACTGTAGGATTTAAACTCCCTAAAAAAATAACAAATAATAGCGTAAAAAACATCACACTATAAAACAAAACATTCCCAAACATCAACAAAGATTTCTTTTTGAAAAATTTTATCTTCCATGGATTTTGGGACGAATTTATTAACTCCTGCACAACATTTTCTATACCTGAATTATTTTCAATTACTACATCAACTTCCCCATCAAGGAAATCATTATCGAGAATACTTTCCTCTTTTGTTACTGTCTCATCTATCGGGGCTGGTGTGAAAAGTGGAGTTTGTGAGTCAAAGAAATTCCTGATAGATTGTAAGTCGTTATTTATTTTTGAAAAGTTCTTCTGTAAATTTCGGGCATTTTGGGTAATTTCTTCATATATAATATCATTTTTGCGCTGATTAATTTCATTTTCAAATGATTCGAGTTGATTATATAATTGGTTTAACTCCTCAAGTTTGTCGATATCGCTGTCATTTAGTGTGTTTTTTAATTTATTTATATCATTTCGTGTTAAAACTGAAACTTCTAGAAACGAATCATATTGTGTATCTAACATTTTTCTTAGAACTTTTTTGCTATCTACATCGTTAAACATCACTAAACCCTCCTTTTTTATCGACGCCTTAATTTTAAATGTACAGTTATAATTTCTTCGGAAGTGAAAACGCTCACTTACACTTTTCTTATTGTCCAGTTCCAGTTCGCAACTCCTCGAGGTCAAATTATCCCGCCCTCAAAAATCAGGATTTTTTCTGCGGTCCGAATTTGCTCGTCGCAGTTATAACGCTCACTTACACATTTCTTATTATACCATATTTTACAACACGTTTTCAAGTATGCTAGTCGAATAGTCTTGATATGTTTGTATATTCCGTGGTATAATAAAATGATTCTGATATAAATGAGGAACTTATATGATATATGATTTTATTGCACTTGACTTTGAAACGGCATCTAATAAATATAATAGCGCTTGTTCGTTAGGGCTCGCTTTCGTAAAAAATTCAAAAATTATTGATAAAAAATACTATTTAATTAAACCACCTGGAAAATTTATTTCGCATAACGTGAAAATTCATGGTATTACCGAAGATGATGTCAAGGATGCTCCAACTTGGGCTGAAATCTGGCCCGAAATTAACGAATTAACAAAAGATTCACTACTTGTAGCCCATTCTGCTAATTTTGACATTTCGGTGCTAATTGCTTGTTGTAGATATTATGATTTACCACTGCCTTATTTTCAATATGTAGATAGCATTGATTTATTTAGAGCAGCCTATCCTACGCATCATAAAGCGTCTCTTGATTATTGTGCACATCTTTTAAGTGTTAAACTTGATAACCATCATAATGCGATGGAAGATGCGGTTGCGTGCGCTCAAATTGCAGTGAAATCAATTAAACGTGTACAAAAATTTTCACTAACACAAATGATTGCTGCTTTTAAAAGTATTCCCGTAAAAACAACAAACATTGTATTTACATTACCAAACCTCGATGAAAATCATCCTTTATACGGACAAGAAATTACTTTTGGTGGAGATATCGTCACACGAAAAGGAAACTTAAAAATAAATTATCAAACAGAAGTAGATTCTCCTACTCCAATTCCAAATCCCCGAAAAAGAAATGCAAAAGTAAAACCCAAGAATGAAGTTGAATAATATCTACTTCTATCTTGGGTTTTTTATAGATAATCATTTTTTTTTGCATAACCACAAGAATCAAATAAAGGACAAGTCGAACAACTTGGTTTTTTTGCCGTGCAATGATATCTACCAAAAAAAATTATGGCATGATGAGCTTTACTCCACATTGATTCGGGTAATAAATACATTAATTTTTCCTCTACCTCAAGAACATTATCCTTAATTCTTGCCAATTTTAACCGTTTCGAAACACGTTCAACATGAGTATCAACTGCTATTCTTGGTTCATTAAACCACACTGACAAAACCACATTTGCCGTTTTGCGACCAACTCCCGCAAGTTTAATTAAGTCCTCATACTTGCTAGGAACCTCTGATTTAAAATCGGTAACTAGCATTGTACTCAACTCTTTCACATGCTTGGCTTTATTTTTATACAAACCGATTTTTCTTAAATAATTTTCGATTTCGTTAATATCGGCAGTACTCATTTCTGTCGGTGTTGGGTACGTTTTAAATAAGGCAGGGGTTACTTTATTTACGCCTGCGTCTGTTGATTGTGCGGACAATAAAACAGCAATTAAAAGTTCGAATGCGTTGGTGTGAAGTAATTCGCAATGAGCATCCGGATACAAGTCGATTATTTTATTTACTAGTTCGACTGCTTTTTTTTTAGAAACCATTTATTTCAATCCTTGTTTTAAGTTTTGAACCCATTGTTCGTATTCAGCCGGGACCTCTCGTTTTTCATATCCTGTTCGCGCTGTTTCAACTTTTAAGCGTCTAAAATCGATTAATCGTTTTTTTGCAGCATCAATTGTAAAGATATTGTTTCGTTTCCAATCAAGTAAAATTTTATCAACATATTTTAATGTACGGATTTCTTGTTGTTGCATTTCTTTAACAGCGAGCTCAATAATATCTGTTTGAAAACCATCTTCGTTAATCCAATAATGAATCATTTCAATATCTTTTGGTGATAACACCCCGAAGACTTGTTCTAGTTTTACAGATAATTGAGTAAGGTTATCTTTATTTTCGACTGCGGATTCTTTTTTTGTAATTTTTTCAAGCATCGTAAAAAGTGGCTTTAATGAATAAACTTCCTTTCTTCGACCTTGTTTATCATCCACCGCTGAAATTGATATATAACCATCGTTTATTAGTCGCATAAAAAGTTGTGAACATATCGATGTTTCAAGAGTCATTAAATTAGAAATATCTTTTATACTCCATTCATCTGGTGATTCTTTTAATAATTTCGCGAAGAGTATTAAGAACATGCAAGTAGTTTCGTCAAGACCCATTGTCTTGTAATAAATTACTAATAAATCACCAAGATTAAGAGCTCCAATTTTCCATAAATTATACATCTTATCACTACCTTATAAAGTGCATTTTTATTTGTGAGTCAAGCGCCGTGATAATAACATAGTGCAATGTGTTATCAAGACGCACCATGATTTCATAAATAGGAATGTCATGAAGAATACCTAAAGTAATTTGATGAATTTGTGCTTCTGGTAAAAAATCTTGAGCCAAAGAACCGGCATTTGATTCTGAAATTAAGTCATTTTGAAAAAAGTAATATTCTACTAACCCGTCTTGAATAAAATAATAAATTATTTCCCCGTTAATATGTTCAACTTCAGCGACTAGCGTTGAAACTAGTCCATGAAACCAGTGCAACTCAAGGACAGATTCAACTTCTGGCAATTCATAAAGCGATTGCCTAAAACGGTCTAGCTGGGCTTGTTCAGATAAGTAGTTTTGAAATAAGCGGGCACTTGCGAAAAATAAGATTATAACACAAGTAAGTAATGCCCATAATACATATTTAATTTTTTTCATAAGCAAAGGACCCCCTAGTTTTTGAGTGAAAAAAGAACTATATACATAGCTCTTATATTCGTATTATTCTGAGACTTCGTATTGTGTTAATGCAAGAACTTCATGTCCTTCGAGTACTTCTCTTCCTGGTAAACCGACGAGTTCGATAACGAATGCACAACCAACGACCTCAGCTCCTAAACGCTCAATTAATTCGATTGTAGCGCCTAGTGTTCCGCCTGTTGCGAGTAAATCATCTACGATTAATACTCTTTGTCCCGGTTTGATTGAATCTTTATGGATACATAATGAATCTGTTCCGTATTCTAAAGCGTAAGTTGCAGTTTCCACAGCTCTTGGTAATTTTCCAGGCTTGCGAACTGGCACAAATCCAACAGATAAATCAAGTGCAGTTGGTACTCCAAATAAAAATCCGCGTGCCTCAGGACCAACTACAACATCTGCATTAACCTTTTTTCCAAATTCTGTAAATTTACTAACAACATATTTAAATGCTTTTGGTTCTTGTAAAATAGGAGTTATATCTTTAAAACTAATCCCCTCTTTTGGAAAATCTTGTATTTCTGCGATAAAATCTTTAATATTCATTATTTAATCTCCTCAATTTTCGTTAAAAAATCTCTTATTTGTTCTACACTTGCAAATTCTAAAAATTCTGACAACTGTACTTTTGATATACGTTTTTGATACATCATACTCGTTGTATAATCTACTTTTTTCGTCGTTGGTAATACATTTAGTATTCCATTCTTTACTTCTAAGATACCTACTTCTTCGAAGACTTTTATGATAAATACTAACATCCCTTTTGAAATGTGCTCCCGCTCGAAATAATCAACAACTGCTTGATTAAGTGAGAAAGGCGCTTGTTTGTGAATGATTTTATAAACCTGAACAAACTGATTCCGTTTAGGCATATTTAAAGTTGTAACCGGCTTTATCATCACGGTTTTTTCTTTTGACTGAAGATATGCTTGTTTCAAATCGGTTAAATTATTATAATTATTATCTATTTCAAACATCGCTGGTAAACTAGATGCGTACTGTTTAAATAGTTGTTGATTTCTAATATCAATTATTTGAAAATCATCACTTCTAATGTCAACTACTCTTAGTTGAATATTCGATTTTGAATTCCAAGTATTAACCTCTATATAACAAATGATGTCAAAGGTTGTATTTTCAGTCAAAAATATAAGATTGGATGCTCCATTAAAGAAAATCGCATCAATAGCAATCTGGTTATTTTTTACTTGAAATTTTAAATGCTCTTTTGTAGCGCCGATTTTTTTTAAATTAGTAATCTGGATATTATTTAGTTGCACTATTGGCTTTTGGTTTGCTTGTCCAAAAGGTGCTAGTACATTAATATCGTCAATTATTTTAAAATCGATATCCTTTAAATCAAGAATCAAATCGACTTCTTTATTTAATTGGGGATTACTGTTTGCGAGTACTTCATTTAAACTTTTTTCAAATTCTTCTACCTTATCATTTGCCATCGTAAGACCCGCTGCTAGTGGATGTCCGCCGTATTTATATAAGTATTTTTCATTTTGCATCAAAGCACTTATGATATCAATACCGATTGGCGATCTTGCAGAACCTTTTAATAATCCTTCATCGTTTCTTGTTAAAACGATAGCCGCTACTCCTGTTTTATCAACGATGCGTGAGGCAACGATTCCTAACAATCCCTCGTGCCAATCCGGACTATATAATATAACTACTTTAAGATTTTTTATTTCTTTATTTTGAATCATTTCTAACGCTTGTTCGGTTATCTCTTGAGTCATTGTTTTTCGTTCTATGTTCATTGCTTCAACTATTCCAGCAAGCTCAACTACCTCTTCAGATTCATTTGATAATAATAAATCAACGACGATTCCTGCTTCATCCATTCGTCCCGGTGCATTCAACCTTGGACAAATAGCAAAACCAACTGTAGTTTCATCTGCTTCATAACTAGATATATCAAGAAGTTTTAAAATCGATAGGATTCCTTTGTTTTTAGTTACCCGTAAAGCATTCAAACCTCGTTTTACTAAAGTTCTATTTTCATCGATTAAATCGACAATGTCACCGACTGTTCCGAGCATCGCAAGCATATAGTCTTCATCAGACAATTTCCCATCCTTTAATGCTTCAACAACCTTTAATGTCGTCCCAGCGCCCGCTAAGAAATCAAAAGGGTAATTATTATCAAATTCAGGGTGGATAATCCCCAAAGCATAAGGGATTTCCTCTTTCGGATGATGATGATCAATAATAATTAAGTCAACGTTATTTTCTTTCAAAACTTGTGCTTCATTAATTGCACTAATACCGCAATCAACAGTAATTATTAAACTATAGCCTTGATCTACAAATTCCATAAATGCTTCTTCATTGGGTCCGTATCCTTCATAAATACGATGAGGAATATAAAAATCAACATAAGCATTAAATTCGCGCAAAGTTTTAAGAAGCAAGGCGGTGGATGTGGTACCGTCCGCATCATAGTCACCATATATCATTATTTTTTCCGATTTTCTGGTAGCTTCAAATATTCTGTCAACAACTTTTTTCATATCGCAAAATTGATATGGATCATGCCAAACATCACTTGTTTCACTATCTAATAATTGTTCTTTTGTTCCAAGCTTTCGGTTTAAAAATAATTTTTCAATCTCAGGATGATAAATACCAAGCGGCGCGAAATCATCATGTTTTTCATAAACCCAAAAATAATTTGATTTTAACATTAAATCCACCCGTTTTTCTTAACTTGTGAAAGTTCACAACCTTTTAATTGTACCATAAAAGTGCAAAAAAAAATAGTCTAATATCGACTATTTTTTTGTATAAGCCTCAAGCCATAAAATAAATATCATGATAGTCCAAATTTTTCGACTATTATCTTTACCAGATTTGTGAGCTTCTAACAATTCTAAAGCAACATCTTGATTAATATACTCGGTCGCATAATCACTTAATAAAATTGATTTTATTTCCTCGTATAAATCTGTACGCATCCAGTGAGCAAGCGGAACGGGAAAACCGCGTTTTTTCATATTTTTCATATGATCAGGTAAATATTCGTCAAAAGCCTTTCTTAAAATGTATTTCGCGGTATTTCCATTGATTTTTTCATCTTTAGAAAGATTCTTTGACACTTCATAAACTGATTCATCAAGGAATGGAACGCGGACCTCCAGCGAGTGTGCCATTGATAAACGGTCGGCTTTTAAAAAGATATCACCTTTCATCCAGGTATGAATATCGATAGTTTGCATTTGTTCTAACGGGGCTAAATGTTCAATTTTATCATAAATTTCATCTGTTACAGTCGTCCAAGAATGTCCTTTAAACTTCAATAATTTATGTTTTTCAACATCCTTAAATATAAACGCATTACCGGCATAGCGTTGTCTAAGTGGAGTAGTACCACGTTCAATAAATGACTTCCCCTTTACTCCATCAGGCAATAATTTCGATACAGAATTTAAAGTTTTTTTCAAGCCAGATGGTACGCTTGAAAATATTTTTAATCCATCAACCTCTTTATAAATAGGATAACCACCAAATAACTCATCAGCACCCTCTCCAGACAAGCAAGCCTTCACCTCTTTCGACGCGAATTCACTTAAAAGATAAAACATAATTGCTGATGGATCAGCTTGTGGCGAATCCATATGATAGACAGATTTTCTAACTGCATCCATATATTCTTTCGATGAAACTTTCTTCGTTCTTAATTCAATCCCCAAAGCATCTGCAGAGAGTTGTGCATCACTAATTTCTGAATGTGACTCAAGATCATATCCAATAGTGAATGCTTTGATATTAGGATTGATTGTTTTTGCGATACTAGCGACAATTGTTGAGTCAATGCCTCCTGATAAAAATGTTCCAATTTCAACATCAGCATCCATATGTGAGCGAACCGCTTCGATAATAACATCGCGAACCTTTTTGATATCAGTGGTTGATTCATTTGAACCATCTAACATTTTAAAAGGATGGTACCTATTTATTTCAAGTCCATTTTTGATATTATACGTTAATAAAGAACCGGCTGTTAGGTGATAAATTCCTTTGATAACAGTTTCATCCTCTGGTGCATATTGGAACGTAAAATATTGAGACAAGGCATCTTCGTTTAATTCATCTGCGGTATAACCGTCTTCTGGTTTAAAAGCTTTCAACTCACTAGCAAGAATTAGTGTTTTTTCTTTTAGTGTATAATAAAGTGGCTTTATTCCAAACGAATCGCGTGCTGCATATAGTGTGCTGGTTGATTTATCGTACAGCACTATTGCAAACATTCCTCGTAATTTTTTTACAAATTCTTTTCCATATTTTTGGTATAACTTTGCGATTACTTCAATTTCAGATTCAGTTTCAAAAGTAAAACCTAGCGTAATTAGATTATCTCTTAATGTTTTATGGTTATATATCTCTCCGTTGAAAATACACGATATAGTTTCATCATCTGAGACATAAGGTTGTGAACCACGACATAAGTCTACAAAACTCAAACGTCTAAATCCGATTGCTACTTGTTCATTAAAGCAAAAGCCCTCGTCATCTGGACCTCTATGACTTATTAAATGTGTACTTTCTTGTATATATTTTTGATCTTTTTGCGTCACATTTTCGTTCATTAGGGCTACAAATCCACACATTTAAAATCTCTCCTCTTGTTTTAGGAACTCTTATAATAATTTTTTAATTGCTTTTTTTGCCATCAAGCGATCGTCAAAATGCAATACTTTATCACCGATGATCTGATAATCCTCGTGTCCTTTTCCTGCGATTAATACAACATCACCCTTTTGGGCATTTCTAATCGCATGTTCAATCGCTTCTTTACGGTCAATAATAGTCGCAAACTTTTCGCCACGAACACCAGCTTCCATATCAGCAAGAATTGCCTCAGGATCTTCAGTTCTTGGATTATCCGATGTAAAGATAGGATAATGTGCTAAATCACTAGCGATTGACGCCATAATCGGACGCTTTGACTTGTCACGATCCCCACCACACCCAACAACACAATATACTGACTGATCGGTAAAATCACGAATTGTTTTAAGTACATTTTCTAAACTATCAGGCGTATGCGCATAATCTACAATAAGCGCAAAATCTTGACCAGCATCGACAAGCTCAAATCTTCCCGGCACCCCAGATAAATCTTTAATACAATCAATTATAAATGGTAATTCTAGACCACTCGCTAGTGTTGCTCCGATTGTTGCAAGCATGTTATAAACATTAAATTTTCCAACTAGACCCATTTTAACTGGATATACCTGATTATTCATAACTAAATTAAATTCTGTTCCACTGCTTGTTGTTTTAATATCAGTCGCCATCAAATCAGCATCATTATCAATTCCATAAGTTAGAACAATTGCTTGAGTCGCGATAATATATTCCGACGTTGCGGCATCATCAACATTTAAAATCGCATATTTTGGATTTTTCTGATCATACCCATTTCCAAGTTGCGAAAATAGTAAACTTTTAGCAGCACGATAGTTATCCATCGTTTTATGATAATCAAGATGATCTTGAGTTAAATTTGTAAAAACTGTAATATCATACCTGCTACCATGCACACGTCCAATATGGAGAGCATGACTAGATACTTCCATTACTGCGGTTTCAACACTAGCTCCCACCATCTGATTAAACATTTTTTGAAGTGTTAGAGCATCAGGAGTAGTATTTTTTGTTTCAAAAGTTTCATCCCCAATCTTCATCCCGATGGTACCTATTAAACCTGTCTTTTGTCCTGATATTCGCAAAATTTCCTCGATTAAATACGAAACACTAGTCTTACCATTAGTACCTGTAATACCAATCATTTTCATTTTAGCTGTAGGATTATCATAAAATGCATTAGCAATTACCGACATCGCTCGCATAGTCGAACGTACATAAAAAACCGGAACACTTGACTCAATTTCACGTTCAGCAATAATAGCAACAGCACCATTTTCTATCGCTTGTTTCACAAAATTGTGCCCATCTACAGTATACCCTTTGATACAAATAAATAAACTACCTTTTACAACCAATCTCGAATCCATTTCAACAGATGTTATAACCGGATTAATAACTGGCAAATCTTGAAAATTATGCAAACTTTTTATAAGGTCATGCAATAATATATTCATTTTAAAAACCCCTTTCCTCATCATCAACGAGCTTCGCGTACAAAGCTCTAATACCAGGTTCAAACTGATTTCTCTCAACACCAATAACGAGGTTTAATCCACACGGACTCTGCTCAATTAGCGACGGCTCGATACCAACGCTTCCTAATGCTGCAAACGTCTCAGAAATAAAACCAGGATTGCAAATCACACCACGACCAAAAATCGCAATTAAAGAAAAATCTTCCTTTGTGCGGACATCTTCAATGCCAAGAATATTTTTCAAATCATCGAGTATTTCATCTAATACGTATTTTATCTCAATAGAGGATACTAATATTCCCACATGGTCAATCCCTGTTAAAGACTGTTCAATATTAATCCCATATCCCTCAAAAATTTCAAAAACCTGACGCATGAAGCCAACCTGAAATGACGCCCGATTTTTAAATAAAGTTAAATATGTATAATTTTTCTTACCAAAAAATCCTGTTAAACAACTATTTTCTGTTTTTCTTTTAGAAGTTATTAATGTACCAGGTTTGTTTGGATCATTTGTGTTCATAATATGAATTGGAATACCTAATTTCTTAACAGGATAAACGCTTTTTCGGTGAAGGACTTCTGCGCCCATATAAGCGATACTACTCATCTCTTCATAAGTCAGCTCTGAAATGGCAATCGGATTTTTAACAATTCTTGGATCTACCATTAAAACACCTGAGACATCGGTAAAATTCTCGTATTTATCAGCTTGTACTCCCGCTGCAATTAAAGCTCCTGTTATGTCGCTTCCGCCACGACTAAAGAGTTTTATATCTCCGTGTAAAGTTGCGCCATAAAAACCTGGGATAATAATTTTTTCATTATTAGGTAACACTGTTTTTATTCTATAATAAGTTTCCTCATAATTTACTTCACCGTCAGAATTAAAAATTATTAAATCTTTTGCATCAAAAAAAGTATAACCGAGGTATTCACTCATAAGTTTTGCGGTCAAGTATTCTCCACGACTAACTAGATAATCCGCAGTCAAAATTCTCGCTGCAAGCCCTTCTTGAATCTTAGCAAGTTCTGATAAAACATCATATTCTAACTTTAATTCTTCTTTAACTGCTTTAAAGCGATCAACAATTTCTAACCAAAGACCTTCATAATAAGAACTTTGTGATATATGTTCATAAACTGAATAAAATAAATCTGTTAACTTATTATCTGTTGGAATTCTCTTTCCAAGGGCAGAAACAACAACTATTTTTCTATCTGGATTTCCACAAACAATATCCTTAACTTTTACAAATTGTGATGCACTCGATAGGGATGAACCCCCAAATTTGGAAACTAACAACATAGTTATTCCCTCACTTCTTACATGTTATAATCATTAAGTATAACAGAAATTAGGTCTTCAAGCAAGATTTTTCCACTTAATTTGTCCTTTAAAACTCAAATTAACATCCTCCCTTTTTCTTGCAATTTATAAAATATTGTGCTACAATTTTCGATGGTGATAAATAAATGAAAAAATATTCTAATACTCTTCTAACCACTTTTGCTTTTACTCTCCTTATTCTTCTTGCAATATTTATTGGTAATCCGGTGGATAATTTAACAACCTTTTTAAGGATTCAAGCTACACCAGGTCTTTTATTAACCGATTTCTTAAGTATAAATCGCTACTATGCTGGAAATTTAAATGGATTTATCATAAACCTAGTTTTAACAACAGCAATTAGTTTGCTGGTAATTAAATTTACCAAAACACCATTTGAAGGCGGAGTAATTGCATCGTTAATTACTATAACAGGTTTCACTTTTATTGGTAAAAATATCATCAATGTTCTACCTCTATATCTTGGTGCAATTTTATATGCGTATACAAAGAAAACAGAAATTAAAAATATAATGATTCCTCTACTTTTAGCATCAGGTTTCTCACCGATTGTTTCGTTTTTAATGTTTCACCCAGGTATGTACAGTGTACCGGTGGAAATTAGGTTCCCACTTGCAATTTTAGTGGGAATAATGTCTGGTTTTATGATTCCAATTGTCGCAGCACATGCAATCAATTGCCATAAAGGACTTAATTTATACAATGTTGGTTTTACTATGGGATTGCTTGCTGTTGGAGCTCACGGAATTCTTCGATCATTTGGAATTCATGTAAGTCCGATTGTTGCTCCGATTACTGGTTATCCTGATTATACCTTCTTTTTAATGGGTTCAATTGCTATTTTTTCCTTAGGGATGGTTGCTTTAGCATTTGTACTCGACAAGGATGTTTTGAAAAAATATCATTTAATTTTAAATGAAACTGGACAACTTGCTTCAAACTTCTCCCAAATAGCAGGACAACCAACTACGATTTTAAATATGGGACTTTTAGGATTACTTAGTTTAACTATTCTTATTCCAATTTTAATTTGGCTTCAAATACCGTTTTTAAGTGTAATGGGAGCTGGAGTGTTTACTATAATTGGCTTCGGTGCTTTTGGAAAACATCCTCTAAATGTTATTCCAATATTTATTGGAACTATTTTAGGTTTTATTGTAATCAGTTTTATCGATTCACCTTTCACAAACTTACTTCCTTCTAATGATCAGTATGCTGCATATCGTTCTTCAATAAGTATTCACGCATATACTGGTGCAATATTATTTGCGACAACTCTTGCTCCACTCTCAAAAGTTTATGGTTGGAAAGCAGGAGTTATTGCTGGATTTTATCATATGATGATAATTGTTATCGGAGGAAACTTCCAAGGTGGTTTTAATCTTTACAATAATGGATGGATGGGTGGATTCGTAGTTACTACTACTATGCCAGTATTCGGATTTTTTAAAGAAAGAAAAGAAGCCAAATTAAAGGCTTCTAAATAAGATAGAATTTTTATACCGAAATTTTTGCTTCGGTTTTTTTCATTTTATTAAGATCTTTTTAGTAACTCTTGATAAAATAATTCTTCATCAAACGGAATTTGAATCGATTTTCCTAACCAAGAAGATAAATGAATTGCATTTGACAGAGTTAGACCTTTTATACCTTCTTCTCCTCCAACAATAAGTTCACCTTTACCATTAATTTTTTTTACAAAAGCGTTCAAAATCCCGACGTGTTGTGTTCCCCCATTTGCGGGAGCACCTTTTGGCAAATCTGACTCACTAATCTGTTCTTCTTGTGGATTGATTATGTTTCTTGTAAAATTCGGACCTGCAAACATTTCTGTATTTGTTTCATTAAATACCCGTTCTGACATGTCAAGTATATAATGGATAAGTTCATTATTTTCACATACTAGTTTCCCTAAATCGCCCAAAATTTCAAATCTATTTGTGCCCGGGAAATCTCCGGTGGATGTTATAAAAACGCCTGTTGCTCCATTTTCGTATTCTACATACGCAGTTACATCATCTTCAACTTCGATGACATGCCATTTTCCATTATGAGCAAATGAAGTTACCTTACAAGGCATCCCACATATCCATTGCCATAAATCAAGGTTGTGAGGACATTGATTTATTAAGACTCCTCCGCCCTCCCCTTTCCATGTTGCTCGCCATCCGCCATTATCGTAGTATGCTTGTGGACGATACCAATCAGTAATAATCCATGATGTTCTTTTAATTTCACCAATTTCACCGTTTTGAACCATATCTCGCATTTTTTTATACATCGGATTCGTTCTTTGATTATACATAATACCAAATATAACATCAGCCATACTTGCACGCTTATTTAGTTCATGAATATTTTTTGTAAAAACACCAACTGGTTTTTCAACCATTACGTGGATACCATTTTCCATCCCTTCAATAGATAAAGACGGATGGTCATAATGTGGAGTTGCTATAATTACAGCGTCTATTAAGCCACTTTGATAAAGTTCAGTGGCAGAAGTGAAAGTTTTAATTTTGTTATCTCTTTCTATTGCCCAAACAAGTGCATTTGAATCTGTGTCGCATACTGCTGTGAGTATTGCATCTTTAATTTTTCCATCCCAAAAGAATGTTGCATGTTGTTTCCCCATATTTCCCAGTCCAACGATTCCAAATCTTACCATTTGCAAGCTCTCCAATCAATATATAATTTTACTGATATCCTAATTTTTTTAAATTTTCATAACTTAATCTTAAACATTCGAATGGATTTTTACCATAACAATCATCTTGTTCAACCATTGCGTATTCAACATGTGCATCACGTGCGGCATCAAATATAGAATTCCAATTCAAATTCCCTTCGAGAACTTCCGCCATTCGGCGTTCACCATTTTCCATTACCATATCCTTAAGATGAATAACAGGAATCCGATTTTTTAGTTTTCTCATCCATTCGGCGGGATCGCCTCCCCCCGCTTGAACCCAAAATGTGTCGAGTGTAAATCCTGCGAGTGGAAGTTGTTCTATTAAGAAGTCAAATCCAGTTTTTTGATCAAATTTTAGAAATTCAAAATCATGATTGTGGTACATAAATTTAAGACCTGCTTGAGCAATTCGTTCCACCGCATCTGCGATTTGTTCTACAAAATTAACATAGCCTTGTTTTTCATTCCCAGTTCCCCATGTGAGTGCTCCTAGTCCGATGTATTTTGCTCCCATTAATTTATGCTCTTTTATAACTACATCGGTTTCGTTTATAATTCTGTCGAGCGATGTGTGGGTTATTACTATCTCAAGATTAAGCTCGTTACATATCTCAACAACTTCATCAACTGTGATTTCTGTTCCTATTGCTGAAATTTGTAAGCACGAATAGCCGATTTCAGATATTTTCTTAAGTGTATCATATAAATTTTCTTTCGTTTTGGTAAAATCGCGGACTGTATAGAGTTGAGCACCTATTTTCATCTGTTAAACACCTCGTTTACTTTAATAAAATTTACATATGAAAGCATTATACCAAATTATATTCTATTTTGCAATCATTTTCAAAATAAATATATTCGGATTACAATCAGTCATTTGTTGACTCGATAAACTTGCAACTTAACATTATAAATGGACAATTCAAAACTTTTTCTTTTTAAACAAACGAAAAGGCACAAATCGAAAGACCGACTTATGCCTGAAAATTTAACTATTTCATGAAAATCATTGATTAATATATACAGTAACTTTGTGTATTTAGAAAGTAACGATTTTTTTAGATAATAAATAACGAGAACAAGACACCAATAAGACCGAGTATAGCCAGGATGAACACAGGTTTTTTTGGCATCTCATTATTATTGTCCATAGCTTTACCAAAGAAATAGAACACAAACGGGTGAACTAAAAATGGCATTGCAAATATCATTGGTAGTAAATCTGCAGCATTTTGTCCGAACATTCCACCTTGTGTGGCAGCAAAAAGACCGAAGTGTGAAAGTGAAGATGTTACACCAAGTGCCATTAAATCCATTGGCATACCGAAAGCACTTAAAAGAGTCATACCACCGAAAACCGCAGTAAACGTCCAACCTTGTGCAAAAGTGGTAATTGACGCTACTTCTTTTGCATCATCTCCATTAGCCACTTTTAGGTTTTTAGTTCCATAGAAAACTAAAGCAATACCAACACCAACCATTATAATAGAAGGTATCATTGAAAGTGCACCAGCCGCAGCACTAACTGCTAGTATTCCAAAGATAAACGGGTGCGCAACAAAAGGCATGTTTACAGTGATAGGTGCTCTTGATGCCGCCTCGGGTCCAAAGTCACCTGCAGTACATGCACCTGTCAAACCAGAGTGAGACAGACCACCAGCAATAGCAGGAGCAAGGTTGCGGACTTTTGCTGTTTTTGAAAGAAGCATCAAGAGAGCTATACCGCCAAACATCCAGAACAGTTGTCCAAAGAAACCAAATGCCAAAACAGGTGTCATACCAGGTAATTCAGTCACTTGTGTTAATCTAGAGCCACCGATTAAAAAGTTTGCACTTAGAACAACTGGCAGTCCTGTATACAATAATGATTTAACAGTAGGACCATAACTCCAATTATAGAATACAGCTCCTAGAGGTATTGCCATTAGCATAGCAAAGAAGATTTGCGGTAATGCAATAAATTGTCCTACCCAAGATGCCAGTAACGAACTGATTACGAGAATAGCGACAATCAGTAACAACTCAATGATACCTTTTTTCAGATATAACTTTTGTTTTGCTATAATCGCTTTTTGATCAACAAGAAGTGTTGCACAAGCGATTCCTACAAAAGCAAACAATGCATAATATGGGCTAAAAGATGTTGAACTCGAACCGAGGATTACACGTGACAAAGATGCGATACCGATAATAAGAAATAGTGCACGTACGATAGAGATTAGCTGGTTTACTGTCGTACCAACAAATGCTTTATCTGTAGATGGGATTTCTAACTCTTCGGGCTCAAAGTCAATTTTTCCAAATTTCTTTCGAAGTGCTTGACCACCTGAAAATATAGTTGGAATTAAAGCTAAGACAGCTGCTCCGCTAACCATGTCTGTCATTTGGAGTGTAGGCATACCAGGTTCTACAACACCAGCAAGGTTTAGTAAAAATCCAAGAGCAAGCCCCAAAACAACAACAAATAAAATTGGTGAATATTTTGTTCCAGCAACGATCATTCTTGCAAGAAGAATCATGGGAACCAGTAAGAAAACAGTCAACCAGAACTGGTCAAAAACAAGAAGTGCATTAATGATATCCATTTTTAAAATTCCTTTCCACTTGATAGTAGTGATTTGTGAGTAAAATGCCATTAAAAAAAAGCTTTCCTATTTATTTGTTAATAGCGCGTTTTAAATTATAAAGTATTGTGTTATGATTGTCAAGTAAAATCTTTTTTAAATCGTCCATACTCGTTGAAAAGTGATAATATCATGCAAAGTAATAATATTTCAATAGATAAACCATTCCATTTTAAAAAAGGCGCAAATAAGTTTATACGCCTTTTGTTGTGAATTATTTTTCTAGTTAAGAACAATTTCCTCTAATGTGCGTTTAGGAACATAATGTAAATTATTATCTCCACGGTAATAAGTTACATCTCCATTTTCACAATCAGTCAAAATAATATCTTCTATCGGTGAACCAACTGCAATAACGAGAACTGGAGCGAGATTTTCAGCGAGATTTAATACATTTTTTATACCTTGTGGATTAAAAGCACCAATCATACAACACCCTAAACTTTGTTCTGCGGCGGCAAGAGTAATAGCTGCGCCTGCAATTCCAACATCTTTTTGAAATGCACCGATATTTGCATCGATCAATGTATCATGAACGATGACAATAAATGATGTAGGTTCTGTTCCTTCAAATGGTAGTTTTATATCTGTAAGGGATCCGGCCCATTTCGTATGACTTTGGATTTTAGTCACAAGTTCATCTTCGTTTACAATAAAATATTTTAAAGGTTGAAAATTACGTGTTGATGGCATCAATCTTGCATGATCGATTAGAGATAATAATTCTTGTCGTGTTTGATTGACACTACGATCGAAACCTCGATAAGATCTGTTCTTTAAAACTAATTCTTTTAACTTTGACATCGTCTACACCCCTAAAAATATTTTGACAATATGTCTATTTTACCCGAATAAAGTCGTTTTGTCTACCCATTTTTAATGAGATTTTTAAATTTTAAACTCCACAATTCGACAAAGCATGATTAAACCCTTTTAAATTAAGAGAAAATAGTGTATAATAGTGCAGTTGACTTTAGAATTTATAGTCTAATAAGTTAAAGCAAAGGATTGATAATCATGGCAGAAGAGAAAGACTACAGCAAATATTTTAATAAACCTAGTTTAAAAGATGCAAAGAGTCGAAAGCGTCGCGACGTTAATATAGAAGATTTCCAGACTTCAAAATCAATTGTGGGCATCGGGAATTCTAAATTTTACCATATAAAAACATACGGGTGTCAAATGAATGAACATGATTCCGAGGCAATCGCTGGGATTTTAGAAGAACTAGGTTTTGTTGTAACAGATGATGAAAAAAATGCTGATATTATAATTTTAAATACTTGTGCGATTCGAGAAAATGCTGAAAACCGTGTTTTCGGTGAACTCGGACGATTGAAACCATTAAAAGTAAATAACCCTGATTTAATTTTAGCAGTATGTGGTTGTATGTCTCAAGAAGAAACAGTAGTTAATAAGATTTTACAAAAATATCAACAAGTAGATCTTGTTTTCGGAACGCATAATATTCATCGTTTACCAGTATATCTTCACGAAGCTTTATTATCAAAAGAGCGTGTAGTTGAGGTATGGTCGGGTGAAGGTGACATTGTAGAAAACATGCCAAGACGACGTGCTAGTGGTGTTAAGGGTTGGGTAAACATTATGTACGGATGTGATGAATTCTGTACTTATTGTATCGTTCCTTATACGCGCGGAAAAGAAAGAAGTCGTTTACCACAAGATGTTATTAATGAAGTTAAAGAACTCGCAGCTGCTGGATATCAAGAAGTAACATTACTCGGACAAAATGTTAACGCCTATGGTAAAGATTTTAAAGACATCGAATACACATTCGGAAATTTACTGTCTGATTTGAACAAAATCGATATTCCACGTATTAGATTTACCACCTCTCATCCACATGATTTTGACGAACTCATGATTGCAACACTCGCCAAAAGAGGTAACTTAATGGAATATGTACATTTACCAGTACAGTCAGGAAGTAACGCAATCTTAAAACGCATGAACCGACGATACACACGCGAATCTTACTTAAAACTCATAGAAGATTTACGCACAGCAATTCCTGATGTAGCAATCACCACAGATATTATCGTTGGATTTCCTGGTGAAACAGAAGAGCAATTTGAAGAAACAATGTCACTTGCTCAAATTGTTGGATATGACGGTGCATTTACATTTGTCTATTCACCTCGAGAAGGTACTCCCGCTGCAAAAATGGAAGATAATGTGACCGAAGCTGAAAAAAAAGATCGTCTTTATCGTTTAAATGATCTTATCAATAAAGGTTATCAAAATGGAAATAACAGATTTTTAAATCAAACAGTAGAAGTTTTAGTCGAAGGGCCATCTAAAAATGATGATACAGTTATGTCGGGTTATACACGACACCAAAAACTCGTTAATTTCAAAGCCGACGATAGTGTTGTGGGAAAAATCGTAAATGTCAAAATAACAGAAGCAAAAACATGGCACATGTTTGGTGAGATAGTTTAATTACTAATATTTAGCCCAATTTAATAAGGCGAATTTTTGGAACTCCATTCCAAAATTCGCTTTTTTTATTCTCAAAAAATAGAATATTTTCTTTGTAATTGCCTAACTAAAGTAAAAATATTATCATATTATAAGGTTATGACAATATTTTAAACCAGTATTTATAAACACGATATGCATAATAAAATCAACCGAACATAAAATGATATATAATGTCATATTTGAGTAAAAAATAACAAGCTTGGGGGCAAACAAATGAATAGAAATAAATCCAAATGCACCAAGAATTGTTGGTGTAACATAAAAACTGATTTAAGATATGTTAACCCAATAGATAAAATTTTTCCTAATAATAAATTTAAAGACTTTTTACCTACTAAAGTGCAAGACTATTCAATAAATTGTTCTTGTGAAAATTGTTGTTGTTACAATAAAATGCATTGTGTAGTTGGTCCACCAGGAGCAAGAGGTGCAATGGGACCAAGAGGTGCAACAGGAGCAACCGGTTATCCAGGAACTGTAGGGACGATTGTAGGCTCATACTCTACTCTTAATGACCTAAAAAAATGCGTCCCACAAGGAATTGTCGGGGAATATTATTATGTAAATCCTGATTTATATACATGGAATACTACAACAAAAAGTTGGCAAAGCATTGGTATTATAGCCGGACCAACTGGTGCTACAGGTGCAACAGGACCAAGTGAAATAACAAGCGGAGCAAATCTTTTTGATGTAACTGATGTGTACGGTAATAATGGGCCTGTGACAAAAAATTCAAATCTGTTATTCCAAACAAATACCCCTGAATTGATAAATGTACAAATCTCTAAAAATTCATCCGTTATCACAATCAACGGGGTACCGACCACGGTTTATAATTTCGACCCAAACAACTCCGCAAATTACGTAAAAGGTCAAGTCATCGGCTACATGGGAGCGGCCTACATTACTGCGAAAAATAATCCGATTGGGATGCCAGGAATTTCTCCAGATTATACACCTATGGCAAGTGCTGCTATTGTGACGAAATATAACTCAAATAGTACGAGTAGTTATTTGGAAGGACAAATTATCGACTATAATAATCATTTTTACGTAACTAACAATGGTAATCCTCAAGGTATTCCTGGTTCTCTCTCGGCTGACTACACCGAAATTTCAGGTACAACGGGAGCTACTGGTGAGACTGGTCCGACGGGTGCTACAGGTGTTACGGGAGAATTTCAAATACCAGAAGGAGCAACATCAGGAAGTATTTTATATGTTGGCGCTGACGGGATAATTCACGCTGCAACCGATTTAACTTACTCTCCTTCGACGATTATCCCTTCTATAAATACTACAGGATCGTTACTTAACATCCCTAATTATTCACTATCTGGAGTTGCAGATCCGACGAACTATATATGGCGACAATCTCCATCGAATCCTTATCCGACTGCAAGCAATGTCATGTGGATGGATTTGGACGGAAATTTAAGAGTTGATGAAAATATTGTAATTTATGAAAATGGTCAAGGTTATACCGGTGCTACGGGAATAACTGGAACAACTGGTCCTACTGGTACTACTGGAGAAATGGGTGCAATAGGAGAAACAGGTGCTACAGGACATACTGGTCCGACAGGATCAACCGGAACTACGGGTGTAACAGGTTCTACAGGAGTTACAGGGTCAACTGGTAATACTGGAACAACTGGTCCTACTGGTGCTACTGGAGAAATGGGTGCAATAGGAGAAACAGGTGCTACAGGACATACTGGTCCGACAGG